>Ga0207646_10008790_pt1 | contig 10080 bp, 11 predicted proteins | sample KBSK5502metaG_FD_184343 | JGI IMG/M metagenome (GOLD analysis project Ga0207646, IMG submission 184343) | Corn, switchgrass and miscanthus rhizosphere microbial communities from Kellogg Biological Station, Michigan, USA - KBS K5-50-2 metaG... | ecosystem: Host-associated > Plants > Roots >...
AGAACGGCGCCAAGGAGATCGCGCACGCGAAGGGCGTCAGCATCACCTTCATGGCCAAGTACGACATGAGCCAGGCGGGCTCGAGCTTCCACCTGCACTCGAGCCTCCGGGACCGCGCCGGACGGCGGAACCTCTTCCAGGAGAAGGGCAAGCCGCACGGCTCGGCGCTCCTCGGCCACTGGGTGGCGGGCCAGCTGGCGTGCGCGCGCGAGCTGGCGTGGTTCTACGCGCCCTACGTCAATTCGTACAAACGGTACCAGGCGGGGACCTTCGCCCCCACGCGCATCGCCTGGGCGCACGACAACCGCACCACCGGCTTTCGGTTGTGCGGCGAGGGAGCGTCGTTGCGCATCGAGAACCGCATCCCGGGCGCGGACGCAAACCCGTACCTGGCCTTCGCGGCGACCATCGCGGCGGGGCTGCACGGCATCGAGAAGAAGCTGAAGCCCCCGCCACTCTACCGCGGCAACGCCTACGAGGACGCACGCCTCCCGCAGGTGCCGGGCTCGCTGCGCGAGGCGGTGGCGGCACTCGAGCGCAGCAAGGTCGCGCGGGAGTTCCTCGGCGACGACGTCCACGAGCACTACCTGCACACCGCGCGGCTCGAGCTGGAAGCCCAGGACAAGGTGGTCACCGGCTGGGAGCTGGAGCGGAACTTCGAGAGGATCTGACGATGCGGCTTGAGGGGAAGGTCGCGTTCATCACCGGCGCGGGGATGGGGCAGGGGCGCGAGGGCGCGCTCCTCTTCGCCAAGGAGGGCGCGGCGGTCGTGGTCGCGGACATCGACGCGAAGGCGGCGAAGGACACCGCGCAGACGATCGCGCGCCGGGGCGGCCAGGCCCTCGCGGTCGCGGGCGACGTCGGCAAGGAGGCCGACGTGAAGCGCATGATCGCCGCCGCCGTGAAGCGCTTCCGCGCGCTCCACATCCTCTACAACAACGCCGGCGTCCTCTGGAAGGACAAGGACAGGTCGGTCGTGGAGACGAAGGAAACTGACTGGGACCGGGTGCAGGCGATCAACCTGAAGGGCCCGTTCTTCGTGATGAAGCACGGCATCCCGCACCTGATCCGCTCGGGCGGGGGTTCGATCGTCAACGTGGGCTCGGTCTCGGCGCTGGCGGGCTTCACGGTGGCGCAGGACGCGTACACCAGCGCCAAGGGCGCACTCATCGCGCTCAGCCGCTCGATCGCCATCCAGTTCGCGCGCCAGAACGTGCGCTGCAACATCATCCACCCGGGCATCATCGAGACGCCCATGCAGGCGCCGTACCTGAAGGACCCCGCCAAGCGGAAAGCGTTCGAGGACGGCATCCCGCTCGGCCGCATCGCCCACCCGCGCGAGATCGCCCAGGTGGCGCTCTTCCTCGCCTCGGACGACTCGTCCTACGTCACCGGGACGGAGATCGTGGCCGACGGCGGGTTCATGGCGCAATGACGACGCCCGAAGTGACTGTCCCCGTGCTCGTCGTGGGCGGCGGTCCGGTGGGGCTGAGCACTGCGATCGCGCTCCGCCGCTTCGCCGTCGGCTGCCTGCTCGTCGAGCGACACGCCTCGACCTCGCTTTTCCCCAAGGGCCGCGCGCTCAGCACGCGCAGCATGGAGATCTTCCGCCAGTGGGGCATCGAGGACGAGGTCACGGCCGCCGGTCTTCCGCGCGACGAGAGTCTCTTCATCTACCTGGGCGACACGCTGACCGCGCGTGAGTTCCAGCGCTTCGGGAGGAAGGACATCGCCGGCTCGGGCCACAGCCCGACCGAGGCCCTCATCTGCTCGCAGGATCAGCTGGAACCGGTCCTCCGGCGTCGCGCCGAGGCGCTGGGGGCGGACGTGCGGTTCGGCACCCGGCTCGTCGGGTTCGACCAGGACGGCGACGGGGTACGGGCGGAGCTCGAGGCGGCCGATGGCGCCGCGCTCCGCGTGCGCTGCGAATACCTCGTCGGGGCCGATGGCGGGCGCAGCACGGTGCGGGAGCGACTGGGCGTCCCCGTCGAGGGTCCGGGCATCGTCGGGGGGCCGACGATCTCCATCCTCGTCGAGGCGGACCTCGCCCGCGTGGTGGCGGATCGGCGGAGCGCCCTCTACTGGCTCGGGCAGCCGCCGCCGGGCTCCGTCTTCGCGGTGGTGGACAACGATCGGCGATGGCTCCTCATGCACGGCTTCGACCGGGCCACGGCCGACGAGGACTCGTTCACGGAGGCGCGCTGCACGGCGCTCGTCCGTGAAGCGGTCGGCGATCCCGACCTCGCCGTGCGCTTCGTCGCCCGGCAGTTCTGGCAGCCGCAAGCCATCCTTGCCCGGCAATTCCGCGCAGGCCGCGTCTTTCTCGCCGGCGACGCCGCGCACCTGACCACGCCAATGGGCGGGCTGGGCATGAACTGCGGCATCGCCGACGCGCACAACCTGGCGTGGAAGCTGGCCGCCGTGCTCGGAGGCTGGGCCGCTCCACGGCTGCTCGACAGCTACGAGGCCGAGCGCGGGCCCGTCGCCCGCTGGACCGTGGAGACGAGCGTCCAGCTCCAGGAGGAGCCCGAAGGCCCGCGACGACGGCTGCTCGACGGGATCGTGCTCGGCTACCAGTACCGGTCGGAGGTGATCGTGCCCGACGGGACGGCGGCTCCCGCGGTGGAGGACCCGCTGCGACAGTACGTACCCGCCGCGCGCCCCGGTCATCGCGCGCCCCACGTCTGGTGCGGGCCCGACCGGGGACGCGGCTCGACCCTCGACCTCTTCGGTGACGCCTTCGTCGTCCTCACGGACGCCGCGGGGCGGGCCGGGCTCGCCCCCGCGGGTGACGCGAAGATTCCGTTGCGCTGTCACGCCATCGACACGCCCGGCTGGACGGATGCCTACGGCCTCCACCCCGGAGGCATGGTGCTCGTCCGCCCCGACGGCCACGTGGCGTGGAGGTCGATCGATGCACCCGGGGATGTCGCCCGGGAGCTGCGGATTGCGCTCGAGGTGGCAACCGGCGCTCGCTGACCTCACGGCGCGAGCAGCACGAGCTTCTTGAAATAGTCGCGGTAGTACCCGCGGTCGCGAGCCAGCAGGCGATCCGCCGTGAGGAGCGCGTGCGCGCCGATCAGGAAGTCGGCGATCACGCGCCGAGGCGCACGGGGACGTCGCCGGAGGTAGGTGAGGAACATCTCCCCGGCCAGCAGGCTGCTCTCGACCGACGACGGAACGAACTCGATGTTCCACTCGGAGAGGAACTCCTCGGTCTGGCCCGTCGCGAAGGCGGGACGGATCTCCGCGAGCACGCACTCCCCGACGACCAGCGAGCCCATCGCCGCCGCGTCGCGGAGCGCCGCCTCGGACCGATCCGCGAACTTCACATCGTCGACGATCACGTCGAGGAGCACGCTCGAGTCAAGAGCGGTCCGCATGCGGGCCCCGTGCGCGACGGAGATGCTCATCGACCGAGGCACCACCGGGCAATCGCCCGCGCCCTCGCCACTTCCGGAAGACGTCGGCGGCGATCTTCTTGGTCCCCACCAACCGTCCGCCTTCGGCCTCGAACTCGAGGACGCTGCCCGGTTTGATGCCGAGGCGATCGCGGATGGGCTTGGGGATCGTCACCTGGCCCTTCTCGGAAACGACGCTGCTCATACCGGCAGGGTAGGAATTCCTACCTCGTATGTCAACCGAGCCGGGTCACGCCCCCGATGATGCAGGATCAGTACCCGTCCAGCCGCGCCATCCGGTCGCGGTGCCAGGCGGCGTCGCCGAGCGTCAGCTGCGCCACGCGTGCGCGCTTGAGGAAGAAGCCGATGTCGTGCTCGTCGGTCATGCCGATGCCGCCGTGCATCTGCACGGCCTCGTTGCCGATCAGGAGGAAGGCGTCGGAGCAGCGCGCCTTGGCGACGCTGGCGGCGCGCGCGACGGCGGCGTCGTCGCGCCCCTCGTCCACGGCGCGGTGTGCGTGCATGACCGCCGAGCGCGCCAGCTCGAGCTCGACGAACATGCGCGCGGCGCGGTGCTTGAGCGCCTGGAAGCTGCCGATCGGCACCCCGAACTGGATGCGCGTCTTCAGGTAGTCGACCGTCATGTCGAAGGCGGCGCTCATGCTGCCCAGCATCTCGGCGCCGAGCGCGATGGTGGCGCGGTCGAGGACACGCGCCAGGAGCGCGCCGCCGCGGTCGACCTCGCCGAGCACGGCGTTCGGCTCGACGCGGGCGTCGGCGAGCTCGACGAGCGCCGCGCCCCGGCCGTCGACCCGCACCTGGCGCTCGACGGTCACCCCCGGCGCGTCGGGCCGGACGACGAAGAGCGTGATGCCGTCGGCGTCCCGTACCCCGCCCGAGGTCCGCGCCGAGACGACGAGGCGGTCGGCCGCCGTCCCGTCGAGTACCTGGATCTTCTCGCCGCGGAGCCGCCAGCCGCTCCCGGCGCGCTCGGCGCGCGTCGCCACGTGGTGTGGATCGTAGCGGCTTCCCGTCTCCTGCCAGGCGAGCGCCAGCAGCCACTCGCCGGCGGCGACGGGGGGGAGGTGCTCGCGGCGCTGTGCGTCCGTGCCGCCGAGCAGGATCGCGTTCGCGCCGAGGAGGACCGCCGACAGCATCGGCTCCGGCATGAGGCCCCGCCCGAGCTCCTCCATGACCACCATCAGGTCCAGGTAGCGGAGGCCGAGGCCGCCGTGCTCCTCGGGCAGGATGATGCCCGTCCAGCCGAGGCGCGCCATCTCGCGCCAGAGCTCGCGCGAGAAGCCGTCCGCATCCTCGCCCTCGCGCAGCGCGCGGATGCGCTTCAGCGACGAGCGCTTGGCCACGAACTCGCGCGCCGTCTGCTGGAGGAGCTCCTGCTCCTCGGAGAGGACCAGGTCCATCAGTCGGGGAGCCCGAGCACGCGCTTGGCGATGATGTTGAGCTGCACCTCCGAGGTGCCGCCCTCGATCGAGTTGCCGCGCGAGCGGAGCCAGTCGCGCGTGAGCTTGAGCTCGTCCTCGCTGAAGCCGGGGCCTTCCCAGCCGAGGGCCTGCGGCCCCAGGATCTCGACCATCAGCTCGCGGCGGCGCTGGTTCAGCTCCGTGCCGTAGAGCTTGAAGATCGAGGATTCGGGCCCGGGCTTGTGGCCCGCCTTGGCACCGTCGCGCGCGCGCGCCAGTGTCAGATCGAGGCAGGCCTGGTCCATCTCGAGCTGCGCGATGCGGTCGCGGGCGCGTGCGTCGGCGACGCGGCCGCCGTCCTCGCCCAGGTAGCGGCGGGCGAGCGCGACCAGGCGCTTCGCGTCGTCGCGCTCCTTGAAGGCGTCCGCGATCATGGTGCGCTCGTGGCCGAGGAGCGCCTTGGCCAGGAGCCAGCCGCCGTTCACGCGGCCCACCACGTTGCGCACCGGCACGCGCACGTCGGAGAGGAAGGTCTCGCAGAAGGGGGACGAGCCGCTGATCAGCTTGATCGGGCGCACGCCCACGCCCGGCGTCTCCATGTCCATCAGGAGGAACGTGATCCCCGAGTGCTTGGCGGCCTCGAAGTCCGTGCGCACCAGGATGAACATCCAGTCCGACACGTCGCCGTGGGACGTCCACACCTTCTGGCCGTTCAGCACGAAGACGTCGCCGTCGCGCACCGCCCTGGTCTGCAGGCTGGCGAGGTCCGACCCCGAGCCGGGCTCCGAGTAGCCCTGACACCAGCGGATCTCGCCGCGCACGATGGCGGGAAGATGCTCGCGCTTCAGCTCCTCGCTCCCTTCCTGCAGGAGCAGCGGGCCGATCATGGCGAGGCCGAAGCCGGTGAGCGGGAGGCGCAGCCGGAGCTTCGCCATCTCCTCCGCCAGCACCTTCGCTTCCCCCTTGGCGAGCCCGCCGCCGCCGTACTCGCGCGGCCAGGTGGGCGCCGTCCAGCCCCGCTCGGCCATGACGGCGAGCCAGCGCCGGACGTCGTCGGGGTAGCGCGTCCTTTTGCCGCCCCAGCAGATCTGGTCCGGGTTCGCCGGCGGCGTGCGCATCGACGCCGGCGCGTTGGCCTCGAGCCAGCGGCGCGTCTCGTCGCGGAAGGTGTGCAGGTCGGCCATGGCGGCCGACGCTAGTCGAGGGCGCGCTCTAGATCAACGCCGGGCGGGCCTCACGTCCACCACGCGGTCGTGATCTGGGTCAGCTCGGCGGCGGCCCACGCGGCCTCGTCGGCGGCATCCGGCCAGACGATCCACTGCGGGTCGTCCTCCGGAGAGGCGGGCAAGGTCCCGGGCTCGAGGCTGCCCACGCCGTCCGGGTCGGGCTCGAACTGGGCCAGGTCCTGCGTCGGCTCCATCGTCCACTCCTCCGCGGCAGGTGAGGTGAGCCCCCTGTACTCCTCTGGACACTGGCCGGCAAGGCGGCTAAGGCCGCCGACATGACGGCACTGAAATCCTATGGCGAATGGGCGCTGGTCACCGGCGCGTCGGCGGGCATCGGCACGGCGTTCGCGCGGAGCCTCGCGGCGCAGGGCGTCAACCTGGTCCTGGTGGCGCGCCGCGCCGACCGGCTCGAGGCGGTCGCCGCCGAGCTGCGCGAGAAGCACGGCGTGAAGACGCGCGTCGTGCCCGAGGACCTCGAGCGCGACGGCGTGGCCGAGCGGCTGATCGAGTGGGTGCGCGACCTGGAGATCGGCATCCTGGTCAACAACGCCGGCTTCAGCCAGGTGGGGCGCTTCGACCGCGTCCCGCGCGAGAAGATCCTCGGCATGATCCGCGTCAACTGCCTTGCCGTCGCCGCGCTGACGCATGCCTTCCTGCCGGCGATGCAGGCGCGGCGGCGGGGCGCCGTCATCATCGTGGCGTCGGTCGCGGGTTACCAGCCGCTCGGCTTCGCGGCCACCTACGGCGCGACGAAGGCGTTCGACCTGATGCTGGCCGAGGCGCTGTGGGCAGAGAACCGGAGCACCGGGGTCGACGTGCTGGCGCTCTCGCCGGGGCCGGTCGAGACCGAGTTCCAGACCGTCGCGGGCGAGAGGCCCCATCCCGGCGCGACGCCCGAGAGTGTGGTCGAGGCCGCGTTCGCCGCGCTCGGCAAGAAGCCCTCGGTCATCGCGGGCGGGATCAACAAGGCGCGCGCCTGGTCGCTCCGCCTGGCGCCGCGGAAGCAAGTGGCGCGCCTCGCGATGAGCGTGATGCGCGGCTTCATCCCGGAGGAGATGCGCTGAGGGACTTCCGCGAGGGCTGAGTTGCGGTATCATCGACGCCGATGACCGGCGAGGAGCGCTTCCAGAAGGCGGTCGAGCTGCTCCAGGAAGCGTACCGCCTGCAGATGGCAGGCGAGCTGGAGGCCGCCATCGAGCGCTACCGGCAGTCGATCGCGCTCCATCCCACCGCCGAGGCGCATACCTTCCTCGGCTGGACGTTCAGCTTCCAGGGGCGCCTCGAGGACGCGATCGCGCAGTGCCGCGAGGCGATCTCGGTCGATCCCGACTTCGGCAACCCGTACAACGACATCGGCTCCTACCTGATCAAGCTCGGCCGCCTCGACGAGGCGGTCCCGTGGCTCGAGTCGGCGATCAAGGCGCCGCGCTACGAGCCGCGCCACTACCCGCACTGCAACCTGGGGCAGGTCTACTGGGCACAGGGCCTGCTCGCCAAGGCGGCCGGCGAGTTCGAGCGCGCGCTGGCGATCGAGCCGGAATACCCGTACGCGCGCGCGGCGCTGGCGGCGATCCGCAAGCAGCTGAACTAGCGATGCAGCTGGGCGTGATACTTCGCAACCAGGGGCCGCAGTCGACGCGCGAGACGCTCCTCGCCGCGGCGCGGGCGGCGGACGCCGTGCCCGCGATCGCGGACGTCTGGGTGGCGGATCACATCGCCATCCCGCCGGACGACGCGGAGGGGTCGGAGGGCCGGTACCTGGATCCGCTGGCGACGCTCGCCTACCTGGCGGGCGCGACGACGCGGGTCGGGCTCGGCACCGCGGTGCTCGTCCTTCCCTACCGGCCGGCGCTGCCGACCGCGAAATGGATCGCGACGGTGCAGGAGCTCTCGGGCGGGCGGCTCCTCCTCGGCGTCGGCGTCGGCTGGATGGCGGCCGAGTTCCGCGCCGTCGGCGTCGATCTCCGCCGGCGCGGCGCAGTCACCGACGCGACGCTCGCATTCCTCGACCGCTGCTTTGCCAGCGACGTGGTCGAGGCGAACGGGCAGCCGTTCCTCTTCCGCCCGCGCCCGGCGCGGCCGCCGCTCTTCATCGGCGGGGCGCCCGGCCCCGCCTTCCGCCGCGCCCTCGCCCACGGTGCGGGCTGGATGCCGATCGGGCTCCCCCCGGACGCGCTCCGCCCGCTGGCCGGCGAGCTGCGCGAGCGCGCGGCCGCCGCCGGTCTGCCGCCTCCCGAGGTCGCTGTCCTGACCCTCCTCCCGCTCGGCGAGCCGGAGGCCGCGCGCGACCTCCTCGCGCGCTACGCGGAGGCCGGGGCGACGCGCGTGATCCACGGCGAGCGCTACGCCGATGCGTCCGCGTTCCGCGCGATGCTCGACCGCCTGGCGCGCCTGGCGTGAGCCTCAGGGCAGGAGCTGGAGCCCGAGGAAAATCTGCACCCCGCAGAGGAGGAGGGCCGTCGCGCCGAGGATGGGGTGGATCGTGCGTGCGCGTGGGCTGGTCGAGATGCGACGCGAGAGGAGCGCGGCGGCCGTCAAGATGGCCATGATGGCGCTTCCCACCGCGAAGTGCGCTTCGCTGGCGTCCTCGACCTCGGGGTAGACCCATTCCACCGTCGCCAGGCCGGCGAGCCAGTTGACGAGGAAGAGCGCGTACAGCCAGGGCCCGAGCCGGGCGTGGCGGCGGCGGGCGAGCGCGGCGCCCGGGCGAGCGGATCGGCTGCGCAGGCCGAGGCTCGCCGCGTAGGCGGCCAGCGCGATGATGGGGAAGCCGGCGGTCGGATGCAGGTAGCGCAGGCCGGGTCCCGTAGCACACCCGCGGGCGAGTAGGGTAGGACGGCGGCGATGGGAGACCCGCTCGCGGCTCTCGCCGCTCGCGTCGCGGCGACGCCCTACTGCGCCCGCCTCGGCGTCGTGGTCGAGGCGCTGGCGCTCGACGGCGCGCGCGTGCGCGTCCCCTACAAGGACGAGAACTCGAACCCCGGACGGGCGCTGCACGGAGGTGTTGCCGCCTCCACCATCGACATCGCGGGCGTGCTCGCCGCCACGACGGGGTTTGCCGGCAAGCCGATCTTCGACGCCGGCACGCTCGATCTCTCGGTCGCCTATCTGGCCGCCGCCATCGGCGAGGACATCGTGGCGGACGCGCAGGTCCTCCGCCGCGGGAAGGAGATCGTCTACGTCGACGTCGACGTGCGCAACGACGGCGGCAAGCGGATCGCGAAGGGCCTGGTCACGCACCGCGTGCTCGACCGCCCGCCGGCAGGCGCGGAGCGGCAGCGCACGACGCACGCCGAGCCCGCGACGGCCGAGGGCGGGCAGGTGCCGAAGCTGGCGCGCGCCATCGTCTCGGTGCCCTTCATGGCGAGCCTCGGGCTCGAGATCACGCACATGCACGATGGCCGGGTGGTCCTCCGCATGCCGCTCGCGCCCGACCGGACCGACGCCGGCGGCGCCATCCACGAGGGCGCGCTCGCGGCGCTCCTCGACACCACGGGCGCCATGGCGTCGTGGTCGATCGCCGGGCTGGATCTCCGCTACAAGGCGTCGACCGTCGGCATCCACGTGAGCTACCACGCCCCCGCGCGGGGCGACGTGGTGGCCGAGGCACGCACCTGGCGGCGGAACGACGAGATCTTCCTGAACCAGGTGACCCTGAGCGAGCACGGCTCGCGACGGGTGGTCGCGACGGGGACGGTGACGTACCGCATCGTGGTGCCGTGAGGCGCGCTTGACCGCACGGCGGCCGGCGCGTACGGGAGACGTTCGCATGTCTCGCCGAACTTCGCTCGCCGTCGCCGCGCTGGGTCTCGTCCTCCTCGCGTCCGGGGCACGTGCACAGGACCCCAACGCCCAGTCGGTGGCCTCGCCCGACGACCCGCCCGCGCTCACCCACAGCGACAAGGTCCGTCCCAGCAACGACGCGAGCCGGCCGCCGGCCCTCGGCCCGAGTCCTGCCAAGGTGAACGTGATCGTGTTCAGCGACTTCCAGTGCCCGGTCTGCCGGCGGACGGTGCACGCGACGCACCAGAT
>Ga0207646_10008791_pt1 | contig 10079 bp, 10 predicted proteins | sample KBSK5502metaG_FD_184343 | JGI IMG/M metagenome (GOLD analysis project Ga0207646, IMG submission 184343) | Corn, switchgrass and miscanthus rhizosphere microbial communities from Kellogg Biological Station, Michigan, USA - KBS K5-50-2 metaG... | ecosystem: Host-associated > Plants > Roots >...
GGCGAACGCCCGCTCGCGACGTTCCGATCCACGACGGTGGCAAGGCGAGATGGCGTCACGGCACGGCTCAGGGTACGAGCCGCCATCACGGGCGGTAGTCGAGCTCCGAGTTCTTCCAGATCCGGTTCAGGACGTAATGCCCGTCGCCCTCCGGATCGAGCAGCGCGGCCCGCGCAGCGAGGATCATCACGTACGGGTGCAGGCGGATGTTCACGAGGGTCGTTCCCCGGAACGTCTGCTCGATCACGACTCCCTCCTGCGTCTGCTGCCAGAAGTCCTGGCCGTACTCGAAGTTGCCGGGGCCGGCGTCGACCATGCGCACGCCGTCCGCGTCCTGGTGCAGGTACATGCCGCCGCTGAGATGGAGGCCGCCGCCGACGATCTGGTCGCACCCGGCCGCGTCCATCCAGCCAACCGCTCGGAGCTGGGTTGCGGAGAGGTCCGGTCGGTACTCGTCCGGGCCCCACCACTGGGGATCGCAGACCACGAGGTCGGCGCCGCCTGCCCGGGCCCCCGCCACCGCCACGTTGACGTTCGACCTGGTGAGCCAGGCCACGCCCGGCGTGGTCGGGCCGGCGTGGGTTGGGCCGGGAACGTTGTTCCACGAGACGAACGCGACCTTCAGCCCGGCAACCTCCACGGTCGCCGCCTCGAGGGCCTGGTCGAGGTCCAACCCGAGGCCCGTATGCGGGACGCCGTGCTTGTCCAGGAGCCGGATGGTCGACCGGATCCCCGCGACGCCCCGGTCACTCTGGTGGTCGGCCGCGAGGTACACCGCATCGACGCCGAGGAAGCGCTGCCAGCGCGAGATCACGGCCTCGGGCACGGCGAGGCTGGGGAAGCTGGTCTTGCAGCACGGCGACCAGGCGCTCGTCGGGAGAATGGGGCACTTGTGGTCGGCCAGGGTCAGGTCCGCGCCGCTGATCAGCTTGGCCGTCAGGCCAGCGTTGCCGGTCTCGACCGGTCGGACGATGGGATGCTGGTCGATGCCGGGTGGCGGGTTCGGGTTCGGAATCGGGCCGCCCCTGTACTTCGCCGTCCCGCCGTCGAAGACCCAGTCCCAGCCCTTGCCGAGGGTCACGGCCTGGCGCGCGGCACCGCGATCGGCGCACATGCTGCCGACGCTGTTGAGCGTCCAGACCTGTGTGGTGTCGATGGTCGTCCATGCCGGGTCGAGGGTCACGTCGCCGGTCGGGCTGCCGAGCACCGGGTACGCGAGGGCCCGCGCCGCCGGCGCGCCGAAGATGTCAGGCCCGAAGAGCCCGTACGGCCCGTCGCCGGCGATCGGGAGCACCTTGGTCGCCGGCTCGACCAATCCTGGTGGCAGGAGGGCGATCAGCTTCGGGTCCGATTCGATGGCCGCGGCGACCTTGTCGGCCGGGACGCACGCCGTCGACGAGATCGACGGCTGGTCCACCTTCACGCCACACGGGACGAGGAGATGCCCCTTGCCGGCGAGGGTCTCGAGCTCGTCGAGATCGATCACGGCCTTGAGATTGGTGAGGCCCGTCACCACGGCCAGCGGAAACGACGTGGCGGCGACCGCGCTGGGACTGGGCTCGATCGAGGGGGACGGGCTGGACGTTGGCGCCGTGGTCGATGCGGGAGGCGAGCTCGTCGGCGCGGGTGACGGCGTGGGACTCGGGTTCTGGCAACCGACCACCAGCGCAGCCACGGCAACGACCCCGAAACGGCGCACGAGTGGCAATCGGGAGTGGACCCCTGGCACGCCGCGGATGGTAGGGGCGGGCCGGACGGTGCGCCGTCGCGGAGCCTGCTCTAGGCTCCCGGCGATGCCCCGGTTCCCGCGCACGCTCACGGCTGCAGTCGCCCTCGGTGCCGCGCTCGTTGCCGTTCCGGCATCGTTCCCCTCGCCGGCAATCGCCCTCTGGCCGCTCCCGGCGTGTCGCCTCGCAGACATCCTGACGATCCCGCGGGGTTACGACGATTGGCGCATCACGCTCGTCGACTGGATCCTCAGTGTCGGGCCCGACTACAAGCCACCGGACCTCGTGTCGGTCAGCGAGGCCGGGCTCACGGGCGGCGGACAGATCCGAGCGGTCGCCTTCGACGATCTCAAGGCGATGGCGAAGGCGGCACGGGCCAACGGGACGCCGCTCGGCAATGTCAGCTCATACCGGAGCTACAAGACGCAGGTCGCCCTCTTCAACTCCTACGTCAAGGGCTCCGGCTTCGATGCCGCGATCACCTTCTCCGCGCGACCCGGCCATTCCGAGCACCAGCTCGGCCTGGTCATCGACTTCTCGGCCGCGGGCAGCTCCGCGTTCGTTTCGGGCACGGACCGGACCGGTCGATGGTTGGCGCGGAACGGCTGGAAGTACGGCTGGCTCCTGAGCTACCCGAAGGGCAAGCAGGACGTCGTCTGCTACCGCTACGAGCCGTGGCACTACCGGTATGTCGGTCGCGAGCTCGCGAAGGCGATCCACGACTCCGGGCTGACGATCCGCGAATACCTCTGGTCGCACTACACGACGGTCGATCCCAAGACCGGCGAGCCCCTCGCATCGGCCGAACCATCCGCCTCCCCCGCGGTGGGCCCGAGCGAACCCGCCCCGACGACGCCCGGCCCCAGCGCATCTGCCACGGCGTCAACCGGCGCAGCCGTGGCGACGCCCACAGCGTCGCCGGCGACCGCGCCGGTCAGGGCCCTGTTCGGGCTGGACCCTTCCATCGTCATCCTGGGCGCCGTCGTGGCGGGCTCGGTGGGCCTGCTGGCCGCGGTCGGGCTGCTGCGGCCTCGACGCCGGCGCGGATCGCGATGATCGTCATGAGGTGCCGAAGATGAAGTGGGTGACCCGCGAGCATCCGAGAACGGATCGGATCGCGTGTCCATGGCTGATCCGGAGGTTCATCGACCCGGACGCCGAGATCGTCTACGTCCCGCGCGATGATGTGCTCGCGTATGCCGAGCGTGAGGGCGCGACGAGCTTCGACGCGCCCGGTGCCAGGTACACCCACCGAGGCGGCAAGTGCTCGTTCGAGACGCTGATCGACGAGTTCAAGATCGACGACCCGGCCGTGGCGATCATGGCTCGCGTGGTCCACGGTGCAGACGTCGCCGAGGATGTCGGCCTGATGCCCGAGTCGGCGGGCCTGCTCGCCATTGCGGATGGGTTTGCGCTCCTCGAGGTCGACGACCAACGCCAGCTCGAGCTCGAGCTGCCCGTCTACGACGCCCTCTACGCCTGGGCGCGGGGGCAGGTCACCGCCGGCTGATCGCTCGCCCTCGGTGGTCGGTCAGTCGCGTCCGATCGACCCGATCTCGACCTCAATGGCGTCGCCGATCCCGACCTTCGCGGCCTGCTGCATCGCCTTGCTGACGCTGAGCGCCAGGCGCCCGCGCCCGGCGGGCATGACGTTCGAGATGAAGTCCGCCGACCCGATCCGTCCGGTCACCCGTTGCTGCTTCAGGCCGCCGATCGCGGCGACGTGCTCGCTCGGGATGTCGGCAACGGCGAGCCCGCTCAGCTTCTCGGGGTTCCAGTAGCGGATCTCGCTCTTGAACCGGATCGGTTCCACGGACGAAGACTAGCCGTCGTTGAGCCGCTCGCGAAGGCAAGACCGGCGCCCGTTCGTCCGTACTGTTCGTGATGGGTCGAGCCCAATCGTTTCGTGCTGCCCGGCGCCTGGTGCTCGCATCTGCGCTCGCCTCGCTCGTCGGCGCGTGTGCCGCCGGATCGCAGCCGAGCACGCCGACGCCATCGGCGTGCGCGACACCGTCGCTCGCCTGCGGTGGCGAGGCAACGCCGGAGGCTCCGACCGATGTGCCGGCCACACCGGGTACGACCTCGGTTGAGCGCCCCGGGCCCTCCCCGGTGCGCGATGCGGGCGCGACGCGGATGGACGGCAACGGGGTGACCCAGGCATGGGTGCCTGGCGGGATCTTCGTGATGGGCTCGGACGAGGGCTCGGCAACCCCGCCCTCGTGGGCGTCCGTCGAGTTTCGGAGCGAACACCCGGCGCACGAGGTGGCGCTCAGTCGCGGGTACTGGATCGACGTCACCGAGGTGACCGTCGCCGAGTTCGCCGCCTTCGCGAGCGCGGGCGGCTACGACGACGACGCCAACTGGTCGCCCGATGGGTGGGCGTGGCGCCAGTCCATGGGCGCGAGCACGCTCCCCCGTCCATGCCTCGAGCAGCAGCCTGATGAGCCCCAGGTGTGCATTACCTGGTACGAGGCCGAGGCGTATGCGCGCTGGCGCGGTGGGCGCCTCCCGACCGAGGCCGAGTGGGAGTTCGCAGCACGCGGCCCGGCGTCACGCATCTATCCGTGGGGCGACGTGTTCGATGGCACGCTCGCGAATCTCGAGGGTGGTGCCGGACCGGTTGCGGTCGGCAGCCATCCGGGCGGCGCGAGCTGGATCGGCGCGCAGGACATGAGCGGCAACGCGATGGAATGGGTCGCGGACTGGTGGAGCCGCACCTACTACGCCGACCGGATCCGTGATGACCCGACCGGCCCCGCGACCGGCAACATCAAGGTCGAGAAGGGCGGCTGGTGGGGTCCGCCGGACGGCACTGGGGCGTTCCTCGGCCGGGCGGCATACAGGCACTTCGAGGACCCGCCGACCTACTCGGACCACCACATCGGGTTCCGGATCGCCTCGGACGGCTGAGGCGGAGGTCGGCGGTCTCGCCTAGCCTCAACGTTGGGAGGCCGCGTCGAAGGGCCATACCGCCGACGTGCCAGCCGTACCGATCGGCGAACGCCGATCGGCTAGCGTCCGGCGGGACAGTTGCCGCGCGAGGAGAGCTCGATGGCCGAGGTTGGCCGCCCACTCGGACCGATCATGCATATCCTGGTCCCGGTCACGGACCTGGATCGAGCGGTTGCGTTCTACTCGGACGTGCTCGGCCTGCCATTGCTCTTTCGGTTCCCGGGCAACGCCTTCTTCGACGCCGATGGCGTGCGGCTGTACCTCGCCAAACCCACCGAGCCCGGGTACACCGGCCCCGCGACGATCTACTTCCGCGTCGCCGACGTCACCGCGACATTCGGCCTGCTCGAGAGCCGAGGCGCGACGGTGCGGGAGCGGCCCGAGATCACTCACCGCGATCCCGCCTACGACCTGTGGCTCGCGTTCGTGAGTGACCCGGACGGCAACAACATCGGGCTCATGCGCGAGGCGCCGAAAGGCCTCAACGCGGGCTGACCCGGCGGTCGCCGACTGACCTTCGCAGGGACCACCCCGGCGGGTTCAGTGCAGCTGCGCCGCGCCCTCCACCTGGGCGAGCCGACGCGTCAGGAAGGTGCGCTCCACCTCGTTCGAGGTCAGCTCGAGCGCGGCGCGATAGGCGACGGCCGCCTCCCCCCAGCGCCCGACTCGCCGCAGGAGATCTGCGCGAGCCGAGTGGTAGTAGGAGTAGCCCGCGAGCTGCTCGTCACTGGCGAGCGCATCCAGCCTTGCGAGGCCGACCTCGGGCCCATCGGCCATTGCCACGGCAACAGCGCGATTGAGCTCAACGACGGGCGACGGCGCCACGGCGGCAAGCTGCGCGTAGAGCAGGGCGATCTCGCGCCAGTCGGTCGCGCCTCGCTCCGCGGCCGCGTCGTGGACCGCCGCGATCGCGGCCTGGATCAGGTAGGCGCCGACGCGTCCGCCCCGCAGCGCCCCGTCCAGGATCGCCCGGCCCTCATCGATCTCCGCGCGATCCCAGCGTGACCGGTCCTGGTCCTCCAGGAGGACGAGGTCGCCGGCTGGCGTCGTCCGCGCCTCCCGGCGCGCGTCGTGCAGCAGCATCAGCGCGAGCAGACCAAGTGCCTCGGGCTCGTCGGGCATCAGCGCGGCGAGGATCCGGGTGAGCCGGATCGCCTTGGCGCTGAGCTCGCGCCGGATGAGGGCATCCCCGGACGTGGCGCTGTAGCCCTCGTTGAAGATCAGGTACAGGACCCGGAGCACGCCGTCCAGCCGCTCGGGCAGCACCTCGGGCGGTGGGACGCGATACGGGATCCCGGCGTCGCGGATCTTCCGCTTGGCACGGACCAGGCGCTGCGCGAGGGTCGGCTCGGGCACGAGAAAGGCGCGCGCGATCTCGGGCGTCGTCAGGCCTCCGAGGGTGCGCAGCGTCAGCGCCACGCGCGCGTCCGGCGCGAGCGCGGGGTGGCAGCATGTGAAGATCAGTCGCAGTCGATCGTCGATCCCGTCGTCGATGCCCGTCTCCATCTCGGTCGCCTCACCCGTGACCTCGGCTTCGCGTTCGAGCTCGGCCGTCTTCTCCGCGAGTCGTTTGCGCCGCCGGATTCTGTCGATCGCCGCATTGCGTGCCGTGGTCGTGATCCACGCGGCGGGATTCCGTGGAACGCCCCCACCCGGCCACGTCTCGACTGCCTTGACGAAGGCGTCCTGGACCGCTTCCTCGGCGAGGTCGAAGTCGCCCAGGACACGGATCAGCGTCGCGACCACCCGGCCCGACTCCTCCCGGAACAGGCGGTCGACCAGCTCGCGGGCGGCGGCCTCGCTCAACGCGCCTCGCGCCCGACGGGATCAGGTCGAATCAGCGGAACTCCCAGATCGGCCGCACCTCGGTCGAGCCGAACCTGGCGCCGGGGCACGAAGCCGCGAGCTGGAGTGCCTCGTCGAGGTCCTTCGCCTCGACCATGTAGAAGCCGCCGAGCGCCTCCTTGGTCTCCGCGAAGGGGCCGTCGGTCGTCAGGGTCCTGTCGTCGCGGACGCGGACCGTGGTCGCGGTCGTAACGTCCTGGAGGGCCTCGCCACCGAGGTAGGCGCCGCGGTCGCGGAGCATCTTCGTGTAGGCGTTGTATGCCTCGGTCGTGGCCCGTAGCACGGTTGGGTCGGGCGGCGCCGGCGACGGGTTCGCGCTGTTCTCGTCGTAGATCAGGATCAGGTAGCGCATCGAGCCCTCCGGGGTTCGCGACGGCGCATGCCGCCTCTGTGCACATCGACGATTCGCGACGGTCGAAATCGACAGCACGCTAGCATCCGGGCATGCCGAAGGAGCAGGAGGTCCTCCGGTTCGGGGATCGCGAGGTCGTGGTCACGAACCCGGGCAAGGTCTTCTTCGAGGCCATCGGGGCGACCAAGATCGACCTGGTCAGGTTCTACCTCGCGGTGGCGCCGGGCGCACTGGCCGGTGCCGGCGGCCGACCGATGGCGCTCAAGCGTTTCGTCAACGGCGCCGCCGGCGAGGCGTTCTTCCAGAAGCGAGCGCCCGACAACCGACCGGAGTGGCTCCGCACCGTGACCCTGTCGTTCCCGTCGGGTCGAACCGCGGACGAGATCGTCGTCGACGACGCGGCCGGGCTCGCCTGGGTGGTGAACCTCGGCTGCATCGACCTCAACCCGCACCCGGTCCGGGCGGACGACCTCGACCATCCCGACGAGCTGCGCGTCGACCTCGATCCCGTGCCCGGCGTCGGCTGGGCGCAGATCCGCGATGTGGCGATGGTCACGAAGGAGTCCCTGGAGTCCGTCGGTCTGGTCGGCTGGCCAAAGACATCCGGCTCGCGCGGGATCCACATCAACGTCCGGATCGAGCGGCGCTGGACATATCCCGAGGTCCGCCGCGCCGCTCTCGCGATCGCGCGCGACGTTGAGCGCCGCGCGCCGGAGATCGCCACCAGCAAATGGTGGAAGGAGGAGCGCCACGGCGTCTTCCTCGACTACAACCAGAACGCCAAGGATCGGACCGTCGCGTCCGCGTACTCCGTGCGCCCGCTCCCCGACGCCCGGGTCTCGACGCCCCTCTCATGGGACGAGGTCCCGACGTGCGAGGCGGAGGCGTTCACGATCGCGACGGTGCCCGACCGGTTCGCGAAGATCGGCGACCCTGGCGGGGGGATCGACGAGGCCGTGGGGTCGCTCGACGCCCTGCTCGAGCTCTCGCGGCAGCATGAGGCGGAAGGCCAGGGCGACGCGCCGTGGCCGCCGAACTACCGGAAGCAGGAGGGCGAACCGCCGCGCGTCCAGCCGTCGCGCCAGCGTCGGGCGACGGCCGAGTACGACACGCCCGAGGCGGAGGCCGAGCGCGAGAAGAACCGCGCCGCACTGGAGCGGCGGTTCACCGCCGAAGCGGAGCGGCGAGCCGCGGCGAAGGCGGCCGGCACGCCAATTCCATCACGGCCCACACCGACGGGCCGCCGCCGCACGAACGTGCCAGTCATCGAGATCAGCCGAGCGAAGTCCAAGGCCGAGGCGCTCGAAGGCCTGGAGCGCTGGAAAGCCAGACATCCGAAGGCCGCCGCCGCGCTCGAGGAGCCGGACGTTCTGGTCGACGGGATGCGCGGCCGCTCCTCGCTCTGGTACCGGGTCCGCGTGAACCTCACCCACGTGCCGGAAGCCCAGCGGCCCGAACAGGAGCCGCTCGAGGTCGACTACGACCCGTGGGCGGAGTACGCCTTCCCCGACCGGGCCGGACAGCTCGAGCGCTCGCCGCGAACGTCCACGCGCGCGCCGAAGAGGACCTGAGCACCGCGGCCGGTGCCGGCCGCCGCCGCGGAGGGCCTGTCTCGAGGACAGCGCCCGACCGCCCGAATTTCGCGCAAACGCAGGGGCGCGCTGGAGCGTCAACTTCCTGACGGCGAGCCGATCGGCGTCCAACTTGAGGAGGCGCTCCCTGATGGCTCGCAACGATTCGAACGTCGGAGCAACAGCGCTGGCGAGCACGACGCGCGCGATCATCGCGCTCGTTTCGCTCGTCTCACTCGCAGCCTGCGGCGGATCCACCCCATCCGCGTTCCAGGCCACGCCCGCAGCAGCTACCGCGGGATCACCCGCGTCGAGCGCACCTTCCATCGTGCCCACGAGTGCACCGAGCGAGCTCGCGTTCCACGTCCAACAGGGCGACATCCTCTTCAACGGCGCCGACTCCAACGGCGTCCCGGCAGGCGCCGAGAACAGCGCGGGAGACGTCTACGCAATCGCCCCGGACGGCTCGAACAGGCGCCTGTTGACTGACGCAGCGGGCCTCGACTGGATGGGCACCTTGTCGCCGGATGGCAACACGATCGCCTTCAGCGCCGACCCAACCGGCGTCAGCCGCCAGATCTGGCTCATGGCTGCAGACGGCTCGAACCTCCGGCAGCTCACGAGCATCGAGTCGAACGCCTACCACCCCAGCTGGTCGCCGGACAGCGCGCGCCTCGTCTTCGCCGTTGCCGGGACGCAGGAGATCTTCGCGATCGGCCTCGACGGCCATGGCCAGCTCCGTCTCAGCGCCGAGGGCGATTGGCTCCCCGAATGGTCGCCAATTGGGCCGCAGATCGTGTTCGCGCGCGAGGTCGGCGACGTCCACCAGATCTTCGTCATGGGCGCCGATGGCTCGAAGGCTCGCCGCCTCACGACGACCGGCGTCGATGACAACAACCCCGTCTGGGCGCCCGACGGGAGTCGAATCGCATTCGATCGGGCGGTCGGCCCGAACGCACGTGACATCTTCATCATGGATGCCGATGGCAGCCACGAGCAACGGCTCACGACGGACGGCAAGAGCTCTACGGCGGCCTGGTCGCCCGATGGGACGCAGATCGCCTTTACCTTCGCGCCGACGGCGTCGAGCAGCGACGTCTGGCTGATGGACCGCAACGGCTCCCATCGACGCGCGGTCACGGAGACGGGCACCGATTGGGGTCCGAATTGGCGGTGACCTCCGTCGCGGCAACAATCGACTCCCTGACGCCGGCGCTCGTGGAGCGGGCCCGGAGCGGAGATCGCGCGGCCTTCGAGGCCCTGATCAGTGGGCGCGTGGTGAGATTGATGCGCCTCGCGACCTCGATCCTGCTCCACGACGCCGACGCCGGCGATGCCGTCCAGGACAGCTGCGTTCGTGCGTGGGTGGAACTCCCCAGGCTCCGCGATCCGGCCCAATTCGACGCGTGGCTGTGGCGGATCGTCATCAACGCCTGCCGGACCACGCTCCGCCGGCGGCACCGGACAGCCGTCCGCGAGATCGCCATGGACCACGCGACTGGCTCCGTTGACACGCCAGGGCCGGGTCCCGGGATGAGCGAGAACATCTCCGAGGTTGAGGTGGTCCGGCTTTCCTTCGCCCGCCTCGATCCCGATCGCCGGGCGATCCTGATCCTCCACCACGTAGAGGGT
>Ga0207646_10008793_pt1 | contig 10077 bp, 7 predicted proteins | sample KBSK5502metaG_FD_184343 | JGI IMG/M metagenome (GOLD analysis project Ga0207646, IMG submission 184343) | Corn, switchgrass and miscanthus rhizosphere microbial communities from Kellogg Biological Station, Michigan, USA - KBS K5-50-2 metaG... | ecosystem: Host-associated > Plants > Roots >...
GGGCCTCGCTGATCGGCCCCGCCGTATGTTCCGCCCAATCTCCCACGGTTTGCACGATGGAGCACATCGATCCACCGAGGGGCGTGAGGGCGTACTCGACGCGCACCGGCACCTCCGAATAGACCGGCCGCGTCATGCTCAGGGGTGATCACCGAAGGGTCCGAGGTCGCCAGAGTCAATGCGCAGGCTGTCCAGCATCGCGGCGGCATTCAGGAAGGTATAGACGTCTGCCGCCGCCAGGACCCCCGTGTACTTGGCGATAACGGGGTCGGCCGCCTTGGATGACACTGCATCGAGGTACGCTTTGAAGATCGCCCAGGCGTTGGGGTAGTACATCTGGAAGAAAGGTGTCGGGTCGACCACGGCGATTGCTGCCCGGGTGCTCGCCTCAAGGTCGGCGATGTACTGCTTCTGGACTACACCGTCCTGGCGGACGCCGAGCCGTCCCAAGTGACCACCGACGAGAGTTGTCCATGGGTAGTCCATGGCAACGTCATGGGCTTGAACCCAACCAGGAATGTCCTGCGAGACGGCAAAACTCTTGAACGGCACCCAGCCGGGGAACAGCACATCAACGACCATCAGCGTTTGCTGAGCCGGCGCGAACACGAAGATGTTGTCGGGCGAATGGTTCGGCCCGTGAAAGGCGAGCTCCAGACGCTCTCCGCCAACCTCGAGCAGATGATGATCATCGAATGTCAGGGTTGGCAGAGGTCTGTTGGAGTCGCGGTCGCGCTTCAAGAGGCGGAGCGTGTCGGACTGTGCAATCCGGATCACGTCATCGTCAAATAGCCCGGAGGCTCCGATGTGGTCGGCGTGCGAGTGCGAGTAGATGAGGTGAGTGACCTTATTGGGTCGCCCGTTGGCCGACGTGGCGACATCGATCGCACGCTGCAGGTTGTGGCCAATGGTGGGTGGGGCGTCAACCAGCACGACACCTTCGCGGGTGGTCAGGAACATCGCCTGATAAAAGCTGTCGGTCACCCAGAACAGGTCGTCTGCGATCCGGTCGACGAAGTAGCCGTGTGCATTGAGCGCAGGGCCGAGGGCGGATGGCGGCACCGGAGCGTAAGTCGGCAAGCTGTCCGAAGTCGCCGCGTTGGCCAAGCGAGTGCTCGCCGGCCCGAGTACCGCGGTCGCTGCCGGCACGGCAGCTGCGACCCCCGCCAGGGTCAGGAAATGGCGGCGGCTGATTGAATCCTTCTGTGACATCGTGTTCGTCCCCCTGAGAACTGCCCTCTAACGAGGTTGTCGGCCCAGCATACGCAGATTCGCCATCCCTAGTCAAGTTTTGGTACCAGTAACGTGATTGTGACTAAGTACCTGCAATCGTATAATTGCGGAAATGGATCGAGCACCGCACTTTGGAAGAGATCGCTACGGCAAGGGCACCCCGTCACGAGAGGCCATTGAACGGCTGGCGAATCGGTGGACGGTGCTCGTCGCATCTGTCCTCGAGGAAAGGCCGACTCGGTTCAACGACCTCAAGAACCAATTGGGGGTGAGCGCGCAGGTGCTGACCCGCATCCTGCGCGACCTCGAACGGGACGGTCTGGTCTCGCGGCAGGTCTATGCGGAGGTGCCAGTGCGAGTCGAGTACGCACTCACTCCGTTGGGTGGAACGATGTGCTCAATCGTGCATGACGTGCGGGACTGGGCGGAAAGCACCGCGGGGCCGATCAGTGAGGCACGCATGGCTTACGACCGCCGCCCGCCCTCTGCCCAGAGAGTCGGGAGCGTGGCCACCTAAGGCGGGTACTCAGCGGCAGCAGCTCACGGTCCTGACCCGTGAGGCAAAGCTCGCCTACGAACCAGAGTGTGAATCGCCGTGAGTTTCGTGGAGGCGGAGGGCCTTGGAATTCTGAACCCGGGTGTCTCACGGTCCAGGGGCCGTGCGCGTGCTGATATATCGGCTGTGCGATAGCCGTCTTCGAGTTCAATTGACGGTTCAAAATCCACTTGGACGGGGCTGCCGCCACCTAGTTCCGAGAAAATCTGTGACCTCCCTGTGACCCGCGCGCGCCAGACGGAGCAGGCGAAGACCTCGATTTGAATACGATTTTTGGTCGGGAGGACGGGACACTATTTGAACTCTGACTACGAGCGTACGGTCGCTGTCTTAGCCCTCCTCAAGGCTCACAGCCCGTGGCGCGGTTGAGGGTACGCAGAATCGAGCTCCCGAACGACCCGGGTTACAGAGGTGTCGGCCCCTCTAAAGAGAAAGGATGCTCAATCGCGCGCATCCGATGACCTACACGGGTTAGAGCTACTTGGTCCTCGATTGCCCTGGCAAACGCGGTCGCGTCAGATGAGAGCTCAGCGAGCGACGCGGCGGATGCGCTAAGGCGCCGCACCCACTCGATCTCGCTGCCGGCTGAATCCTTCGCAACAGCCTTGAACCGGGCGGCCGCCTCCTTGCGACGTCCAGTGAGGCCGAGCGCGACCGCACCGTGGTAACCAGGCCAGCCGGTGGCTGGCTGGTCTTCGTAATACGCCGCCACCGCTGCCAGGTCGCTGAATAGGCCGCGGAGCCGAACAATCTCACGCGCTGCGTCAGCTGCCATATGTAGAACGAGCTCGTCGAAACCGTTTGGGTCACGGTCGAATGAGACGAATTGGCCGCCCGGCGTTCCAACGCGTTCGCTCACGTGAAAAGGCCAAACGCCAGATCCCGCTGTCGAATCCCACAACCAACTAGCGCCGACATTGCAGTACGTGCCTTTTGACCACGATGAGGGCTGGAAATCCACGAAGAATGCCCGCCACCCGTAGTCGTCATGCCAGAACCTCGACTGACCCTTCCGTTTAAGGCCCAAAGGCGCCAAGGCGCCACGAGCGCCGCGGTTAATGATCGTGCCGTGCGGCTCGGCCATCGGCCGATGTTGCCACAAGAGGCGGGCCGTTCCTCAGTCGGTGAGATCAGGAAGGGACGGGTGAGAATCGGGAACTCACAATTCACGACCAACCGCGTGAAGTGGGTCGATGCGAGACTGGTCCGTCGGCCGATGCTTCGTTTTTTGCCGAATCATTATCAATCGGGTCGGGACAACAGCTCAGTTCAAATCCCGTAGCCCCAATGCGCTTCCCGATCGACTGCGCCGCAACATCTGGGGTCGGACCCGGCTCGATTGCCCAGATGTTGGGGTCACTGCGATCAAGTTTTGGTCGGGGGCCCGGGATTTGAACCCGGGGCCTCACGGACCCGAAATCTGGGCGGGTTCGTCCACTGAGACCTGTTTCGAGGGTTTTGAGATCGGTTGGCGGCATCCTACACGCCTGTCAGGCCGGTTTCGATCCGTTTCAAAGCCTTGGATTACTACATGAACTACTACACGAGAAAATCCAAGTTCAGCTGTCGGGACTGGTACTGCCCGGCGTGCAGTCACCGTACCTATTAGGCGTGCCGTCCCCGTCCCCCATTAGTGGACGCGCGCGAAAGAGACGGTGCATTAGGAGGGACGTCTCGAGTTGATCCCGCCCGGGTCTAGGTCCGGGAATCCCAACAAATAGTTTTGCCCTGCCCCGCCGCGACGCGATCAATCGACCCGAATCGACGGTCTGGCGAGCAAAGCGCCAGGATGTCTGGCCTCTCGACACCCTAACTGACACGTTACGTGGCCGAGACGAGAAATCGTCAGGTGTCACCCTTGGCCCCGCTCGTCCCGTAGAGGACGGGGGAAACACATGGCGACTCGTAGATCTGCCTCAGCCCCCCGGTGGTTGGTTCCAACCAGACGCGGGACCAACCAACTGCGGGGCGGGAGCTTGCACATTGTTGTCTGACATGTTCGGAAGACAGGGCTTGGTTCTCATCGAAGAGCCTCCAGCGCACCGGGAAAGGGACTGGTTCGCCTACACGACATCAGATGCGGGCCTTACATGGAGCAATCCACAGGTGGTGCCAGCTCAACTGCCGCAGCCACTGGACATGCCATGGCAGTTGCTGTACAAGCCGAAGCAAGAAAAAGGCCCTAGGAAAAGGCGGAGATCCTTGCGGCGTCGCGTCGCGCGGAGAATGCGCCGAGATACCTCTGGATGCGAAGAAACTCTGGCGCGTGGTATTCGGGGGCCAACTCGCATTCTGATCGAATCAAAGCTCGGTATTTGATTTCTTGCGACGCTACATGGAGAACTTCTGAGCGGTGCCGGGCCAGCCAGCGAGTCCATCGCTGGGACTCCACACTGTCCGGGGCCAGGGTCGTGACCTCTGTGTAGAGGTCAGTGTTGACAGGGTGGCACCGTGCTACTGCGATCTGTAGTCGGGCGATTCCCGTGCATCACTCGGCCACAGGGTGTCCCCCGGGATAGCGCTTGTCGGTGTCCTCGAAGAGTTGAATGAAGGCTGCACTGCGATAGAAGGCGAAGCTATGCGTTTGGCTCTAGATGGCGAGACAATTCCTCGAATGTGACCGTGTCGGCCCACGATTTTGGATCGGCCCACTTGGTCGCAAATCCCGCCGGTCCATCACTTTGAAACGCCGGCCCACGAATCGGAAGGACCCGGCCCCACATACCCCCATAGGCTAGCCACCACCAATCAGACCAATTCTCGCTCGCAGGGCGGAGATCCGTTGGGTTAGGCATCTCGGCGAGGTGATACTTTGTCTCAGGCAGGTGGAATACATCTGGGGGTGAGATGGCGGGAACAATGTCTCGTGCATTTCCCGCGCTCACTTGACCATGGGTGCGGAAGAAAGGAGACGTGGCCTTAAACGTCACAGAGGCGTCGTATCCTTCCGGCCGTGGCTCGAAGTACAGTCCATGGGAACCAACCGCGACGAAGACAATCGGATGCGATCCATTCCACATTACGGCGTCAGCGAACCTCCGATGACCACTGTCGTGGCTCGACAGACAAACGTCGCGAGGCGCATCGGTTTCTGGATCGTGAAGAACAACCATTGTCTCCCAATCAGCTTCATGGACGTTTCGCCAATGGTTGTAGAAGAAGAAGAGCCAATACTGAACTGCAATTAGGCGGCCAGCTCGCGCCAGCCGACCGTAGACAGTCCGCGGATAGAGATCGTCACCTTTGTGGATGACGCGCCGGTACCTCCGCCAAGCCGAGTTGGCATCGACCCTTCCACAGATCGAAAGATCGAGCGTCTCGAGTCGAGATGGCCACGCTTGTTCCAGTCTCCTTTGTATTGCGTGGCGATCTCCCGAGCTACGCTCACGAAATTGATACCAGTCGTACAACCCGAATCCCGTTAACCCGCATGCGAAACCGAATACCAGAGCCAGCCATCCGACATGGGACAGGCCATTAGTGACCATCTCAGACACGCTTAGGAGAAGCAGGGCAATTCCCACACCGACCAGCAGATAGTAGGTCTCGATAGTAATGCCGATATATGAAAGCTTGTTCAAGACGCCCAGAGACAACAATGGATTGATGGCTCCGACCAATCCTGCCCGTATTTGAGGCAAGATGCTTCGGCCGCGAGTCGAGTCAAACGCGCGGCACTGATCGATAAAGACCCAAACGGTGCGAGGATGATAGTCATGAGATTGCGCGGGCCAAGGTGGCGCCGCGAGATCGGTGGTTTCTGGAAAGACCACTAGGTCCGGCGAATACCGCACCAACAACGGATCTGCTTCAGTAGCCGCCGAGGCGCAGAGACGACAGGCAGTCCTCGGCTTATCGACAGGACGGTGTTCCATCAGCGTGTCAAGACAATCGCCCGTGTCCTGAATTCCATTTCACTCTGACTCAGCGCCTTTTAGCGACTGAGCATAGGTGACCGGCTTGCCTTGTCAACTTGCAACGTCGTGTGACATGAGAGGGGGATAACAGACTCTTATCGAGAGCAATAGCGGCTTCTGCAGATCTAGCGAATCCGGCTTGAAGCGAGCGACGAGTAGTCTCACGCTGAAAGGTGCCCGCTTATCGAGTCTATGTAATCGAGCTTGTCGGAATGCCTGGTCAACTCAAGGGAGAGCAGTGGGTTTACGTCGGGCAGAGTGCGAAGACGCCATCCGAGCGATTCGCACAACACAAGGCTGGAGGTTGGTTCGCGAATCCGAACGTCAGGAAATACGGGCAACGGCTCTTGCCGGCTCTCTATAGAAAGATCCCGCCATTAGCAAACCGAGATGCGGCCGAGCGCGCGGAGGCCGCGCTTGCTCGGGCTCTGCGAGAGCGGGGTTTTTTCGTAGTAGGGAAACACGGCAAGCCCGTCGAGATCCGCCGTCATCTGCAGTGAGCCGATGCCGTGCACAAGTTGGAACCGGCCGAGTCGCCGATTCTCGATCCATCGCTGGTGATCAAATACGATCTATCGATTTTTGGGCCGGTCGAGGTTGCAACAGCAGAGGGTTATCGGTCGAAGAGCCAGTTAGCCGGCTGGGCCACACACATAAACAGAGGACGCGCGCGAAGCTGGTTTGCTGATAGGGGTCCAATATCGAAATCAATCGCGGGACGCGGACGTGGAGCTGTCGATAGGCCCTCATTATCGATAGCATCCGCCAACGGACGAAAGAGGAACCACTAGACATCGAGCTGGAGCGTTCCTAGTCAGCCATGAGCTTTGATCATGTAGCCGGCCTCGGACGAGTAAGTGGACACCACAAGGGTACAAACGCGGCCCGAATCAGTTAATAGCGAGCGAATTAGTTGGACCCCGACCGTTAGTTCGAAGAGTCGCGACCACTTCGGGCCACGGTTTTGGCAGGATCACGACGGGCAGCGATTCTTGTCGGAGCATCCTGGGATTGCCACTTGCCAGCTTGAACACGACGACCTCAACCGGAGCTGACCACTGAACATGAATATCTATGATCACTCGCAGCATTACAGGCCACAGTTCTCCCAACGTTGCTAAGGCCGGCGGGATTCCTGGCGGTTGCATCGCAGAAAATGAAGCGCCATCCAGTCCAGCCAGAGTTTCTACTGAATCGATTGAGGACACGGCGAACGTGTGCCGGACATTAGGCCAGGTCTCGTGCCGCGCGAAGAGACTCTCATCCTGCCGCACCAGCACGTACCAACCAGGATTAAGCTGGTCGCTAGGTCGAACGCTCAGATGCGGCCGGCGATTCAGAGCACCCCAACGGTCGCGCTCAGCGTCCCCTCTAGCCAGATAAGCTGTCCAAAGGTTACCCTCCCAAAAGTCACTCTTGTTGCCCGTTGATTCTGTGGCTTGATCGATGTAGTTCGCAGCTGCAGCCTCATCCAACACAGTTCGAGGAAGCGCGCTAGACCCGTATGCATCAAACACAATTCGGTCGACTGCCGAACTCACCGTTATCCGAATACCTTCCCAAACCTGGTACGCCAACGGATCACCACTGCCGGCTCGAACGAATGCTTGCGGAAAAGCAAGGTACTGTCGAGGAATGAATAACATTGTCCGGCACGCAGTCACGCCCGCGGGCACCGACACGGGCGGTGATCCAGACTCAGGGGTGGTCCGATCGCCACTCCCGCCAAAGAACGCTATCCGCGGGTTTAAGGCTTCCAACTGCGCGATTCCCTGCTTGAGATCAACGAACGACTTCGATACGATGCCTTCGTACTTACGCCACAGTGCCTGGCACAAAGCGACTCGAAGGTCCGCAGCGCGAGGAGGGATGTCAGATGACAAGCACTGCAGCTGCGTCAAATCTGCCCGTTCACAATCTGCGTGGGTAACCAACCAACCGGCGAGTTCTGGAATTGCGATATCGTCCTTCATCAATTTTCCATCGCCCTGAAGGGTTGCCATCATCAACAAACGGGTGAGCATAGCGGTACGAAGGGTTTTGGCCAGCACGGGATTGGGACGCCGGATGAAAGCAGCTTGCTCTTCCGGTGACATAGCGAGCATTTGGTATTGTCCGGCAAGCGAATTCGCTAGCTTAACCGGCGCGTCGAAGGCGTCCCACAAGTCGCTCCCAGTCGCGAAGTTAGTCGCCGAGCGCTTCCACTGAACTATTAGCGATTCGCTGCCATCACCCGGATCATTCGAAGCGGCTTTTCCTACAATCCAGTCCGCGTAGTAAGCCCAAAACACAAACTTAGAGTCCTGACCAATCGGAATCTTCTCGACCAGTGAGCACAACAATCCTGGCTGGCGTGGCTCCAGAGCAGGTATTACTGTTGCGCACGTTTCCACGAACCGCTGAGCTTCATCGCGGATGCGGTCCTTTATCGGTGCTACCAGCAGAGGCGCAACGCGCGGTTCACCCTCAAGGGCTTCGCTGAGATCTGTGGCGTAGTAATCCAAACGAGCAGCCAGCGCATCTACAACTACATCAGGCCGCTTTGCCCAGCCATCGACAACTGCATCTGCGGCTCGTGTCCATAACCACTCAATCGGGACCGCTGGCCTGTGGCGTGGCGTGAGGGGAAAAGGTCGAGCTGCTCTTAAAATATCGTGTGGAGCGGCCATCCAGGTAGTGATCACTGTTGGCGAATCACACCCCAGTGCTTCTTCCCCGATGCGTTGGTAGGCTTCCCTAAGCCACACTGCGGGTGGTAGCACAATTGGCAGGCGATCCAATAGCGATCCGAATTCCTCGGGCTTGGCGTTGCGGGCGGCAGCAGCATAGACCGGACCATAACGGCTCGTAAGTAAAGAAACGTAGAGCTCATTCAATGTCTCGAGAACCAGACTGAATTCGTAAGCCAGTCCGTCACGAGCAGCTCGCACACCGCGATCCCGAAGCGCGTCTAGCGATCGCGAAAAGCGATCCTTCGCGGTGCGTTTTCGCCAGGTAAGAGTCCTAGCTAAGTCGCTGGTTATATCGACCTCGCTGACAGCGCTGATGACTGCAACCACATCGCGCGACTTGACAACGTCGCCGATTGCGAGCGCGAGGTCAATTCGGTCGACCTCAGGGTCAAGCAGGCTAGCCCAGCTGACTAGGCGGTCAATTCTGATGTCATGAATGTATCGCCCACCTTCTCGGTACTTGGTCAGATCACCCGCACGGATAACATGCTCTGTTCCGCTTTTAATCTCAGTCCGGGCGACTGCCTTGACACGATAAAGATCATCCTTGAGCAGTCTCTCATTTAGGACGATTACGGAAACCTGCGATGTGAGGCCCAAATTCAGGGATGCGCGAATCTCCTCCTTCAGCCATTCGATACTGATCTCTGGAGTGAGCGAGTGTAGCAACAGCCGGTAGCCGTAGAACACGAGCCAACCCAACGCAAGCACGTGAGCTGCAAATAGAACCAGGACTCCTTCGACAGAAGCCGTCGCCACGCTTTCGGAGGCGGTCGCAATGGGTTCGATCCACACAATCCGTAGGCCGGTCAGTAGGATCACGGCCAAACCGAAAGCGGCAACTGTATCGAATGCGTTGCGGCGGAATCGGCGCAGTAGCCGTCCTCGATCGCCCTGGTTGGGCGCGATCGTTATGAGGAGGCCGGCTATGCCCGCAATGAGTCCATACAAGCCGGCTTCGATGCTCCAAAGCGCAATCAGGGCCGCTGGACTGATGTTCCGCGGAAGAATGCCGCCGAGCCGAGACCCTACAACGAAGGCAAAGACCGGCGAGGCACAGAAGACCGAAAACGCCAACGTGAAAAGCGTTAGCAGGAGTCGCGGTGCCCGGAGCCCAAGCCAGGCCTGCGCCCACGCAGGCCAGGCGGCTGGCGCGCTGAAAGAAAACGGTCCGTGCAAGCTGGAGACCATTTCGAGTCTCGTTGCCCGCCGCAGCGAGTTCGTCGGCATAACAACCCCAGAGTCAAACTGACCGCCGCAGGTGATCTGTACCCATAGTCATCCCGCAGTACGAAGCTTGTCAATGCGTGAGATTAGGGTGGCGGGGATGTCTCAAAGCCAGAACCGGCGAATTCACTCGTATTCAAGAGAGGGAGACCCGTTTGCGCAACGCGGGCGATCAGTCAGTCGGGCGCGCCGGCCTGGTTGTCCTCGGAAAAACTACTCGACTACTACAGATGACAGCGACAGTGTCTGGTTATCCGAAACTCGCGTTGGGCGATTCGGATTCAGAATCTGGTCGGGGGCCCGGGATTTGAACCCGGGGCCTCACGGTCCCGAATCAGACGCTATTCCGTCCAAACATGTCAGTTTCTGCGCGTTTCCGTTCGATTCGTCGCTCGACGCGCCCGGACCGTCC
>Ga0207646_10008796_pt1 | contig 10076 bp, 8 predicted proteins | sample KBSK5502metaG_FD_184343 | JGI IMG/M metagenome (GOLD analysis project Ga0207646, IMG submission 184343) | Corn, switchgrass and miscanthus rhizosphere microbial communities from Kellogg Biological Station, Michigan, USA - KBS K5-50-2 metaG... | ecosystem: Host-associated > Plants > Roots >...
AATGATACGGCGCGGCAGCGAAGCTGGAACTGAACCGGCCAGAGCGGATGAACGCGCTGAATGAGCAGCTCAGGATCGATCTGCTCGCCGCCGTCGAGGACGTCGCGCGCGATGACGGGGTCAGGGCGGTGCTGCTAGCCGGTGCTGGCCGGGCGTTTTCGAGCGGGGCCGATCTGCGTGAGAACAGGGCCGCGACTGCTGAGGGCCATCCGGACGTGTACAGCGTCCTGACCGGGCACTACCACCCGATCATCACCGGCATCAGGGAGATGCCCAAGCCCGTCATCGCGGCGGTCAACGGAGCGGCCGCGGGGATCGGTCTGTCGCTGGCGCTGGCCTGCGACCTGGTGCTGGCCGCGGAGTCTGCCTACTTCCTGCTCGCGTTCGTCAACATCGGGCTGGTCCCGGATGGCGGGTCATCGGTGCTCGTGCCGACTCGGGTCGGATTCGCCCGGGCCGCGGAGCTCGCGCTGCTGGGCGAGCGGCTCGAGGCGGCCAAGGCGCTCGAATGGGGCCTGATCAACCAGGTGTGGCCGGACGCCGACCTGGCCGGCCAGGCTGAGGCCATGTGCTCGAAGATGGCCGAGGGCCCGACCGGTTCCTATGCCGGCACCAAACGGCAGCTCAACCGGTGGCTCTACCAGAATATGGCCGATCAGCTTGAGTTCGAGGCCCAGATCCAGCAGGAGCGCGCTTCCTCGGCGGACTTCCGCGAGGGGGTCGCCGCGTTCGCCGAGAAGCGCACGCCCCGCTTCACCGGGGGCTGACCGGTGCCGGCCACGAAGTCGGCCGGGTCAGGAATGCCGGCCGCTGGCGGGCTCGGCGCGTTCAGCACGCGGCCGCTCACGTCGGCGAACTGGGCCGACCTGGAAGAGCTGTTCGGCCTGCCTGGCGGGTCGATCGTGCGCAGCTGCTGGTGCATGGCCTATCGCCGCTCAGGCAGGCCGCCCGGGTACGGCGGGCCGCCAGGATCGATCAAAGCCGCCAACAAGCAGGCGATGTGCGACGTGGTCAACTCCGGTGCGGTGCCCGGCCTGATCGGTTATCTCGATGGGGCTCCGGCGGGCTGGATCAGTTTCGGGCCGCGCGGAGAGTACCTGAAATTGCGCCGATCCCCGGTCATGAAGCCGGTCGATGACACGCCGGTCTGGTCGGTGGTCTGCAGTTACGTCGCCAAGCCATACCGGGGCCTGGGCTTGCAGCACCGACTGCTCGCCGCGGCGGTCGAATACGCGTGGCAGAACGGAGCGCGGGTGCTCGAGGCCTATCCGGTCGACAAGGCCGAGCGTAGCCATGACGAATTTATGTTCTTCGGCTCGCGCAGCCTCTACGAGCGAGCCGGATTCCGCGAGGTCGTCCGGCGGTCGCCGACCCGGCTGGTGATGAGGCGGGAGCTCGCAGGCGCCGGAGCGGGCAGCGGGGGACCCGGCAGCGCTGGGCCGTAACTTGCCGCCAGCGTGAGCGATCCCGAAGCGAGCGGCGGCCCGACCGCCGAGCCGGCCAGGCCGGGGCCGGCGGCTGTGAGTAGTTCGCCGGCATAGGCCCTGACCAGCGGATGCATGGTATAGATCCGACTGCTGGATTGCCGGTTGATGCGTACCCGGTGCAGTAGGCCGGCGTCGGCTAGCTCGGGCGCGACATTGCGCGCTCCGGCGTCGTCGAGCAGTGCCGCGATCGCCGAAGCCGAGGTTTCCCGCTGGTCGGCCGCGGCCAGCAGCGCCAGCCCATGCCGTGCCTGGCCGCTGACTGTTTCGGCTGCTGCCGCCAGCCTCGAGCGCATGCTGACCTCGCCGACCTCAAGCTCATCAAGGCGTCTTCGCTCGTCGGCGAGCAGGCTGGCCAGGTCGGCCATGGCCAGCTCCGGGTCGTCGGCCAGGCGGGCCCCGGCAATGCGCAGAGCCAGCGGGAGCTGCCCGCACGCCGAGGCGATGGACCGCGCGGCGGCGACCTCGGCCGGGGTCAGTGCTTCGCCGCGCCCTGAGATCCTGCCGAGCAGGTGCACCGAGTCGACCCGCTCAAGCCCGCCCAGCTCGATGAACCGCGCGCCGTCCAGGTCGGGCAGCCGTGCCCTGCTGGTCACAACCACGGCGGAGCCGGCCGTGCCGGGCAGGAGCGGACGGACCTGGGCGGCGCTGCTCGCGCCGTCGACCAAGACGAGCACCCGCCGCCCGGCCAGCGCCGAGCGGTACAGCGCCTCCCGCTCGAACCTCGTCGCCAGGATGCTGCCCGCCGGGACGCCGAGACCGCGCAACAGCTCACCGAGAACGACCTGCGGATCGCGCGGCCGCCCGCCGTCGTCGAGGCAGGCATAGAGCTGGCCGTCGGGGAAGCAGGCCCTGGCCAGGTGGGCCGCCTGGATGGCCAGCGCGGTCTTGCCGACCCCGAGCATGCCGGTGACCACGGTCACGGCCATTCCCGCCCCCGACAGCCGATCAAGCAGGCTGCCGAGCTCCACAGCCCGGCCGGTGAAGTCCGCGACCGCCATCGGCAGCTGGCAGGTTGGCTGCCAGGCGGCCGCGAGGTCGCGTGGGATCGGTGCCAGCCTCGCCACCGCGGGCACGGGCGCCGGCCCCGTCGCAGGCTCCGGCGCGAGCGCGGGCACGGGCGCCGGCCCCGTCGCAGGCTCCGGCGCGAGCGCGAGCTCCGGCCCGGGCGCGGGAGTCCGCCCGTTCCCCGGCGGCGCGCCGGGCGCGAGAATCCGCCCGTTCCCCGGCGGCGGCCCGGGCGTGAGCGCCGGCCCTCTTCCCGGCTGCGAGATTTCTGGTGCCGGGCCGGTCGTAATCGTCAGGGTGGGATCGTCGGCCAGTATCCGCCGGTGCAGGTCCTGCAGTTCCGGGCCTGGATCGATGCCGTGGGCGCTGATCAGCGTTAACCTGAGCCGCCCGAACGCGGCGAGCGCCTCAGCCCTGGCGCCGGACCGGTAGAGCGCCGTGATCAGCTGCGCCCAGGCGTGCTCGTGCAGCGGGTCGGCGGCCACAACAGTGCGCAGCTCGGCCAGTACCCGACGGTGCTCACCAACGGCGAGCCGCGCGTCATTCAGCGCGTCCCTGGCTTCCTTGCGCTGATCGAGTAGCCCTTGCCTGGCGGGGACCGCCGGCAGGTCGGCAAGTGGCGGCTCGCGCCACAGTCTGACGGCCTGGCTCAGCAGCGCTGTCGCCGTCCTCGGGTTACCGCCGTCGAGCGCGTCGCGGCCGCGCCTGACGAGGTCAAGGAAGTCGTCCAGGTCGAGTTCCCCGGGTGCCACCGCGAGCAGGTATCCCGACGGATGGGTAACCAGCCGTCCGGCGTCGGGTAGGAGTTTGCGTATTCCGTAGATGCAGCTTCGTAACGAGACGTCGGGGCTGAGGGGAGGTTCACCGCCCCAGAGCCCAGCGACCAGCCGGCTTGAGGAACATGGCTGGCCGGCGTTGAGTAACAGCAGGGCAAGGGCGGAACGATGCAGCGGCCTGGTAACGGCAACCGACAGGCCTGCATCATCACTGATCTCTAACGGGCCCAGAATCGAGAAGCGCAACTGAATCCTCCGTCGCATTGGCCTCAAAAGGAACGGGGCAATGGTAATCACAACGCACCCGCTAGCGACCGCAAAATGGTGGCAATCCGCAACCCCAAACTGGGAAGCAAACCTACCCGGCTCAGTCAGGCGGGCTGACCAGGAGGTTCCGCCGGCCGCCCGGACTCTGCCAACGGACCTGGTTGCGGACCTGGTTGCAGACCTGCCTGCGCGCATCCCGGTAGGGTCGCGTTCGTGACCGGAGGAGCTGCCGCGAGCGGGGCGCTCGCGCCGCACAGCCGGCGGCGGGGTGTGAACGAGCGCTGGCCAGCGACCCGTGTGCTGGCGGGCGCCATCGGCGCTGGCAGCGTGGCTGTGGGTGCGTTTCAGTACGCGGCCCCGTGGCGGGCCGCACGCCGGTTCGGGTTCCAACTCGGTTCGGACCCGAGCTCGACGATCATGATCCGGGGTGCCGGCGGTCGTGACCTCGTTGCCGGTTTGGTTTTGCTATGCACGGCCGCTTGCGATGGCAACTACGGCCATGGCTCGCGATGCGTGCCGCAGCGGACGCTGCGGACGCCTTCGCCGGCGGGCTGTCTCTGAGGGCGCGTACGGCCAGTGCCAACCAGGCGAGAACAACGTTCTCAGCGCTGCTGCTTTCCGGCCTCGAGTTTCTGCTCTGGCGCATGTCGGGCCAGAGAAGCGACTGACGGCCCTGCCACCGCACCCTCAGGCCTTGGCGACGTGGCTGCGTACCAAGGGGCGAGGACCACTGCTCGTCCGCCAGGAATGTGACTAACAGAATCGGGCATGCTTGCCGAGAACGGGCCGCCGGTCGCGGCCCGTGCCGGGGGTTTGAGAATCGGGGGTGTGTTCTGATGGGAACCGCGTGCGCGCTGCATGACCTGCCCTGCTCGGGCGGAGCGGTGTGATGGCCGCCACGCAGCATCCGGGAGACAGCAGCCAGGGCGGGACTAGGCGAGCAGCCGAGCAGGCGCCGAAGATCCTCGACGTGCCCATCGGCCTCGATGCCAGCGGAACGCGCCGAGAGTTCGACAGCCTCGGCGACGTTGACGTACCGGCCAACAGGTACTGGGGTGCCCAGACCCAGCGCAGCCTCGAGCATTTCAGCATCGGCAACGACCGCATGCCGAAGGAGGTGTACCAGGCCTACGGCTACGTGAAGAAGGCCGCTGCGATGGTGAACACCCGGGCCGGCCGCCTGCCCGATTGGAAAGGCCAGCTCATCCAGCGGGTGTGCGACGAGGTAATCAGGGGAGCCCTGGATGAGCACTTCCCGCTGTATGTCTGGCAGACGGGCTCGGGCACCCAGTCGAACATGAATGTGAACGAGGTCATCTCCAATCGGTGCATCCAGCTAACCGGCGGAACGCTCGGCTCGCAGCAGCCGGTTCATCCGAACGATCACGTGAACATGGCCCAGTCGAGCAACGACACGTTCCCGACGGCCATGCACATCGCCGCCTACAAGATGGCGACGGAGAAGACCATCCCAGCCCTGAAGCGACTCCGCGACGCCGTCGGGCGCAAGTCGAAGAAGTGGGCCCACGTAGTCAAGATCGGCCGGACTCACCTGGAGGACGCCACCCCGCTGACCGTGGGCCAGGAGTGGTCGGGCTACGCCGGCGCCCTCGACGACGCGATCGCGGAAGTCGAGCATGCCACTTGCGGCTTGCTGAAACTGGCCATGGGAGGAACGGCCGTCGGCACCGGGCTGAACGCCCCGCCAGGGTTCGGGGAGCAGGTGGCGGCGGAGATCGCGTCGATGACAAGCACGCCGTTCGAAACCGCGGCCAACAAGTTCACCGCCCAGGGCACGCTGGACCGGATGGTCCGCGCTCACGGCGCCCTTAGGTCAGCGGCCGTCACGCTATTCAAGATCGCCAATGACCTGCGCTGGCTGGGATCAGGTCCGCGCACCGGGATCGGTGAGCTGATCCTGCCAGCCAACGAGCCCGGGTCTTCGATCATGCCTGGCAAGGTCAACCCGACCCAGGCCGAGGCCATGCTGATGGTCGCCATTCAGGTCATCGCCTCCGACACGGCCGTGACCATGGGCGGAGCAGAGGGCAACTTCGAGCTCAACGCCTTCCGCCCCGTCCTGATCAGCAACTACCTGCACTCGGCCCTGATCATGGCCGACATGTGCGACCACTTCCGCGAGTTCATGATCGAAGGCGCCGAGTTGAACGAGGCCAAGCTGCAGGACGACATCGACCGCTCGGTCATGATGGTCACCGCGCTGTCCCCCGTCATCGGCTACGACCAGGCCTCGGTCATCTCGCACTACGCCATCAGCCATGACCTGACCCTCAAGCAGGCCGCCTTGGCCAACGGCGTCAGCGAGGAACTCTTCGACCGGGTTGTCAAACCGCTCGCCCTGACCCGCAGTGGCGCGGCCGACCTGTCCGCAGACGCGGCGAAAGCATGACATGACCTTCGACAGGAGGAAGGCCGAGACCGTTCAAACGTGAGCGCCAGCCACCGCCTGGGTGATCCGGCGTCATGCGACCACCCTCTTCCGGATGCCCACTGTCCTGAGGAATGGGCGGGTTAGCAGCACCCGCCAGCGCGATAGTCGAGGTCGCGGCCGCGGTCATGACGTCGTTCCCGAGCTTGCCGGGGTGCGCGGGTTGTCCGAGCTGAGGACGTCGCGCAGCCGCCGGTACTCCTCGGCGTCGATCTCGCCGCGGGCAAGCCGCTCATCAAGGATGCGCCGCGCGTCGGCGCCGCGTTCCTTGCCGCCAGGTCTGCGGGTCGAACTACTGATCACGGCGTAGATCCCCCAGATGAGGAGGCCCCAGAATACGATCATCCCGCCCCACATCAGTCCGGCCTGCCAGAACGCCCAGTGGCCGCTGTACCAGAACATCATCGCCACCATCTCCCCCCGGACCGGGCCGCGCGGCCCGGCGCCCTCTTCGGTGTAACTCCACTAGGGTTGCCTGTTCGCAGCAGTGGGGGGAGGGCATTCGGTCCCGTCAGATGGTGACTCAGGCCCCAGGCTTGCCAGTGGAGGTCGCATTTCCGTCAAATGCGTCCGGGCCCGATGGTCCCGAAATCAGAGTGCTGAATGCCCTGTTGTCCCGGCAAGCCTGGAGGCAGCGTCAGTGTGAAGCTCCGGCTTGGGGCCTGACCGGCAGGACCGGTATCGCGACCAGGCCATCAGCCGGAACCTGGAAACATCGCCGAGATCAAGATGAAGCCGCCGACTGTGACTACCCCGGAGCGCAGACCTGCCGTTTGGACATCGCGCCGTCCGGCGACGCCGGAACTGCTGGCAGAAACCTGGCATGTCATGCAGGATCTGCCGGCATTCCTCACGGCGCCGCTCTACCGCCGATGGCATCTTCGCTGGGGCGCCACTGCCGCCGAAGCTGCCGCGCCGATGCCCGGTGACGATCTGGTGCCGGCAGCCCAGTATCGGTCCACGCGGGCAATCACCATTGCTGCGCCGATCAGCCAGGTATGGCCATGGCTGGTCCAGGTCGGCTGCCTGCGCGCCGGGTTCTACAGCAACGACTTGCTCGACAACGTCGCACACCCGAGCGCGACCACGATTATCCCCGAGTTGCAACGTCTAGAGGTCGGCCAACTGATCCCCATGTCGCCTTCGGATACCGCGTCCGAGCGCACAGCATTCAGGGTGAAGTCATTTCTGGTGAATGAATGGCTGTTGTGGAGCAAGCCGGACAGCACGTGGGCCTGGTCGCTGACCCCGACAGACGACGGCGGGACGCGGCTCGTGACTCGAATCCGCGCTCTTTACGACTGGCGGCATCCGCTGGCCGGACTGACTGCGCTGGTGCTGATGGAGTTCGGTGACTTCGCGATGCTCCGCCGCATGCTTCGTGGCATCAAGGCGCGCGCTGAATCGGGCCGCGCCGGACCAGGGAAGGCCCTGAGCGCGATAACCAAGCCAGTGGCGCTGGTCGGGCGCGGCGGGCGGCTGTACCGGCGGCTGGCAGCAGACACAGACGTCACCGGCCTGCCTGCGGCACCAGCGGCCAGAGACCTTGTTACGGAGGAGGATCTGGCTGGCCTGCCAGTTGCGGCGCAACGGTATCTGAGGCGCGTGGAAGTGGTCGGGCGCCCGCCGGACTGGTCGTTTCAGCTGCACTCCCGCGGACGGTTCCGGCTGCGGCGTGACTGGCCGCCGATGCCGTGCGAGGCCTGGCAGTACAACTCGGCCCCGGCCGTAGCGCGGCTGTTCCACATGCAGATCAACGCGGCCGGGCTAGTGCCGATGGTCGGACGAGATTCCTACTTGCGGGGCCGCGGAGTGATGCGTGGCCGGCTGGCCGGGCTGCTGACCGTTGCGCGCGGGTCCGGTCCCGAGTACGACGTCAGCGAGCTTGTGACATTCCTGAACGATGCGGTGATCTTCGCGCCGTCGATGCTGCTGCGGCTGCCGGTATCGTGGAGCCCGGCCGATGACCGGGCCTTCGATGTAACCCTGACCGACGGCGGCCACCAGGTAACCGCCCGGGTGTTCCTCGATGACCGCGATTTGCCGTGTGACTTCAGCACCGGCGACCGGTACCGCGACACAGCCGAGGGCCCGGTGCGCACCCGGTGGAGCACACCGGTCGGGAAGTGGCACGAAGCTGGCGGGCGATGGCAGCCGGGCAGAGGTACGGCGGTCTGGGACCTCCCGGAAGGGTCGCTGACATATGCCGAGTTCACATTCGGGCCAGGCGATATCCGTTACAACATCGCGCCAGCCGAGCTCCTGCGCGGGCTGTGGCAGCGCGTCGCGTGATCTACCTGCGGGTTCATGCCGCGACCACCGATTGGTCACGGCAGGCGCCATATAGTCAGCAGCACGGGCGTGGGTCGCTCAGGGGAGCAAGGTATGCACGCTGTCACAGCTGTTCCCGGTCGCAGCAGACCGGTTGGCGGATTGCTCGCCGCCTGGTTATCGGCGGGGCTGGCAGCGGCCCTGACCGGCTGCGGCACCCGGGCGCCGAACGTGGCCTTGCCGGATAAACCAGGTCATGTTCCGGCGGCAGGCGCGGCGGCAGCCAGGCCCACGGCCCGCGATCTGGTGATCGCCGCCTACGAAGGTTACTGGCGGGCCACGAACGAGGCGCTCGCGGCACGCGATGCCAGCAAAGCCGGGGCCATTATGGCGGGCTACGTGCCGGCCAGTTCGATACCGGCGCTGGTAAAAGGCCTGAAGGCCATCTGGCGGCGGAGTGAGATCGGCTACGGCAGCCCGGTGTTCCACATCATGAGCGTGCAGATAACCGGGCGCGCAACCCGGCGCAGGACGGCCGTCGTGCACGACTGCGTCGATCTCAGCCATTCCGGGTTCCAGAACCAGCAGACCGGCCAGGTTGTCGGCGGCTTCGGCCAGTCCCATGAGTTTCTGGTCACCACGCTCGCGCTCGAGCACGGGCGGTGGCTGGTCACCGGCGCGATTCCGGTGGTGCAGACATGCACGTACTGATCCGTTCCCGCTTCGCGAGGCCGATCGCGGTTGCAGCGATCCTGACGGCGGCCCTGTTAGCGCCGGCCAGCGTTGCCGGGGCCGCGCCGAGCGGCAGCGGCGGCTGCTATCCAGTCGGTCTCACCTGGATCTGCGTCTACAGCGGAGGGAGCGGCGGCGGGCCGTCCGGGCGTGGCTCCGACGGCGGCTCGTCCACGATCATCTGCACCTATACCAAGGCGCCGCGCGGCGTGCTGCAACGCACGGGCACGAGGCCGCCAGCGCCTGGCTACCAGTGGGACATCATGACCTGCCCCGGCTCGCACCAGGGGCCGCTCGGCGGGCAGCTCGTGCAGGTGAGCACCGCGACGGGAAATCCGGCGATCAGCCCGGTTCATCTGCTCAAGATCGGCATCGGCGCGCTCTCCGTGCCCACGCTGGCCGCGGCCACCGCTCCGCCGCGCGGCAGGGACGGCCTCGTCGGCTTGCCCGAGTGGTACTGGGTTCCGCGTGCCGAATGGCATGCGGTCAGCATGACGGTCCGGGCCGGGCCGGTGTGGGCGATGGCGACCGCCATCCCGACGACGCTGAGCTACGTCCCGGGCGGGGGGATGAGCTCGGTGAGCTGCCCGGGGCCTGGCACGTCCTTCAACCGGGCGCTACCCGCGGCCCACCAGCAGACCCGCTGCTCCTACACCTACACCCAGCCGTCTATGGGCCAGCCGGGCGACGTGTTCCAGGCCGGGCTCTTCGTCACCTGGACGGTCCGCTGGACCGGCTCGGGCGGCTCGGGCGGCCTGATCACCAGCAGCTACACGACCGGGAACGCCTTCGCGATCGGCGTCGCCCAGGCCGAGGCGCTGGTGACCACGCCATGAACGGCGGCACCGGACCGGCGATCGGCACGGCCTACCACCCGCAGGCCGACGCAGCGTTCAACGGAGCGGCACGCCACTCGGGCCAGGCAATCGCGCTCGCAAGGCTGCCGCGCCGGCGCAGGCCGGGCATGATCGCGCTGGCCGTCGCCCTGGTGGGAGCAGGCATCCTGGCGAGCACGGCCATTTATTCCGCTACCAACCGCACGGTGCCGGTCCTGGTTGCCGAGGCGAAGGTCCCGGCTGGGGCTCTGAT
>Ga0207646_10008797_pt1 | contig 10076 bp, 6 predicted proteins | sample KBSK5502metaG_FD_184343 | JGI IMG/M metagenome (GOLD analysis project Ga0207646, IMG submission 184343) | Corn, switchgrass and miscanthus rhizosphere microbial communities from Kellogg Biological Station, Michigan, USA - KBS K5-50-2 metaG... | ecosystem: Host-associated > Plants > Roots >...
CGCTGACGGACGAGCAGGTGCGCCGGCCCGTCGAGTATCCCTGGTCGGAGGGGCAGCCAATCAGCTTTCTGGAGTTGCAGCTCTACAATATGCGCCACGTGCAGGAACATGCGGCCCAGTTGAACCTGTTTCTCGGACAGAACGCCAATGATGGGGCCTCTGATTGGGTCAGCCGGGCGAAAGCCGATGGGGGCGGTGAGTAAGCGCTGATCACGAGTGTGCTGCCTGTCAATCATTTTATTCTGTGGTTGATGGCCAGATTGGGTGCGGGTGGCGAAAGTGGAACCGATAGGCCGTAGGGGCCGGTTCACCGTGCCCAGCGCCGATGTATCGGCCTGGAGAGCGCATCGACGGGCCACTGGACGATAAATCGGCGGTGCGGGCATGAATGCGCCGCCTACGAAAGGGCCGGTGTTGGCCGTTAAAGTTCATTATCGGCCTGGGTGGCTGTTCCGCTATCCTATTGAAAAAGTGAATGTGCATAATTATGGGCTTCTTGCGTCAAGGAGAGCCCCAAAAAATTACCGATCAAAATGAGCGCTACATGAGCGCTATTTGTACCATATCAATCCGGCCATCCGTAGTAGTCCGTCAAGCTTCATGTGGCGCACGAGCATGGCACCCGCCAGGAAAGGGTGCCACTGCATAAGCCATCTGGTCTGTCATCCTTCGCTGCGCTCAGGATCTCTGCGTCCACCGAGCCAGATCCTTCGCTGCGCTCAGGATGATAGCCAGGCGCTCAGGATGACAGCCAGGACAGCTCTTTTTTTCGATACTGTTCAGAGTTGACCCAAAGAAGATGGAGAGGTCAGTAGGGCAAGGCACTGGCGGAAAGGATTGAGACGCTGAGCGGTCCAGGTGCCGAAAAGAGAAGCGAGGCCCATGCGCGTCTCCGATCCCTTGGGGCTGCGTGTGCCGCCACTGATTTTGCGCGCGATGACCAGAGGGCGGACACTGCGTTCGGCGAGGTTGTTGTGGGCAGGAACCCCAGGCACCGCCACAAAAACAAAGAGTTCGGGTAAAAACTGTTCGACCCGCTCGCATAACGTGTGTTGTGGGGCAGTCGTGTGGGCATACGGCAGGCAGAGCTTCCAGAGACGTTGCTCGAAGGCGTGTTGCTGTGCCTGGCGCATGCGGTCGAGTTGGCGTGGAGACCAGTCGGGATCAGGTTCTTGTCCGGCCCAAGCAACGGCTTGCTCATACACCGCCTTCACATCCTTAGCCCAGGCTCGCAGCTCCTCGTCCTGGGGAAAATCGTCTTTCAGCTCATGCACATCGCGTAAGAAGTGGACCCAGCACCGCTGATGCAGACCCTGATGGACGTTGTACCCGGCATAAAAATCGCTGCCCAACACGCCCTGGAAGTCCTCCCCGATCAACTGCTTGACGACTTCTCCGGCCCGCGAATGATGGTATTCGTAATAGCGGATGGTGGGAGTGGAGATACTCCAGATATACCCATTGCTGCCATCTTCTCGCCATCCGGTTTCATCTGCCTGCACTGCCGGGCTGGCGCGGATCTCTGCTTTGAGGGTTGCGAGCACGGGCTGGACGTACTCCCTCATCCGATGCAGCAGTTCCACGAGTTCCCCCAGACTGACGGGCATGCCGTGCAGATCCCGCAGCACGTCGCGAAGTTGGCGCAGAGGCAAGCGCATCACCGTCCGTAAGTACGCGATCATACTGGCCAGTCGCACCCCAATGCGTCCCTGCCCAAGTACCTGCTCGGAGAAATCCACGGGAGCTTCATGCCATTTCTGACATCCTGCGCACCACCCTTTGTAAATCCGATGCTCGGTCACTTCCACTGCCGCAGGAGGCGGAACATCGATGATCTCGCGGCACCGAGCTAAACTGATCCCGCCCAGGCGCAGGTGGCAATCGGGACACGCCACGATCCGATGGTCCACGATTTGCGTCGGCACCGATCGCTTCCGAGCACGGTTGTACTGGGCCTCGCGCTTTTTGCGCGGCTTCTTCTCCTCTGCTTTCGGCTTCTTCGTGGCTTTCACGAAAGCCGGCGGGGGCGTTTTCACCTTTTCCAGTTCAGCGATCTTGACTTGAGCTGCTCCTAACGCCTCTTGTGTGCTCTGCAGTTCTCCCTTGGTCGTCCGCAACTCTTCTTGCGTCTGCCTCAATTCTGCCACCACTTGATTCAGTTTTTCCGTCAGCCATGCTATTTGCTCGTTCGTTGTCATAGCTGTCAGTTTATCAGAAAGGTCAAGTCTGAACCATTACGATGACGTAGCTGTTATTCTTGATGGTCAGCAGACCGTCTGTCAGGAACCCTTGCGCGAGGTACATGCCCCAGCTGATGAAAATGGCAGCCCCGAGCACGGCCAACACGCTGCCGGCTGTGGTGATCGTCCATGTTCTCGGAGTGTCCGAGACGTTCCCTTCTGACCTTGAATCCTTGGACACAGGGGTTTGCGGCGAAGTGCTCTCGGTCTCTGCTCTAGTGGTAGGTATCATCTTCGTCTCCTTTCTTCTCTCATGCTCCAGCGAACGCTCAGGCCGCGATGGCGCGAACTGCCCCGTCATTCCCTGATGCCTAGCATTCTCCACTCTGAATGGTAGAACATCAGCCTCACCAATGGATCACAGTTCGAGACATTCCTCTCACGCAGCCCTCACAATACTGGATGTTTCTGCTGGGTGAGTACGACCCGTTTACACCACCTGTCTACTGACTACTTGGGAGATCTATTCGAAAAAATGGCGTGAATGCTGGCTCTTACCGTTCCTTTTCTTTGCTCTTTCACTCTTCAGGCAGATATCCATAAAGTTTCCTGCATAGCTCTTTGTTCCTGATTTCAGGAAGAACAGAGACGCTAAATAACCAGTGGATGAGAAAGCAGAGAAAAAGTATCCTTCAAGAAAAGACAGGTGAGACGTGGGAAGATGTTTTCCATGGCTTTATTGAGCGAACGGATGTGCCAAGTAGCCAGCACACCAATGATGAAAAAACCAGCCCGAAATACGTTCACAGAGGCTCAACGAATTATCCACCACATCCCATGGCAGCACCCCTCCTCATGTTATCGGGGCCATGTCTTGGCGATGCACATTGCGACTCATACCCTCATACGATGAACTGAATGAATGTCCACTGATGCGTCCCCACGCCGAGCTTCCATGAGTTGTCCCAACTACACGCGGCGTCGTCGGAACGGCAGTAGGTATGGCAGGCGATCTTTCCGTTACCCAAATAGATAGCCATGTGGGTGTATCGCTGCTCAGTCTTGTTGAAGTACGCGACGATGTCTCCCTGTTGGAGCTTGGTGATGAAGCTCTCGTCCTCAGACTTTTCGGCGAGGAGCTTGGCGTATTTGATCTTCTTATTGATCTTACCAATAAGGAAGTCGACCATCGTACCCACGCGCACGATGCCATATGGCGCGCTCGGAGGTTCGCCGAGCTGTTTATACGGAATCGGCAGTCCCCCAGTCGTCTGGTTCGGCCTCTGACCAAGACAACAGGAGATGAAGTGCGTGCAGTCATCGAGGTCAGCCCATTCGATCTTGGAACCATCCGGCTTGAGCGCATGCTCCCGCTCGCCATCGCTGTCAGACTCGTGGACGAACTTGGTGCCGTTGGGGACCTTCTCGAATTCTTTCCCACTCACAGAAAGTGCGATGAAGTGGTCGTCGCATGGAACGTTCCAGAATTTGCGGGCATATTTCACCGCGCCAGCCCGATCATAGGTCGGACTGCTCCCCCCGCCTCCTCCACCGCCCGCTGTTTCATCGCCGCTAGTAGCGGCCAATATCTCCTCGACGGCATCCGCCGCAACGCCGCCCGTCTGGCGATTGAAGAGATCGCTCTCACGCGACATGGACGCCGGTGTTACTTCGGCCCCGGCCCCGAACTGGGACGATGAGGACGTCGGCGTGCCACTCGTAGCAGTATTGCCGCTGGCCGCACTGCGGGCATCCATATCGCGCGCATAGTTGAGGCGAGCCCCCTCCTCCGTGATATTGCTGGCCGGTCGCGACCCTGTGCCCCCGCCGCTCCCGCCTCCGCTCAGTCCTGCTAGCTGCGCAGCTATCCGTAGCCGCTCGGTCGTGTTGTCCATCACCGTCTTGAGGTTCTGCTCCGCCTGCTCGCCAACGGCGGTGGCACCCTTGGCGCTCGCCTGCAACGCGCTCTGTGCCAACGCCAGCGTTTGCGCAAGTCCACTCATGTCGCGGAACATATTCCCGTTCTGGATGGCTGTGATAATGGCGGCGATTCCGGCCGGGTCAGGCAGCGCCGTCGGGTTCTGGATCGCAACAACAGGAGTGGAGAGCTGTCCCGGTGTGATATTCTCGGGCTGCGCTCGGGAGCCCGCCTGCACCGGAGCAATGTCGGAGGCCGTGATTGGGATTGGCGAGTCCTGCCAGTTCCAGAAACGCGTGAGATCAGTTTTTTCCGCTGCGTTGTAGCGACCCAGGATGGCTTCAGCGAAGACGCCACCGGATGGCAGCGGGATGATCTCGCTCTTCGGCACGGGGCGGGCGAGGCCGCGGCGTTTGAGCCAGTTCTGCCAGGCTCTCTGCTCCTCGGCCCAGATCGAGTCCTCTGGCTCGGCCCCGGTGGTGACGTTCATCCTGAACACCAGGTAGTTCGCCATCACCCCGATCGGCTGCGGATCAACCAACTGACCCAATGGCAGGCCACGATAGGTGAAGCTGGTCAGTAGCGCGGCCACCGTTGCGGCATCGAGCGTGCGCAGGATCGCCTGCGTATAGTAGAGACGATTTGCCTGCAGGTGTTCGATCAGCTCGCGCGCAGCCGTGACACTGCCGAACTTGACCACTTCGCGCGGCACACTCATCGGCTTTAGTACGATCGGAACATCGAGCGGCATAACAGTGCCGAGCAGATTGAGCTGCAGGGTCAGCGAGGTGGGCAGGTCCTGCAGGCCGGTGAACTGTACTGCGATGGATTCGATGTCAGTAATGGCTACGGGCGCGCTGAACGAAAAGGCGGTACCGGTCGTGGCCGCGGGCGACACTTCCTGGCCGTTGTGCAGGCGCACGACAAAGCGACTGGCCTGGCCATCCCGCAGGGAAAAGCCGACCAGCAGAGCATCATCGGAGACGAACACCGAGTCGGAGCCGGCCTGCATGAGCACACGGCCGCTGGCCCAGCCGATGCGGTTTAGTTGCTCAATGTCCCAACCTTTGATCGCCAGTAGTGCGGCCGGCGCGTTGAGCGGCGCGCGCTGGTAGGCGACGCTGGCCGCGGTCGTGGCGCTGGTGGAACCGGAAGCACCGTTGCTGGCATCGGGTGGGTTGGTGAGTCCAATAGTGGTACCGGCCGCTGTAGTACTTCCGGCAGCGGCTGCCGCCCCTGTCATGGTCGACGAGGAAAGTGCCCGCGTGGCCATACTGAGCCCACCCAGGCCGCTCACGATAATGCTACCCGGTGTGACGCGAGGCGTCTGCGGAATGATCTCGACCACGCCATATTCCACCGTCAGTTGCCGCCGCGTGCGCTCGGTCAGTGCCGCCGATGCCAGCAACAGGCGCCAGCGGTCGACTGTGCCAGGGACCTGGAAGTCCACCAGCTTGACCGGCACGAACAGACAGCGCTCGGCGCGTTCTAGCTGGGTGGTCGTGCGAAACGCTTGCACCACTTCGTAATAGTTGATCGACAGCGTATGCATGTGGTTGTAATTGGTGATGACACGTGTGGAAATCTGTTCGTGCTCGGCCTGCGACACCTCGCGCACGATTGAAGCCCGCCGGTTGCGCACCGACGAGGCATTCTGCTGGCTGCGATCGTTGATCTGCTGGGCGTAATCAGCCGCGAGATCACGCGCGCCGAACGAGGACGACACACTCCAAGCGTCGGCGGTGGTCGTAGACTTCGCTCCCGAAAAGCCAATGGCCAGCGAACCGAGATCCAAGCCGCCGCCGATCCCGCCTTGCTTGGTAGTCGCCTGTGCGTGTGTGGTCGATTGCCCGCTCTGGATCTCGCTGGCGGTTGCGCTCGTCTCCTCGCTAATCGCTCGGCTGTGGCTCATGGTATTCGAGAGCAGCTCGTCTTCAGAAATGTCTTCGCTCGCCGCCCGACTGCGCCGCGACCAGTCAATCACCGCAATGCGCGTGTTCTCGCCGGGCGCAAGCGAGGTGCTATGCAACAGCGATCCCAGCGTGATTCCCTGCGAGAGCCACGACGACTGGCTAAAGGTAAGCAAGGCACCCAAGGCCATACGTGTGAAGCCAACTGGGGCCGTCAGCGCTGCATCCAGGTCGATCGGTGGTGCCTCTTCGATGGGCTGCGCACCGGGACCGGGCTCCGCAACTGTGTCGATCAGCAGCTTCTTGAAGAACACGCGCTCGGTCGGATACACGCCCGACTTAGGTAACAGGTCAGCCGGCGCATCCGGATCGAAGCCCGGTGCTTGTTCGGGAAAGAAGCCCGCATTCAGGATGGCTTTAGCCGCTTGATAGGGCGGCCAAAGCGCGAGGTCCCGTATGGTAGCCACATCTAGCGCCGCTGCCAGCGCCGCCGCTTCGCCGATGCCCTGCAGGATGCCGATGGGCTGCGCCGCGAGCTCACCAACCGCTATGCCGGGCGGCATCTGCGCGACATCGCTCGCGACCACATTCAGCCGGGCCTCGACCGCCATAGGGTCTTGCTCGATCGCCACCAGTCTGGCTGCCGCAGCAAACACGCGCGATGCGGCAAGGTCGAAGATCGAATGGATGTTGATAGTGGCGAGAGTTGCCTGAGCCGCCGGGCTGACGCCGATGAGGGCACCGGGATCCGCGCGCAGAGCTTCATCCGGCTCCAGTGCGCTAAAGGCTGATCGAAGGAACCGCCGAAAATCGGGACCGTTATCATTCTCCATGGTTGACCTCTGTAATCTTCACTTCCCTAAAGCAGGATATTTGGCAAACCCTTCCTGCTGCACAACAAGAATGAGACGAGAGCTATTGCTCCCCTGAGAAGGGAAATTCCTTCTCTCAGTTGCTCTGTACTTTTGAGGAAGCTGTTGCTAACGCCTCTGTTTTCATGTACTGCACACAAGTATAGCCGAGCTCTCTAAGTTGAACCTGTAAGAATACTGAGATGAATCTGAGAAAGTAAGGAGGCACTGTATTGGTACGGGAGGTGAAACGTTTGGACAGCCTGTCAGGACAGTGTGAACTGCACCTTTCGAGGGTGGGACGAAGAGTGTTTTAGTGCTGTGGGAAAAAATCTGCTGTCCCATCCTTGAGAGGGTAGGTGGAAGACACCAATCCGTGCACTTTTCACATGGGACTGTTGCACTGGCCTTTGCATACGACCAACGTTTGCTGTCCCATTCTTGAAGTGCAACAGAATCGAATTGCCAAAGACCCTGGTTTATACCTTCGCATGGCCTCTCCGATATTGAACCTCTGAGTATCTTCTATAAGCGCAAGGCGGTCTTCCGTCTCCACTGTCGCCTGGACAGCACGTAGGTTCATGCCGTAATCTTTGTGTGGTACAGCCCCTCACGGTGGTGGATAAATCGAACAACTCTCCTAGCCGCTTGACCTTTCCTCTCGACGGTCCTTATTCTCCCTTCTCGGAAGGAAACAGTCCCTCCTGCTCATTTCAAACAAAAAGAATGCTCCATGAACTTGCATGTGTTTCTGCTCGTGTGTTTGCTCATCGTCTCTCTGGCGCTGCTGTGTGCCTTTTGCTGGCCTCATCATGATCCTGCCGCGTCGAGAGCAACAGCCAGGATGCGCACCAGGCTCCATCGCCTGCTCAAGCCGCGCACCCCAAACGACTGCCCCGTCTGTCGTCTCGCCTCCCTTGCCTCGTCAGTTGGAAGGCCAGCGCCTGCAGCTGTGCGTCCCTGGTCAGAGGTGAAAAGCCGGCGGGGAGCCCCCAAGCGCGTGATCACTGAAGGCTACGCCTGTCCCAATCAGCAGTGCGCGTACTACGGCATCACCGAGGCACACATCCACGCCCTCGTTGGGGATGGCAAGCATGGCCAGGCTGAGCGGATCCAGACGTTTCGCTGCCAGGCGTGCCGCACCACGTTCACTTCCAGGCGCAACACGCCATTGTACTGTCTGAAAACCCCTTCCCGCAAGGTCGCCATGGTGCTCTCGGCGCTGGCCGAAGGACTGGACGCTTCCGCAGCTGAACGGGTCTTCGGCTCCCGTCAGGCCACCATCATCACCTGGCTTACTCGCGCTGGCGCGCATGCTCAGACGTTGCACAAGCACTATTTCAGCAACCTCCAGCTCCCACACGTTCAGTTGGATGAACTGCGAACCCGGCTGCGCAGCTCCACACCGGTGCTCTGGCTGTGGCTCGCCATCGATCCCCTCACCAAGATTCTGCCGGTGCTCGCTCTGGGTCCTCGCACACAACATGCAGCGCACCTGCTCATCCACACTCTGCGACAGATGCTCGCCGCCTTTCTGCCTCCCCCTTTTCACCAGCGATGGCTTGAATCTGTATTTCTATGCGCTGACAGCCCATTTTGGACACTGGCTCAAGGCTGGCCGCCGAGGACGCCAGTGGCAGGTGGCAGAGAACCTGATCTACGGTCAGGTGAAAAAATGCTGGCCTTTGGCGCAAGCTGGTTTGGGTGACCCATGTGATGCGTCTGGGGACAAAGGACGCTCTCAAAGCCGCCTTACAGGGATTGGGCCTCTCTGGCCGGTTGAACACCGCTTTCATCGAGCGGGTGAATTTGACCGTCCGTCATGGCATAGCAGCGCTGGCAAGGCGGACCTGGGCCACTTCTCAGCAGTCCCCACACCTGCTGGCCCATCTGGAGTGGTGGCGCGCGTACTATCACGGATGTCGCGCCCTCACCAATCGCTGCGAGTGGCGCTCGTGCAGCCACGAGAGCGAGGGGGAGACGTCTGGCGCAACGCTACCGACAACGTACTCCTGCGATGGCTTTGGGAAGAACCAACCGACGGTGGACGGTGCGCGAGGTGCTCTCTTGCCCATTACCACCGCTTTCCACTTGAGAGACCTCGAAGCCAGATGGGAGCTGTATCATGTGGTGGGGAGATGGGTGAAGGTACTCGCAGAAGCGCTCGGAGGGAGCCTCACGCTGGGAAGAGCAGGCCTGGCTGGACTGCCCCATCACCACAAACCGGCCCGAAGTGGCTCTGGAAAGGGCTGTCGATTTATCCACCATGTCCAATGGCAGCACCGTGAAGCAGGAGGCACGGAAATGACACAGCAAGACCGCACAAAGCACCCGCCTCTGGGGTATTGGTTGAAGCATGCTGATGAGGTCATCACGAAGCACGTCAATCACGTGCTGAGTGACCATGGCTTCACCCGGTTCCATTGGCAAGGCGGCAATAGTATCTACGAGGCAGGCACCGTTGCAAGAAAAGGTGTGTTCAACACTATGCAGACCTTCATCGAGGCAGGCGAGTTCGACGACATCCTGGACGGGTTCGTCAAGCAGGGGTGGCTGGTTGAGCGGAGCGATGGTGACACAACAGCATTGATGCTGGCCGGCGCAGGCAAAACCAACCGCAACACCATCTTCGCGCTTCAACGTGAAGTGAGAAAACGAGCGATGCAAGGGATTACCGGCCAGGAGTATGCGATTGTTCTGGATGTCCTCCAACGCATGGTGAACAATCTGGAGAAAGCGACACCCCGCAGTCCTTAAAAAGGGCGAGGCTTCTCAGGGGGATATGTCTGATACCATCTGCGGTCAAATATATAATCTTTTGTCAACAGAGAAGGTCCCAGAAGCCAAAGCAAAATTGTATGGCTGTTCACGAATCCACATAAGAGCCTGGTGAAAATTGCTCATTGAGCTATTTCCACAGGTGGAAAGGAGAGAGTACATGCTTGTGAAAACGACTCGTTTCGTGAGTCTCTTCTGCGTCGCACTGGCCTTGGGGCTCACGCTCACACACGACTTGGAGATCCCAGGCAAACAGCAGCTCAGTGGCGCGGAGTGGCTGGTCGTACAACACACCAGGCTGTTGAAAAAGTCATACGTAAAGCTCATCAGCAAAAAAGGATAAAATCTCCCTTGTTCATGATGTAAGATGACCGAATACGTGAAGAAACAGACACAGATACTCACCAAGAATGAGCCAACCGCCAAAAAGAAGGCAGAA
>Ga0207646_10008798_pt1 | contig 10075 bp, 7 predicted proteins | sample KBSK5502metaG_FD_184343 | JGI IMG/M metagenome (GOLD analysis project Ga0207646, IMG submission 184343) | Corn, switchgrass and miscanthus rhizosphere microbial communities from Kellogg Biological Station, Michigan, USA - KBS K5-50-2 metaG... | ecosystem: Host-associated > Plants > Roots >...
TGCTCGTTCGGGAAGCCGGAGCAGCGTATGCCACCTCTCTGGTGTTGAACGAAGCCAACCTACTGGCTGTGGGGCGACACAGCCTCGGTGCAAAACCGTAGAAGCCCCTTCCCTTTAGGGATGGGGAGTCGTCACCTGCCCTGGTCGCCCTGCCAGGCTGAATCGAGGCCATGAGCGGTTGTGCCGGACCCGCGCTCACTCAGCGGGAGATGTCCCTCGGCTTGGTGCCCTGTTGGTTCGCTGCTGGTGCCCTGGACAGATCTACAGCCAGTCACCCGACGCCTGCGGGTGTGGTCTCGCACCGGGGGAGACGTCTCCCCTTCTCCAACAACCCAGGCCGATCTAGTATCACGTACACTCGCACTTCGCCCATGATCTCCCGGTTTCCAACAGCCGAACGGCATGGTCCATCCCAACATGACAAGAGAGGGATGAATGGCGCAAACTGTCGTCAGAATTGTCGTCAAAGTAACCGCGCAGTGGAAGGCACCCTCGACACGTGCCTCCACACCGCGCTTGAATTCGAGGATAGCGCTATACCTGTCGCTCCACCGGCAGCGGACGGCCCGGCAGCCACCAGTTCCAGCGCCCGATAAGGCGCATCGTGGCGGGCACCAGCAGCGAGCGGATGATGGTCGCGTCCACCAGCACGGCGACGGTCATACCCAGTCCGGTCTCCTTGGTGATGATGATGCTCGTGAAGGTGAAGGCGCCCGTCACGATCACGAAGAGCAGCGCCGCGTTGGTGATGACGCCGCCCGTTTTCTCCAGGCCCAGCGCGACGGCTTGGCGGTTGTTGCACGTGCGCAGCCATTCCTCGCGGATGCGGCTCAGCAGGAACACCTCGTAGTCCATCGAGAGGCCGAAGAGAATGCAGAACAGCAGAATTGGGATCGTGCTGTCGATGAAGCCGTCCGTGGTGAAGCCGAGCAGGTTGCTCAAATAGCCCCACTGGAAGACGACCACCAGCACGCCGTACGCGGCGCTCACCGAGAGCACGTTCATCAGCACCGCCTTGAGCGGCAGCAGCACCGAGCGGAACATCAGCAGGAGCAAGAGAAATGTCGCGACGAGCACGAAGGCGATCGCGCGCGGGAAGTTGCCATAGAGGTAGCGGTTGAAGTCCAGGCTGGTCGCCTGGAAGCCGCCCACCAGCACCGTGAGGCCCTGGCCCGCCGCCTTGTCGCCGGCCCGCAGGTCGTCGATGATCTGCTTGCCCTGGGCGCTGTCCACCTTGGTGTCTGTCTTGGCCGTGATGAGCGTCGTGTCGCCGCTGGTGGTCTGGGCGAGCAGCTGGCCGAGCGGCGCAAGCTGCGGGTTGGTCTGGTACGCGCCCGAGCCGTAGATCTGCGCCAGCTGCGCTGCACTGAAGCTCGCGCCAGTGCCCGTCTGCGGCACCCGCGTGATGCTCGTCACCGCTATGACGTGTGGTTGCGCAGCCAGCCAGGTGCTGAGGGCATCCACCCGGGCGACGTTCTCCGGCGCCAGAATGCTGGAGCCGTCCGGCGTCTGCGCCACGACGTACACCGGATTCTCGTTGGACGCCGGGAAGCTGGCGTTGAGGATGTCCAGCCCCTGGCGCGCCTCAGTGTTCGGCGGTAGCGAGCTGGCGCCCGGCGTGCCGATATTGAGCGAGAGCAGCGGCCAGCCCATCGCCAGCAACAGCACGCACACGCCCAGCACGATCAGCACCGGGTAGCGCATCACGCCCAGTGCCCAGCGGCGCCAGAAGCCGCCGTGCTCGTTGCGCGCGGAGCCGAGCGTCAGTCGCCAGAGCAGCGGCACGCGCAGCGCATTGATGCGCCGCCCCAGCACGGCGAGCAGCGCCGGCAGCAGCGTCAGCGCCGCCAGCACGGCGCAGGCGACGACGGCGAAGCCGCCGATGCCGAACGAGGTCATGAACTGCAGCCCGATCAGCAGCAGCCCGATGAAGCCGATCATCACCGTGAGGCCGCTGAAGAGGATCGCTTCACCCGCAGTGGCCACCGTCCAGCCGACAGCATCGCGCACGTCGCGCCCGCGCGCCAGCTCTTCACGGAAGCGCCGCACCATGAAGAGGCTGTAGTCAATGGAGATGCCCAGCCCGACGATGGACGCCACGTTGGTGACGAAGACTGTCGTCTGCGTGTGCTGCGCCACGCCGTAGATGATGGCCAGCGCCACCGGCACGGCGACCAGCGCCAGCAGCAGCGGCATCACCGCCGCGGCCAGCGTGCCGAAGACGATGATCAGCACGAGCAACGCGATGGGCAGCGCCCGCTCCTCAGCACGCGTCGTGTCTTCCTGGGTGATGCGGGTGAATGTCGCGTAGACGGCGGGATTGCCGGTGATAAACGCCTTTGCCGGCCCACTAGTGGGCACCAGCGCGCGGAAGTCGTCCAGGGCGTGCTGCACCGCCTCGTTGCTGCTGGTGAAGTTGACCGTCACGAAGGTGGTGCGCCCATCCGCGCTCACCGGCCCCTGGGTCGCGTCGATCACCTGCGGGAAGCCGCGGGCGCGAGTCGTGAAATCCGCCACCTCGCCGGAGTACGCCGGATCGGTCGTCGGCGTCGCGGTGGACTGAAAGACGACCAGCACTGTCGCGGGGGGCACGTGCAGCTTCTGGCCGAGGATATCGCCGACGCGGACCGATTCGCTGGCGTGGAAATTGTACCCACCGCCGGTCAGCACGCTGCCCAGCTGCGACGCGAAAGGCACGCTGACGCCCACCGCGACGACCCACAGCACGATCACCACCCAGCGCAGGCGATGAATCAACCGCCCATAGGCTAGGCCGACACGGTAGAGTCCATGGCCTTCGAGTGACGGTTCGGCGGACGCTAGCTCGGGCGCCCCGGACAGGGGCGAGTCCGAGGGCGGATTTTGAAGTCGCATAGCTCGCTCATCCTCCTGAAAACAGCCGGGAGGACATGCTACGAGGTGTATTCGGTCCCGTCGCCTGTCCCTGCCTCTACCTACAGATGCCGCACGCGCACCTCTGGGGAGGCGTTACGACGGGAGAGCCACTGGGTATTGTAGAGCGCGGACACAAGCCGCGGGTACGGTATCTGAACCACTCTCCAGGATGAATCCGGGAGGTTCTGGCCGGCATCACCGCCGCCGCTGCCCGGCTCTCGCGGGTTCCCCCGCTACAGCATCCGGGCTGTTGGCTTGGGCTGGCAGACCTGTCGCGGGCGACCGACTCTGACGCACAGCGGCACGCTGCCGCCGCACGCAGGAGGGACCTCTGTCCCTGCCACTCGTCGGTTGAGTTGTGGACTGGGCCTGCTGCCACGCCGCCCGCAGGATGGGTTCCCAACCTGGCCAGGCCGCTTGCGCCTGGTCCGCGTGGAGCAGATGGGTCTTTGAGTCGACAAATCGAATCAGGTGGGCGGAATAGAGATCCCGCTGCATCTTGAGTCCACACTGGTCACAGCAGTGGATACGAAGTGACAACGGTTTCTTCTTCACCTGTCCACACTGACAGGTCTGGGAGAGCTTGGTGGACCGGGTAGGGACAGTGAGGACCCTGCCGCCAGCGCTTTCAGCCAGACGGGTCAGAATCGAGACAAACATCCCCGGTGCACGTTGCTGAATGGAGCGACCAAATCTTCGTTGCCAGGCCCGATAGGACACCTTCTCTAGCAGAAAGGCGTCTCCCTTGCGAACCACCTCATGCGCCAGGCGCCCATGCAGACTCTTGCGATGGGCCGCCAACCGCCGCTGCCGGTCCGCCAGATGCGCCTGGGTGCGCCGTTGCCGCATCGACGCCCGCCAGTGTTTCCTCCCTTTCCTGCCTTTCTTCACTGTGCCGTTGGGATGATAGTTGCCAGGATTGTTGGCGCGCCGCTGCCGATCCAGATGCCGTTCCTCCCGCCTGGTTGCTCGCGCGTCGGGCACCAGCTCCGCACAGAAGCGCTCCAGGTGCGCCTGCGTCGGGGTCACCACCGCAATGGTGGAGGGTCCCAGGTCCATCCCGACGATCCCCTCCCCGAGCAGGTGAGTTGGCTTGCGGTAGGGCCTGCCTTCACAGATGAGCTGCGCCCAGAACCGGTTCCTCGTCCCTAATTTGCGCCGCACCAGGCGGACATACTTGACGCGCGAGGCGAGCCCATGGCCCAGTACCGGATCCCGCTGCTCCACCTCCTTGGGCAGACGAGCGGCCAGCGTGAGCCCGCGCCACACCACCTGATCAGTACGCCAGACCAGCCCGGTTTCGTTGCTCTTGCCTTCCACGGTGTCCAGCTGCTGTTTCCCCTTGAATCGGACACGCTTGGCTTTCCCAATCGCGACCCGCAGGACGGCATGAAACGCCCGAGTGGCCAGCTTCTGCATCACCGGCGCGTCCAGATGGAGCTCTATCCAGCCCGAGGCATGCCGACAGTCCTTGGCGTACTGCTGCAGAGCTGCTTCGGTGAACCCCTGTGCGGCTCGAGCCGCCCGAAAGGCGTCCGTGCGTTCAGGCATGTGCCGGGGCAGGCTGCGAGCGTGCTGGTAGGCTCGGGACTGTCGCACCAGTCGCCAGCGACGCAGCGCTTCCCCCAGACAGGCGTTGTACAGCGCACGGGCGGCTTCCAGCCGGGCCAAGAGCACCCGCTCCTCCGCCGGGCTCACCCGCAGGGGCACCTCAGAGACAAACGACGGCGTGCAGCGACGGCTCCGCGCTGAGACACCGGACTCCTCCCGCTCCGATTCGGGAGCACCAGGCGATGTCCCCTCTCCCACCACCGCCAGGTCCCCTTCCGCCTCCAGTGGATCCAGGGATGCCGCTCGCTCACCACCTCCGTCTCGGGTCGACTGAGGCGAAGCGGTGGGGTCCGACTGCAGTGGTTGTATAGTTTTACCAGATCGATTCGGGTGATGTCTGGGCATACGCGGGGCTCTTCTTTCTCCGCGCGGGAAGAGGCCACACGGGTCATGCTGCTGTTATGAGGAGCACACGGCCCCTGCGGATGGTCTGCACGGCAGACAAGAACAAGCGTTCTATTTCGGTGTACTCGACCAGTGCTCGCCTGTCAAGTCCAATAGGAATCAGGGACCGCGGCGCGTTCATCCCCGTGGCTGAATCCGCGGGGCTTTCCGCGCCCGCTTCTGTAAGTTAGTTGTAGCGAGGCCCGGAACCCGCGCGCGACGGCCCACTGCGAGCACGTGTCTGGATCGCGGGTCCAAGCGAACGGTGCACGCGCGGAGGCCATGGCAATGTTATACTGCCGTTAAAGACGCCGCAGAGGTCTCAGCGTTCGTGGCCCCTCCCGTGGATAGAATGAGGTAGCGGAACCGCAATGGGCGAGCTAGCCATTTTCACCGGAAATGCGCACCGCCGGCTGGCGACCGAGATTTGCCGGCACTTGAATGTGCCGCTAGGTAAGGCGCAGGTGTTCGAGTTTTCCAACGAGAACATCTTCGTGAAGATCGATGAGAACGTGCGCGGCAAGGACGTCTTCGTCGTGCAGCCGTTCAGCACTCCCGTCAACACCTCGATCATGGAGATGCTGATCATGATCGATGCGCTCAAGCGCGCCTCGGCGCAGCGCATCACCGCGGTCGTACCCTATTACGCGTATGGGCGCACGGATAAGAAGGATCAGCCACGCGTGCCGATCACAGCCCGCCTCATCGCGGATTGCCTCACCGCCGCAGGCGCCAATCGCGTGCTGACGATGGATCTGCATGCCGGGCAGATTCAGGGCTTCTTCAATATCCCGGTGGATGAGTTGACCGCGCAGAATCTGCTCGCGCGCTATGTCAGCGCCAAAGGGATGGACAACTTCACCGTCGTCTCTTCGGATGCCGGCTTCGCCAAGAAAGCGCGCAACTTCGCCGAACAGCTCAACGCGCCGCTGGCGATTGTAGAGAAGCGGCGGCTGACCAACGACGGGCAGATGGAGAGTATGGGGCTGATCGGCAGCGTTGCGGGCCGCGACGCGCTGATCGTGGACGACGAAATCGATACCGCCGGCTCGATGATGCAGGCGGTGCGCGTAGTGCGCGAGCAGGGCGCCCGCGAGGTCTACCTGTGCTCGGTGCATGCGGTGCTCTCGGGGCCGGCGATGGAGCGCATTCGCTCCGACGACATCCGCGAAGTTATCGTCACCGACACGATTCCCGTGCCCGAGGAGAAGCGGTTGCCCACCGTGACGGTGCTCTCGGTGGCCGAGCTTTTTGCCGGTGCCATCATCCGCATCCACGAAGACCGCTCGGTAACCGATCTCTTCCGCTAAGCAGGGGATGTGTCAATGGCGGGCAGAGGCGGCGATGTGGACGGGGCGCGTTTCGCGGACGTGCTACGCCACCTGCGCGCGCTGGCGTCGTCGTGCGAGCCCCCCATCGGCGTCGGCTCGTTCGATGTGCTGTATGCCAGCGACGCGGAGATCGTCGTCTGGTACACGCCGGTGCGCGAGCACCAGCAGCCAGCCGAGGTGGCGATTCCCGCCGCGCAGTTGGCCGCCGCCTGGCGCGTGCTGATGCGTGGCGAGACGCTGGACGAGGCGGCGCTGGAGGCGCATGGCGGCAGTCCCGCGCTTGGGCGCTGGCTGCTGGCGCTGCTGGCGCAGCTGCCCGGCGTGCGCGTCTGCCCGGAGCCGCTGGCGCTCGACTGGTCGCCGCCCTCAGACATCCCCCTGGTGCCCGTCGCCGTGCCAGCCATGGCGGCACCGGCTCCGGCGCCACGCCCACCGCGCCGTCGCCGCGCACGCGCCGCCCGGGCGGGGTAGCAGGACAGGACTCGTCATTCGCTCCGGTCGAGTCTTAATAGTTGCAAGCCCGATCTCGAGCCATTGCCCAACGTGCTCGGGTGACACTGTTGGCATAGGGGGCCGCTTTCTGCTGCGGCGGGTCGACCGAGGGTGTTCTCCAGCATAGCATAGAGCCAGTAAGGTCGCGGGTGGGGCGGCGATATGCTCCGCACACCTCGGGCCCTTGACGTATATAGTACGATTACGTATAATACGCTATCGTATGGATATAGCAGACGCGCCACTCATCGTGCCGGCACTCGAGCGCGCCACTCATGCGGTGGCGCTCTGGATTGACCGCTCGTTCCAAGATCCGCGCCTCACGCAGGCGGAGGCACACTTGCTTGCCTATCTGGCGCTTCATGCGCCCTGCTCGATCAACGACCTGCACCGCAGCTTCGGCCACAAGCGCTCTACGCTCACGAGCCTCCTCGATCGCCTCGAAGGCCGCGGGTGGACCCGGCGCGAGCGTCACCCAACCTCGCGCCGCCTGGTGCTGGTGCAGATGACCGAAGCGGGCCGGCAGGTGGCGGATCAGGTGAGCACGGCGCTGCGCTCGCTCGACAAACGAGTACAAGCGCGCGCCGGTGAGGCGGATGCCGCCAGCTTTCTGCGCGTGATCCAACTACTAGAGGAGGAGCTTACCCATGAGCCAGCTCAGCGATGACGACTTCGTGCAAGCCTTCCTGAGCGGCGCCCTGACGCCGGCAGAGTTCCATCACCGTGACCACCTGCGGCTGGCCTGGTGCCTGGTACGCCAGCGCGGCGTAGAGAGCGCCACCCACACCATCACCGCGGGTATTCGGACGTTTGCTACACGACACGGGCAGGCGGGCAAATATCATGAGACGATGACGCGCTTCTGGGTTCGCCTCGTCGGCCATATGGTGGAAGTGCGTCCCGACGTCACGGCGTTCGCGACTTTCCTCGCGGCATTTCCACAACTGCTCGACAAGGACTTGCCGTACCGGCACTGGCGGCGCGAGACGATGGCTGGCGCGACCGCACGTGCCGAATGGGTCGAGCCAGACCTCGTTGCCCTACCCGTGTGAAGCCCAGTCGCTAGCCGCCGGCCCTTCCAGGTCGCTTAGGCCATCAGCTGCGGGTGGAACAGCGCCTGGGCGCGGCTGCGCACGTTATGGAAGCGCTGAATCCCCTCGCGCAGTGCCGCTCCCTTGCGTAACGTCTGCGCGCGCCTGACGAAGCGCGCGGCGTCCGTCACGAGCCCCTGCCTTTGCAGCACCTCTGCCAGCCGCTCGTACGCACGAATCGCCGCCCGTAGATCTTCAAGCAGCTCCGCCGCCGTTTTCCTTGTGCCGCTGGCGCTATACGCCTCGCGCGCGAGCCGCTCATCGCCAAGCTCCGTTACCGCGGCCCACCGCACGCCTGCAAGGCTGGCGGTCTCCCAGAGGGTGTCGGCGACCGTGACATAGCCGTAGCGCGCCTCACCCAGGTGGATCTCATCCAGGTCCGTGGCAAAGCTAAAGAGCGCGAGCCGCAGATCGGCCGGCGGCAGCACCGCCGGAAACTCTGGGCACCAGCGGCGCAGGACGCCCAGCTCGGCCGGAGCTGGCGCGAAGCCTTCCAGGTGCGCGCCACTAAGATTCGCGGCGGAGAGATCGGCGCCGTAGAGCCGCGCGCCGTGGAGAGCAGCGCCCGCAAGCACGCAGCCCGTGAGGTCCGCGAAGCCAAGGTTGGCGCCTTCCAGGTGCGCATTGCCCAGCTGCGCGCCGCTGAGATGTGCGCCCTCAAGCGTTGAGCCCTCCAGGTGCGCCTCGTTCAGGTTCGCGCCTTCCAGATGCGCCCAGAAGAGGGTTGCACCGCTCAGTCGCGCTGCCCAGAGGTTCGCTTTGCGCGCCACCAGGACACTCAGATCAGCCTGTTCGAGCGAGGCCTCGCTCAGATTGACACGCTCCGCTACGGCGCCGGCAAGACTCGCCCCAACGAGCGAAGCGCCGCGCAGCGCGGCACGATCGAGTCGCGTTCGCGCGAGATTCGCGCCGTCCAGCTGCGCCCCGCGCAGGTCCGCTCGGCGCAGGTTCGCGGCGGCAAGAACCGCCCCTTCGAGGCGCGCACCGAAGAGCTGCGCCCGTGTCAGGCTGGCGGACGAGAGGTCCGCGCCGGCGAGCCGCGCCCCACACAGGAGCGCGCCGTCCAGCTGCGCGTGCGAGAGGTCCGCGCCGGCGAGCTGCGCGATCGCCTGCGCGCGCACATCCGGAGATGCGGCGAGCCAGGCATCATGCGAGAGGCTTGCCAGCGTGCGTGCCAGTGGAAGGCCGCCAAGCTTCGCCTCACGCAGGTCCGCCCCGCGCAGATCCAGACCGCGCCGCTCGCGTTGCGCGCTGTCTCTCCAGTCCACCGGGCCACGGCCCCCGTCATGGGTTGCCAGCAGCCACTCGATGTCGGCACGTGACAGACGGACGCTGGCGAACGGAAACACGCCGCGCGCAATGTCGATCCGGGCGGCGCGGCGACCCCTGAGCATCGCCTGCCGCTCCGGGGAGATTTCGGGCTCTGTGCGCCACGGCTGGCCGAGCGCGGTCCAGTAGGCCGGCCAGCCACGCTCGCCAGCGAGAGGCGGTGCGAACCGTGCGGCGACACTGTATGCCTGTACCATATCCTTATCCCCCTCCAGCGAAATCCCCTCCGGCGCAGTGGTTGCCCTTATGTTACGAGCGAAGCGTGCGCCGTAGCGATGGGATGACATTGCGGTTAGGTAGCCGAATGGTTGAGAGATGGGCGATACGGTGGCAATCAACCACCGGGTGCGCGCCGTGAGCTGCAGGGCGATGCCACTGGTGCCGACAAACCAACGGACATGTTGATTACAGCACTGATTCGCGCCGTATCGCTGCTAGCGTGCGCACTGTCGGTGGCGCACGGCAGCAGCATCCAGGCTGAGTAGCGCCGCACGGCGGAAAACATTACGGCGAGCGTGCGCCGCAAATGCCGCCTACCATGAACTCTGTTTCTTTCGGCGTACAGAACGCAACACGCTATTTGCGACGCTCGTGTCCTGGCGAAGCAACTGCACGCTCCTGGCGTGATCTGCGAGAGTTCGCGGGTGTCGTAAAGAGCAGGATCAACAAATGGTGCAGCCTTCGGACCTGCGAAGTGAAGGTACCATATTTGCCCGTACGCTATTATCGCTCCACTCTTTATACAGTTCCGCTGACGCAACAAGAGCCTCGCGTCTACAATCCCGCTTGCCTTATTGCGCCAGTGCATGAGTAAAACGAGTCTAATACTGTGTCGCGTGACTCCATTGTCTTTTGTCTCCCCGCCAGGCAGCGAGCCTGGCACAAGAGCAGCACGCGATTCTCCAACGGTATGACGCGACAGCGTATAATACGGTTTTGAGC
>Ga0207646_10008800_pt1 | contig 10074 bp, 11 predicted proteins | sample KBSK5502metaG_FD_184343 | JGI IMG/M metagenome (GOLD analysis project Ga0207646, IMG submission 184343) | Corn, switchgrass and miscanthus rhizosphere microbial communities from Kellogg Biological Station, Michigan, USA - KBS K5-50-2 metaG... | ecosystem: Host-associated > Plants > Roots >...
GGTCACCCGGGGTCTCCAGGAACCCTGGAGCGCACGGCAGCAACGCGGTTTACGAGCGTCTGCGGCAGCGCGGATATGACGTCTTCGCCGTCAACCCGAACGCCGAGACCATCGGTGGCAGCCCCTCCTACCCCGATCTGCGCTCGATCCCGGGCGGGGTGGAGGCGGTGGTCATCGGGACCCGGCCGGAACGGGCCGAAGCCACCATGCGGGAGTGCGCCGAGCTGGGCGTCAAGCACGTGTGGATGCATCGGGGGCCCGGCCCGGGCAGCGTCTCCCGGACGGCCACCGAGTACGGGCGCCAGCAGGGCATCACGGTCATCGACGGGGGCTGCCCTTGCATGTTCGATCCCACGGCCGACCCCTTTCACAAGACGATGCGCTTCGTGTTCACCCTCACCGGCAACGTGCCGCGGGCGGTCTAGCCTGCACAGCTCACAAGATGTCGTCACATCCCATGAGCCGTGGAGCCTAGCCGGCCTGCTTTCAGGTCGCGGCCGGAGTGCCGCCAATCTCGTGCGGGAGCCAGAACCAGCGCAGGTGCTCGAAGTCGGCACTGAGCCGGACCTCGTCGGGCACCCGTCGTTGTGCGCCCAGGATCGCCCGGGCTTCCGTCAGGTAGCGCGGAAGGGCGCTTTCAGCCTCGAGGTGCCGGTGCGCAGATCGCGGCACCCTCACGTCCGCATAGCCGATGTCGCGCAGGCTGAGCGGCGGCTCGGGCGGCCCGGCCGCGTGTGTCCAGAGACCGGTTGAGGCGTCGAAACGGTACTCGGCCAGCAGGCGCCAGCCTTCGGCCGCGGCCAGGTCGACCGCGTCGAGGATGAACTCGAAGACCGGCTCCGAGATGAAGTAGTTGAAGTTGACCCGCACCCAACCCGGCTTGATCCCCTCGCAGCCGCGGCTGATCTCGCGCTCGAACTCGTGCGATTTCTCGAGGTCGATGCCGAGCAGGCGATGACCGTAGGGGCCGGCGCACGAGCAGCCGCCCCGGGACTGGATCCCGAAGAGGTCGTTGAGCAGCGCGACGATGAAGTTGTGGTGCAGGTAACGGCCCTGGTGCCGGACCACGAAGGAGACGATCGAGAGGCGATCCAGGTCTGGGTTGCCGAGGATCTCCAGGTTCGGCTGCCGGCGCCAACGCTCGATCGCGCGCCGGATGAAAGAATCCTCCCGGCGCCGGATCTCTGCCGCACCGACCGCTTGCTTCAGCTGGAACACGAGCCCGGCGCGGATCGACTCTACGATCGCGGGCGTCCCTCCCTCCTCCCGGTGCTCGACATCGGTCAGGTAGTCGTGCTCGGTGGGGTTGACGTAGGCGACCGTTCCGCCGCCGGGCATACCCGGCACCCGGTTCCGGAACAGCTCGCGCCTGGCCGCCAGCACCCCTGGGGTGCCCGGGCCGCCGATGAACTTGTGCGGCGAGATGAAAACCGCATCCAGGTAGGGCTGTTCGGGCCCTCCTATCGCCGACCCCATCTGGATCTCCATGTAGGGCGCGGCCGCGGCGTAGTCCCAGAACGAGAGTGCCCCGTGCCTGTGCAGGAGCCGGGAGATGGCGCGCCAGTCGCTGATGATCCCGGTCACGTTGGAGGCGGCCGAGAAGCTGCCGATCTTGAGCGGCCGATCCCGGTAGCGGACCAGCTCCGCCTCCAGCTGGGCCTGGTCGATGTGGCCGTCGTGGTCTTCGTGGATGACCACCAGGTCGGCAATCGACTCGCGCCAGGGAAGCTCGTTCGAGTGGTGCTCGTAAGGGCCGATGAAGACGACCGGCCGATCCGCCTCCGGGATCAGCCTGGACAGGTGGTAGCGATCCTCGAGGTCGGCAGGGAGTCGGAGGTTGAGCACGTCGACCAGCCGGTTGATGGCGGCCGTCGACCCGGAGCCGACGAAGATGATCGCGTGCTCGTCGCCGGCGCCCAGCGCGGCGCGGATGGTCTCACGGGCCTCTTCGCGGAAGCGGGTGGTCTGGAGCCCGGTGCCCGACGACTCGGTATGGGTGTTCGCGTACAGCGGTAGGACCACCTCGCGAATGAAGTCCTCGACGAAGGACAGGGCGCGCCCGGACGCCGTGTAGTCGGCGTAGGTGACGCGGCGGGGTCCGAAGGGCCCCATGACCGCCTCGTCCTCGCCGATCACCGAGGAACGGATTCGCTCGATCAGGTCCAACCCAGGCTACGCTCACATCGAGGGGTCATACCGTCAGCGCCTGGGCGCGCTCCCGGACCGCCTCGCAGATCCAATCGCAAACGCTGCCCAGGCTGCTGTCGGCGATCCGGTAGAAGTGCGTGGTACCGGCCTGGCGGCGTGCCACGAAGCCTCCGAGCGCGAGCCGGTTCAGGTGGGCCGAAGCGTTGAACCGGGACGTTCCCGACGCCGCGGCAACCGCGCCGACCGAAAGCTCGCCGCGCTCCATCAGGGTGTGCAGGATCCGGAGGCGGGTGGGATCGCCCAGCAGGGCGAACCGGTGCGCCGCCTCCTCGATGAGTGCCGGCGTCATCACGATCACACCGTAGCTCCGTAACTGATCAACCACATAGGTCCAGAGGTCCCGCCTGTCCCGGGACTGACGCCTCTGCTGGGGTGCCTCCCGTTCCGGCGACACTCGCTGCGTAGGAGGCAAGCCACAGCAAATGGAAGAACAAGAACAGCCGCTTTCCCTGGTGCTCTTTTCGGGCACCGACGACAAGCTGACGGCAGCCGCGGTGCTGGCCGTCGGAGCGGCCGTCATGGGGCGGCCGGTCAACATATTTCTCCAGTACTACGCGCTGGACGCGTTCCGTGCCGGCAAGGTTTGTGTCGACCACGCACTGGCGACGGAGGCGACGGAGCTGCAGGCGTCGAAAGTCCGCGGCCACAAGGCCCAGCACTGGAGCGAGCTGCTGAAGCAGGCGAAGGACGTCGGCGAGGTCGACATCCAGGCCTGCGCGCTCTCGATGGACATGTACGGCATCGGAAGCGACGACCTCGACCCGCTGGTTGACGGCGTGGAAGGGGTCGCGGCCTTCATGGCCTCAGTCGCGGACGGCCAGGTCGTCTTCATCTGAACCAAAAGGAGCTGGAAGTGAGCACTGTGCAGATCGACAAGAGCATCGACGCCCGGGGGATGGCGTGCCCGGGGCCCCTCATGAACCTGATCGGGGCCATCCGCCAGGGCCACGTGGGCGATGTGATCGAGGTCCTCTCCAGCGATGAGGGGTCCAAGACCGACATCCCGGCCTGGGTCACGAAGGCGAAGCAGGAGATGGTCGAGGTCGTCCCCGAGGACGGCTACGCCCGCTTCGTCATCCGGAAGGTGAGGTGAGTCTCGATGGCCGCTGAAGTCGTGATCCTCGGCGGCGGCGTCGGGGGAACCCTAACCGCCAACCTGATCGCCAAGCAAACGAACGGGCAGGCACACGTCACGGTCGTCGATGCGACCGGCAAGCACGTCTACCAGCCCGGCTTTCTCTACGTGGCGCTCGGCAAGCAGCAGCCGGCAGCACTGTCGCACGCGGAGACCAGCTTGTTGCGCTCGAGCGTCGACCTGGTCGCCGAGCCGGCCGTGAAGATCGATCCCGCGGCTCGCACCGTGCAGCTGGCATCGGGCCGCAGCCTGCCTTACGACCAGCTCGTGCTCGCGACGGGCAGCCGCACGGTGATGGACGAGGTGCCCGGCGCCGAAGGCGCTTACGACTTCTACACGATGGCCGGGGCGTCCCGCCTCTGGGACGCGCTGCAGCAGTTCACCGGCGGCAAGATCCTGGTCGGCGTGGCCGGCATCCCTTACAAGTGCCCGCCGGCGCCGGTGGAGTTCGTGTTCATGCTCGATGACTACCTGCGCGCGCGGGGCATCCGCGAGCAGTCCGAGATCAAGCTGCTGTCGCCCCTCAACCGGGCCTTCACGATCGAAACCACTTCCAAGCTCGTGCAGCCGATCCTGGCCGAGCGCGGGATCGAGCTCTGCACTTTCTTCAACGTCGAGACCGTCGATCCCGCGACCAAGACGGTGAACTCGCTGGAAGGCGAAAGCCTGGACTACGACCTGCTGGTCCTGGTGCCACCGCACCGCGGACAGAAGGTCATCGAGGACTCCGGCCTTGGTGACGAGCGGGGCTGGGTGCCGGTCGACAAGCACACCCTCAAGCACACCAAGTTCGACCACATCTGGGCCCTCGGCGACACCACCGACATTCCCATCTCGAAGAGCGGCTCGGTGGCCCATTTCGAGGCTCCGATCGTGGCCGACGAGGTCATGGCCTCGGTCAAGGGCCTGCCGGCTCCCGCCCGGGTCTACGAGGGCAAGGTGATGTGCTTTCTGGAGACGGGACGGGGCAAGGCCACCACCATCCAGTTCGACTACGACCATCCCGCGAAATCGCCCAAGCCCAGCCGCATCTGGCACTGGAGCAAGGCACTTTTCAACAAGACCTATTGGCACACCGTCCCCCAGGGACGGCTGCCCGAATGAAGGAGAACTGAAATGGCCGTCACCATCGCGACGAGCCTCGATCTGAAGGGGCTCTCCTGTCCGATTCCAATCGTCAAGACGGCCAAGGCCGTCAAGGAGCTGGCGCCGGGCCAGCTGATCGAGGTCTTCGCCACCGATCCCGGATCCGTGCCCGACTTCAAGGCGTGGTCTAAGACCACCGGCAACCCGCTGGTCGAAATGAGCGAGGAGGGCGGCGTCTTCCGCTTCCTCCTCCAGAAAAAGGAGGCGTGACATGGGCGTCGCCACACTCGAAAAGCCGGCCGAGGCGCCGGCCGCTCAGATGCCGGAGCAGGCCGAGAAGCTGGTGATATTCGCCTGGAGTGGGGAGCTGGACAAGATCTGGCCGACGCTGATCCTGGCCACCACCGGCGCGGCGATGGGCAAGGAGACGACGGTCTTCTTCACCTTCTGGGGTCTTTTCCCACTGGTCAAGAACGACGTCCGCATCACGGGTGAGAACTGGATGCAGAAGATGCTCTCGACGATGAATCGGGGCGGCACCGGCCACCTCAAGCTGTCGAAGATGAATTTCGCCGGCGCGGGCAAGGCGATGATGATGCACCTCGCCGCGGAGCACCACGTGGCCGGCCCGCAGGAGCTGATGGCTCTGGCCCAGGAGATGGGCGTCAAGCTCGTCCCCTGCCAGATGACCATGGACCTCCTAGGCCTGAAGCGCGAGGACCTGATCGACGGGCTCGCGGAGCCGGCCGGTGCCGCCACCGCGCTCGCAGACGCGCAGGGCGCGATCACGCTCTTCATCTGATGTCCACGAGCACGCCGAGCATCACGGTCCGGCACCTGGCCGGCGACCGGCTGGAGGTCCGGGTTCGGGGACACGAGGTGTACTCCGACCAGCCTGTGGAGGACGGGGGCGGGGATACCGCCCCCACCCCCACCGAGCTCTTCCTGGCCAGCCTTGCCGGCTGCGTCACGTTCTATGCGGAGCGATTCCTGCGCCGGCACCGCCTGTCGACCGACGGACTGGCGGTGACCTGTGACTGGGCCTGGGCAGGCGATCCGCTCCGAGTCGGCACGATCGAGCTCAAGGTGGAAGCGCCCGGCCTCACGCCAGGGCACCAGGAGGCATTCGAGCGCGTCATCGAGCGCTGCCCGATCCACAACACTCTCCGGCAGCCGCCCCGTGTGGACTTCAAGACGGTCATCGGGGAGAGGTTGGGGGCGGCGTGACCGCACTGGCGAAGGGAGCCGCTGAAAGGATCGGCGCGGTCACCCCCGCGCTGCGCGGCTACCAGCTGCTCGGCGACCCGCTGCTGAACAAGGACGGCGCCTTTTCGAGCGAGGAGCGCGACGCGCTGGGCCTGCGGGGCCTGCTCCCGGCGGCGATCACCACCATCGGCCAGCAGGTTCAGCTCGAGCTGGAGCACCTGCGGCGCAAGCGTGACGACCTGGAGAAGCACATCGGCCTGCTGGCGCTCCAGGACCGCAACGAGGACCCTCTTCTACCGGCTGCTGGTCCATGTAGCTCGCCCGTTTGATTTCAATATGGCCAGACCCATTCCTTGACGTCGGGGGCGTCGTCGCCGTGGTCGCGCGTGTGCTGCCGGCAGCGCAGCCGTTCCTCCTCCATGTGCTGGCGTAGGTGCCCGGCGCGCGGACCCAGCACGGGCAGCCGGTCGATGACATCCATGACCAGGTGAAAGCGGTCGAGGTCGTTGAGCATCACCATGTCGAAGGGCGTGGTGGTGGTGCCCTCCTCCTTGTACCCGCGGACGTGCAGGTTGTCGTGGTTGTGGCGGCGGTAGGTGAGCCGATGGATCAGCCAGGGATACCCGTGGTAGGCGAAGATCACCGGCCGGTCCTGGGTGAACAGAGCGTCGAACTCGGCGTCCGAAAGGCCGTGAGGATGCTCGATGGGCGGCTGCAGCTTCATCAGGTCGACGACGTTTACCGTGCGCACCTTCAAATCCGGCAGGTGCTCGCGCAGAAGCGCCACCGCGGCCACTGTCTCGAGGGTTGGGATGTCGCCCGCGCACGCCATCACGACATCGGGCAAGCCCTCGCCGTCGTTGCTCGCCCAATCCCAGATGCCCGCTCCGCGCGTGCAGTGCGCAATCGCCGACTGAATATCCAGGTAGTCGAGCGCGGGCTGCTTGCCGGCCACGATCACGTTCACGTAGTGACGGCTGCGCAAACAATGGTCGGCCACCGAAAGCAGGCAGTTGGCGTCCGGCGGCAAGTACACGCGGATCACCTCCGCCTTCTTGTTCACGACGTGATCGATGAAGCCCGGGTCCTGGTGCGAGAAGCCGTTGTGGTCCTGCCGCCAGACGTGCGATGAGAGCAGGTAGTTGAGCGAGGCCAGCGGCCGCCGCCAGGGGATGGCGCGCGTCGTCTTGAGCCACTTGGCGTGCTGGTTGAACATCGAGTCGACGATGTGGATGAAAGCCTCGTAGCAGTTGAAAACGCCGTGCCGCCCGGTGAGCAGGTAGCCTTCGAGCCAGCCCTGGCACAGGTGCTCGCTCAGCACCTCCATCACGCGCCCGTCCGGCGCCAGGTGATCGTCGCCGGGCACGGTCTCCGCGTCCCACGCCCGGGAGGTCACCTCGAACACCGTGCTCAGCCGGTTGGACGCCGTCTCGTCCGGACCCATGAGCCGGAAGTTGTCCGGGTTGGCGCGGATGACGTCGCGCAGCAGCGCACCCAGCACCCTGGTCGCCTCGCTGAACGTGCGCGCTGCTTGAGGAACCTCGACCGCGTAGTCGCGGAAGTCCGGTAGGTTCAGGTCGCGCAGCAGCTCGCCGCCGTTGCTATGCGGGTTGGCGCTCATCCGGCGCTGACCGTCAGGCGGCAGAGAAGCCAGCTCCCGCCGCAAGGCGCCGCTTGTGTCGAACAGCTCCTCGGGCTTGTAGCTGCGCAGCCAGCGCTCCAGGATCTTGAGGTGCTCGGGGTTCCCGGCCAGGTCGGCCACCGGCACCTGATGTGCCCGGAAGGTGCCCTCGACCTGCAGGCCGTCGACCTTGCGCGGCCCCGTCCAGCCCTTGGGCGTGCGCAGCACGATCATCGGCCAGTGCGGGCGCCTCCGGAGCTTGCCGCGCCGGGCCGCCGATTGGATGCGCCCGATCTCGTCCAGGACCTTATCCAGCGCAGCCGCCATCGCCCTGTGCATGCGAATCGGGTCCCTGCCGCTGACGAACGTGGGCGCGTGTCCGTAGCCCTCGAGCAGTGAACGCAGCTCGGCTTCTGGGATGCGGGCCAGCACCGTCGGATTGGCGATCTTGTAGCCGTTGAGGTGCAGGATCGGCACCACGGCGCCGTCGCCGGCTGGGTCAAGGAACTTGTTGGAGTGCCAGCTGGCCGCCAGCGGGCCGGTCTCGGCCTCCCCGTCGCCGACCACGCAGAAGACGGTCAGCCCAGGGTTGTCGAAGGCCGCACCGTAGGCGTGGGTGAGCGCGTACCCGAGCTCGCCGCCCTCGTGGATCGAACCGGGCGTCTCCGGCGCCACGTGGCTGGGGATGCCGCCGGGGAAGGAGAACTGGCGGAAGAGCTTGCGCAGCCCGTCCTCGTCCTGCCCGATGTCTGAGCAGACCTCGCTGTAGGTGCCTTCCAGGTAGGCGTTCGCGACCGCTGCGGGTCCGCCATGGCCGGGACCGAGCACGTAGATGGCGTCCAGGTCGCGGGCCTTGATGACGCGGTTGGCGTGCACGTAGACGAAATTGAGGCCGGGCGTGGTGCCCCAGTGGCCGAGCAGCCGCGGCTTGACGTGCTCCACCCGCAGCGGCTCGTGCAGCAGTGGGTTGTCGAGCAGGTAGATCTGGCCGACCGACAGATAGTTGGCGGCCCGCCAATAGGCGTCGATCAGCTGCAACTCGCGCGCGGTCATCGGCCGGCCAGCGCGGCGGCGGTGTCCCGACAGATCAGCGCCTGCTCGTCGTCCGGGATCACGTGCACGGCGACGGGTGAGTCGTCGGCGCTGATGGCGCCCTCGCCCTCGCGGCGAGCCTGGTTGCGCACCGGGTCCATCTTCACGCCCAGCACCTTTAGGCCGTCAAGCACGCGGCGCCGGATCTCCGGCGAGGCCTCGCCGATGCCGCCCCCGAAGACTATGGCGTCGGCTCCGCCCAAGACCGCGAGGTAGGCGCCCACGTACTTCCGGGCACGGTACGCGAAGATCTCGATCGCCGTTCGCGCCTCCGGGTTGCCGCTCTCCGCTTGCGCCAGCACCTTTCGCATGTCGCCGGCGCCTGTCAGCCCGGCCAGCCCCGACTGGTGGTTGAGGTCGTCGATGATGTCAGCGGCTGCGCGCCCCGATCGCCGGCTCACGAGCTCGACCAGCGTCGGGTCGGCGTCGCCGCTACGGGTGGCCATGACTAGGCCCTCGACCGGCGTCAGGCCCATGGAGGTGTCGATCGAGCGCCCTTGCGCGATCGCCGCCGCGGAGCATCCCGACCCCAGCTGCAGCGTGACCAGGCGGAGCGAGGCCAGTGGCCGCCCGGCGATCTCGGCGTAGCGCTCCGCCAGCCAGCGGTGGGCAAGCCCGTGGAAGCCGTAGCGCCGCACCCCGTAACGCTCGACCCAGTCCCGCGGCACCGCGTAAAGGGCGCCAGTGGGGGGCATCCGGGCATGGAAGGCGGTGTCGAAGACCGCCACCTCCGGCACGCCCGGCAGCGCTCGCAGCGCCTCCCGGATGCCGGCCACGGCAGGCGGGTTGTGCAGCGGCGCCAGCTCCGAGAGCGCGTCCAGCTCCTTCAGCACGCGCTCCTCGATGGGCACCGGGTCCACGAAGCGCGTGCCCCCGTGGACGACCCGGTGGCCGACCGCCTCGACCTGTGCGAGCAGCCCCTGCCGGCGCAGCCGGTCCAGCAGCTCAGCGACCGGGTGGCGGCCGGCGCCCGCGTCGACCTTGCCCTCGGCCAAACGGGCGCCGATCCGATGCTCGGGGTCGACTTCCGCCAGCAGGTGCTTGAGGCTGGAGCTGCCGGAATTGATCGCGAGGACCCGCAAGACAGTGCCGATGGTCCCACAACGCCGGCGCCGACCGGCCCTGCCCCGGCCGGGGGCTTCGGGCGATACTGGGCGCAAGGTCCCGAGAAACCCCGTCCTGGTTAGACCACGAGCGGACACCACAGACAAAAAGGTGAGGACGAGCCGTCTGGCACCGAACGAGGCTCTCGGGACCTTTCTTCTTTAGAACGGAAGCCGGATGCGGACCGCCGTCCCCGCGCCCGGGTGTGACTCCAGCTCCAGGCTCCCGAGCGAACCCCCTGCCTTGCGGTCCGGAGATCGGGGATGTCAGCTTCAGGTATACAGCGGCGTATTCATCGAGTTCCCTTGAGTGGCGCTGATTTTCACGGCTTCGCGCCGCAACTGCAGTAAGAACTGTAGGAAGCGGAGCTCGAGGACAAGACACTAACGAGCCTCCCGCGACGTCTTCGCGTCCGCGCTGGAGTTCCAGGACTCAGGGGAAGAGCTCTGTTCTAGGTGTCGGGGGCTTCTGGTCGGACGCCGATCTGGCCGAACCGACCCACCTTACCAGCTTCCCATCTTGCTGGGTTCCTGTATCATCGTGCCATGACCGTGAAGGTCACCGTCGAGCTTGACGAGAGAGTGCGCCGAGCCCTGAAGCAGGCCGCCGTCAACGCCGGCAG
>Ga0207646_10008803_pt1 | contig 10072 bp, 7 predicted proteins | sample KBSK5502metaG_FD_184343 | JGI IMG/M metagenome (GOLD analysis project Ga0207646, IMG submission 184343) | Corn, switchgrass and miscanthus rhizosphere microbial communities from Kellogg Biological Station, Michigan, USA - KBS K5-50-2 metaG... | ecosystem: Host-associated > Plants > Roots >...
AGCGATATAGTTGAAAACGATGCGAATTTAGTTTTGTGCGCTGAAAATAGGAAGGTCGAGTCGAGAGCTCGAACATTGAACCGCAGGGCGCCCCTGGATTACCCGTGCCAGATGTTTCCCAATACCAAAATCCCAGACGGACAACTCACAAATGCAAAGGGCGTGCCAAAACTGTGCTCTCCGATTAAGGGTTACGCTGCGTTTCACCGACTATCGTACTCATTAGTATACGAGCAGTCAGTCGTTGCTAGGAGTATGCTGGAAGCCGCCAGCGTGAGCGGAAATCTCTAGATTTACGCTCTCTGGCCCGAATGACCTTCGCCCGAGTGGCAAGGGCAAGCGAAACATCTACCCGTCGAGGCGGTGTCACGACTTCTTGCCATGACGCCATGACGCCAGCCTTTTCAGAACACCCCTTTTGAGTATTTACAACGCTTTACAAGCCGCCGAGGACTGCCTTAGTACGCCTAAGGCCTTGTAAAACGGAAACACCACAGGTGAAGACCACAGGTGATTTCTTATAGGGGCAATCCAGATCGTCAACTTCCCGCTCCGGGCCGGTGCCGGATTCCTTCCGTGTGCCCGTGACTCAGGATGAACTAGCGACCGCCACCTCGCTCCATCGGTAAACACTAGCCGACTTCCCGGTACTGATCCGCTCGGTGCCCCGTGGGATTACTTCCAGATCGCCAACCATTCTGCAGTCATCGCCCGTAGGCTCGAACCGAAATTCGAATGCTCAACCTTGTAAGGACTCCGTTCTCAGAGTGACGATGTCTCACATCTAAACAGCTTGGGACAGAGGAGCTTCAATAGATCTGGCGACCCGCCATCGACAGCAATCGCGCAGACCATCGCAGCTAACGATATGACCTGTCCAGAGACATTGGAATGAGGTGCTTTCAATCAACCGAGAGTCACGGTTCCTTTACGCCTCCGGTTGCCCCAAATGTTTCCGGGGGATCGAAATAGCAGCGATGCCAAAGAGCCGAATCCGACAACGCGCCGGCCTTCCACTGCCGGAGGGCCGAGAAGGTGGCGGCCAGCAGGCCACCGTCTGAAGAATCGAAAATCAGGACGATACCGGCAAGGTCCGCCGATTTCTGCTGAAGTTGTCCATAACTCTTGTCGAGTAAAGACTTCGCGAATGCCAACTTCAATTGGAAACCACCATCTTTGGCGCGTTCGCTGGTCGGTTGCACGGAAATGATTTCTACAGTTTTGCCTGTAAGCGGCTGCCAGTCGCCGGGAAAAGGTGCGGTTTCTTCGCGAGTCACGTGAAACAGATCGGAAGCCGAGGGCAACGGCGCCATGTCCGGTGGACCGACGTCAGGAATATCACCCGGCATTTCGAGGCTGGTGTGCCAGATCCATCCGCGGGACAGTCCCGAGATGCGAACGTGAACCCAGTCTGGGTTGTAGTCCAACAGCTCAAACTCATCATGTTCGCTGGCCAGAAAAAGAGTCTTCGCCGTCAGGCTCGGAGTGGCGACGACCGGAGTGCCCGACTTTTTCACGGCAACCAGATTGTTCGGGCGGGATTGATTCTTCAGAATCTCTTCGAGATTCTCAGCTTCCGCCTTGAGGTTGGGCGAAGACTCCGGGAACGCAGTCTGAGCAATTCGCGACTCGGATTGTTTCGGAGCCGACGTGTTTCGATCTACCGCTGTGGAAAACATGTTGCCCGAGTCCGAGGTCCCCGGCATCGGCGCTGATGGAAGCGAGGGTTCCGTAACCGTTGACGGACTTGCCGGCTGGGTCACAGTACGCACCGTCGAGTTCGACTCCCCGCCCTGGCCATTGTGCGCAAGTTGCTCTTCCAGTTGATCCAGCAGGTCGGTTTCAAGACGGCCGTTCGAAGTTAGTAGTTGATATCCAGAGCGAGAAGGAGAAGCATCGGTGTACCAGGCGGTAATCTTCGTGCTCACGCGCACGCGTGCTCCGCCGGTCGCGGTTGAATCGACCCGCACGGTGGATTGATAGTAAGCGCGCTGGTAGTGATCCAACGGGTGGCCCCCGGCAATCGCAAAGCCTTCCAAGACCGGAAGGCGTCCGGCCACCCCGGACTGTATTCCGTTCAGGGTTCTCTCCACCGCGGCCTTCGACTGTGGGAACGTTCGCTCGTAAGTGTTGCTTTGCGCATAACTGAATTGCGCAGCCGGCAATGTGAGAACGACGCCGAGACATGGGAGAACAACCGAGACGACGAGTTTCGAGAATTTCTCCGGTAATCGAAGAGGTCGAGTTTTAGCGGCTGAAGCCGGCAAGCTTTCCTGCCTCTTCGGCACACTGAAGGCTGTTCCCTCGCCAAATCCCTTCATCGAAATCAGTCCTCGCGCAAAGCTCGCCGGCCGCTTCCTCATGGCAGCGGCTCCAACTGGTCGCGCGGGATCCAGCCATGCGCCCCTTCGGTTGTTTCCACGCCGTACCAGTACGGAGTCAAAACGACAATCAGAACTTCTGCTCCCGGGGGCAAGGGCTTCAGGGTACTGGCCGTGTGGAAAGGAGCTGACTTGAGAGGAGTGCCCGGCCACTTCACCCGTCGCTCCAGTTGCCGGCGCAGCTCCTGAACGCGCTGTTCCAGAGTCTGCGGCGAAGCTTCCGCTGCCACCGCTTCTGTCGGGGAATCCATCCGAGCGGGCATCGCGCCGGCGGTATTGTGCGGCATCGCCGCGCGAGCGGCCTCGCCGGTCAAGCCGAGTTCTCTCTTCTTGGCGAGTTGGGCCTCCCGTTCTTTCTCCGCATCCGCCGACTGCTTTTTCATTAACTCCACGGCGTTGAGGCGGTCCTGGATGTCCTTGTACTCGGCGCCCTCCACCGAGCCGTTCGATTGGTGCACGCGGCGCCGAAAATCCTCCACAAACAGAGCGTCAATGCGCAGGACGGTATTTCCATCGCCCTGCGGTTGCACCACGTACCGGACAGCCAGCGTTCCAACATCACCGCTATCCTTGAAATTTCGCGGATCCAGCGCCTGCTTCCGAACCTTGTAGAAGACCTTGCCGCCCTCCGTCCATGCCGGAAACACCGGCGTTGATTTGGCGGCGACCGCTCCCGTGATGTACTCGTCTTTGTTGTATTCCTTCGTTCCCCGGATAATCGTGTTCTGTGCCACGTCTTCCACAACCTGCGCGACTTCGGACTCGGGCTGTGGGACATCGACGATCAGGCCCGCACCATACTGAAGAACTTCCTTTTCGCGGCCGTGCGAGGGGATCGCCGTCGCGGCGAGCAGCAAAAACAGAAGAAAGGGTAAAGCGAACCGGAGATAAAGTCGGAGATCCAGTGTGACTCGATGAAACGCACCCCTACCAGTCAGATCCATACTGCGAAAACACCTGTCCTTGATCACGACCGGCTCCGGCACTCCTGTTTGGAAGAGTCTTATACGCTGGATTGACAGCTGTCAACTCAGCGCCGTAGCACCCCGAGCGCCATCCCCATGGCCATCTTCGAGGATGTATGTAAAAAAATTGTAAAAAAACATTGCACTTCCTCGTTCGCAGTAGTATTATGCCCGGCCAAGTAGGCTGGTCGTCCCTTCGTCTACAAACTTTTGGGGTTTCTGCGAGACCGCGGGAGCTAAGCATTGGTCGTTACACTTGATCGACGCCTAGCCGCTGTCGTTTGCGCGTTTTGTGGGGAATTTAGTTTTTCCAGAATTTGAGAGAATTTTTCTGAGGAGTGCAGCATGCGTATGTGGGCGCAGTCTCATCTCTGTCAGAAGCCGCAGCGGACACCTTCCGTCCTCGCCGCTGCATTCGCGTTAGCCTTTCTGATCCTGGGCGCCGGACAGTCGGCGAGCGCCTTTCCAGCCTTTGCCAGGAAATACGGCCTGCGTTGCTCAGCCTGCCATGAAAGTTGGCCCATGCTGAATTACTTCGGCCAAAAGTTCAAAGACAATGGCTACCAGCTCATGAACGATCGTGACGCTCCGATCTGGCAGAACAACGGCTATTGGCCGGTCACGTTTCGCTTCACTCCGTTCTGGAGCCGGGAGAGCACGAACAAGGTTGCAACCGACCAGAGCCCGACCGGTCAACAGAAGCTCACCGCCACCGGCTTCAGTTTCGGCGGACTGGACATCCTGAGCGGCGGCACTCTCGAGAAAAACATTTCCTTCCTGTTCGTTCCCTCGTCCGACGAGACCGGGGCGTTTCACTTCGAGTCAGCGAACGTGCGTTTCGACAATCTTTTGCACAGCCCATGGTTTAACGTGAAGGTCGGGAAATTCGAACTCGACAGCTTCATCTCGGAAAAACGCGAGCTGAACCTCTCAGCCAATGGCGCGACCTATCAACTCTTCCACTTCATTCCCGTGGGTGATGGGAACATCTTCGGCCAGCTCGGCGACAACCAGTTGGCCGTCGAGTGGATGGGGCATTCCTATAACGATCGCACCCGTATTTCCATAACCGCCTTCAACTCCGTGGATGGTAGTCCAGATCGTCCTTACGGGCAGAACTCGTACAGCTGGTTCATTGCAGGCAGTCAGGCCTTCAATACCGGCAAGCTGGGGGTTCAGCGAGTTGGAGGCTACGCCGTCCTTGGGCAAGCCGCAACGACTTATGCCACCAGCGGCGGGGCGCCCGTTACAGGTTCAGGAGTCGGCAACAAAGACTTTTACCGGGTAGGTTTCGAAGGCCTGTTTTACCTCGGTCCCAAACTGGACTTCCAGGTCTTTACCCAGCACGGTTCGGATAGCGCGTGGTTCGGCCAAGGCTATGGAGACTTTATCGATAACCCGACGGGCGTGTGCCAAAGTGCCACCGGACCGCAGCCCTGTAACAACACGCCGGGAACGCAGCTCATTCCGGGAGCACGCCGTCCGACTTGGAACGGCGCGTTTGTCGAGACCCACGTCGTCTGGCATCCCCAGTTCACCATTTTCCAGCGCTCCGAATGGGTTCGTATGTCACAACAGTCCACGCCGGGAACGCCGTCGAATCTTGGCGACATCGACAATTACGTCATTGGATACCGCTACAACCCGTTCATGACAAGCCGGGCGGGTTTTGCCTTCCATAACGAATTTTCATGGCTCCGGCAGCGCGGCACAGCGCCTGACGGGATATCTGATCTGTCTACCAACAGTCTGATGGCAGGATTTGATTTCGCGTTCTGAGTCCGAATCCGGCGGCGAGCGAAGCTCGCCTGTGCCGATTTTTTTGAGGAGATCAGCCCATGAGAGTCTTCAAGTCAGTCTACGGTTGCGCCGGGGTTCTCATTCTAGTTGTGGCGGCTGGCGTTGCGGCTTTGGCTCAGGAGGCACCCGAGGTAGGGCCCAAGGCACCTCTCGCAGTCAAGCCCATGCAGAGCCACGTGGGGAGTATGACGGGGCATGCCGCAGCCGCCAAGTCCGACTACCGCCGCTATTGCGCCGGCTGCCACGGGGACTACGGCGATTCCAATGGTGAGAATGCGGTTTGGCTGGACCCGAAGCCACGCGACTTCACCATCGCCACCTTCAAGTGCCGCTCCACTCCGACCGGCACGCTGCCTACCGATGAAGATCTCTTTAACACCATCGGGCGCGGGGTCACCAATTCCAACATGCCCATTTGGAATGCCTTGGGCCCGCAGATGCGCGCCGACCTAGTTGCCTACATCAAAATCTTCTCGCCCCGTTGGGAAAAAGAAAAAGCCGGCGAGCCGATCAAGATTCCTGCCGAGCCTCCCGTTACCATCGAGAGCATCGCGCACGGCAAAGCCCTGTTCACGAAGCTCGAATGCTGGAAGTGTCACGGTCTTCACGGCGAAGGCGACGGTCCGTCCGCGGCGACCCTCACTGACAGTAAAGATCTGCCGATTCGTCCCTACAACTTCGCCGCGGGCAAGAATGATTCGCGCTTCAAGTGCGGCGACACCAACCAGGACCTTTACAAGATTTTCATGACCGGCTTGGACGGCACGCCTATGCCTTCTTTTGCTGACGTGATCCAACCGAACGACGCCTGGGATCTCGTCCACTTCCTGCGCACCTTGCAGGTCAACCGTCACGGCAAAGAGAACGAAGTTCTGTCGGCTGCGCACGGAGTTATCCCGCCGTACGTGGAGAAGACCCCTGCGCCAGCGGCCGCCCCGTCCGATAACAAGTCGCCCGGAGGTGGAAACTAGTCATCGACGAGAGGAGAAATCCGATGAAAGCTCAATACAAATTTGCGTTAACGGCCTGTGCGCTGCTCATAGTTGGGTTGGGTCTGTTGTTTTGGGCGCCGACGACTCGTCCTGTGAGCGCCGCAGCGACAGGCGGGATCACAGGAACCATCAAACTCGACGGCACGCCCCCCCGCCAAAAGCCGATTGACATGTCGAAAGAGCCGAATTGCGCAAAGGAACACGCCAGCAATCCGGTTACGACGGAGACCGTCGTTGTCGGTCCGAAGGGCGGCCTGAAGTGGGTTGTGGTGTACATCTCCGAGGGTCTGGATGCGGGGACCGCCAACCAAGTTCCTCCTGTGAAGCCGAAGTGGGATCAAAAGGGATGTCAGTACATTCCGCACGTGATAGCGCTTGATGTGAACCAGCACTTCGAGGTAGTCAACAGCGACCCGCACTCCCACAACATCCATCCCCTGCCGAAACCAAATGGAGCGAATCATGAATGGAATCGGTCGCAGCCGCCGGGAACCCCGCCGTTCGACCAAGTCTGGGCGGGCGAAGAAGTCGCGATTCCGGTCAAGTGCAACGTCCACCCCTGGATGCATGGCTACATGGCAGTGGTGAAAGGTCCGACGGCGGTGAGCGATGAAAACGGCTCATATACCATCAAAGACTTGCCGCCGGGCAACTACACAGTGTCGGCCTGGCAGGAGGTCTACGGCAACCAGAGCCAGAAGGTGACGGTCGCGGCGGGCAAGCCGGCAACGGCTGACTTTACCTTCAAGGCAAAGTAAAGAGTCGAGTCAGTCGGAGTGCGGCTGCTGGACAATCAGGCGGCGGCTTTGAGGCAAGCTGACGAGGCCGGACGGCCAGTCCGGCCGGAGGGCGAAGCATCATGGCGAAATTCTTTGCGATCACCATCATCGTAATTGCGATCGCTTCCGCGATTCCCATCCTGCGACACACTTGGGTGGCGCCGGAAGACATCTCGACTCATGGAGCGCTGATCGATGAGCAGATGTCAGAAACGATGGCCGAGGCCGGAATCTCCTTTCTCGCCGCACAGTTCATTCTGGCGATTTTCATCTGGAAGTTCTCCAACCCCGGCCCGAATGCAAAGATTAAGAAGTTTCCCGGCGGCGCCAAGGGTTTGGTGGTTGCTGCTCTGCTGGTCGTAGGGGTAGAAGTCATCGCCCTGGGAATCTTCGGAGTGAAGGCGTGGGCGAATGTCTATCTCACTGCGCCGTCGGCCAACGCCATGCCGATCCAGGTCCAAGCGGGACAGTTCGCTTTCTATTTCCGCTACCCAGGTCCTGATGGAAAGTTCGGCCCCATGCACCCGGAGCTCATCAGTGAGGGATCGCAAAATTTCTATGGTCTCGACCCAGACCACGATCCGGATTCGAAAGACGACATCGTGACCGCCGAGATGGCCATCCCCGTCAACAAGGAAATCCATCTGCTCATGCATTCGAAGGATGTCGGACATTCCTTTTATGTGCGGGAGTTGCGGGTGCAGCAGGATTTTGTTCCCGGGTTGGATGTTTCCCTGCACTTCACGGCCACCAAGGTCGGCAGGTATGAAATTGTCTGTACCCAGCTTTGTGGCCTGGGGCATTACAACATGAAGGCCTACCTGAGCGTGATGTCTCAGCCAGACTTTGAAGACTGGCTCAAGAAACAAGCGGCAATGCAGTAGTTCGTCCAGTCCTCTCGCGTGCGCCGGCGGGAGGAGACATCTTTTGAGGTGAGGAAATGCCCGACATGTCAGCGCACGCGGTGCAACACCATGCGCCGCCGACCAGTTTCATCCGCAAGCACATCTTCAGTCTGGACCATAAGGTAATCGGCAAACAGTATTACGGGTTGGCCTTGCTCGCCGCTCTTGTCGGAATGGCGCTTTCCTGGGCGATGCGCCTCCACCTGGGCTGGACCAACGCCGCAATCCCCGGTCTGCAATTGCTTTCGAAGACTGGCGCACCGGGCGGGGTGATAACCCCGGAGTACTACCTGCAATTGATGACCATGCATGGCACGATCATGGTCTTTTTTGTGCTCACGACCGCGCCTTTTGCAGCCTTCGGCAATTTCTTTCTGCCGATCCAGGTCGGCGCCGAGGACATGCCCTTCCCGCGGTTCAACATGATGTCGTTCTGGGTCACCTTCCTGGCCTTCGTAGTCCTGGTGTCGTCATTCTTTGTCGGGGATGGACCGACCCTGGGTGGCTGGACCCAATACGCGCCGCTCAATTCAGTGGGTTCGGTTGCGGGTCCCGGCCAAGGTCTGGGTGTGATCCTTTGGATGACTTCCATTGCGCTGTTTTGTGTTGGCCAATTGCTCGGCGCATTGAACTTCATCCCCACCACGCTCGATCTCCGCGTCAAAGGGATGAGCCTCATGCGCCTGCCCCTCAGCGCCTGGGCATGGTTCATTACCTCGTGCATGGGGCTGACGGCATTTGCGGTGCTAATGCCGGCATGCATCCTCGTCATTCTCGATCACGTCGCTGGCACCAGCTTTTTTGTTCCATCGAATACCGTGATCAATGATCAGCTGCAGCCACACTCTGGAGGATCGACTCTTCTGTGGCAGCACCTGTTCTGGTTTTTCGGACATCCCGAGGTCTACATCGCGATCGTACCCGGGATCGGCATCGTTTCCCACATCCTGGTCACGAACATGCGCCGGCCGATGCTTAGCCACAGGGTGCTCATTTATTCGATGGGAGCCCTGGCCGTGCTCAGCTACATGGTCTATGGGCATCACATGTTTGTCAGCGGGATGAATCCTATCTCCTCGCTCGCGTTTTCTTTTCCTACGCTGATCATAACCATCCCCTCCACCATCGTGGTGCTGATCTGGGTTTTCAGTTTGTATGGCTCCAAGCTGCGTATCAACTCGGCGTCCCTGTTTGCATTGGGCTTTATTTCGATGTTCGTCAGCGGCGGCGTCAGCGGCTTCTTCCTGGCCCAGCCGTCGATCGATATCATGCTCCATGCAACCTACTTCGTGGTGGGCCACTTCCACATGGTGATGGGTGTTGCGGCCATGTTTGGCATTTTCGGCGGAACTTACTTCTGGTTCCCGAAAATGACCGGGCGCATGATGAACGAGACTTTGGGGAAAATTCATTTCTGGCTCAGTTTCGTGGGCACGTATTGCATCTTTATGCCATTCCATTACCTGGGAATGGCCGGGAATGTGCGCCGCTATTCGTCGTTCCCGGAAGACTTCCTGCAGCGGCTAATCCCGGTGCATCGCTTCATCACCGTCGCTGCTTTGGTTACGGGTGCGGCCCAACTTATTTTTGTCTACAACCTGATTCATAGCCGCTTCTGGGGCAAGCCGGCGCCCGATAACCCGTGGGAGGCCACTTCCCTGGAGTGGAGCACGGCTACGCCGCCGCCTTTCGACAATTTTGGCGGTAAGCATCCGGTGGTTTATCACGACCCCTATCAATATGGCGTGCAGAGTTCGGTTGGCGACTACGTGATGCAGGCTTCGCCGGAGCAAGTTAAGACGGAACACGAAGAAAAGTAATTTCCGAGAAGTAATACTAGCGAAGATCACCGGAATCTGCAGGAGGAGAGTTTAGCTAGTTATGGCAACCACCATACATGAACCGCCCCAAATCGACCCGCATCGCTTGCCCGACCAGGGGCGCTCGGGGAACGGCGGCTGGCGGAACCTGGTTCCGGAGGATGGCGACCTGCGCGTGACGCTGGACTATTCGCCGCCGCCGTCTTCGACTGGCATCTGGGTAGTGCTTTTCGCCATTACCATGATGTTTGCCGCATTCACCAGCGCTCTGATCGTTCGCAAAGGTTCATCGCTGGACTGGCGGACCTTCACGTTGCCGTCGATTCTCTACTTCAACACCCTTCTCCTCCTCGCCAGCAGCGTTACCCTTGAAGTCTCGCGTCGCCGCGTTGCTACCTTTATGGGCGGTGTGAAAAGTCAGGCTGAGAGT
>Ga0207646_10008807_pt1 | contig 10068 bp, 14 predicted proteins | sample KBSK5502metaG_FD_184343 | JGI IMG/M metagenome (GOLD analysis project Ga0207646, IMG submission 184343) | Corn, switchgrass and miscanthus rhizosphere microbial communities from Kellogg Biological Station, Michigan, USA - KBS K5-50-2 metaG... | ecosystem: Host-associated > Plants > Roots >...
TATGCTGCAGGCGACCGGTTTCAGCAAGCTTCAAGGCCTGGCTGCTCAGTGCGCGCGGGCTGCCAAACCGTACGGCATGTCACCCGATGAGCAACATCAGGCAAAACTCGCGTTTGTCGCCGCGGCCAGAGCCTTTTTGGAACAGATAGATACATTTAGGAGTCACGCCATGCACATTTCGCTTCTAGCAAACGATCTACACTGCCGTTACTGCAATCAACCGAACAGCAGCGACAAATGGCCTTTGCAGGGTGATCGCGTGGGCTTCGTTTACAACGAAGAGCCTGGCGCGCATTCCCTTGAGATTTATTGCCCGCACTGCAAAAAGAACTGGTACGTTAACTGGGATCGTGATCCCGGACCAATTGAACCTCTCGGGTTTTAGGGTTGATCAGGGCACGGCTCAGTGCGGAGTAGGTTGGTTCAGTGGATTGGCGCGGACATTGGCGGCCCAACAAATCGTTGGGCCGACGCGATGCGTGGAATCATGAAAAGATGAGGGACTACGATGAATCTGGGGTTATCGATTCCAATCCTGCCCGCTCGCGACCTCGATGAAACGCGAGCGTTCTACGAGAGCTTGGGCTTTCAAACTGCGGGGTGGTGGCCCAGAGAGTTTGGTGGTTATGCCATTTTCAACCGAGGCGATCTGAGAATGCATTTCTTTGCTTTCAAAGACATCTCTCCCGAACAGAATTATGCACAGTGCTATTGGCGGGTACAGGATGTCGACGCGTTATATGCAGAATGTCATGCTTGCGGTTTCCCGAAGGTCGGAACGCCACGTTTAGTGCCTGTTGAGGATAGGCCTTGGGGAATGCGCGAATTTGCGATCGTGGATCCGAACGGCAACCTGATCCGAGTTGGTCAGCAGATTGACTCGGGGACTAACCGTTAACAGCGCGGCCCAACAAATCGTTGTACGCGCGGGAGCAGGTTTCGCACGATGTATTATTAGTTCAAGCTGGCCACTACCGCGCGGCCGCGTGAACCTAACCGTTCGGCGCTGTACCCGTCATCACGGAAAGGAGAAACTATTGAAAAACATCACTCTGTTTCTCAGTGTTCTTTGTTCCTGCTTTGTTTTTGTGTCTGGCGTTGAAGCTCAACAACAGCAGACACAACCGTCAGAAACAAAATCAGTCGTCGCCCTTGTGACGTTGTTAGATGGCTCAAAGCAAGAATGGAAGAAAATAGAATTTGTTTACCAGGACAGAACCTTGCCGCATCTTGAATACGTGGCGGGCGCTTTCGGCAGCATGGTCATCAACGACCGCGTAGCACTGGATCCAAGTGTTTCTATCAAGGCAGAGTATTCGGATCAACTCGAATTCAGGAATTTGGTCCTCACAGCCAAACCAGAAATCGAGAATCGCGTCATCGGTACAAATTGCGCAAGCACGCCGTGCATCGAATCGGGCATAAGAGTTAAGGGCTCGTGCCAGGTTTCGGGAGAGGCTAAAGATTGCTCTGTCTACCTGATTCCTGCGCGCGGGAGCAAGGTCACTAATAAAGCGAACTTCATTAAGGACGTTAATTTCGTCCTGCGTTGAAGATTGTCGCGTGTTCCCTGACCGCAACCCAACAAATCTTTGGACGCGAGCGGCGGGAGCGTCTTTCGCATCATGACTGGTCCGGCGATGCGTTCGTAAAAACGCGCCGCCGCGTCAACTCCGACGTTGGGCCGCAACCTCAATCGCGGGAGGAAGTATGACAGGAGCCGAAACCGCCACGCTCATCATCTCACTTGTGTCGCTGTCGATATCCGTATTTGCCGGCTATAAGGCATCTGCTTTCAGTGAATACCAGCTGCGTCTTAGCAATCGGAATCAATTTCAAGTGCTGCTCGTTGATATTGATAAGACCCTAATCGAGCATCCGGAATTGTGGTCGTTCTATGATTCATATCCGCGTGAATGGTTGGCCGACCCAATAGGAAGGGCCCGACTAGAAGCGTTCGGTTACATGATGTTGAACATCTTCGAATGCGTCTTTGCGTTTTACGGCGACTCCGCTCGACTTACGAAAGCGGAGCGACATTCCTTTGATGCCTGGAAAGGCTTCCTGAGAAACACGCTTGAGAACAGTTCATTTGCACGAGAGCTCGTAGGCGGACCAAATATAAGACCTATGTACAATGCAAAGCTCATTGCGGAGATCGATTCGGTACTTGCTTCTCAGCCTGCGGCCCAACAAATCGTTGGACCGGAGCGCGGATAGCCTCCTTCTCAACTTGATTGATTGAATTGAAGGTTGGCTGTAATCACGTCAACTCCGCCGTTCGACATCTTCTGCGTATCTGAAGGGCTAGTAGTTATGACAAACTCCAATCCACCTGAAATTGCCAATCGTCACTCGGTGGACAGTTGGCTCTGGGTGAGGCCGATGCCGGAATCACGAAAACGCTTACCGGTAGAGCGCGAGTTCTCACAAGAAGAATACGAACAAATTTCCCTGGGGATAATTCCCCACGATATGGATGATCGGTGGTTCATCTTCCTTGAAGAGGATTGGTTATATTTTCACCGTAGTGGGTCGGGGCTTTGCATATATCAATGTCGTCTTGAAAAACGAGGGGACAGGTATCTATTAGCCGAGGCTTGGGTGAACCGCGACTCAAATGAATACGGAAGAACTGACGATGATTATGATGCAACCTTGCTGCGTCGATTAGTTGATGACTATCTTCTACAAAACTTTAAGAAGATTTCACCGCCAGAAGAGCCCGTTACTGCCCCGTGCCCTTACTGTGGGCAACCCTTACGAACATCTTCGGCAAAGCAATGTCGCTTCTGTCGGCGAGATTGGCATGATCCTGATAATGTCATGGGCACCATACTATCCGAAGCTAACATGCCGACCAAAAACACAGAATCAGTTCACGGGTTGCGGCGATTTCTATACGGGATTCTATACGGGATGTCGCGGGTTATAGGATTCATCTGCCTTGCGATGGGCACGATGATGGCGGTCGGCGCTTTTCAAAAGGGTCGTTCGGCTGGCCAGTGGCTGGCATGTTTGGCGCTGGTCATCGGCGGAATCATAATCCTCTCGGTGGGCTCGTTACTCGAGGAAAACTCGAACGCGAAGGCGACGACGAATGACAACGATGCCGAACAAATCGTTGGACGCGAGCGGCGGGAGCGTGAATGCAACGATGAATTATGAATGATGAACGATGAATTGAAATCGCGCGGCCGCGTGAACTCAGACGTTGGGCGGCACGGCCGGCTCGGCAGTACCATCGTGCGTGCCTGGTGTTCGAAACCTTCGTGGCATGGCGAAAGGAGAACAAGATGCCAGACGTGGTTCCGTATTTGACCTATGAGGACGGCATTGCCGCCCTGGAATGGCTGGCGAAAGTGTTTGGATTCACGGAGACAACTCGCTTCACGTCTTCCGATGGGAGGCTTTCTCACGGAGAAATGTCGATCGGGGATGGAGTAATCATGTTGGCCAGTCCATCGGCGGACTATGAAGGCCCCAAGCGACATCGCGGCAACTGCGAGATTGCCGCCTCATGGTCCGCTCTGCCAGGGATCATTGATGGTGTTCTCGTCTTTGTTGAGGACGTCGATGAGCACTATGCTCAGGCTAAGGCCGCAGGAGCCGTTATCTTGTCTGAACCGGAAGATGGGCCGCCAGCGCGACGATATCGAGTTGAAGATCTAGAAGGACATCGATGGATGTTCATGGCACGAAACTAGCGCGCACGCTATTCCCAATCGCAACGGGAGTGGAACGGGGTGCCGCCCAACACCTCGTTGCAGTTGAGCGCGGGATAGCGCCTTTCTCAACTAGCTTGGTCCGGCGCGGGTTGACTGTTATCGCCCCCGCCACCTGAACTCAGACGTTCGACGCCTCGCGGTGCTTGGGGGGATTATGTTCGAAGAATGCGCTTTCATAGCCGTCACCACCACAGACCTCGCGCAAGCAAAACAATTCTGGGTTACGCTCCTGGGGTTCGCGATTGTTCGAGAGGACGAGAATTATTTGATGGTGGACGCCGGTGGAGTTCGGCTTTGCTTCGATCTGCCTAATGGCGGCGATCACCAGCGACCGGGTTCTGATCCTGTGATTGGGCTAAAGGTCAAAGACCTCGAGGCGGCGCTCGAAACTTTGTCAAACCGCGGCATCGTCGCGGTAGGCGGTCCGTTCGACGATCACCACGGCCGATGGGCGAAGGTGCTTGATCCAGACGGGAGAGCTGTAATCTTAACAGAGCGTGGTTGAGTCACAGTTACTGGGGCGGCATAACAAATCGTTGGACACGAGCGGCGGGAGCGTGAATGCAACGCTGAACGATGAAGGATGAACTGAAATCGCGTCGCCCGGTCAACTCAGACGTTCGGCGTCTTCTTGATGGGTAAGTACCCGATTTAGCATCATCAAAGGTGCGGATGAACCCCTGACGGCGCATAAAATATACCGAGGTGTAGTTATGAAGTTACAGGTAAGAACGGTCGGACGAGCCGCCCCATCAGCCTTGGCTCTGATCACGCTGAGCCTTTGTCCAGGAGGGAGCACGCTTATGTCGGCTAAAGAGAAGACGCAGTCGGGCACGGTCGAAGTCAACGGCACGAGGCTGTACTACGAGACGGCGGGCGAAGGGCCGGCGGTAGTCCTCGTCCACGGCGGGCTGGTGGACAGCCGGCTCTGGGACGACCAGATGAAAGCGTTCGCGAAACATCACCGCGTCGTCCGCTACGACCTGCGCGGCTTCGGCCGGTCGGCGGCTGCCCCACAGCCCTTCTCGCACATCGAAGACCTGCGCGCGCTCATGGACTTCCTGAAAATCGAGCGGGCAACGGTCGTCGGCCTCTCCCTGGGCGGGATCATCGCCGCCGACTTCGCGCTCGAACACCCCGACAGGGTCGAGCGCCTCGTGCTCGTCGGCGCGGGGCTGCGCGGCGACAAGCAGCCGCCGGACAGGGACGCGATGAAGGCCTACGAGGCTGCGAGCAAGGGCATCGCCGAAGAGTTCGTGAACGTGACGATGAAGTCCGGGCTTTACGCGGCCGTCCGCGAGGGCACACCGGCGTACGCGCGCCTGCGGCAGATGATGCTCGAGAACTTCAAGGCGGTCTCGACCTTCGCCCCGGGCTTCCTGAAGTACCCAGAGCCGGCGACCATCGAGCGGCTCGGCCAGATCAAAGCGCCTACGCTCGTCGTCATCGGCGGCGAGGACGCGCAAATTCTGAAGAACGTCGCCGACACGCTCGCGGCCGGGATTCCCGGCGCGCGCAAAGTCGTCATCCCGGGCGCGAGCCACCACCCACCGCTGGAAAGACCGAAGGAATTTAACAAGGCCGTGCTGAACTTCTTGAAGGAGAAATAAATCGCCCCCGCACGATCACGCCGGGCCCAATGATTGGAGCGACGCGCCGAACAAATCGTTGGACGCGAGGCGCGATAGCGTGTTTCTCAAGAAGCTTTATTGACTGAGACGTTATCCCGGATCTAACTGCGTACCATGAAGATTCTTGCTCTCACATTCTTGGCTTTCTTCGCAATCGCGTCGCCGGCAACTGTCTCCGCACAATCTAAAACTTATCCTGAAACTCGGAAACTCCTTCTCAAGATGGACTACTCTCACCTTGACTTAAACTTCAAGAAGCTTTTCGAGGAAGCCATCCCACGTAAAGCGGACTTAATTCATGCACTCTATGACGATGAACAACGGATCTGCTTGAATGCTCAGATCATCATCAACTCTCTGGCTGAGCCGGAAATGCTGGGCGCAATAAACGAATGGTTCGACTATCGAAAGAAGCTTGGGAAAGATTATTGGTGGCCACTCATCGAGCTCACATCTGACGTCAAATACCTGAAGGGCAACGATGATCTCCCAAGGCTCGTGCTCAAGAATCTTTACCCTGGGCAAAAGGATGTCTCGGCGCAACTTGTCGCGTACAATCGAGACTTGAAAACGGCAATGGTTGAAGTTGTCTTTGGAGAGGTTTTCACAGAAGGGCGACATGTCGCTGTTCGAAACGAAAACGGAAAATGGCGTTTGCTTTCCGATAGTCTCTCTTGGCAATCGTAATAATTCGTTCCTGCGAAGGGCGGGACAACAAATCGTTGGACGCGAGCGGCGGGAGCGTGAATGCAACCATGAATTATGAACGATGAATTGAAATCACGTCTCCCGGTCAACTCTACCGTTCGACCGCTGTGAACCATGCTCAAAACTGCACTCCCAATCCTGCTTATGCTCCTTAGCGGTGCTGTGACGTTTGCTCAAACAAAATCTTATGTGGCTCCGCACAGAGGAATCCGGGCGTCAATTGTTCCGGTTGGCCCTGAAAGCCGCGTAGATATTCGTTCCTCTTCGGGGGTGCTATTACGCCAAAAAGATTTCACATCCCGCGATCATAGCCATGGGGAAGTCGTCTATCATGCAGAATGGAGCGTTGACGGTCGCTACTTTGTTTTCACTACGGGTAGTTCGGGCGGACACCAACCGTGGCATGTAGCAACGTACTTCTATAGTGCGGGCAGCAATCGGTTCTATAGCGTTGATGCAATTGTTGGCGCAATCATCTCCGATTTCGCCTTACGCGGCGATGTGCTTTCGACCACGCGCATGGGTGCAAATCCAGACGACCGTAAACCTGTAACTCTGTCTTTGAAACGATGGCGCTGATAATATGGGACGGTCGAACAAATCGTTGGACGTTCGTAAATACCAATCAGCCGTTTTCTAAATGGAGAAACTTTGATGTTAAAGCAAATGTTTCTTGTTGCATTCATTTTTGTTTATGGAGGAGTATCAACGCAAGCGCAGACTGCCGCCGTAAAAAAACAAATTCTTAACAGAATTATTCAGTTTGGCGAGATAACACGAGAAGAAGTTAAAGAGCGCGGCGGAGTCAGTAATATTCTAAATATTCAAAGCGTTGACTTAAGTCGTGACGGGAAACCGGAGTATATTGTTGTCTGTGATTGCTCGCTTGGCGGGACGCCTTTTGTTTTCCGCAAAACGACGACGGGAGTTAAAGATTTATTTGTCGGTGAAGTTCGCTCAACAGTTACGCTGTCGAAAGGTTACACCAAAGGCTGGCGAAATCTTGAATATGAAGCGGGAAATTCGCCTGGTTATCAATCTCAGCCCTTACGCTTTAACGGAAGCCGATACAAAGTAGTTACAGGCGAAACCCAAAGCTCTTTTCTGTTTGTAACTCTATATTCGTTGGCCAAGAACTCGCCCAACAAATCGTTGGACCGGAGGGGCGGGAGCGTGAAGTCATTGCCGATTTCCAGTTGCCGATTGTCGATTTGAATCGCGCCGCCGCGCCAACTCAGACGTTCGGCGCACTGAAAACATATCGTTGGACCTAAAGGTCACCGCTAGAGCGGGAGCCTCATAAGCAAAGGAGTAAGCTTGACGACTCGTGTGATTTATCGAATCGCCGCTGTTCTAATCCTGCTATTTGACCTTGGCCATACGGCTGGCTATCCATGGTCCGATCCCAGTTGGGGAGTGGATCTTGGCGCGATCCAGTCAAGCCACTTCAAAGTCCTGGGGTTCACCCGAACGTACTGGAATTTCTATGTTGGGTTCGGCTTGTTTGTCAGCGTATTTCTGCTACTCGCGGCAATATTTGCGTGGCAGCTCAGTAGCCTTCCAGCAGAGACCCTGCGGCTTGTGCGCAGCAGTGCGTGGGCTTTGTCGGTCTGCTTTGCGGCCGTGACCGTCTTGAGTTGGATGTACTTCTTCACCATCCCCATTGCCTTTTCGGGTGTAATCACTGTGTGCTTAATTGTAGCTACGTGGCGCTCAGCAAGGGCCGCCTAATTGTGTGGGCAGCGGATCTCGCTCGCGGTAAGCGGTAAGAACAAAGATTTCGCGCCGCCCGGTCAACTCCATCGTTACGCGGTTGTTGGGAGTTTGCTTAGTATCGATTGATTGGAGAGCGATATGTCACACGGCAAGATCTGTTACCTTGAAATTCCAGCAATAACGGCGGAAGCATCAGCCGGCTTCTATAGCAGCATTTTTGGCTGGACCGTGAGAAAGCGTGGCGACGGGGAACTTGCGTTCGACGACACGGGCGGTGTTAGCGGAACCTGGGTGAAGGAGAGCGACAGAACTCCTGACGAACAGACACGCATATACATCATGGTGGATGATATTTCGGGCACTCTCAAAAAGATCGACGCTGCCGGTGGCCGGGTGCTGACGCCGCGAACAGACATCGCCCCAGGTTCTGGCGCATTTGCCGTTTTCGCGGATCCGGCGGGCACCGAATTCGGAATATACGAAGAGCCGAAGCGCTAGTCGAGGACGGCCTTACAAATCGTTGGACGCGAGTCCCGATGTATCGGGATGTTTCGCATCAAACTCTGACGTTACGTTGCTTACTTCACCAACTGTGGATCACAAAATGAATGCTTCACGATTGGGCGTGTGTCTCCTTATTGTTTTGGGTTGGCAATCGCTCCTGGCGCAAGACCCTTCAACGAAATCCGATCGTGAGAAGGCTGGGCTCTTCGGTCCAGTTGCCAAAATCAAAGTGGAATCAACCTATTTCAAATTTCAAAACGACAAATTCGTGGAATCCGAACGGGAGCTTCGGGAAGAATCTGAATATGACCCACTCGGGAAACTTGTAAACCAGAAGAAGATTCCCATGTACGGAGATCCCGCAACCTGTCATTACCAATACAAATATGATGACAAGCACCGGGAGACGCAGCGGTTCTGCATGGAAGGAACCCGTGAGAGAATTCTGGAAAAATATGCGTACGAGGACGATCGTTTCGGAAACTGGATTAAACGACAGGCTTCCGTTTTCGACACCGATGGCTTTCGTGCGCAGTGGACCTTGTATCGAACAATTACTTACTTCGATTAACGCAACACAACAAATCTTTAGACGCGAGCGGCGGGAGCGTGAAATGCAAGGATGAAGGATGAATTGTTTCGCGCCGCCCGGTCAACTCCGACGTTATGTTGCTAAACGTTATGAGGAAAACGCGATTAATTTCAGTTGTCTGGCTCGTTCTGATCGCGCTTTCGCCTGAACTTTGCGCACAAAGTCATTCTCTGCCCAAGAAACAGCTGGAGAGACAACTGTCAGAGACGATGGCGAAGATCCGGAATGAGAAAACATTGAACTCCCGGACAGATGCTGCGGAGCACCTTGCGACGCTGACTCGCAGAATTAATCCTCATAGAGTCGACGAGACAACCCTAACAGAGATGGTATCTCTTCTTGACACGCGGGAGGACTCAGTGCGTGCCTGGGTCGCGGCCTCTCTGGGACATCTCGGCCCTCGTGCGAAGGTAGCAGTCCCAAGGCTTCTGAAACTATTGCCTGAGGTAGATTGCCTTCGAGGAAGCCTAACGTCCGCGCCTTTCATCCGAATTGCTCTGAAACGACTGGGTGAGAAACCACCGCCACCTCCAAAATGCGATTGGATCATAGGGTGCGGGAACAAAACCGTCTCGTTCTACGCGGACCGAACATAAAAAATCGTTGAAGGCGAGCGGCGGAAGCGCAAAATACAAGGATGAAGGCGGATGAATTGTTTCGCGCCGCCCGGTTAACTCAGACGTTGGCTGCACGTCTCGCCCAAAGAATTCAAAACTGTGGTTATCCACGTTTCTATGTTCTGCGCAGTCGTTACCCTGACCGCCATGAAGCTCCTTATGTATCTGGGATTCCTGGTTCTCGGGATTTTGTCGCTGCGCGGGGCCCGGTGGGCCTACGTTACGTTCGTCTTACTGGGCCTATTCTATTTTCCCGCCAGTGTGGGCTTCAGACTAAATCCACAGCCCTGCGAACTCCTACCCAACCTGGCGCTGGCCGTCTATTCTTTCGGCAACTATCAGCACATTGTACTGTTCATTTTGTTCTTCCTAATGACAAGCGCACAATTTCGGATGTCGCAATGGTCGGGGTACGTGTGGGCGGCGGTGGTTTGCATTGCAATGGGGATACTCGTCGAAGTAGCGGAGGGCATCAGCGGAACCCACCACTGCCGCTTGCGAGATCTGATTCCCGATGCCGCCGGGATCGTGCTCGGCGCCGGCATTGTATTTCTCTGGAATAGAATGCGGAG
>Ga0207646_10008809_pt1 | contig 10068 bp, 12 predicted proteins | sample KBSK5502metaG_FD_184343 | JGI IMG/M metagenome (GOLD analysis project Ga0207646, IMG submission 184343) | Corn, switchgrass and miscanthus rhizosphere microbial communities from Kellogg Biological Station, Michigan, USA - KBS K5-50-2 metaG... | ecosystem: Host-associated > Plants > Roots >...
CCGAGCAGCGGCGCGGTCGCCATGCTGATCGGCAGCTGCGCGCAGCGGACCGAGCGGGCGCCGAAGGCAGCGCGGAGCATCCGACCTGGCATGCCCGACCGGAGCGCGGCTGCGCCGAGCGGGGAGGCGGCCATGCAGACCGGGCGGTCGAGGAGCCGCCTGATCGCATGCAGCCGGGCGGCGGAGAACGAGGTGATGCAGACCCGGTCCCAGGCGGCCGCCCGGCGGATCAGGTCGGCGAGCGGCCGCACCGCGGGCGCGTCCTTGACGTCGATGTTGAACCGCACGTCGGGCCACGCGTCGAGCAGGTCGGCGAGCAGGGGTATCGGCTCGGTGCCGTCGATCCTGGCCGCCGTCACCTCGGCCGACGGTAGCTGGGCGATCACGCCGGAACGGTCGGTGACCCGGTCGAGGGTCTTGTCATGGAAGGCGACGAGCACGCTGTCGCTGGTCGCGTGCGCGTCGGTCTCCAGGTAGGCGTAGCCGAGCTTGACGGCGTGCTCGAAGGCCCGCCAGGAGTTCTCGGGGAAGTGCGCGGGGCCGCCGCGGTGCGCGAACGCGATCGGCGTCGGGTAATCAAGGAATCCGGCCGGCACTGGCCCACTCCCTCCGGCGCGCCTCGGCGAGCGCGATCGCGGCCGCGGCCGACACGTTCAGCGAGCCGACCCGGCCCAGCTGCGGAATGTAGGCGACTTGGTCGGCTGCCGCGAGCAGGCTCGCCGAGCAGCCGTGATCCTCGTTGCCGAGCGCGAGGCAGACGTCGCCGCCGAGCTCCGCCTCGTGCAGCGGGACCGCCGTCTGCGCCAGCTCGATGGCGACCAGCCGCAGTCCCTCCGCCCGAATCGCGTCGGCAGCCTCGGCGACGGCCGCCCGCTCGAAGGTGACGAACCTGCCGGTGCCGAGCGCGGTCTTGCGCGCCGAGGGGTGCCCGGGGTCGGCGGCGTCCCCGCACAGCCAGACGTGCTCGACGCCGAACGCTGCGGCGGTCCTGACGATCGAGCCCACGTTGAACGGCTGGCTGACCGACTCGAGCAGCAGGCAGAGCCGCGCCCGCGTGGACCGCCGCCAGGACCGGTTCAGCCGCTTGACCTCGGTCGCGCCGAGCTGTCGGGTCAAGGCGTCACCTCGGCTGGGCGGTGCGCCGCGGTCACCTTCAGTACCCGGTAGCCCCACCGGGCCGCGGCGCGCTCGGCAGTCCAGCCGGACTCGGCCAGCCATCGCTGCAAGGAGTCCGACCCGAGGTTTCGTTGCACGACAAGGAAGGCGGCAGCGCCCGGCTCGAGCCGGCCAAGCCAGCGGGACAGCATCGCGTGCAGGGCGTTCTTGCCGATCCTGACCGGCGGATTCGACCAGATCAGGCCGAACCGGGCGGGCAGCGCGGGGTCGTCGGGGAGCGTGCAGGTGACGTTGGCGAGCCCGGCGCGGGCAGCGTTGGCCCGCGTCAGCTCGAGCGCCCTCGCGTTCACGTCGACCGCCCAGATCCGCGCCTCCGGGGACCGGGCCGCCGCCACGAGCGCGAGCGGGCCGTAGCCGCAGCCCAGGTCGAGCAGGTGCCCGGCAGGCGGCGGAAGCGGCGCGACGTCGAGCAGCAGCCTGGTGCCCGGATCAAGCCGCCGCGGCGAGAACACCCCGGAATCGGTGCCGAGTTCCAGGTGCAGGCCTGGCAGGATCACGTGCACGCTTCCCGGCCGGTGGGTGGCGGTCGGCCGGCTGGCGAAGTACTGCTCGCTCACCTGCCGACGGCCGGCGAGGGCGCGGGCCGGCCCGCGGACACGGCCAGCGCGGGGTTGATGTACGTGCGGGTCACCCACCGCTCGACGATGAACGTCAGGACCGGGATGGTGCCTGCCAGCAGCACGATCACCGTGCCGGGGCTCGCCACCTTCATCCGCACCATCCTGGTCATCGCGAACGCGACGACCACGTAGCCGATGTAGAGAATTCCGTGCGCCGTCCCCACGTACCTGACGATGACGAGGTTGTTCGCGAACACCTGCAGCGGGATCCCCACGAAGCACAGGATGATCAGCACCGTTCCTGTCACGTAGGCCAGCGCCCGGTACGCGCGCACCACCAGGGCAAGCCGGGGATCGGCGTCCACCTCGTCCTCCTCGTCCTCGGGCACCCTAGCCCGGGCAGCCTAGCGCAGGCCGTGCCATCGGCCGTGGCCCCTGACCTCGCGGCTGAGCTTGGCCAGATAGGCGTTGTACTCCGCGAGCTCCCTGTCGTCCTGCCGGTCGCCGGCGCCCGCGCCGCGGCCGCCGCCTGCCCCCCGCCCGTCACCGGCCGGCGCCGCCTCCGCGAGCTCGGTGCCCTGGCCGGGAACCGGCTTCGCGCCGGCCGGCAGCACCACCTCGCTGACCTGCGCGCCGTCGGCCGCCGGGCGCAGCTCATCCTTGATCGTCTTCACCCAGAACACGACGCCGAAGATCGCGAAGATCGGCCATTCGAAGGTGTAAGCCCAGCTCAGCGTGTTACCGGCCATGGCGCGGCGGAACTGCCAGTCGCCCAGCCAGCACATCCCCGCGACCGCCGCCACCGCGAACAGGTGCCAGCCGAGCCACCTGGGCGTCAGCAGCACCCGCCATCGCGGGGCCTGCCCCGCGGCGCTGGCCCGGGGGGGCGACCCCCCGGAACCCCGCGGTGCCGCTGAAGCGTCGGTCATGGTTTGAGCCTAGCGCCGGCTCCCGCGGGTGTTCATCCGCGCGCCTCCGGCACGACCCTGCACGAGCACCGCGAATCGGTCATGCAACCGAGCCGTCACGAAACGTAACCGGGCTGTCGGTCATAATCTGCGTCATGGCTCTAGCGCTGACGCTGCCCAGGCGGCTCGGTCCTGCCGGCCGGCTGCCCAGGCGGATTGAAGACCTGAAAGGACCGGCCAGCGGAGTGATCCTGCTCCCGAGGAACCTGTCCTGGCCCGGCTTGCGCGAGTGCGACGTCGGCGATGACCGCGGCCGGCGCGGCCTGTACGGGCTGCTGCTGGCGCAGGGCAGCCACAACGACATCGCCAGGTTCGTCAACGCCGCGCTGCTCAGGCAGGACTGGCCGCTGATCCGCAAGTCACTGGACGGGCGGCTGTCGCGGTGCTGCGAGCGCCGGTACGGCCTTGGCCGCCCGCGGCGCCGCCGGTCAGGGGGCTGGAGCGTCCGGATAGCGCGCGGATAGCCTTGCCAGGTGCGCAAATACGTCATCATGGGGGTCCAGGGCAGCGGCAAGGGCACCCAGGCGGGGATGCTGGCCGCCGACCTCGATCTCGTGCACATCGCGGTCGGCGACATCTTTCGCTGGAACGTGCAGCACCACACCAAGCTCGGCGCCCAGGTCAGGCGCACGATGGCGGTCGGCTGGCTGGTCGGCGACGACCTGGTCGAAGGCGTCGTGCGGGAGCGGCTGAGCCAGCACGACTGGAACTACGGCTTCATCATCGACGGGTTCCCCCGCAACGAGCGGCAGGCCGAGTTCTTCCTCGAGAGCTATGACATCGACGGGGTGATTCACCTCGACCTCCCCGACAGCGAGGTGCGCAGGCGCGTGCTGGCCAGGCGGCTGTGCTCGGGATGCGGCATGGACTACAACCTGATCGCCAGCAGCCCGCGCGAGCCCGGCCGGTGCGACGCGTGCCGCGCGGCGCTGGTCACGCGCGAAGATGACTCCGAGGAGGCGCTCGCGGTCAGGCTGAGGGAGTACCACGAGAAGACCAACCCCGTGCTCGCGATCTTCGGCCGCAAGGAGTACGTGTTCACGGTTGACGCCAGGCCGGGCCCCGCGGAGATACAGCAGGAGATCAGGAAGCAGCTGCACCTGCCGCCGTACGATCGTGACGGCGCTCGATGATCGTGGTCGTCCGTCAGAATGTGGTCGTCCGTCAGTCGTATTCACTGAGATACGACCAGGTTCTGAGAATCGTCCGCGATCATGGCGCCGCGGGGCCTGATCGGGGAACACGGCTAGACCTGGCCGCCGCGGCCGCCCGCCGCCGGAAGGCACGCGACTTGGCCCGCGACCCGCAGATCGCCATGCTGCACCAGCACCCGCTCCTGGTAGGGGACCTGTCGTAAAACGCCCAGCGGCAGTCATCGCCGCTGCAGACCTTGAGCCGCGTCCACGTTCCTGCCGTCCTCGCCTCCGCCGCGATCAGCAGCAGCGCGGCCAGCCCGACGGCGGGGCCTGTGCCGTCCGGCACCCCGCGCACCCCGCCGTCGTCGCCGATCTCCAGCCGTGACGCCAGCCCGGCGGTCACGGACCGCAGCTCGCCCACCGCCGCGGCTGCGGGGGGGTGCCGGCCGACATGGGCCAGGAGCACCCCGCGGAGCGCCTCGCGCATCGCTATCGCCTGCCGCCGGTCATGCTCGGTGACGGCCGTTGCGCCCGGCCCGATCAGGTCCCGTGCCCGGAGCCAGGCAAGCACATCGGCGGCGGAGCCGAGCTCGTCCGTGCCCGCCTCGATGTCCAGCGTGTTCACGAAAGCGCGCACCAGTTCGAGCCGGCCAGGAGCTGCGCCGATGACCGGCCGCCCCGCGGCCGTTCGTTCCGTCACCATCATTTGAGCATAGCTGGTTGCGCCAGGCGGGCGGCTGAGCTAGCGTCAGAGTAACCGTCAAAGCTGTTTTGCTAGTAACGAAGATGTTTTCCGGGAGTCTGCATGGCCGAGTGGGTCGTGATCGGGGTGCCAACCAGCGCCGGCGCGCACCACGCGGGCCAGGAACTCGCCCCGGACGCGCTGCGCGCGGCCGGCCTGACCGGGCGGCTCGCCGCGGCGGGCCTGTCGGTGGCCGACGAGGGGAACCTGCCAGGCGGCATGTTCGCGCCGGACCGCGGCGCGACCGGCGGCCGCAACCTGGCCGCCGTGGTCCGGGTGGCAGACGAGGTCGCCGAGGCGGTGGCCGCGATCGCGTCGGGCGGGCGGCTGCCGCTGGTGCTCGGCGGCGACTGCACGATCACCATCGGCGCCGTGGCCGGCCTGCGGCGATGCCACCAGGACGCCAGCCTCATCTACGTGGACGGCGACGCCGACATAGAAGTTCCCGGCGACGGCGGCTCGGGGATCCTCGACTCGATGGGGATCTCGCACCTGCTCGGCCGGGGCGCGCCTGAACTGGCACGACTCGGCGGCCGGGCACCCCTGCTCGAGCCCGCGAGGCTGGCCATACTCGGCTCCGATCCCCGCGAGACCGCGGACGCGGGGCGCGGCTACCTCGCCGGGCTTGGCGTGAGCTTTCAGGAGGCCCCGGCATTCATCGCCGATCCGGCCGGCGCGGCCGAGCGTGCGCTGGCCGCGGTCACGCCTGCCAGCGAGCACCTCCTCGTGCACTTCGACGTGGATGTCGTCGACTCAGCGGACCTGCCGCTCGGCAACTTCCCGCACTACGGCTCCGGCGTGCGGCTCGAGCACGTGGTGCCCGGGCTGCGGGTGCTGCGCGCTCATCCGTCGTTCGCAGGGCTCGTGCTGACCGAGGTGAACCCGACCCACGACCCGACTGGATCCCAGCTTGGCAGATTGATCGACGCGCTCGTCAGCGCGCTTGCCGACTGACCGCGCGATCGCTACTCTGTTTATCTATGACTATAGATAAACAGAGTAGCGAGGTTGTTGCCGCGGGTGCCGACGCAGCCGAGTCGCCGATCGGGTTCCGGCTTGACCCTGGTTCTGGCGTCCCGACCTATCTGCAGCTCGTCCACCAGGTCGAGCAGGCGCTGCGGCTCGGCTGCCTCAAGGAGGGGGACCGGCTGCCCACGGTGAAGGAGGCCGTGGAGTCGCTGGCGATCAACCCCAACACCGTGCTCAAGGCCTACCGCGAGCTTGAGCACCGGGGCCTGGCCGCCGGGAGACCCGGCCAGGGGACGTTCATCGCGGGCACGCTCCGCCGGGTCGGCCTGGCTGAGCAGGCCACGCTGCGCAAGAGCCTGCAGGCCTGGCTGCGGTCCGCCGATGACGCCGGCCTGGACGGCGAAGGGATCGCCGCGCTGTTCGCGTCCGCGCTGCGGGATTTTCTTGACCGCCGCGACGGGCACGGCCAGCGTCGCGGCGCCGGCGCCCGCAGCAAGACAGGAGAGGTCGCGTGAACGTGATCGAGGCCTGCGGGCTGGCCAAGCGGTATCGCCGCACCTGGGCGCTGCGTGATTGCAGTCTCGCGATCCCGGCCGGCCACGTCGTGGCGCTGGTCGGCCCGAACGGCGCAGGCAAGACCACCCTGCTGAACATGGCGGCCGGGCTGCTGCGGCCCACGGCGGGTCGGGTCACGGTGCTCGGCGGCGAGCAGCCGGGCTCTGGCTCGGCCAGGGCCAGGATCGGATTCGTCGGCCAGGACGCGCCGCTGTACGGGCACCTGCCGGTCGGCGGCATGCTGCACCTGGCCGGGCACCTGAACCACACCTGGGACGCCGACCGCGCGCTGGCTCGGCTCGCCGATGTCGGCATCCCGCTCGACCGCAAGGTGCGCAAGCTTTCCGGCGGGCAGCGGGCGCAGCTCGCGCTGACCATCGCGCTCGCCAGGCGGCCCGAGGTGCTGATCCTCGACGAGCCGCTGGCCAGCCTGGACCCGCTCGCCAGGCATGACCTGCTGGCCTGGCTGATGGCGGCGGTGGCCCAAGACGGCTTGTCGATCGTGTTCGCGCCCACCGCGTACTGACCGGCCCGAGCGGCGAAATGACCTTGGATTCGCAATGGATGGCCGTGGTGCATGCCAGCCAGACACGCACTCAAGCGCACGTGCTGGTGCGGACGCCGGCGTCTGGCGATCCGGCGCCGCCCGGCTGGCAGTCGGACCCGGTCAGCCTGGAAGACCTGGTTCTCGGCTACCTGCGCGACCCGGGCGCCAGGATGCTGCCAGGTCCCGCAGCGAGTAACGCGCTCCGGCCGGCGGTGCGGCCATGACGGCGGGCGCGCCGACGGCGAGCTCCGGGCTGACTGCCGTGCCGTGGCGCCACCTGATCTGGGTCACCTGGCGGCAGCGCCGCTCCGCGCTGACCTGGGCGCTCATCGCCCTCGCGCTCACCGCGGCGGTACTGGCGCTGACCGGCGTTACCGTGCACCACGCCGCTAGCGAGCATCGCTACTTCTACCTGACTGACCAGTGGTGGGGAGGATACGACATCCGGCTCGGCGTGGCCCTATCGCTCGTCGTGCCCATGCTCGCCGGCGTGTTCCTCGGCGCCCCGCTGGTCGCCCGCGAGGCGGAGACGGGGACCGCCATGCTGGCCTGGACCCAGGACGCCAGCCGCACCAGGTGGCTGCTCGCCCAGGCCGCACCCGTCGCCGTGCTTCTGGGGATCGTTGCCGCCGCCCTCCAGCTGGAATACGGCTGGCTGCCCGGTCTGCGCGCCGCAACCACCGCACAGGTTCCCTGGTCCCCGGAGGCCTTCACGCTGCACCCGCTGCCGCTGGCCGGCTGGACAGCGCTGACGGTCAGCCTCGCCGTGCTGCTCGGCGCCGTCATCAGGCGCACCGTTCCGGCGCTAGCCGCCGCGGCCGCCTGCGCGGCTGCGCTGTACGCGGCGACTGCGCTCTGGCGTGCGTACTACCTGCCGCCGCTGCACGTCGCTGATCCCGCTCGGTTCTCGGGAGGTTATTACTCTTGGGGCACAACCCCGAGGGTCGCTTGGACGAGCGGCCGTGCGGACGACATCAGCTCGGCAGCAGGCTTGCCGGACGGGCGGCTGCTGAGCTGGGCGCAGGTAGCCCACCACACGAACACCTGGCTCAGGCTGCACCACCTGTCCCTGTGGTTCACTTATCAGCCGGGTTCCAGGTATGGCACGTTCCAGGTCATCGAGTTCGGCTGGCTGACGGTGCTCTCGGCCTGCCTGATCGCCGCCACGGTCATCGTGATCCGGCGCCGCTCGGCCGTGGCGACCTGAGCGGCGGCCAGCCGCCGTGCCGCCCTGCCGGTGGGCGCCGGCGTCCGGATGGCCCTAGCCTGGGCATGTGCGGGAAATCTCGGTCTTCGGCGGAACCGCCCACCCGGCGCTCGCGGAGGAGATCTGCGGGCATCTGGGCGCTCCGCTGCAGCCGTCGATCGTGCGCCGGTTCGCCAACGACTGCCTGGAGGTTCAGCTCCAGTCCAACTGCCGTGAGCGCGACGTCTTCCTGATCCAGCCGCTGGCCGCGCCGGTGCAGGAGCACCTGGTCGAGCTGCTGCTGATGCTCGACGCGGCACGGGGCGCGTCCGCGGCCCGCGTCACCGCGGTCATCCCGCACTACGCGTACGCGCGGTCGGACAAGAAGAACATGCCGCGGGTCTCGATCGGCGGGCGGCTCGTCGCCGACCTGCTGGTCACGGCCGGCGCGAGCCGGGTGCTCACGATGACGCTGCACTCGCCGCAGGTGCACGGGTTCTTCTCAGTACCGGTCGACCACCTGCACGCGCTGCGGGAGATCGCTGCTCACTTCGCCGGGCGGGACCTCAGTGGCACGGTCGTCGTCTCGCCCGACCTTGGCAACGCGAAGGCGGCGGCGGCGCTGGCACGGATGCTCGGCCTGCCGGTCGCCGCCGGGGCCAAGGAACGGGTGAGCGACGACAAGGTCATTATCACCTCGATCATCGGCGACGTGTCGGGCCGCGACGTCATCGTCCTTGACGACGAAATCGCCAGGGGAACCACGATCATCGAGATCCTGGCCAGGCTCCGCGAGCACGGCGCGCGGTCGGTGCGCATCGCCTGCACGCACGGCCTGTTCACTGGCGGCGCGCTCAAGCGGATCGCGGCGCAACCAGAGGTGCAGGAGATCGTCTGCACGAACTCGGTGGCGATCCCGGCAACGGAGCGGCACGAGCGGCTGCACGTGATCTCGGTCGCGCCCGCGCTCGCCGAGGCCATCAGGCGGATCCACGAGGGCGAGTCGGTCAGCGCCCTGTTCCACGATCAGTAGCCGGACAGGCCGGCCCGCGGTCAGTCGTCGCGCTCGGCCGGCTGGTGCCGGGCGGCCCAGCTCGCGACCTGCAGCCGGGACGTGAAGCCGAGCTTGCGCATGATGTTGGCGACGTGGCGCGCGACCGTGGTCGACGCGATGCCGAGTTCGTCGCCGATCGCCCTGTTGCCGAGCCCCCTGGTGATTGCCTCGGCGACCTCCAGTTCCCGCGCCGTCAGCTCGGCTTCGGCGGGCTCGGGCGATTCGGTACCGCTGAGCGCGAGCGCTACCGCCTCGTCGCTGGTCAGCGCCGGCCCCGCCGCCCGGAGGTCGGCCACGGCGCCCTCGTCCAGCCCGACGGTCGCGGTCAGCAGGCGGTGCGTGCGGCCGGCCGATGCCTCGGGAAGGGTCGCTGCCCGGCGCAGCGCTGCGGCGGCCGACGCGATCTGCACCGCCAGCTCCGTGTTGTCCTGCGCGACGGCGAGATCGGCGAAGCACTCAAGTCCCCTGATCACGCCGATCCTGCTGCCGGTGAACTGGCTGAGCTCGATGCTCTCGCTCAGGTACTGCCTGGCCGCCGGCAGGTCGCCCTGTGCCGTGTCGATCCGCCCGAGCCCGGCGAGGCTGCGAGCCATCTCCGGCCGCGCGCTGATCTCCCTCAGGACGCCGAGCGCCTCAAGGTAATGCTGGCGGGCGCGGGCCGGGCTCCCCGTGAGCCTGGCCAGATCGCCGAGGCCGAGCAGCGTCCTGGCCACCGCCCACTGCTGGTCGATCTCCCTGGCGATCGCCAGCGCGGCCTCGCCAAGCGTCCGTGCCTCGTCCAGGTTGCCGCGGAAGGCGGCGACCGCAGCCCGGGTTCCCGAGCCGTAGCAGGCGTTGAAGCCGTCGCCCGACGCGGCCGCGACCGCCTCGGCCTCGGCGGCCCTGGCGTCGGCCTCATCCAGCTGCCCCGCGTGCAGCGCGACCTCCGCGAGCAGGTTCAGGGCCGCCGCGGTCCAGAAGTCCAGCCCTTCGGCACGGCAGAGCTCGAGCCCGGCCTTTGCACCCTGGCCTGCGGCGGCCTGGTCGGTGGCCAGGGCGAGTTGCGCGCGCCCGACGAGTGCCGGGCCGAGCACCGCGTCGGGCACGGGCGAGGAGTGGGCGAGGAACGCGTCCATCCATGCCCGGCCCTCGGCAAAGGTGCCCTGGACGATCCACACGGGGCGCATCGCCGTGCA
>Ga0207646_10008810_pt1 | contig 10067 bp, 15 predicted proteins | sample KBSK5502metaG_FD_184343 | JGI IMG/M metagenome (GOLD analysis project Ga0207646, IMG submission 184343) | Corn, switchgrass and miscanthus rhizosphere microbial communities from Kellogg Biological Station, Michigan, USA - KBS K5-50-2 metaG... | ecosystem: Host-associated > Plants > Roots >...
GAATGCGGACCTAGGATGACACCCCATGTTGATACTCGTGGCTGGCCTGATTGCGACATCGTTGGGACTTGGTTTGGCTCTCAATGTCCTTAGGTCCAATGACAGGCTGGCATCTCTCTCGAGGCCCCTTCCGTGGTGGCTCAAGTCGCCAACGTCAAACAATCCGGCGAGTTATCGGTTGCTGGGTGTCGGTCTGATCGTGCTTGGTATTGCGTTCATATGGGCAGGGGCACATCCGTAAAAATGCGAAAGATGACCAGCATTAACGATCGGTCTGATTTGCCACGATTTCTCTGACGAAGCAGCGAAGAACGAATATCTCGGTCTGCTACGCAACCAATTCCAGGTCGATGACACAATGCGCCCCTCGGCAAGATCGTCGTCGTGAAGATGGCTAGGCTCGTGACCCCGGGGAGTAATCAGCTAGCACGATCCTCTGTCGAAGAGTCGTGACAAGTCGCCAGACCACCTCGCAATTAGCCCGATCTCAGTTGCCTGGCGGTAAATCGGGTCCGTTGTGGCCTCGGCTCAACCCCTTCCAATCGACCGGGACGTGCGATCCGCCCGATGCTCGGCGGTGCCTCGGCGGGCGATGGATTGACATCACCCTCGCCGTGGCCCGGTCAATGGCATCGGCCGGCACGAGGTATACGCGTTCGTCTTGGCCTTGGGCAAGCCTAATCTCGACCCGGCTGTCCTCTGGGCGCTGGCGTAGAACATCAATCGGAGTACCCCTGGCGAGGTGCTTATGCCCCCGCATGCGGCCGCCGTCGGTGCCGACTTGGGCCGCCAGGACCTTCCGCTCCAGTCTTCCGATCATCAGCCAATTGTGCTGCCTGTCGCATTCCTCACACCATTAGGCCGAGGCTGTCTGTCAGAGGTGTCGCCAATCCTTCTCCGTCCACCGGCTAGCGCTCACCCTCCAGCCGAGGACGAAGGGGATTCCGCAGGTAGCAACGCGCGATTGCGCCGGCAAACATCAGAGAGATCAAGGTGCTGAGCGCCTGGAGTACCGGTCGACCCGGCGACGGCAGCAACCAATATGCACCGCCAAGTGCGGCCACGGCCACGCTAGGGACCACCGCGTACTTCCAATTGTTCGGCCATCCCTGTGCAAGCATCACGAGTCCAAGCGGAAAGGCCTTGGTGACCTTCCGCGTTGAGTAGGCCAAAGTCGGATTGATAAAGGTGCCTGCAACAGCGAAAACAAGGACGTAGGCAAGGAACCCAAGTCGCCAGCCTGGAGACTCGGAGCTGTACGTGTGCCAACGGATCGCAATTAACACCAGAACGAGCAGTGGCATCAACGCAAGAAAGTAGAGACGAACGTACCTCGCTATGAAGGTCCACGTCAGTGAAAGGAGCTCTCCCGAACGAGTTGGCTCTCCGTCAAAAGCTCGCCGGTAGCAGATGAACTGAGTACCAAGCCATCCTAAGGAAAGGAAGCCGAGCACGAGTCCGACGAGGAAGATCGCAAAGTTGCCGTGCGACGGCATGGTAACGGCCGCGCCGACGGCGAGTAGAAGGGTAATGATGGGCAAGGGGAGGACCCTGCGCCAGGCCTCCAAGGATGCTTTGACGTCGTCAATGAACCAATCGGTATTCGCCGGAGTTTCGATCGCCACCTCAACCCAAGATAACGGCGCTGCGCGACGTTTCTGTCCTTTAGGTCGTGTCCGTTCCGAAAATCAAGCTCAATTGACTGGCGACAAGGTCACCGGGAGTCTTATTGATGGTGGTAATGGCTCCATGACACCGCATGCAAGACGGTGCGAGCAGTATCGAAGCAGCGCGCCCGAGCGTTGTGTCGTTGGTGATCTTCGACGGCCGCCATCGGGCCTCAGTGGACGGGAAGTGGATCTGGGACGGGCGCAGCTGGAGAAGCACGTGCCCTCCCTTCACGGTGGGTCGCCTTCCCGAAGCGTCAGCCACTGCTTGGACAAATCGCGTTGTGCTTGCAATTCAAGGATCGGGAATCGGTTGCGCTGGCCTCATGCTGGCGATGATCGGCCTGATTGCAACGCTCGGCGGTGCGGTGTTGACAGGTCTAGCTCTTTTTGGAGCTGCTGCGGTCGGGATTCTCATAGCGGTGGGCTTCGGGCTACTCGCCGTGAAACAGCAACGAACTCGAGACCGTTGGCGGATCGTGCTACTCATACTCCAAGTCGGCTTGTTCGCAGCTGGAATCCCACTATTGAACGCCGGCAATTACGCCAGCGACCACGCTGGCACTCCCCAGAACCCGGGGACTGACGGACCCTTCGCCGACGGGGGCTATGGTCTGGCTTGGCTAACCAGCTTGGCCTTCATCGGTGGCGCTGTGGTCGTTGTCACCGTTCTTCTGTGGGAACAAATCCTTGCTGGAATTCGGTATCTGCGTGCTCGCGGCCAAAGGGCCAGATAGCCGAGAGGATGCCTACGACCCTGCCGGGTCAGACTTCGATCCTGTGGTCGTAACGACTCGAAACAGGTCGGAGGAGCTGGCGACGGCCAACACTCGCCGCGCGACGGACGCCATGTGGTTCGGGATAGTCGGCGTTCTTTTGGTCTTTCCGCTCGGCGTACTTCTTGGTCCTGCGGCGCTATCTGCAGCCATCTCAGCGCTTCGCCGCGTGCGAAATAGCGGAGGCACTATGGCCGGCTCAGGTCGAGCCATCGCCGGGATCGTTATGGGCTCGATTGTCTGCTGCCTATGCGCTTTCGCTCTCTTCGTTGAAGTCGTTATGTTCATGCTGACTGGCGCCCCGGTACCGGCCTACTAGGTCCCTGGTCGAACCGTCCACAGCTCCGAGCGACCAACTAGCGCCCACGTCAGTGTGCCAGCCTTGGATTAGCCTCCGGATTCCTTCTTGCTTTCTGAGGGAATCGGCGTGGCAGCCTTGAGTGAGGTGAGTGCGTTGACTAGTTCCGTTGGAAAAAACATCATGGTGTTCGAATCGGACTTAACGGCTTCGATCATGATGTTGAGTGCACGCAGATTGAAAGCAAGGTCTGGTCGGCCGTAGAGCTTGGCCGCTGCCACAAAATGTTCAGCTGCGACGACTTCAGCCTCGCCATCAATGCGGCGAGCCTCCTTCTCAGCGCGAGCTTGTGCCTCTCGACTGAGGAGGTCCTGAAGGGACGGCGGAATAGTGAGATCGCGAATCTCAACGTTCCCAACCTCGATTCCCCAAGCGGACGCCTTTTCCCGGATCTTATCGGCAATCAGCGCGTCGACCGTAGCGGAATCTGCCAGAAGCGCCTTTAACTCTGTCTGGCTCACGATGGTCCGTAATGTGGCCTGTGCGGCCATGTCTATGGCTGACATGTAATCGCTGACCTTCAGTGCGGCCTTCTCGACATCAACTACCTGCCAGAACAGCACTGCAAGTAGTGCAACGGGGACATTGTCCTTGGACAGTGTTCCGGACGTCTGGAATTGTGTCGTCCGAACCCGTTTGTCGATCGTTATCCCGCGCTGAATTGCCGACCACACAAATCGCAATCCGGGCTTGCGTTTGGCGGTGTACTTGCCGAAGGTCAGCACAACGACTTCTTCCCACTCTTTCACTACCCTGATTGAGGTGGCGGCGTAGATGACGACCACGACAGCTACGACGATCACCACGCCAGGAATGGAAGCAGGCATCGTGGTTATCCTAATTGACGCACTCTCGAGGAAGTCCGTAATTCACCGTGGCCTGTTTCTTACTAGTGTCAGCGTCAAGGCTTCAGCCTCTGCAAGTGCCTTCCGGCAACGAATTGAACAACCGAGAGTGGGCAACGCTCGTTTGGCTCGGCGTGGTCGTGGTGTTGGTGCTCTGGAGGAAAAAGACTCGACAACCCGCTCTCAATCTCGTTCGCACTGCGATGACGTCCCTGTTGGCGGTGCTCGTCATAGGTCTCTGGGTTTGGACCGCTGGAATCGTGTTTCTTGGTGCGTGGGCTCACTTCTGGACGGGCGATCTTCTCAAGCACACTGCTATATGGGCGATCGGTCCCGCGCTTGCGCTGATATGGGGGCTAGCCAAAGCGTCGACGGATCCACGGTTCTTTCGGCGAGTCGTTCTGGGAACGGTTCGGATATCAGTCCTTGTCGAGTTCTACGTGAACCTGCAGGTCTTCGGATTCATCCAAGAGCTGCTTCTCCTTCCGGTAGTCAGCTCCCTGGCCGTGCTTGACCATTTCGCCGGGACTGACCAGAAGTACCGCCCAGCTAAGCGGCTCTTCGACGTCATCTTGGCCGGCATAGGACTGGCCGTGGTGGCGTATGTGACGATCACGCTGATCGCGAACTGGCATCAGCAGAACCCATTGCACGACGTTCGCGAACTCGCATTGCCAGTTTGGCTCACTATCGGTGCAGTCCCCTACATCTTTGGCGTCAGCCTCTCCTTCAACTACCAAGGAGCATTTCGGCGGCTTGCCCAGTCGTCGAAGGACGCGACCGCTGTCCGCAGAGCGAAGCTAGCGCTACTGCTTGAACTCAACGTGAGGTCGCATCTTGTCGGCGCGTTCTACGACCCGTGGATCACTCGCCTGACTGAGGCCCGCAACTTCACCGAAGCCCGCAGTGTCGTGCGCCAATCTCTACGACGTGAGTCCGCGCCGGCGGGTTAGGGGTTCGCGGGTGGCCCTCCGCTGAGCTTTGTCGGGCGGCTAGAACATTGCGGGCCAATATAAGGAGACAAGCCTCAGCTTCGTGGTTTGGGTTCCGGCCTAAACGAGCTTGGACAATCGCGGGTTAGTAAGGTCACGCGCAGGAGCCACTAATTGCCCGACGTAGACTCAATTCACATGAAGGAGGCCACCAATCGCGAAGAGCGAACCAGAATCGCCCCGGGCTACTCGCGTCCAATCGGAGGCTTGGAAGCCATTGCCTGGTTCATGCTTCTTGCCGTGCGAGGATTGCTCCTATGGTTGGTTGTCCCTTTGGCCTTCTTGTTGTGGCTCCTGTTAACCCCGATTCGGGCCCTTCGTCATCGCTCGTTTGTCAGCCCCAGCAAGGTGATTGGTTGGGCCGACCTCAACCTAATCGCGGTGGTCGGACAGATCTTGATCCGGCCGTTCGGCCGACCCGTTGGCTTTACACCGTGGTCCGAGATGGCCTCGGTCGACCATCATGTGAGCGTGATTGACCCCTGCTAGGTCCACTGGACCACGGTGGTCCCTTTGAACCTCCTGGCGGAGCTAGCAAATACGAAAGCTGCGGTTTCAGTCACGGTTGGGCTGACCGCACACAAGCTCCCGCCGGGATCCAAACCCATCTAGGCGACCGTTCGTGGTCAGCACGGATTACGTGGGGCATAGAGGAAGTCGCGCCCATGTTGGCGTAGCACCCACAACTGCATCCCAACTTCTAGATGCGTCGCCCAGCGCTGCTGCATGTAGTACCGGCCAGGGATCCCAGTTTCCGAATCCAGATATTTGCCTCTAGCCGCCATTCCCGAGGCCAGGTCGCCCCATGGCGTGCCGTAAAGGCGGGCCTTTCCAACCTCGGCCTCAGTTACTTCAACAATCAGCGCTTCGCCGTCGCGGAGGGCACTCCACACCGTGATGATGCGAAGAATTACAAGGCCAATGCAAAACACTCCAACCACAAATGAAGCAACGGAAATCGGCATCCCAATCCCTGAGGTGTTGTAAAAGAGAATCGCTCCAAGAAGGGTCGCGAATATGCCACCGGTCGCATAGATTGCGCCATCGAGACCGCGAATGACTGCCATGGCCACCAGCAGAATGCTGACCTGCCTCCGCGCTCTTGCTTGTTCGGACATGATCTGGCCGGCAAAGGCCGGCAATTGATAGAACGGCCCACCGAGGGAGCGGACAATGACCGCGCCAATCACTGCTAGCCCGACCACCCCTAACACCCCGGCGGCAGTGCGCATCGAGCGGAATATAAGGTGGCGCGGTCTGAGTGCGGCCGTTGCGGCCGCCCCTGACCTAGCTTCTACGAGGAACGCCCATATTTTCGGTTGCGAACCTAATGTCGTTCACCCTAATCGCGGCATGGTTAGACGACCAAGCGTAGAGAGTCCGCCAAAGGTATCTCGGACCCATCACCGCCCACCTTGACCGACACCTTCCACGTGATCGCGTACATAAGCGCCGCCCGATCACCAACCTGAAGACAACGCCTGTCTGCAGTGCGAGGATCCTCCAATGAGTAAGGCGAGGGCGGCAGTGAGTCCAGAATTCACAGACTTCATTGCAGCGGCTCGAGGCCCAGGGGACCTGGAGTTTCACGGCGCCCAGTTCAGCGTCGAGTCAGTGATCCTCTATGGCGACGGAGTCCGCCTTGCCTGGCGGATGAAACCAATGCCGGATCTCTCCTGGCTCCCGAGCGATGAAGCTGAGGCACGAGGACTTGCCACTGATGAGCATGGTGAGCGTCCCAGGTTTGTCGCGATCGGAGTCACGAGTCAGCAGTTGACGGCTCTATGGGGCATGAGCGCGCCGCGCGACGCCGGCGGCGCCCAGTTCCAGCTCCACCAGCGGCGATGGACAGCGAGCGCGGAGTCGGGGCTTATCGGTGAGCTGTATGCCGTAGGGAACACGCCTCCGAGCCGCACGCGAAGCTTGGTGCTGAACATTGCTGACGCGGTGTACCCGATCAGTCTGCTGAACACACCTCGAAGATCCGAAGGAGTCGAAGGGTTCAGAGGTGGCGACCCCGGTCCGGAAGCGGCGCTGGCCTTTCACGATGGCGAGGTCAAGATCATTTCGGTTCTGAGCTACTCGGATCGGGTGATTATTGAATGGCTTCTTCGTCCGGTACCTGATGTCTCATGGGTCCCACTGACGGACGAACAGCGCGGACGTGCAGAGGACAAGTCCTCGCATGGGCCCTTCCTGGAGGTCTATTTCCGGGTGAGCAACCTGTGGCGCGCGGCAAGAATGACCGACAAACGCGGCACGTACTACCTCGCTACCCACGCCGAAACGCACAAACTCGTCGATGGCTATAGAGGCGAGGTCGTCTTCCGCCCTGGTTTGGCATCCGAAGCGGGAGAACTGCACCTGACGTTGGATTCTTTGTCCGTGTTCATGCCAGTTACGGCCTAGAGGAAAGGACGTACGGGGAGATGAGAGCCGTATACCTGTTGACTGCCAAGCCGGCAGACTTTGGTGGACATCAGTAGCAAGATGGGCCAGCCAAAGGCCTGGTTTCGAATACAACGGACTTGGGCCGAACAATTCACGACTTGTCGATCTTCATCCCCGTCGACTCACAGTGAGCGCGACAAGGTGATACTGGACGGCGGCACGATTGTGAGATATCGCACCACTCCGAAGTTCTCGGTCCGAGACGCCAGCGGTCATGAATGGCGAATTCGCAGGGCGATCACGTTCAAGTCGCCGTGGCGCCCTCGATGGCGAGTCGAGCAGAGAACCGGAGAACGCTGGATCTTGTGTGGGATAGCTCAAACCCGTCACGGCGCGGAGGAGCGACTGCGGTCCTTATCCGGGCTTGGCAGCTTCGAACACCGCCTTGGCATCGGCATCAAACAGTCCGACCGAATGGCGTCTTCGACCTTCGGTCGCGATCAGCCACCACTTGTCGCCGGCGATCGGTCAAGGCGGGTCGGCTGCACCCCAACTAAGTGAAGTCGCTAGGTCCGGCTGCATTTCATGGGCGACCAAGGCAAGGCCCCGATCCGACCGACTTAGGTCACCCGATCCCAATCAGCTTTGTTTTGGGCCGTAACGAGGTCGCCGTTGTAGGTGTGACTGCCTTTATTGCGTACCGCACTGGCTTCGCATTCACCCTCAGCGTGGTGTTCGCCGACCCTCAAAACAACCTGACCCCGCTGCGTTCCATGCACCTCGTGAAGCTTGCCCAGATGCGCGGGGACGATTCCCCACAGCCTGGCGAGCAGTTTCAGCTCGGTCTAACCTTCAGCGATGGCTCATCGGTAACGAGCGCGGGCGAGTTCGTACTCGAAGGTGGACCTGAGACATCCCTAACGCTATTGGACGGCTCCGGCGGCGGCGTGGTGTCTACGCTCCGGTGGTACGTCGAGCCCCTTCCTCCGCCAGGTCCGATTGCATTCTGGTGTGAATGGCCGACAGCGAGGCTCGCATTTCGACACCAGCTAGCCATTGGAACCGAGATCCAAGATGCAGCGAAGGAATCGAAGGTTCTCGGCCGCAAGACTCAATGACGGGTGAACAACGAGACGAGCATCTGCAGCGAAAGGCGGTGGAGTTGGTTCGAGCCGCCTACGACATCCCCGATCGGATGCGCGACGTCGACTTGGCCGCCCTCAACGAAGCGCGACCTCCGACGCTGCGTTATCACGCTCAGTACGAACTCGTAATGGAGTTCATGAACCGAGCGGGAGCCATGCTCGATTTCGCCGCGAAGCTCGGCCTGATCGACTCGGATGAGTCGGTAGCGATACTGCGAGATTTCAAAACAGAGCATCCGGACCTCGACCAATGGCTGGCCGACGAAGACAAGCGGCTTTCGTCCGGACCATGACGCCGGGCCTGCAAGTGCTGCCATTAGTGCGGCCAACGCGATGAACGTCTGCGCTATGGAGCGAATCCTGGCGGACAGCTGGTCGTACCAGCCGAATACAGAACGGACTCGGATGAACTCCTAAAGACGTTCGCGAACCTCGCGGGGGGCAACTTTTAAACCGACGATCCTGGCTCATCAGGTAACTTGCCCTCACTATGGACGCCGCCTACGAGACGTATCGACGCGAACTCGCTACGGCACTAGCCCGGTTCCGGGTACAACTCGCGCCGTTCGAGTCCGACAGTGCCGACGGAGGGGTTCGGTTTGATTTCGAGATAGGCCCGGTGGTGGTCCGTGGGGCACTCCGGAGGAATCTGACCCTCGATATTGCCGCTGAGGATGTCCGAACCGGACCGCTGGTGCGGGCGACCCATCGGCTCATCGATCTCGCGGGGATGCAGGAGGTTCTCGCCTCGGCGCTGCACCAATTTGAAATCTACGCGAAGGGCGATATCCACAACCTCGACTGGAGCGATCAGGGTGTGCCATGGTGGGACGCGTCGAAGGACGAGTTACTAGCGCGTGACTGGCTCGCCACTCCCGGGCGAGCGCCGACCAGCGACGACATCTACGATCGGGTCCTCGAGCTGACGCAAACTGACCTCGATCCCGCGCGTGGATGGCGGCTGGTCCAGAAGCTGGTCGAGTTCGCCGGCACGGACGAGCAACTGTGGCGGATCGGAGCAGGCCCGCTGGCAACGATCGTGCGCGAGCACCCGGACTTGGTTCGCGAAGAATTGACAACCTTCTATCGAAGCGATCGGAAGTGGCGCAGGGCCTTCGAGGGCCAGATTTCTACAGAATTAGGCGGGTTCAAGCGGCAAGCGGAGCAGAACCCCGGTACGCGAGCTTGAGCACGTTGCTTACTGGATCCAGTGGAAGCGTCTTAGGAACGCCCGAGAACGCTCCCTTCAAAATCGGCCTAGGCCTCGTTGCGCTAGGCATCTTTGCACTCTGGTATCGCCGCGACCTCTACCGGGTGTACCAGTGGCTGATTCGCTACCCGATCATGGCCCCCGTTTATGTGCTGATCCAGTTGGTCGGACCTGCCGTCGTGATCCTCGGCGGGCTCGGCCTGATAGTTGTCCGCTTCATAGGCGGATCCGGACAAGTTAGTGGTCGGAGATTTCTGGCGTCGGTCCGGAAAACCGTTAGTGCGGCATCCTTCTATGACTTTGGTGCTAACCGTCGACTTTCTCTATGGAACCAAATCCACTGATCCTGTCGCCACGCCAAGAGCTGACTGACGACTTGACTGCCATGCCGACGGACTCTGGCGAATTTCGGCGGACGGGACGTGGGCCGAGCGGGCCCATTTTGAATACAAAACGGACTTTGGCGGACTTCTACGAACACTTGTCCAGCGCTCTTGAAAACTGTTATAGGTGCAAGCCTATCCTGGGTTCAAATCCCAGCCCCTCCGCCACCTGCCCCTCCGCCACCGCTTCAATCAGCGATCGCGATCCAACCTGGTGCAGGTCGCATCAGGCGTCCAGACTCGACCATGGCGCGCACCGTGTCGGCTGGAATCGGCCAGCTAAACCAGCCGCGAATGTCC
>Ga0207646_10008811_pt1 | contig 10066 bp, 10 predicted proteins | sample KBSK5502metaG_FD_184343 | JGI IMG/M metagenome (GOLD analysis project Ga0207646, IMG submission 184343) | Corn, switchgrass and miscanthus rhizosphere microbial communities from Kellogg Biological Station, Michigan, USA - KBS K5-50-2 metaG... | ecosystem: Host-associated > Plants > Roots >...
TTCTGCGCATCGAAGACGAAGTTTCCCGATTTCTCCAGCACCTTTCCGGCAACGACCGAGCCTTCGACGCCCGAATTCTCGGCGATCTGGCGAAGCGGCGCTTCGAGGGCTCTCGCGACGATCTTGATGCCGGCGGTAATGTCGGCATTGGTTGAGGTCAGGGCCTCGACGACCTTCTTTGCCCGCAGCAGCGCTACGCCACCGCCCGGCACGATGCCTTCCTCGACGGCCGCACGCGTCGCATTGAGCGCGTCATCGACCCGGTCCTTGCGTTCCTTGACTTCGACTTCGGTCGAACCGCCAACCTTGATGACGGCGACGCCGCCGGCGAGCTTGGCGAGGCGCTCCTGCAATTTCTCGCGGTCATAATCGGAGGTGGTGTCTTCGATCTGCGACTTGATCTGGCCGATGCGGGACTGAATGCCCGCCTTGTCACCGCTGCCGTCGATGATGGTCGTGTTTTCCTTGTCGATGTTTACGCGCTTCGCCCGGCCGAGCATATCGAGCGTCACATTCTCGAGCTTGATGCCGAGATCCTCGGAGATCAGCTGGCCGCCGGTGAGGGTGGCAATGTCTTCAAGCATGGCCTTGCGGCGATCGCCGAAGCCCGGAGCCTTGACGGCTGCGACCTTGAGCCCGCCGCGCAGTTTGTTGACCACCAATGTTGCCAGGGCTTCACCCTCGACATCCTCGGAGATGATGAGAAGCGGGCGGGTGGATTGGACCACCGCTTCCAGGATCGGAAGGAGCGCCTGCAGGCTGGCAAGCTTCTTTTCGTGGAGAAGAATATAGGGATCTTCGAATTCGACGGACATCTTGTCGACATTGGTGATGAAATAGGGCGAGAGATAGCCGCGATCGAACTGCATGCCCTCGACGATGTCGAGCTCGGTGTCCATGCCCTTGGCTTCTTCGACGGTAATGACACCTTCATTGCCGACCTTTGCCATCGCCTTGGCGATCATCTGACCGATCTCGGTCTCGCCATTGGCGGAGATGGTGCCGACTTGCGAGATCTCATCGGACGACTTTATCTTTTTCGATCGTTTCTTCAGGTCTGCGACGGCGGCCGTCACGGCCATTTCGACGCCGCGCTTGAGGTCCATCGGATTCATACCGGCGGCGACCGCCTTTGCGCCTTCGCGAACGATGGCCTGGGCCAGGACGGTTGCGGTCGTGGTGCCGTCTCCGGCCATGTCGCTCGTCTTGGACGCGACTTCACGCAGCATCTGGGCGCCCATATTCTCGAACTTGTCTTCAAGTTCGATCTCCTTGGCGACGGTTACACCGTCCTTGGTGGTTCGCGGTGCGCCGTAGGACTTGTCGATCACGACATTGCGGCCCTTGGGGCCAAGGGTAATCTTGACGGCATTGGCGAGAATGTCGACACCGCGCAGCATGCGCTCGCGGGCATCGGCTGAGAATCTGACGTCTTTGGCAGCCATGGTTGTTTCCTCTTTGAATGAAATTATGGATCAGGCAGCTTTGGCAAGCGCTGGTGTGACGATCACGCCCATGATGTCGCTTTCCTGCATGATCAGGAGTTCCTCACCGTCGATCTTGACCTCGGTTCCCGACCACTTGCCGAACAAGATGGTCTCGCCAGCCTTCACATCGATCGGAATAAGTTTGCCAGCTTCGTCCCTCCGGCCGGGACCGACGGCGATCACTTCGCCCTGCATTGGCTTCTCGCGGGCATTTTCGGGGATAATGATGCCGCCTTTGCTTTTGGTGTCTTCCTTGATCCGGCGGATGACGACGCGGTCGTGGAGAGGGCGAAACTTCATGAGTTACTCCTTGAAATGAATAGGCTTCCGGGAAAGCCAAGCTTTCACGGTCAGGGTGCGCTTGCACGCAACATGTATTGTGAAAAGTTGTGCTGGCAGTTGAAGGACGAGAGTGCCAACATACTTCCCTACATGGTGCCCTGAGACACGAACGGCAAGCGAAATCGGCGAGGATGATCGGATTTCGTCCGCTTTACTTGGATTGGGCCGGTATTCACGCTAAAATGACGGCATGGCCGAAGCCAAACCTGCGGCGAGGAATTTCTACGACCTGACCAAGGCTCTTGGCCGCTGGGACAATGAGGGCGGGGCCACGGGCACGCCGCCGGTGCCGGACACGGCACTGGGCAAGGACGAAGAGCGCATCCTGAAATGTCTCGGCGCGGCGGTGATCATGCAGTGGAATGATTTTCCGACCGACATCCAGCGGACGATCTTCGCGGATGCGACATCGATGAGCGATCCCGCTCGTCAGTTCCAGCTCAAGCAGCAGATTGCCCGCTTCCTGCACGACCACAAGAACGGTGCCTGATCCGGCGTTTCAAGTATTTTCGTATGCCGAACGCGGCAAGTCTTCCCTGACTCGCGTAATGTTCCACAGCATGATTGCCGAGGCCGCAAACACGGCGGATGAGACGACGGCATTGGCGGTGAAATCGGCGCGAAATGCATAGAGCCATGCGCTCGCCAGTCCGCCCATGGTCGCACCTGTCTGGTAGACGGCGTTGAGCGTCGCATTCAAACTGCCCCGCTGCCGGGCAGGAACGAGAGGCATCGCGCCGCCCAGGATAAGGGCCAGCATCAGGTCGCGGCCGAACGCAAAGAGCCCATAGGCAAGGGTTTGGAAAATCGGAATCTCCGCTCCGAACGGAACTGCCAGCACGACAATGGTTATCGCAAGCGATGCGGCGGCGCACAGGGTCAGGGGATGTCGGAAGAATTTCGTCAACCATCCACACAGTAGTGCACCCATGAGGCCACCGATTTCTCCCAGGAAGAGCACGATGCCGATCGTTCCAGCACCGTCGGCGGCGAGTCCATGCTGCACCAGCCAGCTCGGATAAGGCCCAAGGAAGATATACATCCCGATCGACCAGCAGAAATAGGAAAGCAGCAGGAGCCTGGTGCCGGCATTGAGCGAAAGCGACAGCAGGCTCTGGCGATAGGTCTTTCCCGAGATGGGCGCACGCGACAGTGCCTTCGGATCTGTCGGAGGCAGTGCAGATGCCAGTGCCGCCAATATCAGGCAGATCGCCGCGAGCACGATCAGCGAGAGTTGCCAGGTGACGAGCCCGCCCAGCAGGACACCCATCGATATCGAGAGCAGGAACGCCACCGGAGCTGCCGAGGTTATATAGCCGGCGGCGCGGGTACGCTCCGAGGAGGGGAAATAGTCGGCGATGGCGGCAAAGATCGAAGCGCCGATCATCGGCATGAACATTCCTGTCGCCGCCCGGCCAAGCGCGATCGGCATGGCGCTACGCGCGGCGGCCGTCAGGAGCAGGAGTCCTCCACAGGCCGCCGCCCCCGCGATGATGAATCGCTTGCGGCCAAAACGGTCGATGAGGGGCCCCAGCGCAAGATTGCTGACCAGGGCGACGAGGGGAAAGGCGGCCAATATCATTCCCGCCTCTGACGGCGAAAGGCCGATATCGCGCTCTATAAAGGGCAGGAGCGGGATCATCATGGCGATATTGAAATTTATGACGAAGAAAGCCGTCCACAGGACTATCATGACCAGCATGTTTTTCTGCCTTTTGACCTCTCCGAGCGGCGTGAAACCCTTATCGGGACTGAGCGCGGCGGGAAGTGGAGAAATTGTGCTAGCACTGGCAGAAACAGGATGAGGCCGGAGGGCCGATGGCTGATCAGGTTTCCCGCCAGGAACTGTCGCAATTCCTGAAGACGCGGCGCGCGCGGCTGTCACCGGGCGATGTTGGATTGCCGGCCGGCAATGGCAGGCGCATTGCTGGCCTGCGGCGCGAGGAGGTGGCCGTTCTCGCCGGCGTCGGGCTCACCTGGTACACGTGGCTCGAACAAGGGCGCCAGATTCAGGTCTCGACGCCCTTTCTCGAGAATCTTGCCCGTGCCTTGCGGCTGAGCGAGGCGGAACGCGCCCATCTGTTTACGCTGGCGCAGCACCGAGCGCCTCCTATGGGGCCACAACCTTCTCCGCCGGAAGCGCTGAAGAAGGTTCAGGCGATCCTCGATGCGATTGATTGCCCCGCTTATGCCCGCAATAGCCGCTTCGATGTCTTGGCCTGGAACGGCGCCAACACCCGAATGTTCGGCGACTTTGCGTCCATGCCGGAAAAGGAACGCAACCTTATCCGGCTCATGTTCTCGCGCCCTTACCATCGCCGGGCGATGGTCAACTGGGAGCAGGATGCCCGCAGCCTGGTGGCGAAGTTTCGCCTGAGCTATGGCCAGGCCGCCACGGACGCGGCCTTCTCATCCCTGGTGCAGGATATGGTGAAATGCAGCGCTGATTTTGCGCGGATGTGGGCGGACCATGAAGTGACCGACATTGGCGAGGGTGTATATGTCTACCGGACACGGCGGCATGGCACCCTTGCCTTTCAGCATTCGACCCTGGTGCCGGAAGTTCTGCCCGACCTTCGCATTGTCATCTATCTGCCGGCAAAGAGCCCCGACGAATGAGCCGTCGGTTCAGGCGATCTGGCTCGCGATGTCATCGAGCGTGGTGCTGACAAAGGCGCGTTCGAGCGCCTGTTCGACATACTGGAGCGCCCTATGCGGTTGCAGTGAAGAGCATCCATTCGCCGGGGACGCCCTTTAGCTGCTTGCTGCCGCGAGATTGAAACACAATTTCGGACCCTGCGACCAAGTCCTTGGTGGTGCCTGAGACGACCACTTCGCCGGCCGCGGCTTCGGCATTTATTCGGGCAGCAATGTGGATCGCAATCCCACCGATGTTGTCGCCCATCAGCTCCACTTCGCCGGTGTGTAGGCCGGCACGCACTGCAAGGCCTAGAGGCTCGACGGCAGAGGCGATCGAAAGTGCACATCGGATCGCTCGACTCGGGCCATCGAAGCTGGCCATGAAACCGTCACCAGCAGTGTTGGCTTCGCGGCCGCGATAACGGGCGAGTGCGTCGCGCACGATCCGATAATAATCCTCCAGCCTGGTCTTCCAGGCGTGATCCCCGAGCGCGCTCAAGGTTTGTGTCGAGTTGGCAACATCGACGAAAAGGACCGTCGCCAGCATGCGATCGTCCACTAGGGCCGGGCGGGCGCCGGTCACAAAGGCTTGGATTTCCGCCAGAACCTTCTCCGGTGCTATCGCCATTATCGAGTGCGTGTTGCCGGGAAACTCAACGAAGTGCGCTCCGGAAATGCGCCTCGCCATATCGCGCGCACCATCGCACGCAACAACCGGATCGCCCGTTCGATTCATGACGAGGGTCGGAACTTTGATCGTACCCAGAATTGGGCGAATGTCGATCTCCGAATTCATTCGCTCATACGCGGCGGCGGCCGATGGACTTGCGGCAGCCCGGCCATACCGAATAAAAAACTGGACGAGCGCATTGTCGGCATCTGGGCCAAGGCCCGCACCCGGGCCACGGAGATACCATTCCGACGGCCAGTTATCCTGTACGTCTTGGATCAGGCGATCAGACTCTTCCCGTGAGAGACCCCACGGGTGATCCTCGGTGGCGACAAAGCGTGCCATCCCGCCCCAGATTAGGAGGGCGCGTGTGCGATCGGGATGGGTTGCAGCGAACATTGCTGCCATCGACGCGCCTTCCGACACACCGAGGATAATCGTAGAATCAACACCGACTGCATCCATCACCGCGCGGATATCATCGGCGCGTTCTTCGAGAGTTGCCATTGCGGTGGGGCGGTCGGACAATCCGGTGCCCCGCTTGTCGAAGCGGATCAGCCGGAACATGGAACTCAAACGCTGGATAAGGTCCGCGCGGAGCGGCACGTCCCAGTCCATATCCAGGTGGGACACTGTACCTGGGGCGAGGACCAAGGTGTCTGCGCCGTGGCCGGTCACCTGGTAAGCGATCAAAACTTCGCCGCTCTTAGCGTAGCGGGTTTCCGGCCTCATCCTATGCTCCACAGGAAGGGACGCCCGGAGAGTTTTGTGCATTGCACAGCCCACGCCGGCCGTTGACCGAAAACTGTGCCGCTTCGCGATCAGAGGTGCAAGGCCCGCCGCCTAACGAATCTCACAGTGATCTATGCGATCTGGCTTGCGATGTCGTCGAGAGTGGTGCTGGCGAGGGCGCGCTCGAGCGCCTGCTCGGCGCCGCGCAAAGGCTCCGCCACCACCTTGATGACGGCCGCACCGATCGGGCATTTGTGCTTGGGATCGGTCTTGTGCATGCGGAAAATGCTTTCGTCCTCCACCGCTTTATAGATGTCGGCGAGGGTAATGCGGCCGGCATGGCGGCTGAGCTTGAAACCACCGGCGCGGCCGGTCACCGAGGCGACGAGGGAGGCTTTTTCCAGATCGCGCATCAGGCGGCGAATCACCACGGGATTGGTATTGACGCTTTCAGCCACGATGGTCGAGCAGACAGGGCTTCCATCAGCCCTGCGGGCAATGACGCTCAAAGCGTGAACCGCGACCATGAATCGGCTGCTCGACAGCATTTTTTGCAACTCCGCCCATTACATATTTACGACCTGCCCATTTGACAAGCAACGCAATGTTAACCGTCAGCCGGCAATTTCAGGCGATGGTGAAGCGCAAATTCGACCTGATCGTCATGTTCGTCTGCACGGGCTTGCTCGGCTATTTCGGCTGGCATGGCTATTACGGCCCGCGCAGCTTCGATCAGCGTGATGCGCTCGCCGCCAAGGCGGCTGGCCTCGATGCCAAGCTTCAGACCGTCCGCGACGAACGCCAGTCGCTGGAGCGCAAGGTCTCTCTCATGCGCCCGCAGTCGATCGATCCCGATATGCTCGACGAATTGGCCCGCACGACGCTGGACTACGGCAAGCCGGGCGAGCTTGTCGTCAAGCTGCCGAACTGAATCCCCTCAGGATTTCCTGCTGATAAACCAAAATCCAGTTAATTCCGGATTCCCCTGTTGAACCAAGGATTTAGTGCTATAGTCTCGACCAAGAAGTCTATAGAGAGGCGGTTCCATGGCGGTCAAATCGGCCTATATCGCGAAGAAATCCCAGAGAAATCAGCCCAAGGGCGCAGAGCCCAGGACCGGGGAGCCCGAAGACGGCCTCGACAAGGACGAGGAGCTTCTCGCCTATCATGACATGCTGCTGATCCGGCGCTTCGAGGAGAAGGCCGGCCAGCTTTACGGCATGGGCTTCATCGGCGGCTTTTGCCACCTCTATATCGGCCAGGAAGCGGTCGTCGTCGGCATGCAGATGGCGCTGAAGCCTGGCGATCAGGTCATCACCTCCTATCGCGATCACGGCCATATGCTGGCGACCGGCATGGATCCCAAGGGCGTCATGGCCGAGCTCACCGGCAGGCGCGGCGGCTATTCGAGGGGCAAGGGCGGCTCGATGCACATGTTCAGCCGCGAAAAGCAGTTCTTCGGCGGCCATGGCATTGTCGGCGCCCAGGTGCCGCTCGGCGCTGGCCTCGCTTTCGCCAACAAATATCGCGGCAACGACCATGTCTCGCTGACTTATTTTGGCGAGGGTGCGGCGAACCAGGGCCAGGTCTACGAGACCTTCAACATGGCGGCTCTATGGAAGCTGCCGGTCATCTTCGTCATCGAGAACAACCGCTATGCCATGGGCACAGCGGTCAACCGCTCCGCCGCCAAATCGGAAGAATTGTTCAATCGTGGTTCCGTCTATGGCATCCCCGGCGAACAGGTCGACGGGATGGATGTCCGCGCCGTGAAGGCCGCGGGCGAGAAGGCGGTGGCCCACTGCAGGAGCGGAGCCGGTCCCTATATCCTAGAAATGATGACCTATCGCTATCGCGGCCATTCGATGTCGGATCCGGCCAAATACCGGGCCAAAGAAGAAGTTCAGAAGATGCGCGAGGAATCCGATCCGATCGAGCAGGTGAAGAAGCGCCTGATCGAAGCCGGCACCGCGAGCGAGGACGAACTCAAGAAGATGGATGCCGAGATCCGCGCCATCGTGACGGAGGCCGCCGAATTCGCGCAATCCGATCCCGAGCCTGATCCAGCGGAATTGTGGACTGACATCTATGTGAACGCCTGATCATGGGCGGGCTCATCCATGTCGTGATGTTCCTGGGCGCGCTCATGGCCTTCATCGCCTGGGCCATTGCCGGGTTGTGCGCCCTCAATGTGGCGGAGCTTGCTCCCAAGGGCGACAAGCTCGCCGCCTATTTCGAGCTTGGACGCTGGAAATTCGCCGATCTCGAAACCCGTCTTGGGCCTGAGGCCGCCCCGCATCTCGTCCGCTACAGACGCGCCTTCCTCGTGTTTCTCGCGACCCTTTGCGCCATGCTGGTGCTGTCGCTCTCAACCTTGTTCGTCAAACCTGCCTGATGTGAGCAGCTTTCGGAGACGTCTCTCATGCCGAATATCCTGATGCCAGCACTTTCTCCCACCATGGAGGAAGGAAAGCTCGCCAAATGGCTCAAGAACGTGGGCGACAGCGTCAAGTCGGGCGATGTCATTGCCGAGATCGAGACCGACAAGGCGACGATGGAAGTCGAAGCGGTCGATGAGGGCAAGTTGACCCAGATCCTGGTGCCGGAAGGCACCGAGAATGTGAAGGTCAATACACCGATCGCGATTATCCTGGCGGACGGCGAGGCAGCACCTGCACCGGCGCCCAAACCGCAAGCCAAGGCCGAGGAGAAACCGGCGGAGCAGAAGCCGGCGGCAGCACCCAAGGCGGAAGCGAAGAGTGCGGCACCTCAGGCACCAGCCGTATCGGTCACGCTCAAGGATCCCGAAATACCCGAAGGCACCGAGATGGTGTCGATGACGGTGCGCGAGGCCCTGCGCCGGGCCATGTCGGAAGAGATGCGCCGCGACAAGGACGTTTTCCTCATCGGCGAGGAAGTGGGCCAGTATCAGGGTGCCTACAAGATCAGCCAGGGCTTGCTCGATGAATTCGGCCCTGAGCGCATCATCGATACGCCGATCACCGAGCACGGCTTCACCGGTTTGTCGGTCGGCGCAGCTTTCGCCGGATTGAAACCCATCGTCGAATTCATGACGTTCAATTTCGCCATGCAGGCGATGGACCAGATCATCAATTCGGCGGCCAAGACCCTTTATATGGCGGGTGGCCAGATGGGCTGCCCGATCGTCTTCCGCGGGCCCAATGGAGCCGCGGCCCGCGTCGCCGCCCAGCATAGCCAGGACTATGCCGCCTGGTTTTCGAGTGTGCCGGGCCTGAAGGTGGTGATGCCCTATACGTCTGCTGATGCGCTCGGCTTGCTGAAGTCGGCCATTCGCGACCCGAACCCAGTGATCTTCCTCGAAAACGAGATCCTCTATGGCAAGAGCTTCGAAGTGCCGAAGGTCGATGACTGGATCGTGCCGATCGGCAAGGCGAAAGTGGTCCGCCCCGGCAAGCATGTGACGATCGTCTCCTTCGGCATCGGCATGACCTATGCCTTGGGTGCCGCCGACAAGCTCGCCTCGGAAGGCATCGAGGCCGAGGTCATCGATCTCAGAACAATAAGGCCGATGGATATCGAGACTGTCGTCGAAAGCGTGAAGAAGACCAACCGTTGCGTCACCGTCGAAGAGGCCTGGCCGCAATGTTCGGTCGGCTCCGAGATCGCAGCGCAATTGATGACGCGTGCCTTCGATTATCTCGATGCGCCGGTGGCGCGCGTGAACGGCAAGGACGTGCCGATGCCCTATGCCGCCAATCTCGAAAAACTGGCGCTGCCCAATGTGGACGATGTTGTCCAGGCCGCGAAGTCGGTTCTCTACGTGTAGGGCCGACGTCATGGTTGAAGGAATTGCTAATCTCATCCATCACTCCGGCGAAAGCCGGGGCCTATTAGATTCTTTCTACCCAAGCAGCGCTTCCCGCGTTGCACTTATCCAATGGATACCGGCTTTCGCCGGGATGACGGCGGAGAGGAAGAGAGAGATAAGCTTCAAGGGAGCGCGCTGATGCCCACCAATATTCTGATGCCCGCGCTGTCGCCCACGATGGAAAAGGGCAAGGTCGTCAAATGGCTCAAGAAGGAAGGCGACAACGTCAAATCCGGCGACATTCTGGCCGAGATCGAGACCGACAAGGCGACGATGGAAGTCGAAGCCGTCGATGAAGGCATTGTCGGCAAGATCTTGATCGCCGAGGGCACCGATGACGTGGCG
>Ga0207646_10008813_pt1 | contig 10065 bp, 9 predicted proteins | sample KBSK5502metaG_FD_184343 | JGI IMG/M metagenome (GOLD analysis project Ga0207646, IMG submission 184343) | Corn, switchgrass and miscanthus rhizosphere microbial communities from Kellogg Biological Station, Michigan, USA - KBS K5-50-2 metaG... | ecosystem: Host-associated > Plants > Roots >...
TTTCTCACTCGTTTTCTCTCAGGTAGCCACATTTCTGCCGTCTTTGCCAGTTTTTCAGGCGTTCTCCCCCTTTTCGCTCACTCGTTGCGTATCCCGTGGGTATTCGGCCACCTGCTGTTGGTCAATCGGCTGGATATGCGAGAGATCTTTCCCCAGGATCAACCCGCCAGGGAAGAAGAACGTGTCCGGTACGTTCTGCACATCGCTCGCATAGTCCCCATAGGCCATATAGTTGCCCAGTCCTGCACCGTGCCCGGCCCAGTCCTTGTAGAAAGAGGCGATGGCGAGTACATCAGGGAGATAGACCTGCGCAACGAAGTCCTGCCCGCGCTGGAACAACTGCGTGAGCAAGGAGAGTCGATCTGCGTTGACAGTGGCCTCGTTGTCAAGATTGAGCGCGGTCGCCATACCGCCGACCAGGTAGGATTGCGGATGGGGGTTCTTGCCACCCAGGACCGCGTGAATGCGGATGAAATCCCGCTGCCAGTCGAGTGCCTCGAGGTAGTGGGCCACGCCAAGCAGATTCGCTTCCGGCGGCAGCTTGTAGGCCGGGTGCCCCCAGTAGCCGTTGGCGAACAGGCCCAGTTGGCCAGTGTTCACAAAGGCCTGCAAGCGATCTTGCACGCCCTTGAAGTACGTACGGCTCGACTTTGGCCAGGTGGAGATAGATTGCGCCAGCGTGGACGTCGCGCCAGGGTCGGCCTTGAGCGCGAGCGTGATATCCACCCAGTCGAGTGCATGCAAGTGATAGAAGTGGATCACATGATCCTGCACGAGCTGCGAACCAGCAATCAAATTGCGGATCAGCCGTGCATTGTCCGGGATGGTGATGCCCAGGGCGTTTTCGACGGATCGCACGGAAGCAAGCGCATGGACGGTGGTGCAGACGCCGCAGATACGCTGGGCGAAGACCCAGGCGTCACGTGGATCACGATTGCGCAGGATCATCTCGATGCCACGGAACATCGTACCCGAACTCCATGCATCGGTCACCTGCCCGCCCTGTACTTCTACCTCGATACGTAGATGTCCCTCGATACGTGTGATGGGATCAATAGCGATGCGCGTCATGCTGAGGTTCCTTCCTGTTTACTCCTCTTCGGCTTCGTTCGGCCATTTCCAAGTGGCTTCATTGGTGGCGGCCAGGTTAGGTGCTTGGGGAGGCTCTGCACGGGTACGCGAGAGATCACCCTCCCGTTTTTTCGCCCGTTGATTCCTCACGACTGAGCCAACAGCATGCACAGTCGTGAGGGCTGCCACGGCACCAATGACGCCCAGACCGATTTCTTCAGCGGTTGCTTCAACGCCAAAGCCGCCGACGTTCGGCAACGCCTGATAGAAAGGCGTCATGGTATCCCAGAAGCCGGGTTGGGCGCAGCCGACGCAGCCATGCCCGACGCCGATGGGCCAGTTCGTGCCATCGTTCCACTGGATGCGCGGGCAGTTATAGTCAGTGGCAGGGCCTTTGCACCCCATCTTGTAGAGACACCAGCCCTGCCGGTGACCTTCATCACCCCACTCCTGCACAAACTGGCCGGCATCGTAGTGCGCCCGGCGCGGGCAATCATTGTGAATGCGGTCGCCGTGGGCAAACAGCGGTCGCCCCAGGTTATCAGTCGCTGGCAGCTCTTTGAAGGTCAAATAGTGCACAAGTGTCGCGGCCAGGTTCGCGCCGTTCATGGGGCAGGCGCTTAAATTAATCAGCCGCAGGCCCGGGATAGCCTGGCTAACACCTACCGCACCCGTCACACCACCTGCCGCCGCAGGGATGCCGCCAAACGAGGCGCAGGTACCCACGGCGATGGTCGCGTACGCGTTCGTGCAAACCTCCTGTGCAATGTCGATGGCGCTGCGCCCACCAATGGTGCAGTAGACGCCATTTTCTGCGAGCGGGATAGACCCTTCGATAACGGCGATGTAGTTGCCGCGTTCCATGGTAACCGTATCGTGCAGCGATTTTTCGGCCGCCTTGCCAGAAGGGGCCATGACGGTTTCGTGGTAATTCCACGAGAGCAGGTCGAGCACGATATCGGCAAAACTGGGGTGGCCGGCACGCAGCGCAGATTCGGAGTTGCCCGCGCAATCCTGGAACTCCAGCCAGACGAGTGCTGGCCGCTTTGTTTGTTCGAGTGCCTTGACAATCTGCGTGGTATACCTTGAAGGCAAGGCCAGCGCACCAGTCATAACGGAGCAAAAGCGCAAGAAATCGCGACGGGAGATATTGCGTCGCTCGAGTGCCGCCCATACACCGTCTTTGAGCACCTCTTCTTGGTGATCCAGATCCATGCTCTCCGTCCTTTCTCGATACAGTAATAGGCCGATTCACGGGGGGATAATGTATTGAAGATAAGTATAGCACAACAGTGCTACGTGCCTTAAATGCAGTTAAGAAAAAGGCGGCGATGCGGACGGGGTAAAAACGCGCACGGGACGACTCGTCCTGGCTCCTGTGGAAAGCCTGGTGTAGATCATGCAGACGGCCCTTCTTTGTAGAGGAACATGCGGCTCCTGCTCATTACACCTAGGCTTCTTGACGCCAGCGCACTCCCGCACGCTGCAGAATTCGCCGGATCTGGCTGCGCTGTACCTGGATTCCTGCTGCATGAGCCACCTCCGTCAATGCGTCCAGGCTCCACTGTGGAGAAATGTGTCCATCTTGGTGGCCTGGAGCTGAGTAGCGGGCCAGGGCTATAATCCGATGGCGTTCGATTTCGGTCAGACGCGCCTTGCGCCCTGGTCGGGGGCGATCCCCCAATCCCTCGAAGCCTTCCTCATTGAAGCGATGCAGGACGCGTCGTACTGTTTGCGCACTGCAACACAGATGGGAGGCAATGGCATGCACCCGCTCCCCATCCCAACTCCTGGTGACGATGCGAGCGCGCAGGACCCAGTCAAATGGACCGTGTCGACTGCTCGCAAGCCGGCGCACCTGGCGCTCCTCCTGCTCATCAAGCGGCTGACGAGCTTGCTGGATTTTCGGCATCTTCCCACTTCTCTCCTTTTTAATCACCATTTGAGAAATGCTCTCTCTTTGCACTTGTGAAAGAGAATTCGAACTGGCGCACACTGCACGGGCCGGAGTTGCGCCTAAATACGCCCAGCATAGCCTTCATTTCTGAGTCGGGGCTGAGGCGTGGCTGATGGATACCTGAAATTCATATCATACCGGCTACGATCTTTTTTCAGCTACTCATGTGTTTCAAGGCTTCAGATAAGTACAACCGAAGCATTTTGTGTTTATGGAACCGCTGCCGTAATCGCCCGCGTATCCGCAATAGTGATGGCCTGCGTCTTGGTGGCATCAATAATGCGGAAGGTATGGGTTACGTGAGCGACCTTCCCGAGCATCGCACCCGCCCCGCAGTACCGTTCCTCCGAAAGCTGAATGGCCCGTGCTACCGCTTCTGGTTGAATCTGGTGCCCGGTGACAATATGCACAACGTTGATCTCGACAAACACCATCGGGTGATCTTCTGCCCGTACACCCACGACATGCACAGCATAACCGGTCACAGGCTCTCGCTTCTTGCGCAGAATCGAGATGACATCCCTGCCGGTACAGCCAGCCAGGCCAACTAACAGCAGCTCCATGGGGCGAAAACCCGCGTTGTGTCCTCCGCCGTGTTCTGCTGCATCAAGGGTGACATGATGACCGGAACCAGCCTCGGCGTCGAAACGCATCCCTGTCTCCAGTCTCACGGTGGCACTCATCTGCTCAGCCATTCATTTGCTCCTTTTATGCGTTTATTCGAATATTCATTCAATACCCTTAATATAGAAGGATGAGATCACTAAACTATCACAGCAGAGGCTGAAAACCTCACAGCGAGGTCACATTTCTTTTGCTTCCGCTAGCTGCCGCTATGATCATGACATGCCACCTCTTCCCTAGGATAAGAATAGAGTAGCTCTCGAAAAATTTGGCCAATGAATAACGGCGCCGTTACTCATTGGCCCGATTGTGGCTTTTCCTCGTACTGCTTTTGAACACATCCACCCTCCCACACAAGAAAATTCACTCCCGTAAAAACAACTGGGCTCATCTAGGATGCGATACCGGTACTACCCCATGAACACAAAGGTGGTCCCGACACTATTGGGCATAAATGCATCCGGCATCATTTGAGCAATCCGTTGCGTAGCGCGCCATCCCGTGCAATGGGCAGGCACAACGACCGCCGGGTTGATCTGCTGTAATGCCTCAACCGTTTGAGGGATGATTGGCTCGAAGAGCGCCCCACTGAGATGGAATCCTCCTAACAAGGCATAGATTTGCTCAATGCCTGTCTGCGTACGCGCTTGCCGGAGAATGTTAATTACGCCTGCATGTCCGCAACCGGTCGCTACCACCAGGCCTTTATTGCGAACATTGATGACAATCGCCTGATCATCATAGACCCACGGATCAGGTTGCCAGGTTCCATCGATCTCCGCCTGCTGATTCTTCAATCCCTGCTCAAAATCAGTGGTCCGCTCGATTTGTCCTGTAACAAGCAGTTTGCCATTGATCACAAACGATGGGCCGCGTTCTACCAGTAGCTCTATTCCCTCTCGTTCAAGGTCATGCAATGAAGGAGGTGGTAAATCCAGGATGCTAGTATCGTTGTAGATGATACGGCGCTTGAGGAAAGCATCTGGATGGAGCAAGATAGGCATCCGCCGTTTGCCAAGTTTGTCGAGGAAGCCATCCAGTCCATGCGTATGGTCAGTGTGACCATGGCTCAGGGCAATCGCCTGGATGGTATTGAGATCGATACCCAGCACCGCCAGGTTGTGTAATGCTCCATCGGGCGTCACTCCGGTATCAAAAAGAATCGTCTCGCGCCTTCCCTGGTCAATTACGGTGACCAGCATGCATTGCTCCACCAAAAATCTTACCCGGCGGAGTGTTCAACTGGCAGTCAGGAATTCCTGGCTGTCCTCTCTGCTGGCAAAACTGACGCAGGCGATCGTCCGTGGATCACTTCTTCTTGCCATTGCTCCTCCAAGGTTTCCAGGAGGTGGGCTCGTATTTTCTGCATCCCACGCTGGAGCGTGCGGATTTGTAATGGTTGATAGCGACCGGGGAAGCGGCGCTGCAGCTCCCGGAAAATATCGCCGCTGCTCCGTTCGGGATTGGCACCTAACCAGGACAGGATCTGCTCCCACTCTCCCTCGAAGGGATCTTTGTGGGTACGCCGCCAGCCCAAGACGCGTTTTCTCTGCTCCTGCTCTCGGTACAGGGTATAGAGCCCTACTGCCGGATCGGGGACACTCCTCTCGGCAAGAACGTCTCCTGCTATACATCGTTCCACGGTAAAGACGCGGAGAGGTGCAGGAGGGATGCTTGGAACGAAAGGAGAGCAACTGGCGGCACAGCGAAAGACGGCCTGTTGTAACTGCTCCACTTCTTGGAAGAGGCGGATGGGGTCGAGCGCGTGTGCCACCTCGAGCAGTTCCTGCTGCTTCTGGGCAGGCAGGACCCCTGACAGGAGCAACCGCTGCAGCGGAGTCTTGGCTGGATCGTAGACGTAGCGCACTTTTTTCCCGTCCCGTTGCTTTGACTGGAGCTTCATCGAGGGCTGGAAGCAGTTGACATACAGGCGCAACGCTCGGTAGAGTTCGGTGAGTTGCCGAGAGGCGTGTTCCCCGACGAAGCGATCATAGCCCACCACCTGGCGCACAATCGCTCCATTTTTCTGTTCGACAAAACACTGATCATTTTTCAGAGACGGACGACCCCGCGTGAACGAAATGTGTTCTTGCTCGCAATAGGCGATCAGCACTTCATTGATGAATTCTCCACCGTTGTCGGTATCGATCCCCAGAATCGGAAAGGGGAAAAGTGTGCGTGCACGTTGGAGGGTAGCCAGGACCGCCTCCTGGCTTCGATGCAAGAGGGGCAGGCATTCGGTCCAACCGGTTGCTACGTCGGTGAGCGTCAGCGTGTAGAGGTAGCCGCCCTCGATGTCGGTACCACAATGGGCCACCAAATCCGCTTCCAGAAAGCCGGGTTGGGTCTCCTTCCACTCCTGGAACGTGCGGATGGGAATCTGTTGCTTCAGGAGCGTACCTGCTCGCGTCGTGGAGAGGCCGCGCTGACCCAGTTTGCGCTGAGAGGACAGCAGGCGATCCGCTGTCGCCGCACTCATGGAAAGCAGCTGCCTTCGGCACTCCTCTGTCAGGTGGAGGTGCTCATGCCGCTCCAGTGCTTCTATTAAGGTAGGGAGAAAGGGGATGAGGCGTTTGGCGCAGATCCGGTTGGCTGCGTGCCACGCCAGGAACAGCGCGTGTTGGACGTCTGGTCCATAGTGGCGAAGATGTGAGCGCCCATGCGTCTGCTGCACCTTCTCGGCATGGTTGAGGAGCCACCTGGCGTATTTGCGCACATAGCCGGTGATTGCGATAAATGACTCAAGCAGCGTCCTTTTCTCTGACGCTGATGCCTGGCGGTAGTGTGGTGCCATCTGTTGGAGCACTTCCCGTTTGGCTTGAAGACTCAACGACTGTTCCACTCTTCTCTCCTCTGGAAACGTGCATTGAGCGCCGGCATGCGGAGGTGACAGACTACTCCCCCTGTTTGCCTCATGAAGAATCTTCCTCTTTCTTTCTAACGTATGCCTTGTTCTGCTCCTGCTCCAGAGCGGATGAGCGAAGTTGCGGGCTTGGAGGAGAGACCAGTACAGAATCGGAGGAAAAGAGATGCCTGAAGCGGAGAAAGGAAGATTTTCGTGAGGCAATGCGTTGACTCACCGGAAGCCTGCAAAATATCACAAAGGGCTTTCAGTACCCACTTTCCACAGGGATGATTGACAGACATGAGCACCCGCGGTCAGCATACAGCAGAGATCGAAGTAGACCTGGTCTCGACGCGGCTTGCGCAACTACCGAAGCCTCTGCTACTTACCCTCTCCCAGACCCGCCTCGATCATCTGTGATGGCTCTGTGAGGGTGAGGATCACGTTTGTGCTGGTTCCGTGATGTCCATGCAGTAGACTTTACCCTGGAAAGTTCTGTCCCACATGCCGATGGGTTACCACAAGGTGAAGACCGGAGACGGAACGCCTCGTCCCATCGGAAGGAGAGGAAGAGATCATGAAACAGCAGCACGTTGATTACCAGGTGGTCCCGTATCCGAAGATTAAGCGGTGGATGGCGGTCACGTATCGTTCAGCTGAACACAAGCCCATGATCCACGGCTTGATTGAGGTCGATGTGACCAGGGCACGTACCTTCCTGCGGGAGCACAAAGCGCACACCGGGGAGTCCCTCTCGTTCACAGCGTTCATCATGGCCTGCCTGGCACAAGCCGTCGATGAGAATAAATCTGTGCAGGCCTTTCGCAAAGGCAGCAAGCGCCTCATCGTGTTTGAGGATGTCGACGTGGGGACTCCAATTGAGCGTGGCGTGGCAGGCATCTGGCCAGCCATTCCGTACACCGTCAGAGCCGCCAATCGCAAGACCTTCCGCGAGATTCATCAGGAGATCAGGGCAGCCCAGGCGCAGGACGTGACAACAGCCTTCAAAGCGTTTCTGTTCCTGCCGACCTTGCTCTTCAGAATCGGTTGGTGGGTCCTGTGGTGGATGTCTGGAAGGTATCCACAGCTGATGAAGAAGTACTGGGGGACGGTAGGTCTCACGGCGGTGGGCATGTTTGGCAAAGGGGCAGGGTGGGGCATCCCTCTCCCCGGCCAAACCCTCATGATTACGCTGGGTGGTATTGGCGAGAAACCAGGTGTCGTTGACGGACAGATAGCTCTGCGGGACTATCTGAGTCTGACGATTAGTTTTGATCACGATATCATCGATGGTGCCCCGGCGGCACGCTTCACGGGGCGGCTGAAAGAGCTGATCGAGAGCGGCTATGGTCTGGACGACGCCACGGTCGAGCCGGAGCTGGCTGTCGCTTCAGGAAGCGTCCAAGCAGAGCGAAAGTAGTCCACATCTCAAGGAGGACCTATGAACACAGTCGTCGTCGAGGATGAGGAACCATCTTCCACAGAGCCACGCGGGTGTCATGAAAGGGAAGGAGAAACAACATATGTTTAGCTATACAGGGAAGACCGCCTTAATCACCGGTGCCTCGTCGGGCATTGGGGAGGCTTTTACCCACATCCTGGCGGCACGCGGCATGAACGTGGTCCTGGTGGCACGCTCAGAAGACAAGCTGCGCGCGCTGGCGCAACAACTCTCGGAACAGCACGGCATCCGCGCTGATGTTGTCCCCGCTGACCTATGCCTCGAAGGCGCTGCGCAGGAGGTCTACCGGCGGACGCAAGGACTGGGTGTTCCGGTTGATCTGCTAGTGAATAATGCTGGGTTCGGCACCTATGGAGGCTTTGATACGCTCGCCCTTGAACGGGAACACGAGGCAATCATGCTCAACGTCACCGCCCTGGTGGATCTCACGCATGCCTTTGTGCCAGTGATGGCCGAGAGAAAAGCCGGGGGCATCATCAATGTGGCCTCGATCGCCGCCTTTCAGCCACTGCCCTACCATGCTGTCTACGGAGCGAGCAAAGCGTTTGTGCTCTCGTTCAGCCTGGCGCTCTGGGCGGAGTATCGCAAGCGTGGCGTACGCGTAGTCGCCCTGTGTCCGGGTCCGACCGCGACCAATTTTTTCACGGTCCTTGCGGCTCCTGAGATGCCGGTGATGGGCAAGAGACACACGCCGGAGGCCGTGGTCATGGCGGGCTTGCGCGCTCTGGAGCAGGGGCGGCCGTATGCCGTCGAGGGGCGGAGGAATGCCTTTGGAGCACAGCTGACACACATGACGCCACTTGCGCTGACGACGCGTGTGTTTGCCAGGGTGATGCATCCCCACAAGCCGGAGGCAGCGCCAGGAGGGGAGAGGTCGGCGACTCCCCTGGCGAGTCAGAGCAGGCCGTAGCTCCAGGGATACCAAAGATGAGCCACCCTGACACGCGACAAGAGGAGAAGGAGAAACTGGAACTGGTTGTTCCGAAGAGGTCTATTCCACTGGACATGCTTCGCGAAGGAAGCAACAGACAGAAAGGAGTCCGTTCTATGTCAACTGAAGAGAACAAGACGCTGATGCGCCGTTTCTTCGAGGAAGTGTACACCAAGAAGAACCTGACTGCCATCGGGGAATTCATCGCCCCCACTCACATTGATCATTCTGCTGCGGCTGCCGGTCTACCAGACGGTCCCGAGGGATCCAGACAAGCCATCGGCATGATGCTGACAGGTTTTCCTGATCTGCACGTCACGGTTGAGGACATGATCGCCGAGGGGGACAAGGTGGTCGTCCGCATGACGATGCGTGGCACCCAGCAGGGAGCGCTTGGGGGTATCCCCCCAACTGGCAAGCAGGTAGTGGTCTCGACCATCGATATCGTCCGCATCGAAGGTGGCAAGATCGCGGAAGAGTGGGGCATTGATGATCGCCTCAGCATGCTCCAACAACTCGGCCTTGTCCCTGCGATGTAATGCCTGTGCATTTCCCTTCATTGTGAAAGGGCTGCACCAATGGTGAGAGAGAGGGTCTCAAGATGAAAAAACAGCAACAGGATTTCGAGGTCGTTCCCTATGCGAAGCTGCGGCGCGTGATGGCGCTCACGCTTCGTTCAGCGCAGCGTAAACCGATGATCCATGGCCTGATCGAAGTCGATGTCACGCGGGCGCGTGCTCATCTCAGGGCGCACAAAGCAAAAACCGGGGAGTCTCTCTCGTTCACGGCGTTCATTCTCGCTTGTTTGGCACGGGCCATATCTGAGAACCCATCAGTGCAGGCGTGTCGCAAAGGCAACAAGCAGCTGGTCGTGTTTGATGAGGTGGATGTGGCGACGGCCATTGAGCGCGACATGGGGGGACAAAAGCAGCCCATTGTCTACATTGTCAAGGGCGCCAATACCAAGACCTTGCGCGAGATTCATGACGAGATCAGGGCAGCCCAGACCGAAGCAGTAGAGCAAGCCTGGGTGAGCTTCAAGGAGTTCCGGTTCTTCCCGCTGCTGGTCTTCAGATGCATCTGGCCGATCTTCTGGTGGCTGCTGGGGAGACATCCGCGCCTGCAAAAGAAATACGGCGGGACGGTGGGTCTCACGGCGGTCGGCATGTTTGGCA
>Ga0207646_10008815_pt1 | contig 10062 bp, 7 predicted proteins | sample KBSK5502metaG_FD_184343 | JGI IMG/M metagenome (GOLD analysis project Ga0207646, IMG submission 184343) | Corn, switchgrass and miscanthus rhizosphere microbial communities from Kellogg Biological Station, Michigan, USA - KBS K5-50-2 metaG... | ecosystem: Host-associated > Plants > Roots >...
TCGGCGAGCTCGACCAGCCCGTGCCGTTCCAGCTCCTTGAGGTGGTAGTTGGCCTTCTGCCGGGGCAGCCCCAGCCGGGCCGCCAGCATGGCGGCCGAGCCGGGCTCGGCCAGGGCGGCGAGGATCCGGGCCCGGATCGGGTCCAGGGACGCCTCGGCCGCAGCGGGTTCCTCGATCACAGCGACGTCCAGCACCGTTCCAGGATCCAACCGACAAGAAAATTTGTCAAGACAGTTTTAATTGTCGGTGCGTTGTGTCGCCGGTGCGTTGTGTCGCCGGTGCACCAGGCGGATGCCCCGGGGTCAGGGGCTGCCTTCCTACGCGGGGTGGTAACAGAGGTAGACGGTGCCGCTGCCGAACCTGTGCTCCTGCGCCAGGGCTAGGTTCAGGCGGACCTGGTCGGGCAGGGCCCGGGTGCCGCCGCCCACGACGGCCGGGACCACGAACAGCTGGTATTCGTCCACCAGGCCGGTCGCGATGGCCTGGGCGGCGAGGTGCGCGCCGCCGACGGCGAGGTCTCGGGCGGCCGCTTCCTTCAGCTTGCGGACCTGGTCCGGGTCGAAGTCCCGCTCGACGCGGGTCCTAGCGGTGTCCGGCGCCCCGAGCGTGGTGGAGTACACGATCTTGTCGGCGGCCTGCCAGATCCGCGCGAAGTCGAGCGAGACGGGCCGCTGGCCGGCGAGGGTATGCGCGGTTTCCCAGTAGCGCATCGTCTCGTACATTCGGCGCCCGTAGAGATAGGTGCCGACCGGGCGCTCGAGTTCGTTGACGAACGCGTGCACTTCCTCGTCCGGCGCCGCCCACTCGAAGCGTCCGTCCGCGTCGGCGATGTAGCCGTCGATCGACATGATGGCCGAGTAGATCAGCCGAGCCATGCGAGCCTCCTTTGGTCTGGTCTTCCCCCTCAGACCGCGGAGCCGCGAGAAAATCAGCGGCCCGGCCGTGCGGAATAGGCTAGACCTCTGTCATCGGACACGCCCACGGGATCTGGCAGTGTCATACAGCAAAGACGTCGGTGAGGTCAGCGCGCGTTACCGTCCAGGCGGCGAGGTGCCGTCGGTGACGTACCCGTCGGGTACTCACGTCGTGTTCACCGCCCCGGGCTCGGCGACCAACGGCCAGTATGGCCTGTTCGAATGGAACATGACCGGGACGTGCGGGGGCGCCGATCCGCACTTTCACACGACCTTCTCCGAGTCCTTCTATGTCATGGAGGGCACGGTCCGGCTCTTCAACGGGGAGACCCGGATCTCCGGCAATAGGGCAGCGACAGGTCCGTGACATGCTGCTTTGTCTGGGCTTACCTGTGCGTAATTGTCAAAACAATGGTAGGATAGTGGCATGTCAGCGGCGGTTGCGGCGATCCTGGAGGGCATGCCAGAGCCTCGCGATCTTCGCATGCACGAGCTGGACGGCCGGTGCGTGATCACGGCCGGCGCGGTGGTGCTGTTCAGTTATGACGCTGGTGACATCGTGATGCGGAACATGGCACTGGCGGCGCTGCGGCAGCTGGGGTTCCGGGGCCGGGTGGTCGCGGCGGTGCTGGGCTTGTCGGAGGCGTACGTCGCGACGCTGCATAACGCGGCGCTGCGCGACGGGTCGGCGGCGCTGACCGGCCAGCCGCGCCGGGGCCAGCCGGGGAAGGTGACCGCGGCGCAGTGGGAGCTGGCCAGGGCGTGGCGGGTGCAAGGTGCCAGCGACGCGGAGATCGGGCGGCGGCTGGGGGTGGCGCACACCACGATCGGCCGCGGCCTGGGGCCGCGCGGGCAGGCGCCGGCCCGGGAAGGCGAGCCCGGCTGGGCGGCTGCGGAGCCCCTGTTCACCGGTTCCGGGACTGAGCCTGAGCCTGAGGCCGGGCCTGATGAGGCTGAGGCTGGTGCGGGCCCGCCGCCGGGCGGAGGGCTGCCGGCCTGGCCGCTGCCGGCGGAAGGCGTGTTCGCGTCGCGGTATGCCGGGGCGATGCTGCTGCATGCGTTCTTCGCGCGGGCGGACGCCGGCAGCGTGCTGCCTGCCGCAGGTGACCGCCGGCCGGAGGATGTGGCGCTGCTGTCCGCGGTCAGCATGTGCTTCGCCCTCGGCGCGGACACGATCGAGGCGTTCAAGCACCTGGCCGCCGCCGATGCCGGGCCGCTGGCCGGGCTGGGAGTGCTGCCGGGGCTGCGGACCCTGCGGTCTCACCTGGCCCGGATCGCCGATGCGGCCGACCCGGTGGCGGTGCAGGCGATGTTCGCGTCCGCGATGCTGGCCGCGGACCCGGTGGCCTCCGGCGTCTACTACGTCGATGACCACTTCGTCCCCTATACCGGCGCGAAGCCGGTCGCCAAGGGGTGGAACAGCAAGCGGGGCCGGGCCGAACGAGGCCGCGCGGACACCCGGGGTTCCCCTCAAACCGTGGAGACTTCCTCATAGCCGATTCGTGTAATTTCGTCGCTTCTTCTGACTATCGAACGCCAGTTCACTTCGTTTTCCTGGCGTTCGTTTGTGTGCCGGGCAGGGAGCGCCGGACGCGCCGTGCCCTGGGCGGGGGCAGGCTGGGGCCTGGCCGCCGAAAACAGGGCCAACCTTCCCTTCCCTGCTGCGGCACTAGGAGCCTGCTGAAAAATGGTTAGCAGGTCCGGGCGTTTTGCCGGCTTGGCGTTCGATTGCCTGGGACAACGTCTGTCATGCAGGGTTTCGAGCGGATGGACCGGGAGCTTTTGGACGCTGCGGCGCTGGCCGGGCACCTGGTCCCGGCGGGCAGCATGTTCGCGTTCCTGGCCGGGCACCGGGGCGAGGTGTTCCCGGACGCGGATTACGCGGACCTGTTCTCCCCGCCCGGGGTGGGCCGGCCGTCGCTGCCGGCCACCCAGATGGCGGCGGTGCTGACCTTGCAGGCGCTGCATGATTACTCGGACCGGGAGACCGCCGAGGCGGTGAAGTTCGATGTCCGGTGGAAGGTGGCGATCGGCGCGAGCCTGGATGACCCGGGGTTCGACCCGTCCTCGCTGGTGTACTGGCGGAAGAGGCTGGCGAGGTCGCAGCGGCCGCACCGGGTCAACGACGCGGTCAAGACGGTGATCGAGCAGACCGGGGTCCTCAAGGGCCGGCGCCGCCGGGCGGTGGACTCCACGATCCTGGCCGATGCGGTGGCCACCCAGGACACCGTCACCCAGCTGGTCTCGGCCATCCGCCGGGTGGCGCGGGAGGTCCCTGGCGCGGCGGAGCAGATCGCGCAGGTGTGCACGGGGCACGATTACTCCGGGCCGGGTAAGCCGAAGATCGACTGGGACGACCCGGCGGCCAAGGACGCGCTGGTGTCGGCGCTGGTCAACGACGCGACCGCACTGGTTGCCGCGCTGCGAGGCCGGGACCTGGAGGAGTCGGCGGCGTCGGCGGTGGCGCTGCTGGCTCTGGTCGCCGGGCAGGATGTCGAGCCCGCCGAGGGCTCGGACGGGCGGGACGGGCGGTGGCGGATCGCCCGCAAGGTCGCCGAAGACCGCGTCATCTCGACTGTGGATCCCGGGGCCCGGCACACCCGTAAGTCTCCCGAGGCCCGCCGGGACGGGTACCGCGCCCACCTGGCCGCCGAGCCGGACACCGGGATCATCACCGATGAGAAGCTGACCGGGGCCGCCGGGACCGAGAACTCCGACGCGGCAGTCGCCGCGGAGTTCGTGGCCGCTGAGACCGCCGCCGAAAGCACCCGCGGCACGGGGGCCGGCCGAGACGGTGACCGGGACCAGGACGATGCCGGCGGGCAGCTCGCCTGGTGCGGCGATTCGGCCTACGGCACCGGGGACCTGCGCGCGGCGATCACCAGCGCCGGGCACCAGGCGGTGATCAAGCCCTGGCCGCTCCTGCCTGCCGTCCAGGGCGGCTTCACCGCCGATGACTTCACCGTTGACACGGCCGCCCGTACCGTGACCTGCCCGGCCAGGATCACCCGCCGGATCACCGCCGGGAACGCCGTCATCTTCGGCGTCGCCTGCCGGGAATGCCCGCTGCGCGACAAGTGCACCACCGCCAGAGCCGGCCGCACCGTGCACCTGCACGAGCACGACAGCCTGCTGCGCGCCGCCCGCGCGGACTGGGCCGCCGACCCAGGGCTGCGCCAGGACTACATGACGCACCGGCCCCACGTCGAGCGGGCCATCGCCCAGATCGCCACCTGGCGCGGACGCCGGCTCAAGCTCCGCTACCGCGGACAGGCCAGGAACCACGCCTGGCTCAAGCGCCGGACCGCCGCGGTGAACCTGCGTAAGCTGCTCGGCCGCGGCCTGACCCGCCACGACGCCACCTGGATGCTGGCCACCTGACCAAAGGCCAGGCCCCGCACTGGCCAAGCCAGCTCTGCAGGACGCTCCCGGACCGCCCGGCCGGACGCCCGGTGCCCGGCCTGGCAAGGCAACCCGCCACGGCCCCAGGGCCGGCACAGCCAGAACACGACGCCAGGACACGCTATGGACGGCCGCAGAACCGGCCCAATTCAGCAGGCTCCTAGCACCAGGTGATGCCAGCAAACCTGGCGCTTCTGCACCCGCGGCTCAGGTCCCTGTCCCTGCGTCACACCCGAACCTCGAAGCTACCGGGCACCTTCGTCCCCGCTACGTGCCGGGCAGCGGTCCGATGGCGTGATCGGACACGGCAAAGCCGGCGAAGTCGACGTACTGGTTTCGCGGGCTTGCCCATGTGGGATCGCCGCCACCGAAGAAGGTGGAGAAGAACACGCCGTCAATCTTCAGGTCGCTCGTCGTCCTGAACGCAAGCCCAGTCGCCCGATACGCTTCGATACCGTTTACCCAGACCGTGATCGTTCCATCGGAGGCGCCCAGGGTGTTCAGCCGCACCTCCTGCTCAACACAGGTCCACACCCCCGGCTTCCACGTCCAGTTCCCCCGGCCGAGCGACGTGCCGTGCGCGACCGATGTCGGTAGGTAGGCGTATACCTCGGCGGCACCGCCTTTGCGCCACATGTAACGGGTGGAGAAACCGTCCGATCCGTTCGGGATGTGGCGTCCGCTGGTGACCGTGCCGCCGAACAATCCCGGCAGCTTGCCACCCTTGACGAAGTCGAACCCTGGAGGGAAACGCACGTAGAACCGAAAGTGCAGGAGGTCGGTCGAGCCGACGCGAAGCAGCAGGTATAGCTGCGCGCCACCCCACGGGCTGTGGTACAGGTTGCCGGAGCGCTGGCTGGCGGACCCCGCCGGATAGAAGACCCGCAGGATCCGAGGAAAGCGGGGATCATCCGAGGTCATTATCTGCGTCCGATCCAGCCCGAACGATCCGTGTTTCTCGGGAACCAGGGCATCCCCGAAGATCTCCTGAGCGTCGCTGGGGAGGGTAGCGCCGCTGAGTACGGTAGCCGACGAGCCTTCACCCGAGTGCGTCGGCGGCACGACCGCCACCGACGGCTCAGCGGAGCCAGTCCCCGCCGAGTGCGACGCCGATGATGAACCCTGGCAGGCCGCGGTCATCAGCGCCAGCACAGCCATGCAGAAGACTGAGGCCATCCACCGTCCTCTCCGCATCTCAGCCACCTCCTCGAGCATTCAGGGCAACGCCGTTTTGCAGAACCAACTCCGAAAGCCCATGCCGCGACCGCGGTTCTTCGGCGCATCTTCATATTCATACGAATCTCCGGCTTGCCTCACGAGAGTCCCTACTCTGGTCGAAAGCCCCGGTCATGCCGTGTTGCGGACATGCCGGGCCACCCGCGGCACTGGGATACTACGGTGCCGCAGTTGATGGACAGTCTGCAGGATGATCGCCAACAGCACGGCTGCGATCGCAGTGAAACCGAGCCAGGGGACCGGTGGAAGGCTGAGCACGGTGAGGCTGTCCCGGCTGATGTATCCCGCTCCCGCGAGGGCGATGGGCGCCCGAATCAGGGAGCCGGAGAGGTCAACGCGCCCTCTGACCTCGACCTTGATTCCATCTCTCTCGGCCACCACATCGACACCCGACACTTTGGCCTTCACTCCCGACCCGACATGGATCCCGATGACGGCGCTGTCGATATCCACGCCGGCGATGGCGGCGGGGGCCAGCAGAGCGATCCCGATGTGGCCGCCGGATATTTGCCCGCCGGACATTCGCAGGGCCGCCGATGCGGATGTCACCCCATCGTGTGAGACGCCGATGACCGCGATGTCGGACAAGGACACCGCGCCGGCGGTGCGCGTGACGGTAACCCCGTCCCGGCCGCCACGGACGGTCACGCCGGACAACTGAATCCGGGCCGCCGGGCCGTAAACGCGCACTCCAACCGGGGATCCGCTTATCCGTGACGAGAGGAGACGCACGTCGGTCGCGGCAACCTCTGCGCCCGACCGGCTAAAGCCGGTCACGACGGCACCGCGCAGCGTCACGGCCCTCGTCCCCGCCGTCACGGCGATACCGGTCTGGCCGCCGTCCAGGTGGGCCCCGATCACGCTCACGTCATGGCTGGCCCCTGAAATCGTCAACGCCGTCCGGTGGTCACCGACAGCCTCCAGACCGTTCACAGTACAGCGCACACAGCCGACAAGGCGCACCCCGCCGCCCAAGTCCGCGGCCGTCTTCACGCCGGTCAATACCAAGCCAGTCTGTGTGACCGCCTTCACCCCCGCGGCGGCGTTGCCGGTAGCCCTCAGCCCAGCCACGTGGCGTGTGCCCGGGCCGCTGATGATCACCCCGCTTCCGCCGTTACTCCGGCTGACCACATCCCTCAGCATCGTCGCGCGGTCCCCTCGTAGCAACAGGCCGTCGAGGACCGCGTGCTCGACGGTCACATGGCTGAGCCGGACTCCGACAGATTCGTCCAGCAGAAGGCCGACCAGGTTGCGCTCGAACCGTGCGTCGACCGCTGAGCCGGTGCTGCCTTTGCCCCAAGTGACCCCGGCCACCCCCGACACCGAGAGCAATCGGGCCAGCGTGGCCGACCCCGGAAACCCGGCCGGCCGCGGCCGGCCAAGATCGCTTATGGTACTTCCGAACACGTCCAGGCGCCCGCCAGCAGCTGCGTACACGTACGGGCGGCCCGCCCACGACGCAGGGACGGGCCGCCAGTGAGCATCGTTACCCGCTCGCAGCGAACTCAGTGTGACCCCGCTCATCGTGAGGGTGGCGTGCTCACAACGGATCCACGACGCCGAAGCCGGGGACGTTCCGCCGATGAGCAGCAGCCGCCGCACGCCCGGCCCGATCTGCATGTTAGTCCCTGAGGTAAGCAGCAGCGCGGCTGAAAGCACCGCGGTGTCCCGGCTCGGCATCGAGATCAGCTCGTTGCCGCTGAGCGCCCCCGCCAGCCACGAGACCGTCACGGTACCCCCGGCCCGGTGGGTGTGGGTGACCAGGGTGCCGTTCTGGACCACGTCGACCGACATGGCACGGACGATGATGAGCCGGTCAGGCTCGCCGACCCGCGACCAGGCCGCCTTATCCAGCTCGGACGTCCGCAGGAAGTTATTCTGGGCTCGCTGGGCGGGCGTGCTCGGCGGGCCACCGGGCTTGCTCGGACTCGGGCTCGAACTCGGACTGGGGGTGGGCAGCGCGGCGACTGTGCCGGCCACTTTGGCCGTGGCGGCCACTTCCGCTGTACCGGCAGCCGCCGTAGCCGCCCAGACAACCGCGACCCCACCCGCGGCAACCGCGGTTGCCGAAGCCACCGCCGCCGCTACCGAGGCAAGTCGCGCAACCGTTGCCAGCCGCGACCCACGGATGCGGACTCTCATACCGGCGCCTCCGATCGCGTCTGCTGGGTGCGAACCACGACACCGTCCTTGACTTGGACCTGGCGGGTCAGCCAGCGCTGCTTCCGGATCGTGAGCAAGGCACAGATCTTGACGAGGGCCATCATGAAAGAGGTGAGGACGAATCCTGGGACCAAGAAGAACGACGAAGGCCGGCGGACCAGGTGCGGGAGGATCTTCATGGATCGGCTGACCCACCACCACCCCGCTAGGCACCAGACGAAAAACCAGTTCCGCTCGACGAGCGCGATCAACATGAAGGTCGGTGAAATCAGCAGCGTAAAGCTGCTGACCGCCTTGTCCAGCATCGTGTATGCGAGGAACGGGTGGCGCCACACCCATCGGCGCGACAATGCACGCAGATCCGACCGCCAGGTGTTACGTGCCCACCGCAACCGCTGCTTAAAAAAGACCGGCACGGTTCCCGGGAACGTGGACCACACCCGGGCCGTGCGTTGCAGGTAGGTCAAGTGACCGCGTTCGAGGATGAGCGTCGTCAGCCGTTTGTCATCACCGGACATGCACGGAACCCCGAGGAATGTCTCGGTCATGAAGTCGTGGGAAACCTCAAGCAGCAGTTTCCTGCGGTAGACCGCGGTGCGGCCGGACAGGCAGGACACCGCCCTGCCCACTACGGTCTGCGCCGAGTTCTCGTCGAAGTAGCGGTAGTCGAGGTACATGTCGTTGACACGCTGCAGAAAGCCTCGCGGGTTGTAGACATTCTGGCGTGTTCCAACTCCGCCCACGCGAGGGTCGGCGAACGGTTTGCACACCTCGGCTGCGACGTCCTGCGCCCAGATAGTGTCGGAGTCGACAAGCGCAACGAGGTCGGTGTAGCAAGCCTCCCAGCCTCTCCGGAGGGCATCTCGCTTACCTGGCACCTCGGTGACGATGACGGTGACCGGGTAGCGGCGCGCCACACGCTGGCAGACGCTGTCCGTCGAGTCGATCACCAGAACGATCTGGTCGACCTCGTTCGCCAGCCAGGACTCAATGGCCTGCGCGAAGATCACCGGGTCTTCTTGGTACACCGGGACCACCACGCTCAGCGGCAGCCTGAAGTCAGCAGTAGCAGGACGGTAAAGCGCTGCCGGGATGCGGCGGATCAGCCAGCACGTCCAGCGAATCAGGCCCAAGAAACCAAGAGGGACATATGCGAAGTAGTAACGAAGATCCCAGAAGGTCGTCTGCCAAAGGGTCATGTGCGTTTGCTTCTCGTAAGGGACAATGCGCCGCCAAGGTCGATTGGGGTCAAGTGGGAGTCGCAGGACAGCGATTCACGCCTGCGCGACACCGATATTCAGGCGAACAGTATGACCGCCTGCAGGCCGATTACACAGCAAATTCACCGAACGTGTTCCTAAAGACTGCTTAAGGTGAGGTTAGAACAAGTAGCCCCGAGAATCCGCGCCGCTGCTGAGTTGTCCGGAACGGCAACATCGCGGATAGCTGAACTAACGCACACGTAACTATTCGGAAGTCCTGTGGTCCGGTCCGCGTTTGCCCTGGTAGGCGCGGTCCAGCCCGCTCCCAGCCACACTATTTCCGGATACGTACACGCACACGGCCAAAGCCTCGGGCCGCCCCGACACGGTCGTGAAAGATCGAGGCTAATTATAATGTGGCGCAAGGGGTATCGGTCTAACCAATACTTACCGTAACGCCATCTGAGTCCTGCGATAATCGCACTTCCGTGGCGAGTTCTTCACAGAAACCACGTCACCTGTGGCACAACAGTACGCCGACAATGGTAACTACACCGGTATTGAAGCAGCGATTACACGCCATATAATCAGCTCCCTGCCAAAAGTAATGGTCGGGTGCGGATCCGCTAACTGGTCCATTAAAGAGGATCTGGCAAGCCCGACGATAAATATGCTGGTTCGAAGACGTTCCCTTAAGCGGCAGTGCGCCCAGACCGGGTGCGCCAGTTGAGTTGCGCTGGACGGCACTGAAGCCACCGCGTGGTGCGCTGATTGCATCGGCTGTGTCCCTCCCCTTGCTACGGCGAAGCCGCGGCACATGATCTCGACAGCGCGACCGTATGCGACACACTGCGCATCTACCCTACAAGAAGACGGATTAGGATAGCGCCTGTTTGCACAATTGTTTTAGCAGGGAGCAGTTAATGTGGACGTTAGCGACCGGAATGGTATATTTCGGACATTGCCTGAAGATTGAGCTTCTTCATCCTGATTACGGAGGAGCCTGGCGTTTGGACTGATCAGGTCCCGGATCTCCGGCAATAGGGCAGCGACAGGTCCGTGACATGCTGCTTTGTCTGGGCTTACCTGTGCGTAATTGTCAAAACAATGGTAGGATAGTGGCATGTCAGCGGCGGTTGCGGCGA
>Ga0207646_10008817_pt1 | contig 10059 bp, 8 predicted proteins | sample KBSK5502metaG_FD_184343 | JGI IMG/M metagenome (GOLD analysis project Ga0207646, IMG submission 184343) | Corn, switchgrass and miscanthus rhizosphere microbial communities from Kellogg Biological Station, Michigan, USA - KBS K5-50-2 metaG... | ecosystem: Host-associated > Plants > Roots >...
ATGAGAAAGCCCTGGTGGAGCACACAGGGGGACGGTGAGCGCACCTACACGAGGTGATTGACGCACAGGCAGCCACGCGCCATAACCAGCTTGAGCCGGCGCTGCGGATCGGTGAGGACGGCAATATCTTGCAGTGGATCACCATCAACAACGAGCAGATCGGCAGACGCTCCCGGCGCCACCACGCCCACCTGCCCTTCGAGGCGCAGTAAGCGTGCCGCCACCGTCGTCGCCGAGCGCAGGAGATCGGCGGGCGGCTGCACCTGGCGGCGCAGCGTGAATTCGCTGAGTTGCTCCTCGTGCATGCCGCCCAGCAAATCGGTCCCGTACACGATCGGAAGATGCGCCCGGTGCGCGAGCTCGAGGGCATGCAGGCCCGCATGCAGCACATCGAAGACTTTGCGATGACTGTGTTCCGGCAGCCCAAACTCGCGTCCGCGCGCGGCCAGGGCGGAATAGGTGACCAGTGTCGGGACATAAAAGGCTCCGCTCTCCTGGAAGAGCGGCAGGCTGCTTTCGTCCATGAGATTGCCATGCTCGATACTGCGCACGCCGCACTCCAGGCCCCGATTGATCGCTCGCGAGGTATAGGCGTGTCCGGCGACATAAAGGTTGGCGGCCTCGGCTTCCTCGACAGCGGCGCGAATCTCCTCGCGCGAGAACTGAACCGAATCAACGCGGTCGGTGGGAGAAGCGACCCCGCCACTGAGCATGAGCTTGAGATGGGATGCGCCGCGTCGGATCTCCTCGCGGGCTGCCTTGCGCACTTCCTCCACGCCATCGCAGATGACTCCCGGGCTGGGGCAGCAGTGACAGCGATCGTACGCCTGCCTGCCCTGGCCGCGAAAATCGCCATGCCCTCCTGTCTGCGAGAGGGCTTTGCCGCCAAAGACGAGACGTGGCCCCTCGAGGTAGCCCTCCTCAAGGGCCTGTGCCAGCCCATACTCGGCTCCGCCCACGTCGCGCACCGTCGTGAAACCGCGCCGCAGCATGCCCATTAGCACGCCGGCCGCTCGCGCCGTGACATAGGCCGGGGACCACTCGGCTAGCCGCGCCAGGTCTGCGGTGACGGCGGTCACATGCACATGGGCATCGATCAGGCCGGGCAGCAAGGTCATGCCCCGCAGATCAAAGCTCTGCGCCTCGCTGGCGTGCATGTCGGCCCCTCCGACCTCCACAATGCGGTCTCCCTCGACGAGGACCGAGCCATCAGCAAGATAGTCGCCACGCTCGGCATCCAGGATCTGTGCGTTCCGAAAGAGATAGCGTGCCATTCTGCTCTGTTTTCCTTTCATTCAACAGGCACTTGCTCAGCAGTCTGGGCATCTTCTTCAATGGTAATCGTCCCGGCTGCTCCATCAACGGTGATGCAGCTGCCGGTGGTGATGCGCCCGGTGGCTCCTGCGACTCCGACGACCGCCGGGATGCCATACTCACGGGCCACGACAGCGCCGTGCGAGATGGCCCCGCCCATCTCCATGACCAGCCCGCCAGCCGTGAGGAAGAGGGGCGTCCAGCCGGGATCGGTGGAGGGAGCGACCAGAATTTCACCGGGGGCCAGATGTGCACCGGTTGGATCGAGGACGACGCGCGCCTTCGCTGTCACTGTTCCCGGTGAGGCAGGCGTCCCCCGCAGCACGCCTTGGGACTCGCCCGCCGCATCCACAGCAACTGCGCTGGGTTCGGTGCCGTCGGAGAGCAGCATACGCGGGATGTGGCGGCGGCGCATTTCGAAGTCGTAAGTGCTGCGGTGATCGCGCACCGTGTTCTGCATCTCTTCTCCCGCCAGTGCAGCGTGGACCTCTGGCAGCGAGAGGAAGAAGACATCCCTAGCAGTTTCCAGCCGGCCAGCCTGCTCCAGTTCCTTCCCAACGGTCCACCACAGGTCACGCATGCGCGCCATCAGCAAGACGATGATAAACTTTGGCATCTCACGCAACCCAACCAGATCACGCGTTCTTCTCAAGAAGAAGTGCACGAGCCTACTCCGCAGCCAGCCCTTGCTCCTTGCCCGCTGGACCAGTTCGGCAAGCATGCTTTCGGCCTCCTGTGCTCCCCGCTGGAATTGCACAGGAGGAGCTAAGGATGGATCATCCATATGCAGGTAGTTGGAAAGCGCACCGAGGATATGGGTCGGATCTTCTGACCAGCGCGGCAGGCCAAGGTCGATCTCGGCTACTCCACGGTGTCCGTAGCGGGCGAGAAATTCGGCCAATCCCTGCTGGAGCGGAGGAGCTAAGATGCCTGCACGATACTCCTGCGCCAGTTGCTCGGGTGTGCTTGCGTGGACATGCCCAACGATGTCGAGATGAGTGGCGACACGTTGTGCCAGGTGCCAGAGTTCCAGATCCATCTCGGTCGTTGGATTGTAAGGGAGACCACGCAGCACCACTTGCCTCTCCTCTGGCTTCGCAAGATCGCCTAGGAGCTTGCCCGAAGCCGCCTGACTGCCCAGGCCGACAATCAGGACCGGCGCGAGACCGCCAACGACACCCAGGAAGTCCCCTACCACATGCTCCATCCCCAACAGACGCTCTTCGGGCGTTCTGCCGGGGGTGATGAAATTCATGGCCCGTACACGCTCAGCAGTCTTCTGTACCCGCTTGACCGCCGCCTTCGGCCAGAACACCGCTTGAAGGGCATAGATGGGAGCCCGAGTTTTCTCAAGCACCCTGCCGAACGCGCGTATCAGGGGCCAGCGTTTGGTTGCAATGAGCGAGAGACGTGGATCGCCGGTCAGTTGCTTGAAGAGTGGCACCGAGAGGGCCTCCCCCTGGCTCGCCGCGCCGATGAGCGCTCTGCGTCCCACCTTGTTGCGCAACACTGGCGTCACGTCGAGGAAGAGGCGCTGACCGGCCTCGATCAGGGCCGGTGGGCCGCTCCAAGGATCGGGCTGCCGATAGCCAAATCCGGCGGCAATCCCTGATGCGATCAAACGGAACGCCGAGAGCCCCGCCGGAGTGAAGGGGCGATAGACGCCCTGCACCACGTTGGCTGAAACATAGACGCGCAGTTCATCGTTGCTCGTCGGTGCGCTGGCCGGCAGCGGGTAGAGCGTGGTGATCGGCCGCGATTGCGTGAGCCAGAGCACGCCTTCGGGATCAATGGCCCACTCGGTATCCTGCGGCTGGCCGTAGTACGCCTCGACGCGTGCTCCAAGCTCGGCCAGGGCGCGGATTTGCTCATCGGTGAGGCAGGCTTCATTCTTGCCTGAGCCTTCCTCACTGCGCCGCGTGCCTCCTTCCGCGGTTCCCCGGATGATGACACGCTTCTCTCCCAGCCTGCGCTCGACGATCTCACCGGTCGCGGTATTCACCACAAAATGATCGGGAGTGGTCGCGCCGGAGACGACGGCCTCTCCCAGGCCGGGATTCGCGTCGATGACGGCTTGACGCCGCTTGCCTGTCACCGGATGAGCGGTGAAGAGTACGCCTGCCACCGAGGATTCGATCATGCGCTGCACCACCACGGCTAGCTTGACGCTGCTCTGATCAAGGCCGAGGCTCTCCCGATAGCTCACCGCACGATCAGTCCACAGCGAGGCCCAACAGTGCAGTACTGCATCCAACACCGCCTCGACGCCCACGATATTGAGGTAGGTGTCCTGCTGGCCGGCAAAGCTGGCAAAGGGAAGATCTTCAGCCGTGGCAGAGGAGCGCACCGCCACAGGGATAGGTGCTCCAGACCCCAAAACGCGATAGGCTCCGGTGATAGCATCAGCAATGTCTGCTGGGATGGTCGCCGCCAGAATGCGGTGGCGCGCCGCCTGCGCCACAGCTGTGAGCCGTTGGGCATCTCCGCCCTCCTCGGCCTGTGAAGTTGCATGTGCATCCAGAACGCTTTGCAGTGCAGCTTCCGCAGCAACGAGCGCGTAGGCTTTCGTCGTGACGCAGAAACCGGGTGGCACTGGTAACTTCGCATTGATCAGCTCCCCGAGATTGGCAGCCTTGCCGCCGACCAGCGCCAGCATATCACGATGCAGTGCATTCAAAGGGAGCACGAAATCCCTGGAACTATGTTGAGCTTGGTACTGATGATCTTGTTGTGGAAGACTCATGTTGTGCTCTCCATTCTCGTCTCCTGCATTTCTCACCCTTCACCGATATCTAGCTCCCAGGCGAACCAGTGTCAACATCTTACCATTACGCCGTGTGTTCCTGTGCCCCGGCCGCTGTGCAGAGGTCCCCAGGCAGCGGGCGGTAGGGATCGGAGTAGCCGAAGGCTTGCGGCCCCACCATCGACAGCGCCTCCGGACTTTTAAGCGGCCCTGGAGCGGCGATGGCGAGCACCGCCACCTGGTAGCCGTAGCGCAAGACTTCGGTCGTGAGCGGCTCGCCCGTCTCCGGGTGGACCAGGCAGATCAGGTCGGGCACCGTCACGAGCGCATCGCCCGTCTCGAGGTCCTGGGCGATCAGGTACTCATTTTGAAAGTCAATGCCGATGCGCCGCGATCCGCCGGCCAGCACCACCCGGCCGCGCGCAAAACCCTGCGTCGTGCGCCGTTCAACGTCCACCACTTTACCCGTACAGAGCTGCTGCCCTGGCAAGAGCGCCAGCATGGCGTCGACAGGATCCCGGTGACGCTCTCTGGCCAGGCGCACTGCCCGACCCACACGTGCCGCCAGGCTGACGGTCCCGGGTATCGCCGCGCGGCGGTAGTCGGCAGCCGGCAGGCAGAAGAGGGCCATCGCCGCACTGCCACCCATCGCCACGGTCGCGGCGCGGGCGATCTGCTCCGCCCAGCGCGCGCTCGCCACCTTTCGGATGAGCAGCGCGTTGCCGCGCACGTCTTGTAGCGCGATGGGCGTGATGGGCAGGTCCGCGATGGCGAAGGTGCACATCTGCAGTTCGGGGAAGGCCCGGCCCATGCCGTCCCCGTCAACGAGAGGCAGCCCGGCCTGGGCGGCGACCACCAGGGGACGCAGCGCGTTGGCCCCACCGATTTCAATCGAACTCACATGGGTGACCGGGCGCCCCCAGGCCATCTCGACGGCACGCATCGCCCCCAGGTACTCGCCGCCATTGGGCAGGCGCTCGATCGAGATTGTCGGCGCTCCGATGCCCCCCACCGGGCAGATCAGATCCGTGTCCTCGAGCGTGCTGGCAGGCACCACCGTGATGCGTGCGCCCGCGCGTAGCAGTTCGCGCACATGCAGGTAGCCCAGGTACGGGTTGCCTCCACCACCCGTCCCCAGGATGCCCGCGCCGATGGATAGGTCGTGCAGGTCCTGCTCCGTGAGCACCCAGCTCATGCCTCGCTCCTTTCACGGCCCGGCAGCTTGAGCCGGCCCACCACTTTGACGCGCAGCCGGACGGCATTACCGGGCAGATAGGCGAGCGGTATTTCCTCGCGTTCGATGAGCTCGAGGGTATCAGGATCGGCTCCGGCGCGACAGGCCTTCTCGCAGGCCATCTCCCGGGCTTCGACGAGGACGCTCTCGCGCGAACGGCCCTCCAGGCGCCAGATGCGGTCGACCTCGCCCGAGACCTGCGCGATGGCGGCCCCGATGGCGTTCGCGCAATCGGCGTGCTCTGGCCGCACGATCTCCGAGGCGCCAGGGAGACGGTCCGGTACCAGGAAACTCCCGCCGCCGACGGCAATCACGGGCACGCCTGCGGGACTTGTCTTGACGCGGTCAATGCCCTCTGCCAGGAGACGTAGCGCTGCGCCAACAGCCCGCTCGACCAGCTCCGGTGCCAGGTTGCGCACCCGGTCGGGATTGCCCAGGTGGGTGATTCCGGCTGCCACAGCGATGTCCGTCAGTGTGAGCGTGTCACCGCCAAAGACGCGGGCCGCAGTCGTGAGCAGGTAGCCGACGCTGCGTGGCCCGACCGACGCGCGCTTGCTTTCAGCCCGCACGATGCTGCCCCCACCCAGAGCGAGGGAGAGGATCTCGGGCATGCGGAAGTTCGTCCGCACGCCGCCGAGTGCAATCGCCACCGAAGACGGGCGCGGAAACCCGTGCTGCAGGGCACCGATATCGGTGGTCGTGCCACCCACATCCACGACCACTGCATCCCCAAGCCCGGAGAGTTCGGCGGCTCCCCGGATACTATTGGTCGGGCCGGAGGCAACCGTGAGAATGGGGGAGCGCAGCGCCTCATCGAGCGCCATGAGGGTGCCGTCGTTCTGGGTCAAGAAGAGGTCGGCCACGATTCCGTGTCGCGCGATGGCTGCACGAAAGGCCTCCACAGCGCGCGCTATGACCCGCATGAGCGCCGCGTTGAGGACGGTGGCATTCTCGCGCTCCAGCAGACCTAGTGTCCCAATCTCGTGGGAGAGCGAAATGGGGACGCGCTCTCCCACGGCTTCGCGTAGGAGAGCGGCGGCACGGCGCTCGTGTTCGGGGTTAACCGGTGCAAAGACGGAACTCACCGCGATGGCGTCCACTTGACCGCGCAGATCTCGCCCGACCGTGCGCAGGTGCGTCTCGTCCAGTGGGCTGATTTCGCGACCGTCGAATTCGCAGCCGCCGGCGACGATGTAGCTTGCCTGTCCTACCAGGGAGCGGAGATCCTCCGGCCAATCCACCAGGGGAGGGAGCGCCAGGGTCGCGGGCGCGCCGAGACGGACGATGCCGACGCGGCCCAGGTGCTCTCGCTCGAGGATGGCATTGATGCACTGGGTGGTGCCGAGCATAGCCGCGCTAATACGCGCGGAGGGCTCGCCACTAGCCAGCACCAGGTCAACGGCCTGAACGATGCCCGTCGTCACATCAGGAGTAGTCGGGGTCTTGGCCTTGGCCAGCACGTGATGATTGTCGTCGAGTACGACCGCGTCCGTATTCGTGCCGCCGACATCGACGCCCAGCCGTAGGTTCTGCATCAAGGCACTCCCCCTCTTCTCACAGCGCGAGAACGCCGCCTACCAGCCCACTTGCGGTGGTTTTGCCCCTCGCCGCACGTAGGGTAGCACCGCGTAGGAGCGAGGAGCGAACCAAGAAGCGCAAGGTCGCGGCACGGGTGCATGAGTGGGTCGGCACGCTGATCTCACGCAGGCGGTTCAGGGAGGATCATTTTCTCATAACCCGGGAAGTAATGCAATGGTGTGCTTAACCGCTGAGCATGCTCTCCAACAAACTCCCTTTACAGCATAGCACAGTTTTCCGCTGTGGAACAGAGCATTTGAGCAGGTTCAGTCGAAAGCGGCTTTGCTCTCATGCTAAGATGCAGTGATCAAGATGCCATTCGGGTAAATCGCGCGGATAGGTTTTCTTGGCTTGTGCACTCTCAGCCAGGTCAATCTCAACCGTTGCAAACGGTGCCTGGCGCGAAGTCGAGGCCAGCACGTCTCCATCGGGGCCGACCACCAATCCACGTCCACCAAACACGTGATCTTGAGCACGGTTGGACGAGAGCACAAACGCCCCTGAGGCAATCGCTGCCATGCGGGCAGCTACCACCCACCGCTCATGCCCGCCTGTGGCGCGTGGCACTGCAATTATATTGGCTCCCTGCCCGCCATAATACCTTGCCCATTCATTAAACATGACCTCGCTGCAGATCAGAAAGCCAATCGCCATCTCCTGCACTCGGGCCAGCGTGAACTCGCGACGGCCACGATCAAACCAGCAGCGCTCGTAAAAGCCCTTTTCGTTGGGGAGATAGTACTTATCATGCACCCCGCGAGAGCCATCTGCAGGGGTCCAATAAAAACCACGATTGAGCCGCAACCCTCCCTCGAGCACCGGATGCGTCCCAAGGACAACCGATGCAGACAACTCTCTCAAACACTGCATCATCACCTCATGTGCCTTTTGAGCCCTCTGCCAGACCTGAACATCAAACTGTGGCGTGGTCGCGATCCAGGGAGAAAATGGCAGTTCTGGCAAAAGCACGAGGTCGCTCTGCTGCTTGCTCACATAGGCGGTCAGCTCTAGCCAGGCTGTCTCAAAATCTTTTCGATCATCAGGCAGTTCGCAAACAGTCACTCGCATTTTCTCTCACCTGCTTTTTCTCACCGAACACAAAGAAGGAGACCATCACCTCCCGCCTCCTTCTACCATACCAATCTGCCCTCAGTCAGGCAAGCACCAATTGATGGGAATCCAGAGGAGCCAATGAACCGCCCGTAACCGCCTCACCTGAACATCCTGGCCCTTCGCCAAGAAGGTGAAAACAGGACAGTTCAGACTGCGTGATCCTGAGCCGACCTGCTTGCCCATTGTGGAGGACAGGTTTTTTTGTTAGGCGCTCTTATTGCTGCTGCATGCCGCGATAGAGGTGGAGCGCCGCGGTCAGCCGCTTTCGGGCTTCGGGGGTGTACGGCTCGCATTGAAACATGATGTGCTGCACGCCGAGTTCCGCATAGCCGCGCATGGCCGCTGCGATCTCCTGCACCGTCCCGGTCAGGGGATGGTCGAAGAAACTCGGTTGCTTGGCTTGCAGATCGGGGAACCACAGGCCGATGAGCGCCGTGATGCCAACCGTCGTCGGGTCGCGCCCGATCTCGCGGCACGCGGCTTCGAATTTGGCGAGCGGCTCGGCCATGGTTTCCGGGCTGCCCATATAGCCAGTGTTCCAGAGGTCGGCATACTGTGCGGTCAGCTTGAGCATGCGTCGACCCTCGCTTCCCACCAGCAACGGCGGCCCGGCTTCCCGCGGACCGCGCGGCACGTCGTCGCAGTTGCGCGCGTGATAGTACTTTCCCGCGAAATCGACATGCCCTTCCTGCAGCAGTGGTTTAAGGATCTGCAAGGCTTCTTCGAAGCGGTCCACGCGATGATCGAAGGGCAACCCGAACGCGCGATACTCCGGCTCGTTCCATCCCGCGCCGACACCCAGGATCAAGCGCCCACCACTCACCTCGTCGGCGGTCGTCGCCATTTTCGCCAGGATCGCCGGATGGCGGAAGGCATTGCACAGCACCAGCGTGCCGATCTCCACGCGCTGGGTCGCTTCGGCTAGCGCCGCCAGCATGGTCCAGCATTCCCAAATGCCCCGGGTCGGCTCGCCAGGATTGCGATAGAGGAGGTGGTCAGCGAGCCAGATGCTATCGAAGCCATCCGTTTCCGCCTGGCGCGCGATGGCGCGGATCGTCTCATACGGACGCTTGCGGTTGGTTTCGCGGTCGTTCGCCTGGAAGACCAGCAGTCCAATCTTCACGGTTTTCCCTCAACTTTCTTCGGAACACGAGAGCTCCCTCCCAGAAGTGTCCTGCTCTGCAACCCGCAACCCTTGCTCACCCTGTTCATACGATCTGTAAGGGAGTGCTCGTCCATCTACTTCAATGGTACTCTGAAATGGGGAGAGAATCGTTCCTAATTGATCGTGTTATCGCGCAGGAGCATGAAAATGGTCTATCGCCCGACGACTCGCGTGCTTACCGTCTTAGGTGACATAAAGCATACAATGGATCTGGAAACGGTCTCGTTGAAGGATTTGTTTCGGTACATCAGCACATCATACTTTGCATCTTTGGGCCTGCGGAAGAACCCTCTTCTGTCACATCGGATATACTAAGAGGAAAAAGATCTTGTCTGTGCCAGCGGAAGAAAGATTCCATGAGGAACGTATGCCTGATCGCACGATTCGCTTCGGTTTAACCCTGCCCAATCGCGGCGTCATCATCGGCGCCACGACCGTCGAGGAGATGTTCGCGCTTGCTCAAAAAGCCGATGTGGCCGGCTGGGATTCGGTCTGGGTGGGCGATTCGCTCTTCGCCAAGCCGCGCCTGGATGCGCTCGTCCTGCTGGGGGCGCTGGCCGCCCGCACCCGGCGGGTGAAGCTCGGCCCGGCCTGCTTTGCCAGCACCCCGCTACGCAACGCCCTGCTGCTGGCCTATCAATGGTGCAGCCTGGATTTTCTCTCCGGGGGACGCACGATTTTCGACGCCTGCCAGGGAGCGCCTGGCCAGGGCGGCGGCAACTTTGAGCAGGAGTTCGCCGCCTTTCAGATCGATCCGGCCTCGCGCATGCGCCGCATGGAGGAGGCCATCGAGATCCTGCGCCTCACCTCCTCAAAGGAGGAGATATCTAGACCTTGACTTTGTACGTGAACAGGTGGTAATATGGAACTATGTATACACCTGGACAGTTTGCAAAGCGCGTGGGAGTCTCG
>Ga0207646_10008818_pt1 | contig 10058 bp, 7 predicted proteins | sample KBSK5502metaG_FD_184343 | JGI IMG/M metagenome (GOLD analysis project Ga0207646, IMG submission 184343) | Corn, switchgrass and miscanthus rhizosphere microbial communities from Kellogg Biological Station, Michigan, USA - KBS K5-50-2 metaG... | ecosystem: Host-associated > Plants > Roots >...
CGTCGACGACGAGCCCCACATCGTCCGGGGGCTCGAGGACAACTTGCGGTTCGAGGGCTACCACACGTCGACGGCGACCGACGGCCATCAGGCGCTGGCCGTGGCCGCGCGCGAGGCGCCCGATCTGATCCTCCTGGACATCATGATGCCGGGACTGAGCGGCTGGGACGTCTGCCGGCAGCTGCGTGGCCAGGGCATCGACGTGCCCATCATCATGCTGACCGCGCGGGGTGAGGAGACCGATCGCATCCGCGGGCTCGAGCTGGGCGCCGACGACTACATCACCAAGCCCTTCTCGCTGCGCGAGCTGCTGGCGCGGGTGCGCGCCGTGCTGCGGCGGCCGGGACCGCGGCACAAGGTCGAGGAGTTCGCCTTCGGCGACACCCGCGTGCGTCCTCGCGGCCGTCAGGCCTTCCGCGCCGGCCGCGAGGTCATGCTCACGCGCAAGGAGTTCGATCTGCTCGTGTACCTGCTGGAGCATCGCGGCGAGGTCGTCACGCGCGAGCGGCTGCTCGAAGAGGTGTGGGGCCACGAGCACTTTCCCACCACGCGCACCGTCGACACGCACGTGCTCAGGCTCCGGCGCAAGTTCGAGCGCGATCCCGAGCGCCCGACCTTCATCGTCACCGTGCACGGTCAGGGTTACAGGTTCACGGCCTCGTGAGAACATGAGCGGAAGTTTCATGGAGGAATGCCGATGCTGATCCGTCACGCTCCGCGATTCCTGTCGTCCGAGATCACGCCCGAACGGCTGTATCTCGATCGCCGGACGTTCCTCGCCGGGGCCGGCGCGCTCCTCCTCGGCGCGGCCGACGCGGGGGCGGCGCCGGCGGCCCCCCAGGGCGCGCCGCTGAAGGCGGCCCGGAACGACGCGTTCAGCCTGAAGGATGCGCCCACCAAGCTCGAGAGCGCGACGACCTACAACAACTTCTACGAGTTCGGCGTGAACAAGGACGATCCGGCGCGGCTGGCCGGCACGTTGAAGCCGCGACCGTGGACGCTGAAGGTCGACGGGCTCGTGGCCAAGCCGAAGACCTTCGACATCGACGAGCTGCTGCGGGCCTTCCCGCTCGAGGAGCGCGTCTACTCGCTCCGCTGTGTCGAGGCGTGGTCGATGGTGATCCCGTGGATCGGCTTCCCGCTCCAGGCGCTGCTCAAGCGGGTCGAGCCCACGAGCCAGGCGAAGTACGTCGCGTTCACGACGCTGCTCGATCCGGAGCAGTTCCCGGCCCAGCGCAAGGGCTTGTTCAGCCTGGGCGGCCTCGACTGGCCCTACACCGAAGGGCTGCGCCTGGACGAGGCCATGCATCCGCTGACGCTGCTGACGGTCGGCATGTACGGGCAGGTGCTCCCCAACCAGAACGGCGCGCCGATCCGCGTCGTCATCCCGTGGAAGTATGGCTTCAAGAGCGCCAAGTCCCTCGTGCGGATCAGCCTCGTGGCCGACCAGCCCAAGACCGCCTGGAACGTGGCGGCGTCGTCGGAGTACGGGTTCTACTCGAACGTGAACCCCGAGGTGAGCCATCCGCGCTGGAGCCAGGCGACCGAGCGCCGGATCGGCGAGCTCCGCCGTCGCCCGACCCTCATGTTCAACGGCTACGCCGACCAGGTCGCGTCCCTCTACACGGGCATGGATCTCAAGAAGCTCTATTAGTCCGTTGAGTCGGCGGAATCGTATCGCGCTGAAGGCGGCCGTCTGGGTCGTCTGTCTGCTCCCGCTGGCCATCCTCGCGTATCGGGCGTGGACGGGTGATCTGACGGCGAACCCGATCAGCTTCATCACCAACTGGCTCGGTGACTGGACGTTCCGGATCCTGCTCACGGCCCTCGCCCTGACGCCGCTGCGGATCGTGACGGGGATGGCCTGGCAGATGTCGCTCCGGCGACTCGTCGGGCTCTTCGCCTTCTTCTATGCCACGCTCCACTTCAGCGTGTGGATCGTCCTCGATCACTTCTTCGACTGGCACGAGATGGGGGCGGACATCGTCAAGCGACCGTACGTCACGGTCGGGATGCTGGCGCTGACCGGTCTCGTCCCCCTGGCCGCGACTTCGACCACGGGGATGATCAAGCGCCTCGGCGCGGCGCGCTGGAAGCGTCTGCACCGGCTGGTCTACCTCGTCGCGGTCTGTGCGGCGCTGCACTTCCTCTGGCTCGCCAAGGTCGGCCGGACCGATCAGTACGTCTACGCCGCGCTCGTGGCGCTGGTGCTCGGGATCCGCGGCTGGGATGCCGCCCGCCGGGCGCTGCGCCGGCGCAAACAGGCCTTTCTCCCCGGCCTTCCAGGCCGTACTATCTCGGGGCCATGACCCGGACCGTCGCCGTCAACGGGCGCACCTACCGCTATCCACGTCAGCCCTCGGTGGTGGTGTGCGTCGACGGCTGCGAGCCGGCCTACGTCGACGACGCCATCGCGACGGGCACGGCCCCGGCGCTGCGGCGCTTCCGCGAGCACGGGACGTATCGTCTGTCCCGCACGATCGTCCCCAGCTTCACGAACCCGAACAATCTCTCGATCGTCACCGGGGTGACGCCGGCGGTCCACGGGATCTCCGGCAACTACTTCTGGGACGCCGCGGCCGGCCAGGAAGTGATGATGAACGACCCGCGGTTCCTGCGCTGCCCGACGCTGCTCGCCGAGCTGTCGCGCGCCGGGGCGCGGGCCGTGGTCATCACCGCCAAGGACAAGCTGCGGCGCCTGCTCGGTCACGAGATGCAGGGGATCTGCTTCTCGTCGGAGAAGGCCGCGGAGGTCACCAAGGCCGAGCACGGCATCGAGGGCGTGACGGATCTCGTCGCGATGCCGGTTCCCGACGTCTACAGCGCGGAGCTGTCGGAGTACGTGCTCGCGGCCGGTCTCGAGCTGCTGCGGCGCGAGCGTCCCGACGTGATGTATCTCTCGCTCACCGATTACATCCAGCACAAGCACCCGCCGGGTGACCCGGTCGCCACACGGTTCTACACGATGCTCGATCGCTACTTCGATGCGTTCGACCGGGAGGGGGCGGTGCTCGGCATCACCGGCGATCACGGCATGAACGCCAAGGTTAAGCGCGACGGGACGCCGAACGTCGTGTACCTGACCCCGCTCCTGGAGGCGGCGGTCGGCGCCGGGCGCTTCCGGATCATCCTGCCCATCACCGACCCCTACGTCGTGCATCACGGCGCCCTCGGCTCGTTCGCGACGATTCATCTCGAGCGCCCGGCCGACGTCGCGCCCGTGGTGCAGCGGCTGCGGGACACGCCGGGCGTCATGGGGGTATGGGATCGCGCCGAGGGCTGCGCGCGATTCGAGCTGCCGCCGGACCGCGTCGGCGACGTCATCCTCGTGGGCGATCGCCACACCACGCTCGGGAAGTCCCCCGACGCGCACGACCTGTCGCTCTTGACGGAGCCGCTCCGCTCGCACGGCGGGCCGACGGAGGAGACCGTGCCCTTCATCATCAACCGCCCGCTGTCCGCGGCGTACGCCGCGCGCGCCGACGGGCTCAGGAACTTCGACATGTTCGACTTCGTGCTGAACGGCGCCGAATGATCGCGCGTCTCGCCCTGGCCGCGACGCTCGGCCTGCTGCTCGCCGGCTGCGCGGCGGTCGAGCGTGGCGCATCGCCGGAGGCCACGGCGGGCCTCCCGCGCCCCACGCGCGAGGTGTTGCCCAACGGGGTCGTGCTGATCGCGCAGGAGCAGTGGGCCAGCACGGTGGTGGCGCTCCAGCTGTGGATGCGTGTCGGGGGGCGTGACGAGGGCCCCGGCGAGGTAGGCCTGTCCCACTATCTCGAGCACATGCTGTTCAAGGGCACGCCCACGCGACCGCCCGGGTCCATCGACCGGCTGATCGAGGGCTTCGGGGGCCGGAGCAACGCCTTCACCTCGTTCGACTACACGCACTACGATCTCGTACTTCCGGCGGCGCACCTCCGGCCCGGCGTCGAGCTGCTCGCGGACATCGCGGTCAACGCCAGCTTCAATCAGGCCGACATGGACGCCGAGCGCAAGGTGGTGCTGGAGGAGATGCGGCTCACCGAGGACAACGCCGAGAACTACATGAGCCGGCGGCAGTACGAGGTGAGCTACACGCCCCACCCCTACGGCCGCTCGCTCCTCGGACCGCCGGAGACGATCCGGACCCTCACGCGCGAGACGCTGTCGCGCTACTACAAGAAGATGTACGTCCCCCGGCACATGACGCTCGTGGTCGTCGGCGCCGTGACGGTCGCCCAGGCGCGCGCGGCGGCCCTGGCGACCTTCGGACGGCTGCCCAACGTCCCCGCGTCTCGCCCCGATGTGTCCGTGTTGCAGCCGCTCGCGCAGAAGCGCACCGACGACGCCCGACGCCCCGAGGAGCAGGCGTTCCTGGGACTGGCCTGGCGGACGGCGCCCGTCAACGAGGGCGACGTCTACGCGGTCGACCTCCTGACGTACATCCTGGGCGACTCGCCCAGCTCGCGCCTGAACCAGACCGTGCGCGAGCGCGACCGGCTGGTCTTCTCCATCGACGACAACTACAGCGCCTGGGAGAAGGCGGGGCTCGTCACCATCATCGCGCGGCTGGCGCCGGCGAATCTCGACCGCGCCGAGGCGTCGATCCTCGGCGTGATCCGGGGCGTCCGCGAGGGCGGCGTCACGGAGACGGAGCGCCGGCGCGCGATCGTCACGGCCGAGGCGAGCTATGCCTTCGACATCGAGACGGCCGAGGGGCTCGCCAAGGCCTACGGCCAGGCGGAGACGACGTGGACCCTGGACAACGAGATCGCGTACCTGGCCCGTCTACGCGAGACCACCGCCGCCGAGATCCAGGCCGCCGCGCGCAAGTACTTCGGCGACGACAATTACGTGCGGGTGCGCTTCGTCCCGCAGGCGGGCGCCCGGTGATGCGCCCGGCGCGCGCGCTGATCCCGCTCGTGGCGGCCCTCGCCCTCCTGTCGATCGCGGCGCCGGCCGTGGCGCAATCGACGACGCGGGTTCGGCTCGACAACGGCCTCCTCGTGCTCATCCGCGAGAACCCGGTGGCCCCGGTGGTCGCGGTCTCCCTCATGATCGACTCGGGGACGCGCTGGGAGCGGCCGGAAAACTCCGGGATCTCGAACTTCGTCACCGCCGTGATGGTGAAGGGGACCACGAAGCGGAGCGGCGGCGAGATGGCCGAAGCGGTGGCGGCGCTCGGCGGCAAGCTCAGCGCCACGGGCGACGTCGATTATTCCGAGATCCAGTCCAGCGCGCTCGCGCGGTTCTGGCGGGAGCTGCTGGATCTCACCGCGGAGATGGCGCTCTCGCCGGCGCTCCTGCCCGTGGAAGTCGACAACGAGCGTGAGCTGCTGCTCTCGCGCGTGCAGAAGCGGCGCGACAGCCCCAACAGCCGCGCGTTCGACGAGCTGTACGCGACGCTCTACGGCCGGCATCCGTACGCGTTGCCGATCCTCGGCACTCCCGAATCGCTCAAGCGCATCGACCACGCCGCCATCGTCGAACGGTATCGCGCGTACTATCGTCCGGGGCGCATGAAGCTCGCGATCAGCGGCCAGGTGAAGGCCGCCGACGTCCTCGTCGAGGTCCGGCGCCTCTTCGGAGGGCTGAGCCCGGGGACGCCCGCCACCGACGCCGCCCTTCCCGCGCCGGTGGCCGCCACGCACCGGGTCGTCGTGGAGCAGCCCGCGCAGCAGGCGCAGATCCTCGTCGCCGGGCTGGCCCCGCGGATCGCCGACCCCGACTTTGCGGCCGTCAAGGTGCTCACCACCGTGCTCGGCGGCGGGATGGCGGGCCGCCTGTTCGCGGAGCTGCGTGACAAGCAGGCGCTGGCCTACACGGCGAGCGCGTTCTTCGACCCCGTGCGGGATCCCGGCGCGCTCATCGTCTATCTCGGCACCGCGCCCGACAACGCGGACCGAGCCGAGCAGGCGCTCAGGAAAGAGATCGAGCGCGTCCGGTCAGAGCCGGCCGGCGCCGAAGAGCTGCAGCGCGCGAAGGGCTATCTGCTGGGGAACTACGAGATGGATCGGCGGACGAACGGCCGACAGGCGTGGTACCTGGCGTTCTACGAGATCGAATCGGTCGGCCAGGACTACCCCGACCGCTACCGCCGTGCCGTGGAAGCGGTGACGCCCGATGCCGTCCTGCGAGCGGCCCGGGCGTACCTCACGACCGTGACGACCGTCGTGCTCCGTCCGAAGTAGGCCGATCGGAGGCTCGAGGCCATCGAGCCTACTCGCTGCGGTGGGCCCGGGCCTCCTCGGCGGCGCGAATTTCGTCAGCGAACATCCCGACGTGAAGCGGGCAGGGGGCCTTGTTCTCGTCGACATACTGGCAATCGACCTGATTGCATTGGACAAAGTAGCCAGGAGGTCGTCCGAACCCGCCCCAGCGCCGTAGCCGGATCAGCACCTGCTCCGACACCACATCGCAGAAGAATTGTCGCGGTCGGCCTCGGCTCAACAGCAACTCCTTTGCCACAGCGAAATCGACCTCCCCCACCTTACGCCATCCCGCCTCGAGACTCAATGAAACGTATGCCTTAGCAGGCATCAGAGATTTCGGTCGAACGGCCCCGGACTTTTCGCTATAGTCTCTCGGTGTAATAAGGGGTACCGCTGCATGAGGGGGGTCCGCCTTGCGTCCTGTTCACGGTGGCATCGGCCGGAGATGCGCAGCGGTACTGTGTGGGCTGAGCCTCGCGCTGGTCGTCACCGGTTGTAGCAGCGCCTCACGCGGGCTCAAGAGCGAGGCGGGAGCGGCCGGTGACGTGACACGGGTCCCGCCGCAGACCGACCTGTCGGCGCCGGACACGGTGGTGCCCACCGCCGACCGCGAGCCCGCTGACCCCGCTCCGCTTCTCGCCCAGGCTCCGAGACCCGCGTCGCCGGCGGCGCCGCCACCCGACGAGACCGAGGACATCTACGATCCGTGGGAGCCGTTCAACGAGAAGATGTTCGACTTCAACATCAAGCTCGACCGCTACGTGCTCAAGCCCGTGGCGCGGGTCTGGCGAGTGGTCATCCCCGAGCCATTCCAGATCATGCTCTCGAACGGCCTCGACAACATCCGCGTCGTGCCGCGCTTCGTGAACAACGTTCTTCAGGGGAAGTTCGGAGGCGCCGGACGCGAGGCGGCGCGCTTCCTGATCAACAGCACGGCGGGCGTCGCCGGCCTCTTCGATCCGGCCAAGGACTACTGGGGGATCCGCCCGAGCAACGAGGACTTCGGCCAGACGCTCGGCACCTGGGGCGCGGGTCCGGGACCGTATCTGGTCCTGCCCGTCATGGCCCCGACCACGGTGCGTGACGGCGTGGGCATGGGCGTCGATCTGGCCATCGACCCCATCGGCTACTTCATCCCGTTCCTGCCGACCCGCCTGGTCATGAAGATCGCCGACACCGTGAACGACCGCGCGCTGAACTACGATCTCTTCCAGGGCGTCGAGGAAACCACGATCGACCTCTACAGCTCGGTCCGACATTTCTATCTCAAGCGTCGGGAACAACAGATCAAAGAGTGAGGCCGATGAAAACGGCCCATCTGCGTCGTTGCCTCCTCGGCCTCTAGCTCCAGGTTAGCCTCGGGCAGGAGTCGTCTGGTGCGGTGGGTTGCTGGCGCGGTCTCGATCGCCCTCCTCGTTCTGCTTGCCGTCGTCCTTCGCGCGGCGCCTCCTGACGACCGGGACGTGGGCGCCGGCAAGGCCCTGTACACCCGCAACTGTGCGCCGTGCCATGGGATGGGTGGGAAGGGAGACGGCGATTCGGCGGCCGGGCTCGTGACGCGACCGGCCAACTTCACCGAGGGCCGGCTCATGAACCGGGTCCCCGATGAATTCCTCGTCCAGGTGATCATGAACGGCGGGCCCGCCATGGGGCTCGCGCCGACGATGCCGCCCTTCCGCGGAAATCTCAACGACGGTCAGGCCCGCCAGATCGTCGCCTTCCTGCGCACGCTCGCGCAGCCGGCGTTTCGTCCCGGCGAGGCCGGCTCCCTGGTGACGCCATCCCACGCGCCGGTGCAGCCGATCTTCTTCAACCACGTGATCCACGCCGGCTCTTTTCAGATCGCCTGTCAGTATTGCCACGCCGATGCCCGGCGTGGGGTGTCCGCGGGAGTCCCGTCCGTCCAGCGCTGCATGGGATGCCACGTGATCATCGGGGCCCAGGACAACCCCGAGATCAAGAAGATCCACGACTACTGGAACCGCCGCCAGCCGATTCCCTGGGTGCGCGTCTTCAAGGTGCCGGAGTTCACCTATTTCCCTCACAAGCCCCACATCCGCGCCGATGTCGAGTGCCAGCGGTGCCACGGCCCGATCGAGCGCATGCCCCGCGTCGGCGCCGATCGCCTCGGCGCCTTCATCCCCAACGACCTGGCGAACCTCGTGCGTGTGCGCCCGGACGCCCGTCCGCTGACGATGGGCTGGTGCATCAACTGCCACCGCGACGAGAACGCGAAAGGCAAGCACGCTCCGCTCGACTGCGTCACCTGCCATCACTGAGATGGGGGGGTGCGAGACGCACTCCCCAAGGCCCCCTGTTTGCTTGTGCGAGCGAGCCTCAGCTCGCTCGCATCCACTGACAACGGGCCCCCACGCGGAGCGGAGGCTCGGTCCCTGCGAAGCTAGGACGCGTTGAAGTACTTGGCGGCGGGGTGGTGGAAGACGAGGGCGGAGACCGAGGCTTCGGGGTCCATCATGTAGCCTTCGGTGAGCGCGATGCCGATCTGCTCGGGCTGGAGCAGACGCCACAGCGTCTCCTGGTCGGCCAGGCTCGGGCACGCCGGGTATCCGAACGAGACGCGGATCCCACGATAGTGCCCTTTCAGCTTGTCGGCGACGGAGAGCTCGGGCGGGTCGGGAAATCCCCACAGCGTGCGGAGCCGCGCGTGGAGCATCTCGGCAAAGGCCTCGGCGCACTCGATGGCGAGCGCCTGCAGCGCGTGTGACCGGAGATAGTCGCCGCGCTGCTTGAGCGCCTCCGCGCGCTCTCGTACGCCCTCGCCGCAGGTGACCGCGAACAGCGCCACGGCGTCATCGACGTCGTCGCGCACGAAGTCGGCCAGGCAGAGACGCTCACTCGCCGCCTGCCGGGGGAACGTGAAGCTCGCGACGGCTTCGCCGCTCGAGGAGCAGAGGGTGATGGTGTCGCCGGCGGCGCGCGCGCGGAACCACCGGTAGATCCCCTGCGCGTGGAGCCAGCCGTGAGCCACCGCTTCCCGCTGCAGCTCCTCGACGACCGCCTGGAGCTCGAGCGCCTTGGGATCGCCGTCAGCGAGGAGGCGGCTCACCAGCCCACGCAGCCCCAGGTGCTTGCCGTAGAGCATCTGGAGATTCAGGTAGGGATAGATGTGGGCCAGCGGCACGTCGCGGAGAACGTGCGCCTCGAAGTCGGGCGGCCGCGGCGGATCGACACGTGCGAGATAGACGCGCGCGGGCGGCAAGGGGTCGGCGGGCGCCGGCGCTTCCGCGGCGGCCGGGGCGCCGGCCAGCGCGGCCTGCTCCGCGCGCACCCGCTCGATGAGGCGCTCGCGCGTGGGCGCCGAGAAGAGCTGATTGGCGAGGTCGAGGCCGTCCATCGCGTCCTTGGCGTAGAGCGTGAGGCCGCCGTGTTCGGGCGCGATGCGGGTGGCCGTGAACTTCCTCGTCAGCGCCGCGCCGCCCACGAAGAGCGGCACGTCCACGCCCGCGACCTTCAGGTCCTGCGCGGTGATCACCATCTGCTGGGCGGACTTCACGAGCAGACCGGACAGCCCGATGGCGTCGGGCTTGTGCTCTTGCCAGGCCGCGATCAGCGCTTCCGGGGGCACCTTGATGCCGAGGTTGATGACGCGGTAGCCGTTGTTCGAGAGGATGATCTCCACGAGGTTCTTGCCGATGTCGTGGACGTCGCCCTTGACCGTCGCCAGCAGGAACACGCCGCGCGTCGCCGACTCGGCTTTCTCCATGAACTGTTCGAGGTGCCCGACGGCCGCCTTCATCGCCTCCGCGGATTGGAGCACCTCGGCCACGATGAGCTGGTTGTCGTTGAAGAGCCGGCCGACCTCGTCCATCCCCTTCATCAGAGGGCCGTTGATGATCTCGAGCGGCG
>Ga0207646_10008819_pt1 | contig 10056 bp, 11 predicted proteins | sample KBSK5502metaG_FD_184343 | JGI IMG/M metagenome (GOLD analysis project Ga0207646, IMG submission 184343) | Corn, switchgrass and miscanthus rhizosphere microbial communities from Kellogg Biological Station, Michigan, USA - KBS K5-50-2 metaG... | ecosystem: Host-associated > Plants > Roots >...
CGCCGCGCCACTGCGACTCCGAGGGCCACCCCGATCGCGATCGCCAGCACGATCGAGCTCGCGCAGAGGTCGATGTAGCTCAGGCTGTGCTCCAAGTAGCGGTTTGCGGGTGTCGCCGCGAATTGGAAGAGCGCCGACAACATCGTCGTCCCCTACGCCGTCGAAATGGGCCCCCGCCCCCGGTTGAGGGCGGTCTGCAGGGCGAGGAGGAGCAGGTCGGCCAGGACGGCCAGGACGCCGATCACGATCCCGCCACCCAGCACCTCGTCGTAGTTGACGTTCTGGAGGCTGGCGAAGACCAGGTCCCCCAGCCCTCCGGCTCCGACCAGGGCGCCCAGCGAGGCAATGCCGATCGTCGTCACGGTCGCGACGCGAATGCCTGCGACGATGATCGGGAGCGCAAGCGGCGCCGTGACCCGCCGGAACACCTGACCGCGGTTCATCCCCATGGCACGCCCCACATCCAGAAGCACGGGGTCGATACTATTGATGGCCGCGACGGTGTTGCGAATCAGGACCAACTGTGCGTACAGCACCAGGGGAATGATGATCGTGGCGGTCCCGAGGCCGGTGACGGGAACGAGGAAGCCCAGCAGGGCGAGTCCGGGGATCGTGTAGAGGAATCCGGCGACCGTGATCACCGGCAGGTAGAGCCGCCGGCGCCGCGCGATCCACACGCCGAGGGGCAGGGCGATGATCAGGGAGATTGCCATGCTGAGGCCGACGATGGTCAGGTGCTGGACCAGCAGATTCGGGAGGCTGCCCGTATCGGTCAAATCGTAGCTGCGAGGGTCCAGGAGGTACCGCATGCCGCTACCTCGTCGTCATCTCGGCGCGCCATCGTGGGGCGCGCCGGTCGCCCTGGCGTTGGCGATCTCACGGTTGATGCTCGACAGGGTCACGCGGCCGAGCAGTGCGCCTCCCTGCGCATCGTAAACCGCGAGCGCGGGCGCATTGGTCTCGATCAACGTGAGCATCGCCTGGAGCAGCGTCGCGTCGGAGGGACACCGCTCCCCCGCTCGCTCCGGCCGGCCCGGCGGTCCCGCGCCGTTTGGGTCGAGCGCCATCGTCACCGGCAGGTATTCAAGCTGCCGCAGGACGCTGTCGGCACCGACCAGTCGGCGGACGAAATCGTTCGCGGGACGCGAGAGCAGGTCGACCGGCGTCCCGAGCTGGACGAGCTTCCCCTCCGAGAGGACGGCGATGCGATCGCCGAGGCGGAACGCTTCCTCGACATCATGGGTCACGAAGAGAATCGTTTTGCGCACTCCGCGCTGGATGCGGAGGAGCTCCTCCTGCATGCGGGACCGGGTGATCGCGTCCAGCGCGCCAAACGGTTCGTCCATCAATAGAATGCCCGGATCGGTCGCGAGCGCCCTCGCCAATCCCACGCGCTGCTGCTCGCCCCCGGATAGCTGGCGGGGAAACCGATGCCGGTACTCAGTCGGAGGGAGGCTGACCAGCCGCAGCAGCTCGTCCACCCGGCCGGCCATGCGCGCCCGCCCCCACCCGGCGATTTCCGCGGTGACGCGGATGTTCTCGGCGACGGTCATGTGGGGGAACAGCCCAACCTGCTGGATCACGTAGCCGATCCGGCGTCGGAGAAGGATGGGATTCTCTTCGAGGATGTTGTGCGCGTCGATGAGAATCGCGCCCGATGTAGGCTCGATGAGCCGGTTGACCATCCGGAGGAGCGTGGTCTTTCCCGAGCCGGAGGTCCCCAGGAGCATGCACACGGTCCCCTGCGGGACCTCGAACGTGACCCCGTCGACCGCCGGCCGGCTGGCTCCTGGATACTGCTTTGTCACCGTGTGAAAGGCAATAGTCGCCATGGCGTCGAGACTGCTCGACCCTCGTCACGGGTGAGATGAGTGGGTGGGGGGGAGGCGGGCCGCTGCTGCGTTCGGATCTTTAGACAAGAGTATATGGAACCGGGTCTCGGAATGCAAAGTTTCCCCTAGGAAGGGGCGCCCCCCGGAGATCGTGCGGCTCCCCGGCCGGGCGCGCGGGCCGGGGCCGGGGTCACGGGCAGCGCCCGGTACGCGATCACGATGCCCGCGATGATGAACCCCGAGGCGAGCATCTGGACGGCGGTTACCCGTTCGTGTAGGACCAGCCCGCCGAGGAGCATCCCGAAGATGGGGAGGAGGTTGTTGAACATCATCGCATAGGACGCGCCGAGGTCCCGGACGGCGGCGTTCCAGCACGCGTAGGCAACGGCCGACGGTCCGATCGCAAGGTAGGCAAGGACGGGAAGGTGGGTGCGTACCGTGTCCACGAGATGCGGCGGGCGCTCCACCGCGATCACCCCGAGCAAGAACGGAAACCCGGCGAGCATCGCGCCGGTCGTGATCCAAAGCGGGGGTAGATCCCCGCTCAGCCGCTGTACGCCCAGATTGTAGAATGCCCAGGTCACCATGCTGGCGATGATGAACAAGGCGCCGGGATCCATCTCGAGCCGGCCGCCGGTCCCCGCACCCAACGCCGTCACGGCCGCCGCGCCGATCGCCGAGATCAAGAGGCCCACGAACAGTCCGCGCGAGAAGGGGAAGAAGCCCGCGGCGACTGCGAGGCCGGCGGTGACGAGCGGGCTCGCCGCGTTGAGGATGATCGCGTTCGTCGCCAGGCTCCAGTGGAGCGCGAGATACGTGAGGTACTGGCTGGCAAAAATCCCCAAGAAGCCAAGGACGATCAACTGGCGGAGGACGGGACGGGCGGGGCGTGGCCATCCCTGCGTGATCAGCAGCCACCCCACGAGCGGCACGCTGGCCACGAGCGCTCGGCTCGCCGAGATCGTCGCCGGCGTCACGGAGTCGCGGAGCAGCCGGCCGATGATGTAGTTCGTGCTCCAGATCGAGGTCGCGGCGAGGGCGTACAGCTGCCCCCGGAGCAGTGCGCGCGAGATCATGCGCCGTTCATGCGCCGCGGAAGCCGGCGAGCAGGCGGCGCCACTTCGGGAGCTCCGCCTGAGTAAACGGCCGGTAGCAGGCCACGCGGTCCAGGACGCCGGCGTAGCGGTGCTTCAGTTGCCGGCCGACATCCTCCCAGGAACCGCGGATGACCACTGCGTCGAGCAGCTCCTCCGGTACCTGCGCCGCCATCGCGTCCCACTTCCGCTGCGCCGCCAGCCGCTGCAGGCGCCCCGCGATCTCGTCCCAGCCGTGCGTCCGAAGCACGATCTGATACGAGGGGGTCGAGGCGTAGAATGCGATCTGCGCGCTGGCGCGGGCGCGCTCTTTCTGCTGCTCTTCGGCCGTGTCGCCGGGAGCGACAAACACCGGGGCGTAGAGTTCGATGGCATTCCTTGGCCGCGCACTGGCGTGGAGCCCCCGCTCGACGTTCGGGTGCACGACCGAGGTCACGTAGCGTACGGTATGGAACGGGTGGACGTGAAACCCCTCCGCGACCTCCCCGGCCAGCCGGCACAGGAGCGGGTTGACCCCGGCGATGTGCACCGGGATCGCCGGATGATCAATCGGGCCTGGGTTGAAGAACGGGGTCATCAGGCTCAGCCGATAGTACCGCCCCTCGACGCGGAGCGGTGCATCCTCCTGCCACGACCGCCACACCGCCCGCATCGCCTGGATGTACTCGCGGAGTTTGGGGACCGGGGGATCCCACGGCACGCCGAACCTCCGCTCGATGTGGGCCTTCACCTGCGTGCCCACCCCCAAGATGAACCGGCCGCCCGACAGCGCGGCAAGGTCCCACGCGAGGTGCGCCATCACGGTCGGGCTGCGGGGAAACGCGATCGCGACGCTGGTCCCGAGCAGGACGCGCGAGGTGGAGGTGGCCGCCAGCGTCAGCTTGATAAACGGGTTGTGTTTCGTTTCGTTGGCCCACAGGGCGGCAAACCCCGCGTCCTCCGCGGCCCGGGCGGCGGTACCGGTGCCGCGCAGGTCGTCCATCGGAAGGGCCGCGTCGAGCGCGATCTCGCCCACGAGAAGTCACCTCCAGCCCAGAGTGTTTAATGCTGTGGTGACAGGCCCTATTTACTAGGGCTGCGTGACGATTTTGGTAATCTTTTGTAATGCTTCTTCCTGCATCGAGGGCAGGACATGACTATACATCGCTGTTCCGTGGACCTTTCCCTCTCCCAAGGGCCCGCCGCGATGCGTGCAGACATTGTCCAGGGCGTAGAAGGTACCGTTGATGTTGAAGAGAGCAATCGCTTTCCCTTCAACGTGGACAACCTTGCCCGTACCGGGAGGTACTTGATTGATTTCTGCGATCTTCACCATGGCAACCTCGAGCCCCCGCCAAGTAGACCGAGGCTCAGCAGTTGCCGCGAGGATCGCGACCCTGCCGCTGGTCCATTAGTCGCACGAAGTTTGCCTTATTGACGCGATCTTGGGCGGCGGCCAGCGCGAAAATGGCTTTTGCCTCATCGGTCCGACCCATATCCCCGAGGGGGGCGGAAAAGGCTTTGAGTTCATTTGGGGGGCTCCAACCAAGGTACTCGCTGCTTCCCTGAGGCGGCACTGGCCGGGTTTTTATCTCACGATACTCGACTCTTGGCGAGGCTTTCCATGCCACCTGCACGGTCCCTGCCGAGCGAACGTCCAGGTAAGTCGTGAAGCCAAGTCGTTGCTGCCATGCTCGGAATGCTGACACTTACACTGAATTAGTCAGTTTCTCTCGCCAGCCTCCTGATTACTTTCACCGAGAAGTGATGCTCGGTAACCTTGAGTAAGAGACCTCCGATAAATGGAATCGATGCGAAGATACCCAGGAACTGCAAAAGCCCCTTCAAGAAGAGGCCGATAAACCACGCAAAGGGGTAAAGGATCGAGAGAAACACGGTGACGGCCGCGACGAAAAATAGCCACTTTTTTATCGCGCCCCCGGGGACAAAAAAGTCGTCGACCATGAAGAAGGGTACGAAGGGCAGCAGGATCGCAATGCCGACCAGCACGGCGTTTGGCCAACCCTCCTTCGCGACGGTCCAGAGGGTGAATATGAATCCCGTAAGCACCGCTCTCCAAAACATTCGCATGACCCGTTGAAAGGGGTTCATCAGAAAATTGTAATCGGGGTCAGGACTTTCGACGACATAGTGATAGTAGACGTTAGCCAAGTACACTGGATTTACGTGAGCAAGGCCGGTAAGAAAATCCTCGTCGAGTTTGTTGTACCGCGTCCTGGCCTCGCCATTCGATGCCAAATCGACAACGGAACCTAACACGACGACGGTAAGTATCGCAACGACCCAGTACCGGATCAAGCGACGGATGCTATGCGTTTCCGCGTCTTGGCGTGCTTTCAGTTCCTCGTATGTTCGCCTCTCCTCCGGCGTCAGCGGCATTTCCGAACCCCCGCGATAATAAGGAATCTTGGTTTAGTTTCTAGTGAGGCGTCTTCTTCGCCTTCGACTTTCTGATCCGCTCGATCATGCGGTCTTGGCCTCGGGCAGTTTCCTCAGCGCGTTTCTCGTACTGCGCCCGCAGCCCCCGCAGGGCTCATTTCAGGTCGGAGAGACGTGGCGCTTTGCGTTCTGGCACAGGCTTATTCTCAGATCCTAGAACGACAACGCTTGGCTACTGTTGTCCCGATTGACTTCGAGGACGATATAGCCCTTTCGCTTGACCTTGTCACGGGCGGCTTCGGCGGTCTCGGCTTCTACAACCACCCGGCCTATGGTGACGATCACGGCCCACCTGGTTTGATTGCGCTGGCGCTCAGGAGCGTCACTCATTCCGGTCCACCTCGCGTTCGGTAGTTCTTGCGTTGTCGGGCGGGGCTTTCCATGTTACCTACATGGGGGCCTAGTGAAATTGGGAGGGTCAGAACCGGCTAAGGTGTCGGGGGAAGGACGGCTTACGCCAAAATGCGTCGGCTCAGATGAACGACTAGCCCGTGGCCGGTCGAATTCACAGAGATAGTGACATCGTCAACCAGACGCCGCATGAGATAGAGTCCGCGCCCCCCTATGAGCATGGCGGTTGGCAGCGTTTTCGGGACCGCTGGAGGAATGGTTGCACGCCCCTCGTCGCTCACCGTGATCATCACATTTGATTCCGTCTGGTCGACCTGGATCTTCACAGCTCCAGCGGCGCGATTGTACGCGTGCCTGTTGACGTTGGAGAGCGCTTCACCGACCGCCACCTCCAATTCCATAGCAACTCCGGCACTCGCTCCCGCACGCTGAACTACTTCTCGGACGCTATTTCTCGCCGCGCGCAGAGATTCGACGCCACTGTCGGTGTGGATCGATAGAATGCGGGGCAGGCAAACCACCTCCTCGCCCCGTGCGGGAACATCATAGCCGTTCTACTGTACTACTTACCCAGGTTTTCAGACGTGCAACCCGCGCAGGATGATGCGGAGGTAGAGGCGAGTTGTGCACTTGTGACTCCGCGTCCATGTGCAGGTTCAGATAGATCCGAAACACTCTAGGTAGGGGTGTTTAGGAGCAGACGAAGGTTCAAGCCTGCCCGACGCGGCTATACTGGCCCCATGAATGTCCAGGGGCCTGTGACCCTGACTCGGCGGTTCCCCGCCGCGCCCACGCTGTCCCCCCGCGCGCGCCTGCGGCTGCAGTGGATGGACTACTATCGGCGCCATGCGCGGAACGCCCGGAAGACGTGCCGCCACTTCGGGATTAGCCCCGCCACCTTTTATCGCTAGGGCGAGCGGTGTCTGGGGCGCCCGCACGCGGCGCGGCCGACGCGTCCGCGGGTCGTCTTCCAAGCTCTCCAAGCGGCGCGGGTCATACCGGTGCCACCAGTGCAGCGGGTCAAGGAGAAGATCCGCCATCTCACGCGGCGCTCACGGCCGGTGCGGATGGATCAGATCGTGGCCCAGCTCAACCCCGTGATTACGGGGTGGGGACGTTTCTTTCGGATTGGCGAGTTGCGTCGCGTGGGACAACGGCTGGACCGCTGGGTCCTCCGGAGGCTGCGGGCCTTCCTGGCCAAACGCTGGCGCACGGCGAACTGGCGGCGGTATTCAGAGGGATTCTTCTACCGCCGACCGGGGCTTCGCTCTCTTCGGGAGTTTTCCTGACGGCCTTCGGGTCGGCATGGGTAGAGCCGTGTACGGGAAACCCGTACGCACGGTTCGGCAGAGCGGTCCCAGCGGGTAACCGCTGGTCCGACTCAACAGGGGGTCTTGTAGTCGTTCCTCTTTTTAGTAATGTTTTAGTCATGTCCTGGGGGACAAGACCCCCTTGAAGACCTGTTGTAACCCCCGTAAAACTCGTGTCTTGTGCCTCCTTGTGTCTCAAACAGCCTGTATAATGCTGGTGTGCTGCCGTCACGCGGCTCTTCCTCGCCGTCATGAACGTCATCAGCGTCGAGCACCTGACCAAGCGGTTCGGGTCCGTCACGGTGGTCGATGACCTCGCGTTTGCGGTGGCCCCCGGCGAGATCGTCGGGTTCCTGGGGCCGAACGGCGCAGGGAAGACGACGACGCTGGCCATGCTGCTGGGGCTGCTCCTGCCGACGTCCGGCCGGGTCCACGTGCTCGGATTGCCGATGCCGGCGGCGCGGCAGCGGATTCTCGCGCGCGTCAACTTCACTTCCCCCTACGTGGGGCTGCCGGGGAACCTGACCGTCGACGAGAACCTGAGCGTGTTCGCCCATCTCTATGGGGTCCGCGACGCCAGACGGCGGATCGCGGAGCTCTTGGCTCGGTTCGGCCTTGCGGAGTTGCGGCACCGTCCCACGGGTCGCCTCTCCTCCGGTGAAGGGACGCGCCTGGGCCTGGTGAAAGGGCTCCTCAACGATCCCGACGTCCTCTTTCTCGACGAGCCGACGGCCAGCCTCGACCCGGACAGCGCCGACCGCGTCCGGGAGAGCCTGCGCGCGACCCGCACGGAACGGCGGATGACGATCTTCTACACCTCCCACAACATGCAGGAGGTCGAGCGGTTGAGCGACCGAATCCTCTTTCTCCACAAGGGTCGCCTGATCGCCGACGGCGCGCCTGGCGACGTGTTGCGGCGGTTTGCCCGGGCCACCCTCGAAGAGATGTTCCTCGATGTGGCGCGGCACGGGGCGGCATCGTGAGGAGCCTCAGCGCCGAGCGCATCTTCGCCTTGCTGCTGCGGCAACTCTATCTGTATCGCCGCAGCATGATCCGGATGCTGGAGATCATCTACTGGCCCGTGATGGATCTCCTCGTCTGGGGGTTCCTCAGCCTGTACGTCGGCCGCCTCCGTGGCGGGGGGGCGCTCGCCGTCGCCTTCCTCCTGGGGGGCATGATCCTCTGGGACATCTTCTTCCGAGCCCAGCAGGCGATCTCGGTGTCGTTCCTCGAGGACATCTGGACCCGGAATCTCATCAACGTCTTTGTGAGCCCGATCAGCACCCTCGAGTTCATCCTGGCGATGCTGCTGCTTGGCGTGATGAAAGTCATCGTGACGGGGTTGTTGCTGTCGGGCTTGGCGCTCGCGCTCTATACTTTCAATATCTTTCAGTACGGGCTGCCCCTCATCCCCTACGTGCTCAACTTGCTCCTCTCGGCCTGGGGCATCGGCGTGATTACCACCGCGATGATTCTGCGATTCGGCCAGGGCGCCGAGACGCTCGCGTGGGCGATTCCCTTTCTCTTTCAACCGTTCTCGGCGGTGTTCTACCCGGTCGCGGTCCTGCCCGCGGCCCTCCGCCCGCTCGCGCTGGCGTTGCCGACCACGCATGCCTTCGAAGGGATGCGGACGGTCCTCAGCGGCGGCGGGATCGCGTGGGAGCGGGTCGGGTGGGCCCTCGGAGAGAACGTCGTGCTGCTCGTCGTCGCGGCCTCGGTGTTTGCGATCGTGATGCACGTCGCCCGGACCCAGGGCCTGCTCCTCAGGGTGGAGGGATAGGCGTGGCCCGGGTCGCGGTCCTCGGACACGCCTGCCTGGACCACCGGTTCTGGACGGCGGAGTTCCCTCCGGTGCGCGCACGGACCCCGGTCGGCGCGCATCGCACCGATGTCGGAGGGCCGGGCGCCGTGGGCGCGGTCGCCGTGGCGCGCTTGGGCGGTGAGGCGATCTTCTTCGGCCGCCGGGGGGACGACGCAACCGGGGAGCAGGTCGCGGCTCTCCTGCGGGCCGATCGCGTCGACACCCTCGCGTTTCGGGCGTGTCCGGGAGGCCGTACGCCGGTGAGCGGCATTCTCATCGCTCGGGACGGCGAGCGTTATATCTTCCCGTATCTTGGCACCGCGTTGCCCGACGACCCTGGGTGGCTCCCGCTCGACGCGCTCGAGTCGGCGGATGCCGTGCTCATCGATGCCCGATGGCCGGCGGGGGCGATGCGGCTCGCCGAGGCGGCGCGCCGGCGTGAGCTTCCGGTGGTGCTGGATCTCGACCTAGATACTTCGGAGGCCTGGCGGCTCGCGCATCACGCGACCCATGTCATCGCCGACGAGGAGATGGCCACCGCATGCGGCGGGGTGGGGGCGACGTTGAAGCGCGTCTCCGATCTTGGCGTCTGGGGCGCGGTGACGCTCGGGGCCGGCGGGGTGGCGTATCCGGGCGGGAGCTTCCCCGCGTTTCGGGTCACGGTCCTAGACACCACGGGGGCCGGGGACGTGTTCCATGGGGCGTTCGCGCTCGCCATGGCGGAAGGGCAGGACGAAGGATATGCGATCACGTTTGCCTCCGCGGCGGCCGCGCAACGCTGCGCGCTCGCCGAGGTTCCTACCCGCCGGGACGTGATCCGGCTCCTCGAGGGCAGGGGGTAGGCCGCGCCGATGCCGCCCGATCCGTCCGTGGAGCCGTCTCACGCCCCCGGCGCCGGCGTGCTCGCCGGCACGTCCGGATTCGCGTTCGCGGAATGGAAGCCCGGGTTCTACCCGGCGGACCTCAAAGGGGACCGCATGCTGGCGTTCTACAGCGAGCACCTTCCCACCGTCGAGATCAACGTGTCCTTCTACCGGATGCCGACGACCAAGATGCTGGAGGATTGGAAGGCGCAGAGCCCACCGTCCTTCCGATTCGCGATCAAGGCGCACCGGCGGATCACCCACCTCAAGCGGCTGCGCGACGTGGACGAGGACGTCCGCTGGTTGCACGAACGCGTCACCGAGCTCGGCGAGCGTCTCGGGCCGGTCCTGTTCCAGTTGCCGCCA
>Ga0207646_10008820_pt1 | contig 10055 bp, 9 predicted proteins | sample KBSK5502metaG_FD_184343 | JGI IMG/M metagenome (GOLD analysis project Ga0207646, IMG submission 184343) | Corn, switchgrass and miscanthus rhizosphere microbial communities from Kellogg Biological Station, Michigan, USA - KBS K5-50-2 metaG... | ecosystem: Host-associated > Plants > Roots >...
ACCGAGTCGTAGACTGCACGCCAACGCTTGATGGCTTCGATGTGGCCGTCCACCGTGGTGAGGTTCGCGCCCATCGTCACGACAGATATGTGACTCCCCCCAGCTTCGCGCCACGCCGCAATGTCGTCAGGCCATCGATTGTCTCCGCGACTGTATTGCTGAATGGACTCGAAGCCGAATGCATCAATATCTCTGCCGAGCTCGCGCAGCTTGGCCTCGATCCTCGCTTTGATTTGGAACGCCTCGGTTTGAGTCCGGCCTGAAAACAGGAAACCGTCTCCGATCCTGGCCGCCCGGTCGAACGCGGCCTCGCTGGAACCACCCAGCCAAATGGGGATCTGCCGTTTCGGCCGCGGCAAGATCCCGGCTCTGTCGATCCGGTGGTCGGAGTCCTGGTGGTCGACCACGGGCTGTTCCCACAGCTTACGGATCAAGGCAATCTGCTGCTCCTGCCGCTTGCCGCGACGCCGAAAGTGTTGGGACATCTCGAGACCGTCGTATTCCACCCAGTTCCAGCCGATCCCAACGCCCAGGCGAAGCCGGCCCTCTGAGAACAGGTCGACATCCGCAGCCTGTTTTGCGAATAGGGCGGTCTGCCGTTGCGGCAAGATGATCACGCCCGTCGTTAATCCGAGGTTCTTGGTGACGCCTGCGAGGTAAGCGTAGGTGACCAACGGCTCGTGGAACGGATCGTTTTCTTTATAGGGACCGGTTAACTTCGGTTCTCTACCCGCATGAACGGCGCCGAGGACATGATCGTAGATCACAATATGGTCGTAACCCAGGTCTTCCGCCGCCTGGGCAAACGCCTTGACCGCCCCTGTATCGCCGCCGAGTTCGATCTGCGGATAAACCACACCAGCTTTCATCGTCCACTTCCTCTTTCACGATGTGAGGTCTTGCGCCAGATACAGACCATCCACGTCCGGTCCGGAAGCAGCAGCCCGAACACCGGCACATAACTTTGGCCGCGACACGGTCGCAGATTACCCGGCGCGATGATGATCGCGAACTGCAAACGGAGCAGATGATCGTCGGCCTGCCGGCTCGAAAGCTTCAGCCTGACCGGACGGACGCGCTTCGTGGTTCGGGATGACGTTCGCCAAGCAGACGCCTGCGTGGCGTGCTACAACCGCGGTCCGCTTTCGGCGCCGAGCGGAAGCTCTTATTAGAGATCGGCGGCTTCCGGCTGCCCCGCAGCCGACCTCCACCGAGGCAATCAAGATCGCCTGAGTCGGGGTGGATCGCCAACTTTCGCTCCACCGTGTTCGACCGGCTGGCCGCGCCGATTCAGTCGTTCGTGTCAAAGCAATGCGCCACGATCGCTCCTAATTGATGAATTTGCCCACCTCGCCGCTCAGCCCCTTCTAGCGACGGTTAGTCTTTGCTTGGAAAAGCGCGGGACCATCAGGTTCAATCGCACACCAATCGCACAGGCGGCTAGAGGTGCCACGACCAGCGCCAAAGGAACCCAAAGCGATGCGCGCAACACGGAACCCGGGTCGAGGCTATTATCCAGCCCGCTGGCGTTAGCGATCAACGCGGCGATCGCCGCTCCCAGGGCGATCCCCGCTTGCTGAACCGTAGCGGCGGACGCCGCGGCGATGTTCTCCTCGCCGCCCTTTGCGCCATTCATTACGCGTTGCAGAACAAACGCCCACGCAGCGCCTATCCCAGCTCCTATCAATACGATTGGCAGGATCAGGGACGAGACCGGTCCGGGCGCCATTAATACCCCCATTCCAGCTAGACCCGCGCCCATCGCCGAGGGCCCCATAATGATCAATCGCGGCGGCCATTCCGCCGAGAGCGATGCCACTGAGAGCGCGGCTATGGTCCACGCCAACGACGCCAAGGCGACCATGTATCCGGCGCCGAGCGGGCTCACCCCGTGCAAGCGCTGCAAAAAGAGCGGCGCGTAGATCGCCAGCGGGCTGTAGCCGACTGACATGAGCAGGATCATCCAGAGGCCCGCGCCAGTCCGAGACCGTAGCGAGAATGCATCGCTTGGCAGTAGCGGAGCAGCCGCGCGCCGATCGGTCCGTATCATCAGGACGAACGCTGCAACGGTTGTCGCGATGAGTATCGCCTCGATCGCTAGGCCATCCGCAATGCTAGCGGCCGACAAGAACGCAATCGCGCCGCAGATCAACGCTACGCGGCCCGCCGGAAAGATCTGGCTGACCGCCTGCTCACTCTGCGTATCGGTAGGAAGCGTGAAAAGCGCACCAGCACCGAGCAGGCACCCCATCCCAGCGACCGTAACAAACGCGCCGCGCCAGTGCCCATAGCTCGCGAACACGCCGCCGATCAAAGGCCCGGTCAGCACGGCGATCGACCAAACACCAGAGAGCAGGCCGAAAACTCTCGGCCAAAGCGCTTCCAAAAATGCATTGCGGACGAGCACATAGGCGAGAGCCGAGAGCAAGCCGCCGCCCAATCCCTGCACGAACCGTCCGGCGATCACAAAGCCGATCGAGGGCGCGCATGCGCACAGTACGGCGCCCGCCGCGTATATGACGGCGCCGCCCGAGAATGCCCGACGGTTGCCAAACCTGCCGCTGACTAGACTCGTGCCGCTCCCTGCAGTGATCGAGGAGGCGACAAAGGCGGTCGTCGGCCAACTCATGAGATTGGCCCCGCCAAGCTCCCCGACGACGCTGGGCAGAAGCGTCGCGGTTACCAGCACATTCATCGAGTGCAGCAGCACGCCGCCCAACAAGACGCAGAGAATGAGCACCAGGCGCGGTGCCAGCAGCGTCCGCCAACCTGCCTCAGCCGTCGTCTCCTGCACGCCCATCCCTTTTAGAAAGCTTTTTCTTATCTTATAATGCCGCTAATTAAGATAGCAATTGGTTTCTTTATAGGTAGCGATGTGCGGTCGGATAACAGCAGCAGACTCCTATACACACTCAAGTCGCGCGGTACCCTGGCAACCGGCGCGCTGGCGCGCGCCCTTGGCATCACCGTCGTTGGCACCCGTCAGCACCTTGCCAAGTTGCATGCCGAGGGTCTCGTCGCCTTTGACGACCAGGCGGGTGAGATCGGTCGCCCGAAACGGTGCTGGTGCTTGACCGCGAAAGGGCACAGCCGTTTCCCGGACACACATGGAGACCTCACGGTAAATTTAATCGGCGGTATCCGCGCAGTCTTCGGCGAAGCGGGGCTGGATCGCCTCATTGAGGCCCGGCAGGAGGCGGCGGTGGCGGCGTACCGCGGGGCGCTGGAGTCTTGCTCTGGTCTCGAGGATCGCATCCGCACTGTCGCGCACCTTCGCACCGAAGAGGGCTACATGGCCGAATTCGAGGCGGAGCCGGACGGCAGTTTTCTCCTCATCGAAAATCATTGCCCCATTTGCGCAGCGGCCAAGACATGCCAGGGCTTCTGCCGGTCAGAGCTAGAATTGTTTCGCGCCGCACTCGGCGCCGGGACGTCGGTCACTCGCCAGGAGCATCTTCTCTCCGACGGGAGGCGCTGTGTTTATCGGGTGACAAGTCTCGAAGGCACTGATTGTTGAATTTCAAAACGGGATTCCCACTCCTGCGTCTTGCCGGATTTGGGGGCAGAACCGCCGATCAGCACTCGAGCAACAATGACGACTTCAATGCCTGATACGCCTGCCGACTCTCGACGCAGACAACCGGCAACCCGAGCTTGGCTCAAGCCGTGGAAGAGCATCGGAGCATTCGGCCCGCCTCGAACAGGATCCGCCGACAGGTCGGGACCTCCGCAAGTTCGGGCGCGATATCGGCGGGTGTCGGCGGGACCTTCGCTCTATGGATGACCGCGCCGCTTCGGGCTACGACGCAAATGTGCGTCTCTGCCATCGAGACATCCAAGCCGGCGAAATACTCCATGGGTGGGCCTCCTTTTCCAATGGTGAAGCCGATCCTATCGGCTTCCGGGAAGAGCCACCGACCATTACCTGATGTTGAAAACTCCCGTTCGGCCATGTTCGATTTTCCCGGCTCGCGGCGTGGTCGCTATCATCGATGTGACAGCCCGCTATAATCAACTCGGTTACGACAGCAAGGTGGATTCCGATGCCCGCCATCGATGCAGCTGTTCTCGGATCACCGACATACACACCTGTGCGGCGGCCAATTGAAGGGCCGTCTGCCTGGGTTGGCGCGGATATGCGCCAGCGCGAGGCTGAGTGGAGCTACCTCCTTTCACCTGCCGAGGTCGCCGAGATCGAGGCTGCGGTGCAGGCGGTGCGCGCGCGAGGGCTCGATCTAGCCGAGATTCACCGGGAAGACTTTCCGCTGCCGACGCTCGGACCGGTGCTCGATCAATTGCGCAGCGAGGTCCTCAACGGGCGGGGTTTTGTGCTGTTGCGCGGCATGCCGGTCGAGAACCGGCCAGTGGCCGAAAGCGCAACTGCGTATTGGGGGGTGGGCACCTATTTCGGCAGCGCCCGTTCGCAGAACGCGAAGGGGCATCTGCTGGGGCACGTCTACGATCTCGGTATTAGCGCCGTAAAAGATCCGAACGCGCGCGGCTACGCCACTGCGGAACGGCAGGATTTCCATATCGATCGCTGCGATATCGTCGCATTGCTCTGTCTGCGGCGCGCGAAATCGGGTGGTCTTTCTGCGCTCGTCAGTTCGATGACCGTACATAATGTGATGGCGGAGCGCCGGCCCGATCTGCTGGAACGGCTGTACCAGCCGTTTCCGACGGATCGCCGCGGCGAGGTGCCGGAGGGCAAGGCGCCGTTCTATGAGGCACCGATCTTCAATGAATATGCCGGCCTTGTATCGGTGCTGTATTCGCGTCTCTACATCAGCTCGGCGCAGCGCTTTCCCGAGGCACGCCGGCTGATGCCTGAGGATCTCGAAGCGCTCAAGATGTTCAACGAGTTGGCGGACGATCCGGAATTACGCCTCGACATGACCTTCATGCCGGGTGATGTACAGTTCCTGCACAACCACACGATCCTGCACGCCCGCTCCGCGTATGAGGACTGGCCAGAGGTCGAACGCAAGCGGCACCTGCTGCGTTTGTGGCTTTCTCCGCAGGGCGCCCGGCCGCTGCCGCCGGTCTTCGCTGAATGCTACGGTGGCCTGACGATCGGTGACCGCGGCGGCATCATCTGCAAGAACACGCGCCTTCACGCCCCGCTCGAACCGAGTTGAGTACGTTATTCGAAGAGAGAAGCTGCTAGCGCTAGAACCGGTCTATCCCATGGTTGCGATCCGTGCCGGTGCGGCCAGGAAAGCGCCGCCGCGGGCGACAATATTTCCGTCGAACAGTACGAGCTTGCGCGACGGATGAGTGGCGACAGCCTCGGCGACGCAGCTTACGGCGATGGTGAAGAGATTGGCCGAGCCGCCGACCGTGATGCCGTAATCGCCGATGCCCAGCGCACGCGCGCCGGCGACGGTGACCAGGTCGAAGGCGACCTCCACCTGGTCGTCGCGGCGGAAATCGCCCTTCCAGCCGATGATGGCCGCACGTTCCAGCAGATCGCCGGTGCCGTAGGGGGACCAGGTGTCGCGGATGTCATCGTTGCCGGCAAACACCAGCACCCCGGCGGCACTGAGCATCTCGAGCGGCGGCATGGTCAGCCCACCGGCGCCGTGGGTGACGAGCGCGACGCCCGCGGCGGCCATCGCCTCCGCGGCCTCGGCCGCTTTCCGCTCGGTCACGCCGCCGAGGCAGAAGCCGTGGCTGATCGTCACCTTGCCACCGAGACCGAGCGCCCTGGTGCGGGCACAGATCTCCTGGACATTGAACAAGCCCATCTCGCCCGGTTCGTGCAAGTGGATGTCAAGCCCGACGCCGTGCCGCGCCGCGATCGCGAAGATGCCGTCGAGCTGCCCTTTCGGGTCGCGGTCAATCTCCAGCGGATCGATGCCGCCGACCAGATCAGCGCCGTTGCGAACGGCCGCGTCGAGCAAGTCAAGGACGCCCGGACAGCGCATCACTCCGCTTTGCGGGAACGCAACGATCTGCACCGTCGCCCGATCACGGTGACGCTCGCGAGCCGCGAGCACCCCTTCCAGCTTCGCGAGGCCGCTTTCGAGATCAATGTCGACATGGGTGCGCAGATGGCTGGTGCCGCGCGCGACGCATGCGCGGATTAGGTTGCCGGCGCGTTCTTCGGTCGACAGCGGCAAGTGCGGCAGGATCGTCTTGTCGGTTTCGATGCGGCTCATGCGCGTCGGACCTGCCGCATGCCCCATCCAAGGCAGGCCCGTCAGCGTCTTGTCGAGATGCATGTGACCATCGACCAGCCCCGGCAATACGAGATCGCTGCCGATGTCGAGCGCCGGCGCACTGTTCGACATTGCGGGCGCCGCGCCCTCACCGACGATCGCGATTTTTCCGCCGGCAATGCCGATATCGACAAGACGACCATCGGCGAGGCGGCAATTGGTCAGGAATGCGTCGGGCGTCGTCATTGTCTCATTCCTCGCGAGCGATTAGCGGTGTGCGGAACGCTGCTGAAGGCGCGGAATGATCGCTCGATCAACGCCGGATCGATCCCTCGGGTGATGAAGACCAGACGCGAGCGCCGATCCCCATCCGGCCACGCGCCCAGATGCCGTGGCGGATGCACCAGATGCTGCACCGCATGCACCGCCACTGGCGTTTCCGCGTCGGCGACATTGAGGATGCCCTTTACCCGCAACAGCTCATCGCCATGGCGGTGGAGCAGCATCGTCAGCCAGACACCGAACCGCGTCCAATCGACCGGCTCGTCGAAGCTCAGCGCCAGAGTGCGGATATCGTCGGCATGGCGATGACCGTCGGGCGTATGGCCATGGCCATCTGCCGGCTGCCAGCGCGCCACGCCGATGTCGTCGGCTGAAAGCAGCGTGTCTGCATCGAGATCGTCCTCGACGGCCCGCCAGAGCGGCGCACACGGATTGATATAATGCAGCCGGTTCGTCAGGCAGTTGATGGCTTCGGCGGTCGCTAGATCGGTCTTGGTCAGCACCAGCCGATCGGCGACCGCGACCTGCTTGACGCTTTCGGGTTGCGCGTCGAGCTGCCGCGCACCGTTCACCGCGTCGACCGTTGTGATCACGTTGCCGAGGCAGAAATGGTGCCGCAGCACCGGATCTGACCGCACCGTCGACAAGATCGGAAACGGATCGGCGAGACCTGTGCTTTCGATGACGAGGCGACGGAATGGCGACAACAGACCGCATTCACGCCGCGAATGCAGATCCTTGATCGCGGTCGAAAGCTCGCTGCGGATCGTGCAGCAAATGCAGCCCGATTGCAGCATAACCATTGTCTCGTCGATGCGCTCGAGCAGGTGATGGTCGAGACCGATTTCACCGAATTCGTTGATCAACACAGCAGTGTCGGACATGGAAGGATCTAGCAGAAGCCGCTGCAACAGGGTTGTCTTTCCCGAGCCGAGAGAGCCGGTGATCAACGTCACCGGCGTCAAATCTGGCGCGGTGTCAGCCAAGCTCACGCTCCATTAGGGCGATCAGATTCTCATCAAGCGGATCGCAGGGGCGGCCGAGCAGCCGCTCGGCGGCCATCCACAAATGCGCAAGGTTATCGACGATCTCGGTCTTGCCGGTTGCGGTCGATAGGGCGAAGGCGCTGCCCTGCCAGTCGGCAAGGTTTATTCGATAGCAGCTCAGAACCCGGTTCGCGGCCGCCACGCGATTCATCCTCTCGCGGCGGCGCGACGCCGCATCGGTGTTGCGGGTAAAAATGCCGGGTCGAGCGACAGAGTCGGTCCAATGCTCCATTCCACCGAGAACGCCGCACAATGCACACATCGCCGTGCTCAGCTTTTCGCGGGTTTCCGAGGCGAGCGGTGGGCGAAATCATCCGCCATATCGTTCATCGTGACGAACCGGACACCCGGATGGCCGATCATGTGGTGATACAGCCGCTCCAGCATCATCAGCACATGCGGCCGACCGGAAACGTCCGGGTGGATGGTGATCGGGAACACTGCGTAATCGTATTCGCGGTAAACCCAGTCGAACTGGTCGCGCCACATCTGCTCAATATCGCGCGGATTGACGAAGCCATGGCTGTTCGGGGATTTCTTGATGAACAGCATCGGCGGGAGATCGTCGAGGTACCAGCTTGCCGGGATCTCGATCAGGTCGGTCTCCTGGCCGCGCTTCAGCGGCACCATCCATTCGCTCGGCTGCTTCGAATAGTCGATCTTGGTCCAGCTATCGCCGACCCGCACGTAATAGGGCTGATGATCGTGATGCATCAGCGAGTGGTCGTATTTGATGCCGCGCTCCAGCAGCAGCTCGTTCGTGACCGTCGAGAACTCCCACCACGGCGCGACGTAACCGGTCGGGCGCCTGCCCGACAGCTGCGTCACCAGCTCGATGCATTTGTCGAGCACCGCCATCTCTTGCTCGCGCGTCATCGCGATCGGGTTCTCGTGCGAATAGCCATGAATGCCGATCTCGTGCCCGGCTTCCGCGACAGCCTTCATCTCGGCGGGAAATGTCTCAATCGAGTGGCCGGGGATAAACCAGGTCGTCTTGATACCGAGCCGCGCGAACAGCTTCAAGAGGCGAGGACTGCCGACTTCCCCGGCGAAAAGACCGCGCGAAATATCATCCGGGGAGTCCTCGCCGCCATAGGAGCCGAGCCAGCCGGCGACCGCATCGACATCGATACCGAGTCCGCACAGGATCTCCTTCGCCATCGCCCTTCTCTCCGTCGGTAATCGACCGCATTCTTCTTATAGATTAGCGCCGTGTTCCGCTGCAGCGAATGCGTCGCGGGTTATTTAGATGGACATGGCTGGCTGGCCTTTTCTTAGCGCTGCGGGCAGCTCGTTCGACGGCTAGGCTCGCCAGGTCGTAGCGGGCAAAGCAGTTCCGCTCCCGCGCTCCGCTCCGCTTTAGGGGCCACGCCGGTCGAGATCGGCGGCCCCAGGTTGGCCGCCATTGCCGCCGGGCGAGCCTATGCGCGCACGTAGTTTCGGCAGACGAGGCGCAACCGATTGCTGATCTGGTCGCGAACACGCTGGGGCATCGGAGTTGACCCGCTCGCCTCTTTCCATTCCGGTGTGTCGATCACCCCCGGCGATGCGAGATGGTAGAGCGCCACGTATTTCGGGTTGCCGGGGCTTGTCCGGTAACGGCGCGCACACAAGACCCCGGGAACGCGGGCGAGAGCGGGGATGTGCTCGGTGTCATACCAGGCGTTGAACGCGGTCTCGACCTCCGATCCCGGAGTCATACCGACCAACAGGAGCCCGCTGGCATCAGCCGGCGCAGTCGCGTCGCCTGGGAGTATCTGTTCGCCTTCATAGCGCAACAGGCGCTCTACCTTCGAGGTCACCCGCTTTGACCACGGCGATAGGTTCTCGCCGCCAATAGCGCGGTAGCCCGGGCTTTCCAGCACGGCCAAGCTTTCGAGGTCGTAGGTCGCAACCGACTGTCTCGGGTTCTCCACGCCGATCCATCGTTGAAGGGTCAGAAAGCCCGGTACCCGCTGCCGCTCGGGGATGTGCTCGGTGTCATACCAATCGTTGAATTCGTCGACCGCTACATTCGAAAAATCCATCGCCGCGATCAGCGCACCTTTCGCCATGGCCGCTCCTCCTCCTCTGGCAATTGCTACCTTTCTACGCCTACAAAGCCGAGCTGTGCATCCAGTAGGTCGAATCAGACGCTAGTTTCCCTCGATGACCACGAGGATGCTGGCGCTAACCCCCTGAGCCGATGTTCCGCCCCAACCTGACCGATGTTCTCCAGATGCTTGGTCACGGACGGGGGGATCCCGCGGGATCACAGGCCCCGGCACGCGCGGGGATCAGTGCCTTTGCCCAGCATTTTTGATGATCTGGTCGGGAGGTCTCCCTCATATAGCCGCCTCTCGCGGGGGAAGGATCTTCAACCCGCCGAGGCAAAGGGCCCCAGAATACGTCAACAGCTCGCGCCGCTAGCCGCGATGCCGGCTTCCCAACTTGCACTCGGGCCGGCAGCTATCAGAACCGTCGGCGTCACCCTGGACCGGCGGCCTATCGGCGATCGACATCTGCCCCGCTGCGTCTCGCTGTAGCGATTCGAGCCGCTTTGGTTATTGGTGATGTCCATTGCATC
>Ga0207646_10008821_pt1 | contig 10054 bp, 7 predicted proteins | sample KBSK5502metaG_FD_184343 | JGI IMG/M metagenome (GOLD analysis project Ga0207646, IMG submission 184343) | Corn, switchgrass and miscanthus rhizosphere microbial communities from Kellogg Biological Station, Michigan, USA - KBS K5-50-2 metaG... | ecosystem: Host-associated > Plants > Roots >...
GCGAGGCCCTGACCGGTACGGCGTTGATCGTCGTCGACGCGGAGGGCCGCAACCAGATCGCGGTGGCGCCGGGCGCCAACCGTCGCCTGGACGTCGAGATGGTGCGTCGGCATGCGGCCGCCGTGGCCTGGGCCGACGTCGTCATGTGCCAGCTCGAAACGCCGCTGGAAACCGTGACCTGGGTCTTGCAGGAGGCGCGGCATCGGGGAGTGGTGACCATCCTGAACCCGGCGCCGGTGCCCGAGGAGGCCCTGGACGTATGGCGCACCGTGGACTATCTCACGCCGAACGCCGGCGAAGCCGCGCGGCTCAGCGGCCTCACGGTGACCGATCCCGCGTCGGCCACCGAGGCGGCACGGACGCTCCGTGCTCGCGGCGTCGGCACGGTCATCGTGACGCTCGGTGGCGACGGCGCGCTTCTCGTGGCCGCCAACGGCGTCACCCACGTTTCGGGCATCCGGGTAACGGCGGTCGACACGACGGCGGCGGGCGACGCCTTCAACGGCGCGCTTGCCGTCGCCCTCTCCGACCGCCTGTCGCTCCCCGAAGCGCTTCGGTTCGCCAACGCTGCGGCCGCGCTCGCCTGCACCCGCCGCGGCGCCCAGCCCTCCTTGCCGTCGCGGGCAGACGTCACGCGCTTCCTGGGTGCGTGATGCTCACCGTTTGACCCCTCGAGCGAGGGCCCCCCGCATCCGACGCGAGCCGCGATCCCGAGCGCGATTCCCGGGTCTGCACGGCGCCGTCGTGCTCGGGACGTTCGCCGCGTTCGCCTTCGTCGTCCATTCCCGACTGCAGGCTCCGGCCGACGCCGACAGCTTCTACCATATCCGTCACGCGTGGCTCTATCGCCGGGATGGCGTGTTCCAGACCGCGTTTCCCTGGGCGCAGTACTCGGTGATCAAGACATACGCCGCGGATCTCTGGTATGGGTTCCACGTTCTCCTCCTCCCCCTCACGTCACTCGCCGATCTGGTGAACGGGATCTACATCGGCGCCTACGTGACCACGGTCCTCACGCTGGGGCTCGTCTACCTCGCGCTCCGGACGCTGGAGCTCCGGTGGCCCGCCCTGTGGGTGTTCGTCTTCACGCTGGCGTCGGCCGACGTTCTCTACCGGCTGACCATGCTGCGCCCTCATCCGCTCTCGATCGGGCTGGCCCTGGCTCTCTTCGCCTATCTGGTGACCGAAGGGTCGAGCAAGCGTCTGGTCGCCATCTTCCTGCTGAGCGGCGCCCTGGCCTGGATCCATCTGGCCCTCAGCTGGATCGCGGTGCTGGTGGTCCTGGTCGTCACGCTCGTCCGGGCCGCCCACGGACGTGGCCCCGAATGGCCGGCACTCGCGTGCATCGGCTCGGGCTTGCTCACCGGCTGGCTCCTGCGGCCGAACCCGGTGGGGGCGGCCAAGCTCGTGTACATCCAGGTCGTGAAGCTGTTGCTCGAGAAACGGGAGCACGCGCCGCTGTCGTTTGGTGTCGAGCTGTATCCCTTCACCTGGTCCGACTTTGCCGCCCAGCTCATCCCCATCACGGCGCTCACGGTCGTGGCGCTGGGATATCTCGTCTGGCTGATCGCCCGGAAGCGCTACCGCACGATCGCGCCGACGCGGCAGATCGCTCTGTGGAGCAGCGTGATCCTGTGCGCGGGATTCTTCGTGCTCGCCTTCACGGTCGCCCGGCGGTCCAACGAGATCTTCGTGGGCTTCGCCGTCGTGTTCGTGGGCTTGCTCGCCACTCACCAGCGAGCCGGCGGGCGTGCCGACCGGCGGCCGGCTCTCGCGCTGGGGCTGGTGGCGCTCGCGTTCCTGGCCATGACGGTTCAGACCCTGTACCGATTCGAGACGTATGTGGTTGCCGCCGCCGCCTCGTACCGTCCGGACCGCTTCAAGGCGGCTTCGCTGTGGCTCCGGGAACACGCCCGACCGGGCGAGATCGTCTTCAACGTCCACTGGGGAATGTTTCCGCACCTGTTTTTCTGGAACACGAGCTCCTACTACATCAGCGGCATGGATCCGATCTTCCAGTACGCGTACGACCCGGGACTCTACTGGAAGAACCACTTCCTCGCCTTTGCGGGGGCCTCCAACTTCACCTGCGCGTCGACGAAATGCAACGCGGCCGACTCGATCGCGACCTATGACGTCCTGGCGCGGGACTTCCGCGCCTCCTACATCCTGATCGAGAAGCTGGGCCAGCCGAAGCTCTATCGGTACCTGGCGAGCGATGCGCGGTTCGTGAAGGTCCTGGAAACGGAGGAAGACGCCCTGTACAGGATTCTCTAGCGGCGGCGTCTCTAGAGACGGCTCCGCAGCGCGTGCACGCGCGCGAGGGCGGTCGACGCGCGTTCGAGCGGGAGCCGGCCGTCGGCCAGCGCCTGCCGCAGCGCGGCCAGCGTCACCTCGGCCGCGGATCGACCGTCCGGGAGTCGGTCGTCGGCGATGAGGACCATGTCGACGCCGGCCAGCAGCGTCCGCACCGCGGCGTCTTCGACTCCGTAGCGCTGCTCGATCGCGCCCATGCGCAGGTCGTCACTGATCACGACGCCCTGGAAGCCGAGCTGCTCGCGAAGCAGACCGGTGATCGTCGCCGCCGACAGGGTCGCCGGATACCGGCGATCGAGGCGACGATTGAACACGTGCGCCGTCATGATGCTATCGGCCAGCCCGGCGGCGATCAGGGCGCGATAGGGCAGGAGCTCCACGGCCGGATCGGCGGTCTCTGTCACGTCGACGAAGCCCTGGTGGGAATCCCCGAAGCTCGAGCCGTGGCCGGGGAAGTGCTTCAGCGCGGTGAGGACGCCGGCCGCGTGCATCCCGCCGATCCAGGCGGTGGCGAACGCGACCACGCGCTGGGGGTCGGCGCCGAAGCTGCGCTGATAGCCGACGATCACGGGGTTCGCGGGGTTGTAGCCCACGTCGACGACCGGCGCCAGGTTCCAGTTGATGCCGGCGCCACGGAGCATCGTGCCGATGCGGAGCGCCTCGAGCTCGGCGAGGACGAGGTCGTTGCTGCCGCCGAGCTCCTCCGCGGACAGCGTGGGGGTGTAGCCGGCGGCGGGCCCGAGGCGCATGACCCGTCCGCCTTCCGCGTCGACGGCCACGAAGATCCGCGGCTCACCGCAACGACGGGCGTGGTCACGCGCGCGGTCGGTCAGACGCGCGACCTGGGCGGGATCGACGATGTTGCGGGCGAAGAGCAGGATGCCGCCGACGCGCGCGCGACAGAGCAGCGGCTCGAGATCGGCATCGGCGTCGGCTTCGACGCCACGAAAGCCGACGAGCAGGAGCTGGCCGAGCTGCGGAGAGAGCGCTTCCACGCGGGCGGGATCGGGAACGAGGGCGGTGCGGCAACCGGCGATGGCCGTCGCGCACAGCACCGCGGTCGCGACGAGGAAGCGGGCTCCCGTAGGCCTCGTCGTGTTCGCCTAGCGCGGCGGAAGGGTGGGCGGCGGCGCGGAGGGCTCCAGCGACGGCGGTGGGACCGGCGGTGGGGCCGGCCGCGCGCGTGGCGGCGCCACGGGAGGCGGCGTCGACGACGGCGGACGTGGAGCGCGCCGGAACGTATCGTCCAGCTCGGGCGTCGCCTTGCGCGTGTCTTCGGTGATCCGCGCAGCCTCCGCGGCGGTGATGATGACACGCGGCGTGATGAGGATGAGCAGCTCGGTCTTCTGCATCTGCCGCTGCTTCGTGCCGAAGAGATATCCGAGGAGCGGGATGTTCTTGAAGAACGGGATCCCGCTCTCCGAGGTCTTCAGCGTGTCCTGGATGAGCCCGCCGAGCACGAGCGTCTGATTGTTCGAGAGGACGACCGAGGTCTCGGCCTCGCGCTTGTTGATGATCGGGGAGTTGGTCGGCGGCTGGTTGGCGCCGATCGAGTTGACCTCCTGCTTGACGTCGAGCGCCACCGTGCCCTGCTCGCCGATCCGCGGCGTGACGGTCAGGATGACGCCCGCGTCCCGGTACTCGACGGTCTGGGTGCCCACGGAGGTCGTCGTTCCCGTCGACCCGATCCCGCCGAGCGCGGCTTGCTGGCTGGTGATGATCGGGACGGATTCGGAGACGTTGATGACGGCTTTCTTGTTCTCCGACGTCAAGATGTGCGGGTTGGAGAGCACGTTGACACGACTTTCGGCGGCGAGCGAGTTCAGGATCGCCAGGAACTCATTGGCCGCGAACGTGAACGCGGTGAGGCCGGGGGTGAGCGGTACCTGGACCGCCGAGTTGATGGGCAAGCCACCGAGCGGGACAGGTGGGCCCCCCGCCGCCAGATTGGCGAAGTTGAACCTGCCGTTCCTGATGGCCCAGTCCAGCCCGAGACTGGTGGAGTCGTTGAGGACGATCTCGGCCACCAGCACTTCGATCAGCACCTGTCGGGGCATCTTGTCGAGCTGTCGGATGGTGGTCTCGATCTCGGTCCACACGCGCGGGAACGTCAGCACGATCACGGCGTTCGTCGTCTCGTCGGCGATGAACCGGACCTGCCCCTCGAGGACCCCCACCTCCGACAGCGTGCCCAGGGCCCCCCCGGCCGGGCCGGCTCCGACGGGCGCCGTCGTGGGGGGTGGCGGTCCACCGAACGGCGAGGCGGGCGTCCGTCCGGTCGTGGTCGACGTGGTGGCACTGGTGCCGCTGGTGGAGGGCGCGCCGTAAATCGAGTTGAGGGTCGCAGCCAGGTCCTTCGCTTTCGTGTTCTCGGCGTAGTAGACGAACACCCGACGTCCACCGTAGATGTTGACGTCGAGCTGACTGATGAGTCGACGGATCGTGTCGAGCTCCTGCCGCCGCGCGTAGACGATCAGCGAGTTCGATCGACGCTCGGCGATGATCAGAGGTCCGCGATCGGCCCCCGCCGCTCCCGTCGTCGTCGTGCCCGGTATGCCTGGTACGATCCCCGGTGCCAGCGCCGGGGCCGGCGTCGGCGCGCCGGGCACCCCCGGGACGCCGGGCACCCCCGGGGTGCCCATCGCGCGCCGCAACCGGCTACTGGTGAACAGCTGGTTCAGGATGTTGGCGATGTCGGCGGCATCCGCGAACCGGAGCGACATGATGGCCAGCTCATCGAGGGCGACCTCGACGTCCACCACCGCCACGATTTCCAGGAGCTTCTGGACGTTCGATGCGGTATCGGTGATGACGAGGACGTTCGTCTCGCGGTGGGCGATCAGCGCCCCCCGCGTCCCGATGAGGGGGCGTAGCAGCGAGCTGAGGTCCGCGACCGAGGCGTAGCGAACGGGGACGATCTGCGTGATGACCTCGTCCGCGCTGCGCGAAGGATCGGCCGCGTCGCCGACGATGAGCGGCACCGCCCGCTCGCGCGCGCCCTCCAGCTTCACGATCTTGTAGAGGTTGCCCGATCGCACCGCGGTGAAGCCGTGGACTTCCAGGATGGCGAGCAGCACGCCAAACACGTCTTCCTGAGGAATGCGTCCCGAGGTCTGGACGGTGACCTTGCCGCGGACGTCGGGCGCGAGCACGTAGTTGAAGCCGACGATCTCGCTGGCGGCGTGGACGACCGTCTCGATGTCGGCGTTGTCGAAGTTCAGGACGACGAACCGCCCGCGCTGGGCGGCGGGCGTGGGCGGCACCGTCGGGGGTGGCGGCGTCGGCTCGCGTCGGGGCGCCCGCTGGGCGCTCTCGGCCGGCGCGACCGTCCGCGGACCGGTCGCGACCGGTGGCGGCGAGACCTCGGTGGGCGGCGCGGACGACGCGGGTGCGGTGACGACGGGGGCCGGCGCGCGGAGCGCCGGTGTCGGCTTCGGCGGCGTCGCGCAGGCGGCGAGGAATGACACCAGGACGACAGCCGCAGTTACATCACTGTGGCTTCGGCGCATCGGCTGGCTGAGGGGGAACGCGTCCGAGGACGCTGGGTGGAAGGGGCCGGCGGGAGATCGCTGACGGAGAAGACGTCCCCGCCGGGGCAAGTCCCTGCGGCGGGAAGACCGTGGGTGTGCGCGGGGTGGGCGTCGCGGGTGTCGGGGTCGCGCCTCCGGGCATCGGAGCTCCGGGCGTCGGCATGGCGGCCGGCGGCGCGGCGGGGCGCGGCCGCGTCGGATCGTGCAGGCGGACGGCGATCTGACCGTCAGGGCGTGACAGGACGACGCTGTCGCTGTCGATCGACTTCAGGGTTCCCCCGGCGACCGTGTCGCCGATTCGATAGCGGGCGACCCGCTTCGTCACGGGGTCCTCGAGGTACGCGACCGGACCCGCGTCCTGAAAAATCACCCCATAGAGGTTCGGCTTCGGAAGATTCACGACCGGCGCCGGGGGAGGGGCCGGTGGGGCTTCGGTCCGCGTGGGACTGAAGAGGTTGCGGCTCGCGATCACCCCGTAATTGCCCGCGCCGGCCGCCTGCGGCGCCGCCGGTGCCGCCGGCGCGGACGGCGCGACGGTCGTCGGGGTCGGCTGGGTCCGCGTGGCCGCAGGCCGCGGCGGCCGAGCCGTCATCTCCCTGACGATGACCACCACGAGCACGATCGCGATCCCGGCGAAGAGGACGGTCACGAGGCGCAGCCCCTTGGTCATCAAGTTTTCGGCTTGCCCGGGAGGATGAAGCCCGAGATGGTCATCGTGGCCAGCAGCTCCTTGGGCTGCGTGACGTTCACGACACGGACCTTGAGATCCTGGACCGTCAGCATCTTGGGCGTCTGCTCCATCCGTGACAGGAGATCGACGAGCTGTCGGATCTCGCAGGACACGGCGATCTCGACGGGGATCTCGACCAGCTCCCCGCGCTCCACCGGCGGCAAGATGCGCTCACTCCGGATCTCCGTCGACGCCTGGACGGCCATCTCCTTGGTGAGCTTCTGCAGCTCGGACGCCGCCACGGCGGGTGTGGCCGTCGACAGCAGGCGGTTGCCGGCCACCTGCAGCTGCGCATTCGTCGTGTCGAGCTCACGGGCGATGGCCGCCTTCCGCAGCAGCAGCTCGACGCGACGGGTCAGGACCTGCTCGCGCACCGGGGTGAGCTCGGCGGCCGACTGGTACCGGTCGCGGATGGGCTGCACGACGAACGTCCACCCGACCACGACCAGCGCGGCCAGGACACCGATGGCGATGAGGATCCGCTCGCGGCCCGAGACGTTGCCGATCATGGGCGTGGCAAAAACAGACCCGGAGAGGCGTTCGCGTCCGGAGGCCGCCGGGGCTGGAGTCCGGGCTCCATCGCCGGCGACGAGCCCGGAGCGCGTGGCCGCTGCGCCTCGCGCGGGGAGGTGGGCTTGGCCGGCGGCGGTGCGGCCGCGATCTCCCACGAGGCGCGGATCCGAAACTGCTCCTTGTCCCGGCCCCGCGTGACCGGCGAGGCGAATTCTGCGCGCTCCAGCCGCGGCGAGTTCTCGAGCAGGGGAATGAGGGCGCTCGCGGCCGCGGCCTGCCCGGTCAGCTCCACGCCCTTGGCGTCGAGCGACACGGTGGTGAGCCAGGCATCGTTGGGCAACAGCTCCGTGAGATCCCGCAGGACGGGCAACGGTCGCACCGCGGTCGATTCCACCGACTGGATCGTCGCCAGCAGTCGCCGCTTGCGCTCGAGCTCCTGGAGAGTCTGCTCGACCGCCCGGACCTCGCCGTCCAGCGACGCGATACGCTTGTTGATCACCGTCAGCCGCCGGTTCTCGCGGTACCCCGGGACGAGCAGCGCGGTGATCCCGAGCACGACGGCGGCGGCCACGGCGCCGAGCGCCACGAGCTGCGAGCGCGTGAGGCGGCGCGGTCGTAGATGCAGCGGGAGTAGCTGGAGCGCCCGCCCGCGCCGCGAGGAGAGGGCCACGGCCAGGGCGAGCTGAGCGGCGCCGACCGGCACCGAGGTGATCTGCTCGAGGAGCGCCCGCGTGCGTGGCGTATAGGGGGGCGCCGTCACCGGCGCGCCGAGCAACGTCCGCGGGGCCGCCGTCGCGGAATCCGGGTTCCCGTCGTCGCCGGACGTCCACACGGCGTCGACGCCGCGCCATCGAGCGATGGCCAGACTCCGCTCGATCTCGGTGGCGATGGCGGCGTCGGCGGCGGACGGCACGCTCCGGCTGAGAACGATCTGACCATTGCCCAGGAACAGCAAGGCCGTGTGATCACCGATCCGATGCATCCACACGACGTGCCCGCGCTGGCGCGCGGGCACGAGCGCTTGCAGGTCATGGATGGCGACGGTGAGCGAGCTTGGACGGAGGCGAGCCTCCTCGGCCAGGCGGAGCGCGCCCTCCACCACACGACGGTCTGCCGCGACGATGAGCACTCGTTTCGCGGTCGTCCCCGTCGCCGTCCCGTCCGCATCGGGCGCGAGCGCGGCGAAGTCGAAGGACGCGTCGTCGCTCGCAAACGGCACATGACGCTCGAGCTCGAACCGCACCATGTCGCGAAGCTCCCCATCGACCTCGGGCAGCTCGATCGGTTTGACCGTGACGGCCGTGCGCGGCAACCCGAGCGCCACGGCGCGGACGCCGAGCCGCCGCTGGTCCAGCTCGGCGCGTAGCGTGGTGGCGGGCTGATCGGAGTCGATGAAGAACGTCTCGCACCGCGTGCCCTGAATCGATGCGACGACCAGACGATCGCCGAGGAGCACCAATGCGAGGCGCGGCGGCCTGAAAGTCATAGGGGGCTAGAGTAAGCCGAATCGGCGAAAGTCGCAAAGAATTTGGTCAAAACGGCTGCTCGGTCTCCACCGACGGGCACGTGTTCATCGGATGCCCGACCATTCGAGGATGACGAGCGGACTCGTCGTGCCTCCCGAAAGGGCCCGCTTCTCGACGATCGCCGTGACATTCGCGCGAGGTCGGCCGTCGATGAGGCCCTCGGCCTCGATCCGGAAGAGCTGGCTGGTGACGCCGAAGCCCGTTCCGGCGGGCAGGGTCGTCGGCGTCGTCAGATATGGCCCCTCGTGCCGGTGCTGGAGGATCTCCGAGATCTGGGCGTCGGCGAGTCCCAGCCCGCACAGCACGAGCGGCCCCACGGTGTTGACGTTGAATCGCTGGAGCCTGGGACTCTTGGCGGTCAGAGCCTCGGCGAGGCCCGGCCCGCCGCCCGTGCCCTCGAAGATCGCGGGAGTGACCCCCTTGATCTGGAGCAGCTCGTCGAGCGACTCCATCGGGCCGTTTCGCGCGCGGTAGGGGGTGGGCAGCTTCAAGTAGTAGTCGTCGCTCTCCGCGCCGTTGGCCCGGTGCTCGTCGTTGGTGTCGATCCAGTCGAGAATCGAGTCGACGATCGGGTCACGAATGGCCTTGTCGACACCGAGGCATTGCAGGATCTTCTCCAGGCGCTCGGGCGACGCGCTGTTGACGTTGATCCGCGCCTGCTCGTCGGTGATGCGATACGAGAGCTCGCCGGGACCGAGGCGGACGCGCGTGCGCGGCAGCCGCGGCAGCGGCAGGCCGGCGGTGGTGTAGAAGGTGAGGAGGCCGTCGTCGGCGACCGCGACCACGCCGAAATCGCCGGACAGCTCGCGCAGCGCTTGCTCCACGCCCGCCTCGGCCAGGTGGGCGGCGGCGAGGCTGTCCCTCCAGCTCCGCATCGCCGAGGCCTCCAGGCGCATCGAGTACGCGAACTCGGCGCCCACGATCCCGAGCAGCGCCAGGACGAGCAAGACCGCGATCAGCGCAAAGCCGCGCTCGTTGCCTCTCATTGTTGGGGGCTGGTCAACGCGCGTAGCGACACCGTGAGCGGCGGCAGCGGCTCGAGCCGGCCGCCGCGGGCGGTGACGAAGCGAATCTGGACCCCCGCGGGAAGGCTCTGCTCGGCATCGGCGTCCCAGCGGTCCGTCCACGTTCCTTCCGGGGAGAGGTATTTCAGCTCGAGACCCTGGATGTCGGGATCGCGCAGCACGACGGTGGCGCCCGTGAAGGGCTCGCGGTTGGGCAACAGTCGCTGACGCACGACGAGGGCGCGGCCCTGAGCGTCGTCCTCCACGGCGAGCACGACGGCGGTGAACGCGGCGGGGACCTCCGAGGGAAACGGGGCCGCCCGGGTCACCAGCTCGAGCCGGTTGTCGGTTCCGTTGAAGAGCAGGCGTCGCTCCGGGCCCTCGCCGAGGGCGCCGCGGAACGGGTAGGCGGCCCCGACGGCGCGCCCGACGACC
>Ga0207646_10008822_pt1 | contig 10054 bp, 8 predicted proteins | sample KBSK5502metaG_FD_184343 | JGI IMG/M metagenome (GOLD analysis project Ga0207646, IMG submission 184343) | Corn, switchgrass and miscanthus rhizosphere microbial communities from Kellogg Biological Station, Michigan, USA - KBS K5-50-2 metaG... | ecosystem: Host-associated > Plants > Roots >...
CGTCCCGAGCTCAGCACTCTCATTCCGACGTTCCAACCGAACGTGCCGCAGGTTTTTGTGAACGTCGACCGCGACAAAGTGATCAAGCAGGGAATCGATCTGACCTCGGTATATCAAACGCTCCAGACATTCATGGGCGGATTTTTCGTGAACTATTTCAATCGCTTCGGCCGAACATGGCAAACTTACATTGAGGCCGAAGGCGATTACCGCACCGATGCGAAGAATGTGGGGCAGTTCTTCGTTCGCAATTCGAACGGCGACCCCGTGCCACTCGACGCTATCTCCAGTATCAAGAATATCGCAGGCCCGGAATTCACGTTGCGCTACAACGAATATCGCTCGGCACAAATCAATGGCGCCGCAGCGCCCGGCTACAGCTCGAATCAGGCGATGAACGCGCTGGAGGAAGTCTTCCGGCAAACGATGCCTAAAGAAATGGGGTACGATTATTTAGGAATGTCGTTCCAGGAAAAGAAAGCGCAGCAAGGAGTTTCGCCGACGGTCGTGTTTGGAATGTCACTCCTTTTTGTCTTCCTCATTCTCGCCGCGTTGTATGAAAGTTGGTCGCTGCCGTTCAGCGTTTTGTTGGGCACCCCGGTCGCGGTGTTCGGCGCCTTCGCGACACTCTGGCTGCGCGGAATGCAAAACAACATCTACGCGCAAATCGGGTTGATCATGCTCATCGGTCTCGCGGCAAAGAACGCCATCCTCATTGTGGAATTCGCCAAGGATGAATACGAAAAAGGTAAACCGCTGCTCGACGCGACACTCGAAGGCGCGCGTTTGCGCCTGCGTCCGATCCTGATGACTTCGTTCGCGTTCATCTTCGGCTGTTTACCGCTCTGGTTTGCCAGCGGCTCGGGCGCAGTCGCGCGTCGCGTGCTCGGTTCGACCGTGATCGGAGGAATGATCGCCGCCTCGGGCATCGCGATCTTTCTTATTCCAGTGACCTTTTACGTGATCGAACGGCTCTTTGCCGGGAGAAAGGAAAAACCGGCGGCGCCACAAGTCAGCCCACCGCAGCCCGAGCCCGCGCTTAAGACCTAACGAATACAACCTCGGAGCTTACTAAATGAACGCGAATCTAGTTGCGGCCATTAAGCATTTCTTTTTTGCCGGTGTCGGTCTCTTGCTCGTCTTGTTGATGGGAAATGGGTGCGGGAAAGCGTCTGCGCCGCAACAAGGTCCGCTACCGGTCAATGTCGTCACCGTTGTCGAGAAAGAAGTAAACGAATGGGACGAATTTACCGGGCGGTTAGACCCGGTTGAATCGGTTGAGATTCGACCACGAGTGTCCGGCTACATCACGGAGATTCATTTTGAAGCAGGCGCTATCGTGAAAAAGGGCGATCTCCTTTATGTAATCGATCCGCGTCCTTATCAGGCGGACTTCGACCGCGCGAAAGCGGAGGTCGATCGCATGGATGCGCAGCTCAAGCTTGCGCAAATTGAACTGAACCGGGCCACAGAGTTGCGGAACAAAAATACAATCTCGGCCAGCGAGTTCGACCAGAAAGCTGCAACGTATCAAGGTGCCGCGGCAGCAAAGAGTTCGGCCGAGGCGGCCAAGAACGCGGCGGCGCTAAATCTGGAGTTCACCCAAATCAAATCGCCCGTTGATGGTCGAGTGAGTGACCAGCGTATTACGGTCGGTAATCTGGTCCAGCCCGGCGCGGGTCCGGAAAGCGTTCTCACCACCGTGATGTCGATCGATCCTATTTATGCGAAGGTCGACGCAGACGAGAACGCGATTTTAAAATACGTAAAGCTCGCCGAGGAAGGGAAACGCGTCAGCGCACGCACAGCCAAGATTCCGGCCTGGGTCGAGCTTGGGAACGAGACCGATTTCCCGCACGAAGGTTACGTCGACTTCGTCGATAATCGGCTTGATCCCGGAACAGGAACGATTCGGGCCCGTATCGTTCTAAAAAACTGGAACCCGAATTTTATCACGCCGGGTTTCTTTGTTCGCGTCCGCGTGGCCGGCGCGACGCCGTATCGGGCGGCATTGGTTGCGGACCGGGTGATCAGCTCGCAACAAGGGCTGAAATACGCCTTCGTGGTGAAACCCGACGGTACCATCGAACGGCGCAACCTTGAGACCGGCAGCCTTTTCGAAGGAAAACGCATCGTGAAAAACGGACTAAAGGACGGCGAGAAAGTGGTGTCGACCCGTCTGCAACTTTTGCAAGCCGGAATGCTGGTGAAACCAATTCCCGAACAGGAAACTTCGCCGTCGCAGGCGACGCCTTCAAAACCCGAGCCGAGAAAATAAATGCGGAACTCGGAATTCGGAATGCGGAATGAGCCTGATTTGAAAAGGCGCACGAAGGCGTTTGCGCTTCGGATCTTGAAGCTTGTCGATGCGCTGCCCAAGACAACGGCGGGTCGCGCGCTCGCATCACAGATTGTGCGTTCCGGCGCATCTGTTGCGGCTAACTATCGCGCGGCCTGCCGCGCGAGATCGACCGCAGACTTCATTGCCAAGATGGGTATCGTCGAAGAGGAAGGCGACGAGACCTTGTTCTGGCTCGAATTGTTGGAGGAATCCGAGCTGGTTTCTGCCGCCAAGCTCGCCGCGATCAAGCGGGAAGCCAACGAACTGATCGCGATCACAATCGCCTCAATTAAGACAACGCGACGCAACCGCGTTCCTAATTCCGCATTCCGCACTCCGAATTCCGCATTCGAATGAACTTTCCTCATTTTTTCATCGACCGGCCAATTTTCGCCGGCGTGATCAGCATTGTCATCACGCTTGTCGGCGTGATCGCGCTTTCGACGCTTCCCATCGCCCAATATCCCGAGATTGCGCCGCCAACGATCCAGGTGACGACCAATTATCCCGGCGCGAACGCCAAGGTCGTGTCGGAAACGGTGGCAACGCCGATCGAACAACAGGTCAATGGCGTTGAGAACATGCTCTATATGTCTTCGCAAAGCGCGAGCGACGGCAGCATGACACTGAGCGTCACGTTCAAACTCGGCACCAACCTCGATACGGCACAGGTGTTGGTGCAAAATCGCGTGGCCATCGCCATTCCAGTCCTTCCGCCCGATGTCCAGCGGATTGGCGTGACCACGAAAAAGCAGTCGCCCGACATCACCATGGTCGTGCACCTTGTCTCGCCCGATGGATCGCTCGATTCACTTTTCACCAGCAATTACGCGCTTCTCCAAATTCGCGACGAACTCGCGCGGCTCGACGGCGTAGGTGACATTAATGTTTTTGGTGCGCGCGAATATTCGATGCGCATATGGCTCGACCCGAACAAGACGGCGGCACGGGATCTGACGGCGCAGGATGTCGTGACCGCACTCCAGGAACAGAATGTGCAGGTCGCTGCGGGAATCATCGGTGCGCCGCCGGTTCCAAAAGGCGCGACCGCATTTCAATATACAGTTAGCACGCTGGGCCGGCTCACGGACGAAAAGCAGTTCGGCGATATCATTGTTAAAACGGGCGCGAACGGCCAAGTCACGCGCGTGCGAGATATCGCGCGGGTTGAACTTGCGGCCCGCGATTACACAGTCAACAGCGGGCTCGGCGGCAAACCGGCGACGGCGATTGCGATTTTCCAACTCCCGGGCTCGAACGCGCTCGCCACTTCAGATGCAGTGCGCAAGAAAATGGCTGAGCTCAAGCAACGTTTCCCGACCGGTCTCGATTACACGATTGTCTACGATCCGACTGTTTCTGTCCGCGAATCCATCCACGAAGTTCAAAAGACGCTTTTCGAAGCGATCGCGCTTGTCGTGCTCGTCGTCTTGATCTTTCTCCAAACCTGGCGCGCAGCAATCATCCCTCTCATAGCGATCCCGGTTTCGCTGATCGGCACGTTCGCGGCAATGAAAGGCTTCGGTTTCTCGATCAACAATCTTTCACTTTTCGGCATTGTTCTAGCGATCGGCATCGTGGTCGACGACGCGATCGTGGTTGTCGAAGCGATCGAGCATCACATTGAAGATGGTCTTAGCCCGCGTGACGCCGCCCGCAAAGCGATGACCGAAGTCGGCGGAGCGCTGGTCGCGATCGCGCTCGTGCTTTGCTCGGTTTTTATCCCGACGGCGTTCATCAGCGGCATCACTGGCACGTTTTTTCGCCAGTTCGCGCTAACTATTGCGGTCTCGACCGCGATCTCTGCGCTCAACTCGCTCACACTGTCCCCTGCCCTCGCTGCGCTTCTCCTCCGGCCACGCGGCGCGGAAAAGGATTCATTTCAACGCCTGCTCGACGGCCTGTTGGGATGGTTATTTAAAGGATTCAATAGAACGTTTGCGTGGAGCTCGAACGCATACGGCAACACGGTCGCGCGCCTCGTCCGACTAGCGGTCATCGTCTTATTTGTCTACGCAGGTTTACTTGCACTGACCGGTGTCGGTTTCAAAGTTGTGCCGGGCGGCTTTTTGCCGACGCAAGATCGCGGTTACGCCGTCGTTTTTGCGCAATTACCGGATGCTGCTTCGCTCGAGCGGACCCAAGCGGTCGTCGACAAGATTTCGAAGATTGCGCACGAAACGCCCGGCATTCTCAACACCGTCGAATTCGCGGGATTCAATCTCTTCGGAGGCAATCAGCCCAACACGGCTGCCGTGTTCCTGCCTTTTAAAGAATTTTCGGAGCGAAAAGCGCGTGAACAGAGCCTGCCCGCGATTCTGGCGAAGATCAATGCGCGCGTACGCGCGGAGATTCCCGAAGCTCTAGTGATTGCTTTTCCCCCGCCGCCGGTGTCCGGCATTGGTAATGCCGGCGGTTATAAATTGTTTATTCAAGATCGCGGCAACGCCGGTCTCGACGAACTGCAAACGCAGGCTTTCGCCATGATGGTGAAGGCAAATCAAACTCCCGGCCTGGCGAACAACCTGACGACCTTTCGCGCGAACGTTCCGCAGATTTGGCTCGACGTCGATCGCGTCAAAGCGAAAAGCATGAATGTGCCGCTCAGCAACATCTTTGGCACGCTTCAGACTTATCTTGGATCGACCTACGTGAACGATCTCACACTTTTCGGACGGACCTATCGCGTCACAGCTCAGGCCGATTCGCAATTTCGTCTGAGCGCCGACGACATCCGCCTGCTGAAAACGCGAAATAATTCGGGTGGAATTGTTCCGCTCGGTTCGGTGGCGACGGTGCAGGAAGTAAGCAGCGCGGACCAGATTACCCGCTACAATATGTTTACGGCCGCCGATTTGAGCGGCCAGCCGGCGCCGGGCGCGAGCACCGGTCAAGCGCTCGACACAGTCGACCGTCTCGTCAAAGAAACGTTGCCCACAAGTTTCACTACGGAATGGACGGAGATAGCACTGCAGCAAAGGCTCGCCGGCAACAGCGCGATTTACATTTTCCCGCTTTGCGTTCTGTTCGTTTTTCTGCTGCTCTCGGCGCTTTACGAGAGCTGGTCGTTGCCACTCGCAATCATTCTCATCGTCCCGATGTGTCTGTTCAGTTCGATCTACGGTGTCTGGCTCCGCTCGATGGAGAACAACATCTTCACACAGATCGGGTTCATTGTCCTCGTTGGGCTCGCTTGTAAGAACGCGATCCTGATCGTCGAATTCGCAAAACAAATTCAGGATCGCGACAAAAAAGATCGTTTCACTGCCGCGGTCGAAGCGTGTCGTCTCCGATTGCGTCCGATCTTGATGACTTCATTTGCGTTCATCTTCGGTGTCGTTCCGCTGGTCATTAGTTCGGGTGCGGGCGCCGAAATGCGGCAAGCCCTCGGCACTGCGGTCTTTTTCGGAATGCTCGGAGTAACCGGCTTCGGTCTCTTTCTTACGCCGGTTTTCTACGTTGTCATCATGTGGTTCAAAGAGCGCCGCGGCAAAACTGCCGCGCCTGCGCCAGAACCGCCGCCGTCGGCGTTAGTGGCAGAACCAACCCACAGCTAAACCAATGAGAATGCTAAATTGCAGCTAGTCCAATGGACCAGAACCTTATTACAGCAATGGCAGGAGTGCTTGGTTCAGTAAGTGGTGCATCAGCAGCGATCGCTACAACGTGGATTTCGCAAAAGAGCCAAACAATTCGCGAGCGGGCAAAGTCGGAAACGCGCAAGCGCGAAATACTCTACGGAGATTTCATTACGGAAGCATCGCAACAACTCGCGAACGCCTTTGATCATTCCCTGGACAAGCCGGAGACGCTCGTAAAGCTCTATGCCATTCTCGGCCGTATACGACTCGTGTCCTCCGACGCCGTTCTGACCGCAGCCGAAGAATGTTGTGATCGCGTTGTTGATTTGTACGCGAAACCCAACCGGACAATGCCCGAGATCTTTACGACGTTACACAGTGGCGAGTTCGAATTTTTGAAGCATTTCAGCGACGCTTGTCGCGTCGAGCTTCGCAGGTATTCCGCTTATTGAAGCGGTAATCACTATGCAAAGCGCTATGGCTTTCTCGGACCAATCGATTGACAAAGAGCGCAGGAGAATACGCGCGCGTTTTTAACCGACGCTTATCAACGGGTTTCGGCCGCGTGTTTCCCCAATTTTTTCAAAAGCCGCAACAATGTCAGCCGTTCGTTTTTTGAAAGCACGCTGGCCACCTCTTCCATCGTGGCTGCGTGCTCGCCAAACCCGCGGGTAATCAGCGCCCGTCCTTTGGGTGTCAGTTCAACCTGGCGCACTCGGCGGTCGTCGGCGCGGTTTCTCCGCGAAACCAGACCTTTCTTGACCAGCCGATCGACGGCGACACTGATGGATCCGGGAGTGAGCCAAACCTTCGGGCCGACTGTATTCACCGGGAGCGGTCCTTTATGAAGGAGCGCTTCGAGGACGCGGAAATCAGAGTCGCCCAGCTCTGTCCGCTTGATGCTCTCCTCCGCGTGCGGGAACAGCGCCTGGAAGGCTTTCATGAAAACGAGCCAGAGATGCACGCCGGTGGAGTCTTGCCCTGGAGTTGTTCTTTTTCGCCTCATTTCAAATTTATCTTGACACAAATTGTATTGATGTCAAGATACTGTATATCAAACAAACGAAACTAACATGAAAATTATTACTGTCATCGCTCGTTTCCTTCTTGGATTCATCTTTCTCGTCTTCGGACTGAACGGCTTCCTTCACTTCATTCCCAGCTCTCCGCCGTCCGGAACGGCTGGCCAGTTCGTCGGGGCGCTCTTTGTTTCCCATTATCTGGTCCCGATATTTCTGCTCCAAATCATTTCGGCGGTCCTGCTCCTGGTTAATCGCTACGTCCCACTCGCGCTGACGCTGCTCGCTCCGATCATCGTCAACATTCTGCTCATTCACACATTGATGCTTCCGAGCGGTCTGCCTTTGGCTCTCGTCGTGACGGTGCTCTGGATAGTTGTGTTCCTAAGCGTCCGCTCCGCTTTCGCTGGTCTTTTCCAACAACACGTTGCAGCTGAAGAGCTGCGATAACGAAATCGAAACAAAGAAACGAGGAATAGACATGTCATCCAACAATAAAAAATTAATCGCCGTGTTCGGCGCAACGGGGCAGCAGGGAGGCGGAGTCGTCCGTGCTCTGCAAGCCACCAGCCAATTCAAGGTGCGCGCTCTGAGCCGTAATCCAAGCAAGCATCCCGATCTCGCCGACGAAGTCGTCAACGCAGATTTAGACCGCCCCGAAACCCTTAAAACCGCATTTGAAGGGGCACATGGCGCTTTTCTAGTCACCAATTTTTGGGAAAAAGGCACCGACGAACTCAAGCAGGCAACCGCGGCGATACGCGCTGCCAAGGATGCCGGCGTCAAACACTTTATCTGGTCCACGCTGCCTAATGTCGAAGCGATCAGCGGCGGCAAGTTCCACGTACCCCACTTTACCGGCAAGGCCAGGATTGATCGGATCGTGACGGAAGCCGGATTTGAGCTTCACAGCTTCGTCATCGCGCCTACGTACTACCAGGGCCTTGTGGGCCCCCTTGTTCTGCAAAAGCAGGCAGACGGATCCTTGGGCTGGGCTCTTCCTCTCGATCCAGAGGTGCGTTGCCTTCACATGGGCGACATTCGCGAACTTGGCAACATCGTTGCTGGAGCATTCGCACACCCAGATGACGCAGGCCATGGCGAGTATCTGCCACTCGTCGGTGATTTTCTAAGCTTCAACGAAATCGTAGAGACACTAAATCGACAGGGCCACACATTCTCGTTCAAACGAGTGCCAAAGGAAGTGTTCGCTACTCTCTTCCCGGGGGCCGCCGAGTTAGCCGACTCGTTCAGTTACTTCCAAGCTCATACCTACTTAGGTTCGGATTCGTCCGACCGAATTGCGCTCGCCAACAAAATAGCAGGCAGGCAACCGACCAAGTTCTCGACGTGGGCCCGCGTGAATATCCCGGTTCAGACGCCCTAGATGCAAACATTCACTCAACGCGAATCACCCTGGCACGATCGACCGAAACGGGAACCCGGTAGAACGCAGCATTTTTAGAAACCATCAAGGAGGAACTTATGCTTAAGATTGCCATTATCATCGGAAGCACGCGGCCCGGCCGCAACGGCGAAGCCGTAGCCAAATGGGTGTACGAGATCGCACAAGAGCGGAGCGACGCCGAGTTTGAGCTCGTCGACATCAAAGACTTCAATCTGCCTTTGCTGGACGAACCGGTTCCCGCAGCCATGGGAAATTACTCCAAGCCGCATACCAAGGCTTGGGGAGCGAAGATCGATTCATTCGACGGCTACGTCTTTGTCACGCCCGAGTACAACCACGGCATGAATGGGGCGCTCAAGAACGCCATCGACTTTCTCTACCGTGAGTGGAACAACAAGGCGGCGGGGTTTGTCGGTTATGGCGGTGCGGGCGCTGCGCGAGCCATATCGCAGTTGCGCGCGGTGATGGCCTACATTCAGGTCGCGACCGTGCAAAACCAGGTCCAGCTCTCGCTTATGACCGATTTTGAGAACTTCAACGTTTTCAAACCGGCGGGGCACCACGAAAAATCGGTCAACACGATGTTGGATCAGCTCGTGGCCTGGGCTGGTGCGCTCAAGACCCTGCGGGAAAAAACAGTCTAGAACTTTTACGAGGATTACACATGGAAATTGGACTAGACAGCTTTGCAGCCGCCACCATCGATCCGAAAACCGGTCAAGCCATCGAGCCCGCGCGGCATCTCAACGAATTGCTCGAAGCGATCACGCTGGCCGACCAAGTCGGTCTCGATGTCTTTGGCATCGGCGAACATCATCGGCGGGAATTTCTGGATTCGGCGCCCGCTGTAATCCTGGCAGCCGCGGCTGCTCGAACCAGGCGGATCCGCCTAACCAGTGCGGTAACGGTGCTCAGCGCTGGTGATCCCGTGCGGGTGTTCCAGCAATTTGCGACTCTCGATGTGCTCTCTAATGGCAGGGCAGAAATGGTTGTTGGTCGCGGTTCGTTTATCGAAGCTTTCCCGCTGTTTGGCCTGGCATTGGAGGACTACGATTCTCTTTTTGCCGAAAAGCTCGACCTACTTCTGAACATCCGCGAGAACATGCATGTTCACTGGTCAGGCAAGCATCGCGCGGCACTCACCGGGCAGGGAGTTTACCCGCGTCCACTGCAGAATCCGCTACCGATTTGGCTCGGTGTCGGAGGTACGCCCGGCTCGTTTATTCGCGCTGGCGTTCTCGGACTGCCGTTAATGGTCGCCATCATCGGCGGCGAGCCGCACCGTTTTCGGCCATTGATCGACCGCTACCGTGAAGCGGGTTTGCGTTCTGGACACTCTCCAGATCAGCTCAAGGTTGGCATCCATTCTTTAGGTTACGTCGCCGACAATTCGACGACCGCAGAAGACGAGTTTTTTCCCGGCTATGCGCGAAGCTTCACTAAGATTGGCAGGGAACGCGGATGGCCACCTATGACCCGCGCGCACTTCGACGCCCAGCTCGGACCGACCGGCGCGCTCCTCGTCGGCGATCCGGAAACCGTCGCGGAAAAAATCCTGCGCGTGAACGAGTCGTTAGGCGGCATTTCCCGTATCACGTTCCAGATGAGCGTGGCAGCACTGCCGCACGCGAAAATGTTGCGCGCGATCGAGCTGCTCGGGACACGCGTTGCTCCTCTGGTGCGAACTGCACTCGCGTCCGGCATT
>Ga0207646_10008823_pt1 | contig 10054 bp, 8 predicted proteins | sample KBSK5502metaG_FD_184343 | JGI IMG/M metagenome (GOLD analysis project Ga0207646, IMG submission 184343) | Corn, switchgrass and miscanthus rhizosphere microbial communities from Kellogg Biological Station, Michigan, USA - KBS K5-50-2 metaG... | ecosystem: Host-associated > Plants > Roots >...
AGCAGCAGCAGGCTGCCGAACGCCAGGGTGTAGGCGGTGACCACCCACTGCCGGTCCACCGTGGTGAAACCCAGCGCCCGCTGCGCGGACGGCAGCGCGATGTTCATCACCGTGATATCGAGGACCACCATCAGCTGCGCCAGGCCGATCACACCCACGATGAGCCACCGCCGCCGGTCCCAGACGCTGTCGATGGACCTGGCATCAGACATGAGACTCACCGCTTCTTTCTCTGTTACCGCACCCATGCTGAGGCCTTCGTGACCGTGGCGTCGAAGGCTCTTAAGGGGCCTATCGGTCCTTTCGGCTGGCGTCGGCGCATGCGGCCCGCCGCCTACGGAGCCGGAATGCCAGCCTGGAGCCAGGCTCGCGCACGGCAAGGTGAGCAGGCATCACTTGATTCCGGTGATTGAGCCCGCCTGCATTCCGGTGATTGAGCCCGCCTGCATTCCGGTGATTGAGCCCGCCTGCGGAGCCGCGGACGAGGCTGGATCGGCGGGGCCAGGATCAGAACGCAGCGACGGCTCGGAGCGGCCTCGCCCAAGCGAGCGAGCGGCGTCTACATCGACTGGTAGCGCGTGAAGAGGCGGACCTCGCTGCCGGCCATGTTCGCTCGCAGCTCCGCGCTCGGCTCACCGAGAAGTGCGACGGACACCACGCCGGTCGCAAGGATCGCCTCCGATAGGTTGCCCAGGTGCGCAGCGTGCTCGATGAGCGCCTCGGAGTCCTTGTACCGCTCGAGGACGATGCCCTCGGACTGATCGTCGTTGAAGTAAATCTCGTATTGCAGCGTTCCAGTGTCCTTAGTCCGCACGATCTCCATGGCTTGAGCGGACAAGCGCTTGAACTCCTCGAGCGTGGCCTCGTGAAACTTGAATCGAGCGATACCCTGAAGCTCACTCACTGCTCTGGCCTCCAGGCTCCTGCGTTGCTGGCTGGGATCGACGCGCTCCGTTGACAAGGCTGCCCGCCAGCCAGGTGAAAGATCGTCACCGGATCCCGGTGGTTCGCGCGCCGTTGACGGTGGAGACGCCGGCCTGGCTCCGAGGGAACCGAAGGCCTTCCCACAATCATGAGATCGCCGACGCCACCTTCAGGTGGCGATCGCGTCGGCCAAGCGGCGTGGGTGCAGATGTCGCCGTCACCTGGTCCCGGTGATCCGGGGTCACCTGCCCGCCCTCCACTATGGCGTCATGGACCCAGCACCCGCCCTATACATGATCCGGATCAACGGGCACCTCGGGGCCACCGGGCTGTCGGCGTTCCCGGCCCACCCAGGAGGAGGTCCTGGGCATCCGGTTGTACCGTGGTACGAACTGGGGGAGGACTGGTATTGGTGCTATCTTGACCGGCTTGTGTTCGAACTCGACGGTGCCCCGGCGGCACCGTCGCACCTGTGATGGATCGGGCTGCACCAATGTCGATGTTTGACTACGACGCCCGGCCGGTGACTCCGTTGCCCGTTATTGTCGGCACAGCGGCCTCCCGGGGAGCGTACGCGATCCGTGACTTCCTCAGCCGCAACGGTTACCCGTTCGAGTGGGTCGACGCCGGCCAGCCGGAGGCAGTGCGGGCGGTCCTGGGTGTCGCCGAAGTGGAGCCGTCGGCACTACCGCTATGCATTCTCCCAGACGGGACGCGGCTGGCGTCGGCGACGGTGGAACAGGTCGCGGCTGGTCTGGGCATGGTCGCGGCCCCGTCGCTGCCGGAATACGACCTGATAATCGTCGGGGCGGGGCCGGCTGGCCTGGGCGCCGCGGTCAACGCGGCATCGGAGGGCTTGCGCACCGTCGTCATCGAGGCGGTGGCGCCGGGTGGCCAGGCCGGTACCACGTCGATGATCGAGAACCTGCTGGGCTTTCCCGACGGCATCAGCGGCAGCGAGCTGGCGACGCGCGCGGTGGTGCAGGCGCGCCGGTTCGGCGCCGAATTGCTGCTGGCCAGGCCCCTGGCCGGCGTGTCGGCCGACGGGCCGGGCTACGTCGCCGAGCTGTCCGACGGCACGCTGGTGCACGGGCGGGCGGTGCTGTTCGCCAGTGGCGTGGAGTGGCGCCGCTTGGAGGTGCCCGGGATCGATGATCTGCTCGGCGCGGGGGTCTACTACGGGGCCGGGCCGAGCGAGGCGCTGGCGTGCACGGGTTCCCGGGTCGCCGTGGTGGGCGGCGGCAACTCAGCGGGCCAGGCGGTCGTCCGGTTCGCCCGGTACGCGCGGCAGGTCACGTTGCTGGTCCGCGGCAGCGATCTCGGAGCGTCGATGTCGCAGTACCTGATCGATCAGCTGTCGGGTATCCCCAATGTTGATGTGCGGGTGGGCACGCAGGTGGTGGGTCTGGAGGCCGATGACCGCCTCCGGGCATTCGTTGTGCTCTCCGGGGACGGCGCCGAATCGGTGCGGTTGCCGGCGGATGCCTTGTTCATCTGCATTGGCGGCACCCCGCGCACCGACGGCGCCGCGGGGATCGGGCTGGCCACCAACACCGCCGGGTACCTGGTGACTGGCGGTGATCCGGACGGCAGGTGGCCACTGCCCAGGGAGCCGTTGCCACTGGAGACCAATGTGCCCGGGGTGTTCGCCGCGGGGGACGTGCGCTGCGGGTCGGTCAAACGCTGCGCAGCCGCCATCGGCGAGGGATCGATGGCCGTGGCGCTCATCCACCGGCGGCTGGCGGAGGTAGGCGGTGACTGAGCCGCCAGCGGTGGCGAATCCGGAGGTTGCGGTGGCCTCGGAGTTCGCCGAACTCGCCTCCGGTGAGCAGATAGCCACAGCCGCAGCGGCACTCGAACGCAACGGCATCCGGCCGCTGCTGGCCGCCACAGGCGCCGACGCGAGAGGCTTGGTCCGCTCCCTGCTTCCCGGCGGCGCCGAGGTATACAACAACACCTCCCAAACACTCGAAGCCATCGGTGTCGCCGATGACATCGAACGTTCCGGGCGCTACCAGCCGCTCCGGTTGCGGCTGTACCGGATGGACCGGGAGATGCAGCGGCGTGAGATGCGCACCCTGGCCGCGTCGCCTAACTATGTCGTCGGCAGCGTGCACGCGCTGACCGAAGGCGGATCGCTGCTCATCGCGTCGGCCAGTGGCAGCCAGCTAGGCCCGCTCGTGTCCGGTGCGGGGCAGGTGATCCTGGTCATCGGTGCCCAGAAGATCGTCCGCGACGTCGAAGCCGGAATGCGGCGCATCTACGAATACTGCTACCCGCTCGAAGACGCGCGGGCCCGGCAAGCGTATGGAGTGCCGAGCGGCGTGAACAACATCCTGATCATCAACAAGGTGATGACTCCCGGCCGGGTCACCGCGGTCATCGTCAACGAGCGCCTCGGCTTCTGATCACCGTCAGCTGGCCGCCAGGCCGTCTTCGCATCGCGCCCGTTCTCCTATCCTCCGCCACGTCAAGCCCTAGCGGCCGAGTGGCTCAATGGACCCACAGCTGGTCGAGGAGCACCGGCAGGTTGGGGTCGAACTGGTAGTTGCCGACCCGGGCGGACATGTTGGGGGTGTGGGCTACGCGCGCGTAAGTTCGAGAACAGGAATGGTGCGGACGTCGGCGGTCTGGCGCTCGTACTCGGCAAAGCCTGGGTAGCGCCGCGCCTGCTCGGCGTAGATGCGGTCGCGTTCAGCGCCGGTCAATTCGCGGACGGTCACCTTGTATGTCTCGGTTCCGCGTTCGACACTGCCGTCACCGGCGGCGGTCAAGTTGTGGTACCAGTCTGGGTTGGTGGGTGCCCCGGCCTTGGTTGCGAAGACGTAGATGATGTCCGGCTTGGTGTTGTGCGGGAGGTACATCATCGGGGTGACGTACGCCCGCCCGCTTTTGCGGCCGCGATGATGCACCAGGACCAGCGGAGCGCCCTCGAAGGTCCCGCCAACCCTGCCCTGGTTCGCCCGGAACTCCGCGATGGTCTTCGCGTTCCAGTCGAGCGGGCTGCTCATGTCGAACTCCTGTCGTTCACGGGCCCGGGGTATGCGCTGGGACCGGAGATGGAAGGCCCGGCGGCCGTTCCCGGCGATCAGGCCTTTGACCTGGTACTTCCTGGTGGCGAGGACGGGATTTGAACCCGCGGCCTGCGGGCTGTGCGGACAACGTGCGTGCTGCCTTTCGCTACGCGGTGACGCGTTCCGCGCTGGCCAGATGCGCCGACAGGAGCTGTCCGGCTCTGTCCAGGGCCGCGGCCGCTTCGTCGAGGATCGGGTAATAGGCCTGGAAGACGTGCGGCACCCCGGGGGTGATGTCGAGGGTGACCTGCACGTCGGCGGTGGCGGCTTGCCGGGCGAGGCGGATGGCGTCGTCGAGGAGAACCTCGTGGGTTCCGGCCTGGATGATCAGGGGCGGCAGGCCGGACAGGTCGGCGAAGATCGGGCTGATCAGGCCCTGCGCGGGGTCGTGGCCCGCCGTGTAGTCGGCGACCCGGGGCGGGAATGCTTCGGGGGTGAACAGCGGGTCGGCCGCGCGCTTGGTTTGCATGGTCGCCCCGGCCAGGGTGAGGTCGGCATACGGGGACATGGCGAACGCCGCGGCCGGCAGCGGCAGCCCGTGATCGCGGGCGTTGACCAGGGTAGCGACGGCGAGCCCGCCGCCGGCGGACTCTCCCGCCAAAACGATGTCCGACGGGGCGGTGCCACCCTCCAGCAGGGCCTGGTAGGCGGCCAGGGCGTCGTCGACCGCGGCCGGGTAGGGGTGCTCGGGTGCGAGCCGGTAGCCGACGGAGAGGACCTTGGCGCGGGTCCGCGCGCCGATCTGCGAGGCCAGGCCGGCGGCTTGGAAGGCGTCCCCTATCACGTACACGCCGCCGTGGAAGTACAGGACAATATGGCGCGGCTCGACTCCGTCGATGGTGATCTCGGCGGTGGGGACGCCGCCCAGTGCGGCTGCGGTCACGGTCACGCCGGCGGGCAGCGGCTGCGCCGAGGCAAACTCCGCGAGCAGCCGCCGCTGCTCGCCGACGTCGCTGTCAAACGGGAAGGCGGACTGCCGCAGGATCGCGTCGAGGTTCTCGCGCTGTTCGATGCTCACGCAGGATCTCCCTTCGGTTGGAATCCGCCCGGCGGCACCCAGACGGGCCCGCCCATATCAATCCGCTACTGGAAATTTCCTGCCGGAGGCGGGCGCTCTCCGGCCCGGGGCAGCGCCCCAAGGCCGCCGAGGCCCTGGGGCATGCGGGTCAGGGGTTGACCGGTCTGCTGACGCCGAGCCCGACGTCGAGGCGCAGCGACTGCATGATCTGGAACGTCGTGGTGTAGGTGAAGATCTCGATGTCCGCGGCGGCCAGCACGCCGGTGTACTTGGCGACGATGGGCGCGGCCGCGCGTTCGGCGACGGTGTCCAGGTTGGCCTTCACCCCGGCCCAGGCGTTCTCCCCGGCCGCGATGTAGAACGGGATCGGGTCGACCGCGGCCAGGGCTTCCCGCGCGCTGGCTTCGATGTCGGCGATGTAGGCCTGGTGCACCGCGACGTCGTCGCGGGTGGCGAGCCGGCCGAGGTGCCCGCTGAGGAGGTGGGTCCACGGGTAGGACAGCGCAATGGCGGGGGCGCCCATGTACCCGGGCACATCCTCGGACAGGTTGACGTTGTAGATCGGCACCCACCCGGCGTTAACGACGTCGATGAACATCAGGGTGTCGTGGCCGGGGAAGTGGATGTAGATGTTGTCCGGCGTGTGGTTGGGGCCGTGCCAGGCCAGCTCGGCGCGCTCGCCCCCGACCTCGAGGGTGTAGTGGTCGGCGAAGGTGATCTCCGGGGCCGGGCGGGCTGGGTCGTTGTCCCGCTGCAACCGACGCTTGGTTTCCTCGTGCCCGATGCGGACCACGTCCCCGTCGAACAGGGCAGCCGCGCCGGCGTGGTCGGCGTGGTGGTGGGAGTAGACCAGGTGGGTCACCCGGTTGGTCACCCCGTTGGCGGCGGCGATCTCGTCGACTGCCCGCCGCAGGTTGGGGCCGATGCTCGGCGGCGCGTCGAACACGACTACCCCGTCCCGGGTGGTCAGGAACGCCGAGTTGTAGACGCCGTCGGTGACCCAGTACAGGTTCCGCTCCACCCGCCCGACGTAGTACCTCTGCTCGTTGAGGGCCGGCCCGAGCGCGGATCGGGGAATCGGCGCGTAGTCGGGCAGGTCCGCGGCGCTGTCGGCGCCGGAGGCTGGTGTTGTCACGGTATCTCCTTGGAATCTTCGGGCACGTTCCTGGCCGGCCGTACGAGGTTTTCGCGACGCGTCCAGGCTTGCCGCCCGCGAGGTGAGACGTCGTCACCGGATCACGGTGATTCACCCCGCGGAGGCGCTCACCGGGTGGGCGCCCGGCCTGCGGGCAGGGCGGCTCATGGGGCCAGGGCGGTCGGGGGTGGCAGTGCTCACGGCTGGTCCTCCTTGACGCAGATCGCGCCCGGGAACCCGGGGTCCCCGGGCAGCTAACTGGCTGATCGAGTGCGCCCGAAGCTAGTGGCCCTCAAGGTGAGCAGCGGCCACCTGGTTCCGGTGATTTGCGGTCCGGGGTGAGCTTTTGGATCTCGAGCAGGTCCAGGCCGAGCGCCTCGATCTCGGCCAGCACGCCGTACAGTGCGGAGCAGTCCAGCATGCCGGTGAGCACGGTGTGCGCGCCGTCATGCCGCGGCGCCAGCGCCGGGAACGCCGACAGCAAGGTGGCGCCCAGGTGCCCGTTGATCCGGATCATGTACGGGGCGGGTGCCGGGTCCATGACGCCATGGTCGAGTGCTGGCGGGTGACCCCGCATCACCGGGATCCGGTGGCCGCCGGGCTAGGGCGTGCGGCGGGCGCCCAGTAGCCGCAGTTCCCGGGCGCGCTGCACGGCCGAGGAGCGGTCACGAACCTGGAGCTTGGCGTAGACGCTGCGCAGGTGCGTGCTGACGGTGTTCAGCGAGACGGACAGTTCGCTGGCGATCTCGGGCCGGGACAGGTTGGTCGGCAGATATCGCAGCACCCGAAGCTCGCCGGGGCTGAGCTCCTCCGCCGGCGGCAACGAGGACTGCTCCTTGGCCGCCGGGGATGAGCCGTGCAGGACGTCGAGGAGGTCGGCGAGCAGCGCGGCGTGCGCGGCCTGGTGCCGGGGCAGGGCCTCGAGCAGCGCCGCCGACCCGGTCATCGCGAACGGCAGGACCAGCCGGTCGGACTCCGCCAGAGCCAGGGCCCGTTCCGCGGCCTGGCTGGCCGCGCGCTGGTCGCCGAGCGCACGATGGGCGAGCCCGGCGAGCAGGTCCGCCTCCACCACCGTGACGTAACCAAGGACCGGTGCCGTGCCATCGAGCACACTCTGCACCGCGCCCAGGGCTCCGCCCGGATCGCCGTCCGCGAGGCAGATCACCGCGACGGCGTTACGGATCTCACCGGAACTGGCCCGCCCATCATCGAGCGCCGCGAGCACCGCGCGGGCTTCGCCGGGCCGCCCGAGGCGGGCTTGCGTGGCGATCAGCCAGCCGGTCACCTGGTTCGCCAGCGCCTGCGATCCCTCCAGCTGCGAGGCCAGGTGTTCGGCCGCGCCGAACTCCTGCAGCGCCTCAGGGTGGCGGCCGCGGCCGGCGTGCAGCATTCCGGCCGTCTGGTGCAGCAGCAGCCTGATGTCCGGGCCGGTGTCTGTTTGCAGCGCCCGTTCGGTGCGCCGCAGCCACCGCTCGCCCTCGTCGAACTCACCCAGCCACACCATCGTGCCGGCGAGCGTCATCAGCGCGGGTGCGATCACCGGTTCGGTGCCCCAGCCGTACCGTTCGGCGAGCGCGATCGCCTCTCGGCAGCGCCGCTGGGTCGTGGCGAACGCATCGATCTTCGGCATGGCAGCACCATGGAAGATAGACGCGAACCCGAGCTGCGCGAGGCAGCCGACTTCCAGGTACGGCCGGCCGATCTCCCGGGCCAGGACGGCGCCCTCCCGGAGGTGGCGCTCTGCCTCTGGCAACCCCAGGGACCACGCCTCGGCGGTCCCCAGGTTCATCAGCGCCACCGCCCGCAGGTCGCTGCCCAAGGCGATGTCTTCGTCGGACGGCCCGGTTACCGGCGAGGCCAGGAATCGGGCCTGCTCCATAACGCCGGCCAGGTGACCGCGCCGCCTGGCCAGCGACAGCTTCAGCGCCGCGACCGCCACCCGGAGGCGGCGCTGGCGACCTGGCGGCGGCGTCTTGGCGTACGTCTCGGCGACCGCCAGGTGGGCGGCAGCCTCGTCCAGGCGCCCCTGGGCAAGGTCACCCATCGCGCGCACCAGGGCCAGCTCGGGGTGGTCCTCGCCGCGTGGGAAGGCCCGCAGCAGCGCCTGCATGGTCTGCGCTTGCCCGTCGAGGGTCAGGCTGAACGAATGGTCGGCCAGCAGGCGGGCCGCATCAAGCCAGTCGCCCGCGGCCTGGGTGTGCCGGATCGCCTCGGCCACCTGGCCGTGCCGGATAAACCATCCGGCGGCGCGCCGGTGCAGCGCGGGTATTTCCGCAGGCAGCGTCCGGCGCACTTCCAGCCGGAGCAGATCGGCGAACAGGTGGTGGTAGCGGAACCAGGTGCGCCCGGGGTCGAGCGATTCGACGAACGCGTTCGCGTCTTCCAGCGTCAGCAAGATCCGTTCCGAGCCCGGGCGGCCGGTCAGCAGGTCGGCCAGTTCACCGTTGACGCGATCGAGCAGGGACGTGGGCAGCAGCAGATCCAGGACGTCGGGCGGCTGGCGCTCCAGCATCTCGGCGATCAGATACTCAGCGACCGTACGGTCGCTGCCGGAGAACTCGGCGACGAACCGCTCCGCGTCCGGGTGACCGGCCAGGGAGAGGGCCGCGAGCCGCAGGCCCGCGGCCCATCCTTCCGTCCGCTGGTGCAACAGCGCCGCCCCGGCCGCGGACAGCGCGATGCCCGAGGCGTCGAGCAACTCGCGGGTTTCGCGCTCGGAAAAGCGCAGATCTGCCGCGCGGATCTCGGCCAGCTCGCCGGCCAGGCGCAGCCGATGCAGCCGCAGCCGCACATCGTGCCGCGTAGTCAGAATCGCGTGCACGTGCGGGGGAAGGCTGGTCAGCAGCTGGGTGAGCTGACTGGGGGCCTCTGGGGAGCGCAGCTCGTGGAGATCATCAATAACCAGCGTGACGCCGCCAGGAGCGTCGGCGAGTTCCGATAGCACCCGGTCGGCCATCGCGTGCCCATTGAAGTCGGGTGTCACTGCTGGCAATTCCGCGCCGCCGTTTACACCGGTGGCGTGGCGGATCGCGTCGAGCAGGGCCAGCCAGAACTGCTGGGCGTCGCGCTGGTCGCGTTGCACCTGCACGAGGGCGAGCCGATGCGCCTGGCCCGGCCGGCCGGCCCAGGCGCGCAGCAGCGACGTCTTCCCGCTGCCGGCCGGGGCCGAGATGATCGTCACCTTGCTCGCCGCCGCACGATCAAGAGCAGCGAGAAGATCGCCCCGATCGATCAGCCGGGCAGTTGCTGGAGCCACCGTCACAGGCCTGCCTTGATATCTACGCCTAACGCTCTGGCGCCGGTCACGCAGTCCTGGCACCTTCTGTCTCGGTATCAGGCCAGCGCACCTACTGTCAACGGCGCTTGTCCCGGTGCGGCGAATCACCTGGACCCCGTGACGACCTCTCATCTGCCTGCTAGCAACCATGGTTGAGAGCGCTGAGACCGGATTAGAAGCGACGAAACCGCTGGCGGCTCAGAACGCCGCGCTCGCCGCGGCAGCCCGTCCCTGCCGTTTGTGCTAGCCGGCATGTCCTCACCACCTGAGAGAAGCTGGAGGTCAGCGGACTGGTCCACCCCTGAGCAACGCACCCGCATCCCTTGGAGTGGCGGTCGGCGGCGCCCCCGGTCGGCACGCTCGGCTGGCGGTCGGTCTCCGGACTCACCGGGACGATTCAGTTCGGTCTGCGGGTTTGCCGCGGTGCGTGGGGGAAGGCGATTGGGCAGGTGAGGTGGGGCACCGGGGTTTGGATGAGCGCCGGCCGTTGTGCCGGGGCGGGCCGGCCGGGCCGGGTGAAGGTTGCGGCGAGCGCCGCGGCGCAGGCGAACGCTGCCGCGCAGATCCAGCTGATCTGGGCGAAGCTGGACCGGAACTGGGCCGGGTCGGTGTAGGCGGCGCCGGCC
>Ga0207646_10008826_pt1 | contig 10052 bp, 8 predicted proteins | sample KBSK5502metaG_FD_184343 | JGI IMG/M metagenome (GOLD analysis project Ga0207646, IMG submission 184343) | Corn, switchgrass and miscanthus rhizosphere microbial communities from Kellogg Biological Station, Michigan, USA - KBS K5-50-2 metaG... | ecosystem: Host-associated > Plants > Roots >...
TGTGACTGAGCGCTTCAGTTGGCGAGTTGATGAGCGTTGCGGTTGGCGACCAGGTTGATCTCTATTCAGTGAATTTGCCGCAGGTGACGCCTGTGGGCACTGTGGTGGGTGCGTGGAGTCTTCGGCTGGTACGGACCTGAATGAGCCTGGGCCTGTGTGGTCGCATCGCTGCGGGCTGGATGATCTGGTGACGCCCTACGCCATCGAGGCTGGGGTGGCTGAACGGCTTGATAGCCGTCCTGGGTGGTCGCGGCGGTGGACGGCGACGTGGAAGTCGGCGCAGGCCGAGGTGACCTGCCCGGTCAGGGAGATGGCGGGGATGCCGGCCGCGCCGGTGGTTCCTGTGCGCCGGTTCTCCTGGCGGCCTGATCAGCGGCATCGTCCTGGGCTGAAGTTCATGGTGTCCACCGGGCGGATGCACGGCTTCGAGAGCCTGGCTGAGCGGCTGCTGCTGCTGGCGCTGGATTTCGCCGGCGGGGTTGAGGAGGTGCTGGCCCAGCCGTTCCGGCTGAAGTTCTCCTCCGTCGAGGGGAAGGGCGAGCACACGCCGGATTTCCTGGCCCTGGCGCCCGGGGCGGGGTGGCTGGTGGACGTGCGGCCAGCGGATCGCATCAAGGAGGAGGACGTGCTGCGGTTCGCCGCGGCCGGGCAGGCGGCGGCTGCGGCCGGGTGGAGATATGCCGTGGTCACCGGGTGGCGGGGTGAGGTGATGACGGGGATCGACACGTTGTCGGCCCGGCGCCGGAGCATGACGGACCGGCTCGGGCTGCAGGCCCGGCTGCTGGAGCTCGTCGAGTCTCACCCGCTGCGGTTCGGGGAGCTGGTGGATGGCACGGCGGTGCCGGCGGTGGCTCGTGCTCACGCCGTTCACCTGCTCTGGCACCGCCGCCTGGCGGTGGACCTGGCTCAGCCGCTGGGCGATGCGTCCTGGATCTACCAGGCGGGGCGGCCGTGACGGGCGGCGGGCAGCGTTCTCGCGCCGAGGACCTGGACGATCACGACCTGGAGCGGGCCCGGATCCGGATGGCGCACCTGCTCGAGGTCGAGACAGGCTTCCGCAGCGGCAGCCGGCACTGGGCCCTGCCTGGCGAGCCGCGGCCTGAGTACGACCCGGACCGCACCACGCTGACCGGGCGGCGGCTGGCGAAGGTGGCCGAGCTGCGGGCCCTGAGCCGGCAGGACGCCAGGGTCCTGGGGCTGGAGCGGATCAGCGAGCGGACCCTGGAGCGGATGGCCGCCCTGCGGGACAGGCACGGCCTGATGGGGCTGGCTGACGGGCGCTGGGCGCCCCCGTTGCGGGGGCACAAGTCGATCACGCCGGAGATCACCGAGGCGATCCACGCTGTCCACGCCGAATCGCTGCATCGCTCGAAGCTGAGCATGAAGACCAAGGAGACGATGATCCACCAGTACGTCCGGGAGAAGTTCGGTCCCGGGGTGGACGTCCCCCACTACACCACGCTGGCGAAGGTCTGGAAGGAGTGGTTCGGGCCGCAGGGAGCCCGGCAGCGTTACGCCAGGTCGGCCGCGGCGGTGGAGACCGGCAGGGCGAGGGTGGTGATCTCCCGCCCTGGCCAGGTGGTGGCCCTGGACACCACGCCGCTGCCGGTGAAGGTCCTCGACGACGTCTTCGGGACCCCGGTCTCGGCTGACCTCACGCTTGCCCTGGATGCCCATACGCATTCGCTGGTGGCGTTCCGGCTGACTCCGGGGTCGGACTCCTCGGTGGAGGTGGCGATGCTGCTGAGGGACGTGCTGCTGCCGCTGCCCATGCGGCCGGGCTGGGGCCCGGAGCTGGAGTGGCCCTATCCGGGAGTGCCCGCCGCGCTGGTCGCCGAGTTCGCCGGGCACCCGGTGGCGGGACGGCCGTTCTTCGCCCCGGAAACGGTAACCAGCGACCACGGCAGCGTCTACAAGAATCATCATCTGGTGCAGGTCGCCCGCACGCTCGGCGTCGACCTGCTGCCGGCCAGGATGATGCGCCCATCGGACAAGGCTGCCTGCGAGCGCGCGTTCGGCGGAATCCGGTCCCTGCTGCTGGAGCTCCTCCTTGGCTACAGCGGGGTCGATGTCGCCGACCGCGGCGCCGACCCCGAAGGGGACGCCGTCTGGACGCTGCGGGAAATGGAGCACCTGCTCGCGACCTGGATCGTGAAGATCTGGCAAAATCGCAAGCTCGACCAGTACGCCCCGGCCTGGGGTCCAGGCGGGCAGCACAGCCCCAACACGCTGTTCGCCGCGGCTGCGGCCCGGGACGGGATCTCCCTGGAGATCCCCGGGCCGAGTCTGTACTACGAGCTGCTTCCCGCGCACTTCGTGAAGATCGACGGGCGCCGCGGAGTGAAGGTCGGCGGACTCTGGTACGGCGGGAGCAGCCCCGAACTGGCGCCTTACCGGGGCACCCTGTCTTCGCGCAGCGGCAGGCACCGCGGCAAGTGGGTGGTCACCCGCGACCCGCGGGACTGCCGTGAGGTGTTCTTCGAGAACCCTGACGACGGCTGCTGGCACGCGCTGCGCTGGAACGGGCTGCCCCCGGGCGATGACGTCCTGGCCTTCTCCGACGCCCGGGTCCGGGAAGTGCTGCGGGAGGCCGCCCGCACGGGGCTGAAACCGCTCGATGACCGGGAACTGCTGCCGGTTCTGCTGGACCTGGTGGCCGCACGGACCCCGGTCGAGGCATGGCCGACCCAGATGAGCAAGGCACAGCGGGCCGAACGGGCACGGGAACTGGCGCGGGCACGGGCAGCCGCCGCCGACCGGCCGCTGGGCCCGCGCAGCCCATCGCAGCCGGTCCCGCCGGCGGTCGCCCTGCCGGAGCTGGCCTGGCAGAACCAGCGGGCGGTCAACGACGACCGGCGCCGGCGCCGCGAGGCCGCGGTTCCCGGACGTCCCAAGGCCCCGCCCCTGCTCGGCGACGCCTTGCGGGCCCGGAGCCTGTTCCTGCTGCCCGACGAGGACGAAGACGACCAGGCCGGCACGGGACGGGAGCCTTCGCGTGACGGCATCCGGTGAGAACGGCAGGGCCTCCTCTCCGGTGCTGCCGGGGCTGCTGCCGGTCCGCGAGACGCTGCAGGGCTGGGAGCAATGGCGGACCGCCCGCCGTGACTTCACGCCGGCCCCGCGGCTGGACCTGGCAGCCTGGCGGGCGCTGAGCCCGCGCAAGCGGATGCTGCACGACCTGCACCGCACAGCGACCCACGCCAACCTTCCGCTGCTGCAGACCCCGATGAGCCAGGCCGTCACCAGGCTCCTGCACGGGCGGCTGATGACCAACGCGCTCAAGCACAAGCCGACCACCAGGGCCGGCGTGATGATCACCGGAGGCGGCTACCAGGGCAAGACCGAGACGGCCTGCGAGATCGCCGCGGCGTTCGAGGACTCCTGGCTGGAACTGCACCGGCACCTCAACCCCCAGGCGATCCCCGGGACCCGGGACCTGCACGCCCCCGTCGCCTACGTCCAGACCCCGGTCACGGCCAAGCCGAAGAGCACCTGCAAGGCCATCCTGAACTTCTACGGCACCCCGCTGAATCCCCGCATGGACCTGCCTGACCTGATCCGCCAGGTCGCCTCATCCCTTCACGACAACGGGACAAAGGCCCTGCTGCTGGACGACATCACCAGGCTCCGCCTCCACAGGGCCGATGACCAGGACACCCTCGACCTGATCCGCGCGTTCATGAGCATGCACGTCACCCTCGTCCTCATCGGCGTCGACATCCCCGGCTCCGGCCTGCTCGCCGAAGGCCGGAGCGACCCGCGCACCGGGCAGTGGATCCTGCCGCCGTCCCGGCACGCCAAGGTCCACGGCCTGGAAGCGACCCAGACCGAGCGCCGGTTCGACCTGGTCGAGCTCGACCGGTTCCGTTACGACACCGACGAGCAGATCAACGCCTGGATCGAGCACCTCACTGGCGTCGAGGAACAGCTGAGGCTCATGAACGCGCCCGCGGGGATGCTCGCCGGGGGACGCATGCCCGAGTACCTCTACCAGCGCACCAACGGCGTCGTCGGCCTGCTGGAACGGCTGGTCGAAGACGGCTGCCACGAGGCCATCGACTCCGGCCGGGAGCGCCTGACCGAACAGCTCCTCGACGGCATCGCCATCTCCGTCGAGGGATCACCCGGCCGCGATCCCGGCGCCGGCGAGATCCCCGACATTCCCCGCCAGGCGGGCAACGGCGCCATCAAAACCGCCGGCAAGCGCAAACGCGGCCGCAACACCGTATTCGACGACCACGGCCCCGCCGCGGGATCAGGCGCATGAGCCCATGCGCCCGCTTCCCCGGAGCCTGGACCCGCTGCCAGAGGAATCCCTGCCCGGCTACCTGCTCCGGCTCTCCTGCCGGCTCGGCCTGCCTCCAGGCCAGGTTCTCCGGCACGCCGGCCTCACCACCGCCAGCCCGCGTTCCTACCTGTCGGCCCCGCGGGGACACCTCGTGCACCTGAACGAGGCGACGGCCGCCTCATTCGCGCACGCCACCCGGCTCACCGTCGCCGAGGTCACCGGGCTCTGCATGATCAGCATGTCCGACCGGTATCCATGGGCCACCCCCGTAGTCACCACTGATCAATGGGGTCCCCGGCCTGTCACCAGCCCCTGGCTGTTCACCTCCGCAAGCCGGTACTGCCCCCAGTGCCTGGCCGGAGACGGCAGTCCCGTCCAGCAGGAATACGGCGGCGCCTGGCGGAAGGCATGGAGGCTGCCGGTGGTCTTCGCCTGCCCCGTCCACCGCCGCCTGCTGGAACACCTGTGCCCCGCATGCGAGCAGCCCGCCCTGTCCGACGGGAACTCGGCCGGCCTGGTGCCCGGCCTCCGCGACAGCGGCCTGCATCCCGCCCAGTGCAGGGCAGGCCTGAGAACTGCTGCCAGCTCCCGCCGCGCGAGCCCCTGCGGAGCCCGCCTCGATACCCAGCAGCACGCCGGCAGCCGCAGCGACGAGCTTGACGACCTGCTGAACGTCCAGGAACGCCTCCTCCAGCTGCTCCGCCCCGGCCGGCCGGAAAAGGTCCTCAGCCTCGGACGTCCCGCCACCGGCCCCCAGTTCTTCGCTGACCTGCGGCTTGCCTGCAGCCTGATCAGCGCGGCATGGCCAGCGGCCCGGCACCTGATCCCAGCCCCGGACCTCGCCGACGTGCTCGACCGCCACCTCAGCAGCCTCCGCGGCAGGGGCCACCGCCACCGCGACACCCCGCCGCTGGACCCTCTCCCATGCGCGGCCCTCATCACCGCAGCCGTCCGGCTCCTCGGCAGCGACGACCAGCGCATACTCGCACAGCACCTGCCAGGCAGCGGAGACAGCTCAGCCGGGAAGACCCCGCAAGGCCGGTGGATCAGCAGCTACCGGGCCATCGAGCACCACTGCTCCGACGGCTTCCGGGAAGCGCTCCGCCCCCTCACACCATCCTTCCACCGCACCGAACGACGCCTGCACGGGCGGCGCGCCCCTTTGCCCAGCATCAACTTCAAGCCCGAGCACATCCCCGAACAGCTCCAGGACGACTGGTTCGACCTGCACTTCCGCCATCTCGGCGGAACCAGTCCCCACCTGATCCGCAGGGCCGCCGCAGTCCGGCTGGTCCAGATGGCAGCCGGAGGATCCCTCTCCGAAGCCGCCGCCTTCCTCGGCGTCGACCACCGCTACGCCAAGGCCTCCCTGTCATCAATCTTCGCCATCACGGCTACCCCGCAGGCCACGAGAACCCGCCTCGCGGAGTTCCGGATCGCCGTGCACGCACTCGCCCGGCAGCTCAACGACACCGGCAACCTCATCGACTACCTGCACCGCCGCATAACCCTCCGTGCCTGGTCCATCGACACCAGCACCTGGCAGGACGTCACCGGCCAGCTCCCCCCGACAAGAGGACCGTTCCGCCCCATCCTCGACGACTGCAAACGCGAATTCGCCTCCCAGGTCGTCTGGGCACGCGTCACCCAAGGCGAGCACCTCCTCGCCCCCCACCCCATCCAAGACCAGCAACCAGACCCGGACCCCGCCTGGAACGAGCGCCGCACCAACATGTGGAGCCAGCTCCACAGCACCCCGATCAAGCCCCACTACGCCGACCTCAAGACGATCCTTCACGCCCATGCCCGCACACTCGCTGCCACCATTGACCTGCAGCGATCACATGAGCCTGATCGCGCTAGTTGGCACTAGTAGGCCGCCGTGACCTGGGGGCCGGGTCCCGCGGATCAGGCTTGCTGGCACCAGCGGATCGCGCTACTTGCAACCGGGAGATGACTTCTCGCGCAATCTGCTACCGATTCCGCTGCCCGCAGTGCCTGGCTATCGTGTGACTGGCGGCGGGACGCGGCAGGAAGGGCGGATGCGTGAGATCAGCTGACGGTGAAGAACTCGGCTCGCTCCTCGACGAGCAGGCCGCCTACTACCGGGCCATCGCCACAGAGTATTACGACCATTACCTGGACCTCCCAGGCGGCGAGGAGCTGACCACGGCGCTGGAGGCCTTCCGCCCGGCCGGCAGCGTGCTTGAGCTCGCCTGCGGGCCCGGAGCATGGACCAGCCAGCTTCTCCGCCACGCGGCAGACATCACCGCCGTGGACGCATCCCCGGAAATGCTGGCCATCGCGGCGGCCCGGGCCGGCGGCCAGCGAGTGCGCCTCATCCAGGCCGACCTCTTCGCCTGGGAGCCTGACCGCCGCTACGACGTGGTCTTCTTCGGCTTCTGGCTCTCGCACGTCCCGCCTGGGCACTTCGAGCCCTTCTGGTCACTGGTGGCCGACTGCCTGAAGCCACAGGGCCGGGTGTTCTTCGCCGACGACGCATACCGCACCCCCGACGAGCTCGTGGAAGGGCCATCATCACCGGTCATCCGCCGACAGCTTCACGACGGCACCTCCTACCGGCTGGTGAAGGTGCCCCACCAGCCAGCGGGCCTTCAAGAGCAGCTCAGCCGAATCGGCTGGCACATCACGGTCACTCCCACTGCCGGACCGTTCTACTGGGGAGCGGGAAGCCGAAGCTGACCTCAGACCTCGCGCCGTCGCACCAATGCCGCAGGCCGCGGGGGACCGCCGGCTACCCAGGGAACGGCTGCCCCAGCACGGCGCTCACCTCAGTCAGCACACGGGAAGCGGCACGCATGATCATGGTGCCGACCATCGTGAGCAGGTTGCAACTATCGTGATACGGCTCATCACAACGCGATCAAAATGAGCACCGAACTCGCCGACTGGAGCACTCACCCGCCAACTGAAGCACTCAGTCACACCACATCGGATGAGACTGGCCACCTGGTTGGCCAGATCGATGAGAAAAGGCCAGTCCCGCCGCGACCTGACACCAGCCAGCGCTCACTTGGTGAGCCCGCCTTCATAGAGCATATTTGGTTACAATTTATCGTTACGTTTCGATTAGTAACATATTGAGATACGTAACTAAATAAGTTAGACTCGTGACAGAACAGCCCGAAGGAGGCCCCGATGGCCAGCGGAAATACCACCCCCACCGCAGCGCGGAACACGTGCAAGCACCCCGGCTGCACCGAACCCGCCGCCCAGGCAACCGGGCCGGGCCGACCCCCGGAGTACTGCCAAGGCCGCGGCCACACCAAGGTCACGGCCTGGCGCGAGCGGCGCCGCCTGGCCGCCGCCCAGGCCGGGACCACGACCAGCCCGGCCGACACCGGCAACCCCGTGACCATGGCGAGGGCGACCGGCGCGGAACTGCTGCGCGCGCTGCGCGCCGAGGCCGACCGGATGTCCGGCATCGCCGCCCGGCTGATCGAGGCCGTCGACACGGTAAGCGACCCCACCGCTGCCGAAGTCGAGGTCGAAGCCGTCCGCGCAGCCGCCGAACAGCGCGCCGCAGCCGCCGAAGCCCGTGCAGCCGCTGCGGAGCAGCGCGCCGCCGAGGCCGACCAGTGGCGCGCAGAAGCCGACGCCGCCGCGGAAGAGATGGCCGCGCAGCTGGCCGCCGCCCAGGCCCGCGCCGACCAGGCGGAGGCAGCCCGCGCGGCCGCGGAAACCGCGCGGGACGCCGCGGTCGAGCAGGCCGACCAGGACGCCGCCTCGCGGATCACCGCCGCTGAAACCGAGCGGGACACCGCGATCGCCCAGGCCTGGGACCAGGCTCGCCACCAGGTCAGCGCCGCCGAGGCCGACAGGGAACAGGCCCGCCATGCGGCCGCGCAGGCAGAAAAGGCCTCCCGGCTTGCGCAGCAGGAAACCGCCCGCGTCTTGGCCGCCGCCGAGGCCGCCCGGGCGGAGACCGGCCGGGTCCGCGCTGATGCGGAGAAGATGCTGGCAGGTCTCCGCGCTGACGCCGCCCGCGACCGTGACGAGCTGCGCACCGACCTGCGGGCCCGGGCCGAGCGCGCCGAACAGCAAGCCGACGCCTACCGCGACGAACTCGCCCAGCTCCGCGCCCAGACCAACCACCCCAGCGGCACCACCACTGGCAGCAGGACCCCGCGCCGCGCCGTGCAGGCCGCCCAGCCGTAGTGCTCGGGCTTGTATGCGAAGAGTCGTGCAGACGTCTCATGATCATGTCTTCACCTGCACCTTTAAGTCAGCGCCAAGTGCTCGGCCCACAGAAGGCGGGTACATCTGTACGACAGGCGTCGTCGGGCGGCGCGGCCAGCACCACGTTCTGGATCGGCCCGGCAGAAGAGCTGACCGTATCGATCTTTACCCAGCTTCTTCCATCCAGTGCATACGCCATCCAGTCTCAACTGCGCCAGCTACCTGGTTCGTTGCGTCCCCCTTACCCCTCCATAGACACGCCAACGAAACAAAGTTCCCGTGGGCGCCCGCAGAGCGACATACTGCTGCACACTGTTGTTGAGCATACGACGAGGGAGTCACGTGCGGCGGCTCGGCATCAACGCGACTACGGTCATCTACTACCTGGCCCACGCTCTTATCATTGCGGTCGGGGCAGGACTAACCCTCCTGCGAAATCCAATTTGGACTGCCATCGGCACATCCCTTATTGCCGCAGGCGCAGCGGGTGCCGTTATCTATCTGTACATTGCTCGAACGGAGACAGCTAGACAAGCGATTGAGACCCTAAGTAAGTTCGGTCTTACTCGTGTCTATGAGCGCCGCGCAGCCCAAATACGTGAAGAATATGCAACTAGACTTGACAGGGCTAAATCACACGTAGATATATTGGGGTTCGGCCTCAAAGATTTTCGCCGTGACTATATCGACGCGCTTGGCGCTCTATCTGGGAGGGCCAGAGTTAGAATACTTCTGATCGACCCCTATTCAGATCTCTGTACCATGCGCGACCGAGAGGAGAGGCAAGGGGAAGGAACTATACAAAGCGAGGTGACAGAATTTATATCACAGTTCAAGCAGAGATACGCCTCAAGTGATCCCGAGCGCCTTTCGCTAAAAATATTCACGTGTCTGCCACTAGTAAATATATTCAAGATTGATAACGAGATTTTTTGGGGACCTTGGCTCGTTGGCCAAGCCAGTGGGAATACGATAACCCTGAGAGTAACCCGAGGAATCCTCTATGACCAACTCTCAGCGCACTTCGACGATATATGGGATCACTACTCTAGAGCAATCGACTAGGAGGAATAAATGAATGATGTAGTAACAGTTTCCGCGGCCGCCCGTATACATATGGGCCTATTTGATTTAGGCCACGCTACGCCTCGAACTTTTGGAGGACTTGGCTTTATGGTCGAGAGCCCCCCAGCAGAGGTCAGTGCCTGGCCGGATTCCGCGGTCAGAATCATTGGTTCACCACCTCTCCAGCCTCTAACGCGCCAATATCTCCATCAACGAGTACAAAACCTAGTAGATGCCTATCCAGGCCAAGGCGTAACTGTCGATATACGTACCATGATTCCAGAACATGTGGGTCTTGGGAGCAAGACCGCGATGACCCTTGCCGCTCTTAAGGCTGCCGCCAGAGCGACGGGCCGCCTGGTTGATGAACGGGACCTTCAACGTCTAAGCTCCCGAGGAGGAGCCAGTGGTGTCGGCATTCACGGCTTCTTCACCGGCGGATTCGTCGTTGATGCTGGTACACTCGGCTCCGTGCCGTTGCTCCCTTCATCGTTCCAGC
>Ga0207646_10008829_pt1 | contig 10049 bp, 9 predicted proteins | sample KBSK5502metaG_FD_184343 | JGI IMG/M metagenome (GOLD analysis project Ga0207646, IMG submission 184343) | Corn, switchgrass and miscanthus rhizosphere microbial communities from Kellogg Biological Station, Michigan, USA - KBS K5-50-2 metaG... | ecosystem: Host-associated > Plants > Roots >...
CGGCCCGCGGATCGGGCCGAACATGTTGCGCCCCATGATCGTGGCGCCGATGCCGGTGTCGCCCGCGGCCATGAACCGCTCGTCGATGCCCTCCTCGCCGCCCTCCTCGCCAATCATGCGACGGCCGTAACGTGTCGCGAAGACCCACTCGTGCAGGCGCGGCCCGCCGACGCCGAGCGGGTTGTTAAGGCTCTGCAATGGCCCCGCGCCGTACCCGTCGACGGAGATCGCGAAGTTATGAACGCGCAGTTTCGACATGGGAAGTCACCACAACCTTATTGGCGTACGGAAGCCTCGGTGCTACGGCTTGACGTCGTTTACCGGCACGATGTTCTGATTTGACCGAAAGAGGTTCTCAGGATCGTAGCGGGCCTTGATTCTTGCCAGCCGATCATATTTGTTGCCATACGCGGCTCGCACTCGCCCCTCGCCCTCGTCGTTGTGGAGGAAGTTCACATACACACCGCCGGTGGCGTATGGCTGCATGGCGGCGAAGTACTCTCGGCACCAGGCGATATCCAGATGGTGTGAACCGCCTTCATGCCACGCTGCATTGATGTTCAGCGCGTGCATTGCATCTCGCCCACTGGCCGCTGTCTCACCCTCTGCTATGCGGGACATGGCTCCGCCAAGGTGAAATACGATCGCGTACGAGTCGGGTGAACTCTTGCGCTGTACAGAATCGGGCGAATCGTTGTGACCGCTGCATGTAAACGCGCCTAGTCCGCGTGGCGGGTCGCCATCGCGGCATCCCCATCAGATGCCGCCCCACTGGACAATCCGTTGACTTTCGGTGGTAGGTCACTATGATGCCGGCACCCACTTGGTTGGACGGGGCACGCGGTTTGCGCTAGCTGCACTTCTTGCCGTAACCGTCCTCGTCCCCGAAGGTGTCCGGCAGTCGGTCCATGCACAAGGCACGCCGGTCGGCCCCTACACCGTCAGTACCTTTGCGATTGGGTTTGCATCCGAGTTTTGCTGTCCTCCGCTAGGCCCAATCGGCCTTGCCTTCAGCGGCTCGGGCGACCTCTACGTCACCGACTATCCGGCCGGCCAGCTCTTCAAATTCGACCATTTGGGTGGGGTCGCCGACGCGTCTCACCTGGTCGTCTCCAACCTCGGCACTGGCGCTGCTGGCCTTGCATTCACCAAAGACGGGATGCTTTACCTAGCCGAGCAGTGGAACCACCAGGTCGTGCGGCTCGATCCATCGACCGGTATCACTTTGCCGATCGGACGGCAGCTCGATAGCCCGACCGGTCTGGCCGTCGATCCCGCAACCGGCGACCTGTTCACGGATGCCGCAGGGGTCGTGTACGAGATTTCGAATCTGAGCGCAAACGCGCAGGCGACGGTGACGCCCTATGTGACGTTGGGTGTGGACGGCATTACATTCGCCCCAGACGGAACGCTCTACGCCGCCGGCAGCGGACACATCTTTCGGATCGGCGGGACGCAGGCGGCCGACCGCGCGCAGGTAACGAAGCTGGCCGACGTCGCTTTCGCAGATGGCATTGCACTGGTTGCTCCGGCACCCGGCCAGCCAATTACGCAACTTGCCGTGAACACAAACTGGGGAGACATCGACCTTGTAGATTTTTCTCTGAGTCCTGCGACCGTCACTCAGATCGTGACCAACGGAACCCGCGGCGATTTCGTGGCAGTGGGTTCCGACCAGTGTTTGTATGCGACGCAGACCGACGAGGTGGAGAAGGTAACCGCCGCCGACGGTAGCTGTCCATTCCTACCCACCGGTGTTGCCCAACCGAGCACGCGATATGTCGCATTGGGAGATTCGTACTCATCGGGTGAGGGGACGTACAACTATTACTCGAGCACCGACACGAAGGCCGACTTCTGCCACCGGTCGCCGGACGCCTATCCGGTGCTGCTGGCCTCGGGTGCTGCTGGGGTGAACGTCTCCTCGAACTTGACGTTCGTCGCTTGCAGTGGCGCGCCCGTTTCGGCTCTCTACTCGAGATTCGGAAGTAGCGACCCGAACTCAGCCGGGGAGGACCCGCAGCTCGACGCAATCTGCAAGCCGAACCCATATGTGCCGCCCGTAGCTGGCGAGGCGGCAGCTGCGACCACGCCGTGCACAGACAACTCGGTATCCCTCGTCACGCTGACGCTTGGCGGTGATGACCTAGGTTTCAAGAACGTGCTCACCGCGTGCGTAACGAACCGCAGCGACCAGGACCGCTGCCTCGGCCAGGATCCCTATGTAACGCTCGGTGGCTCGGTCCCAGAACAAGACTCCGGCTGCGCCGCCCCCTGCGTTGCGGACGGCACCGATCCCACCTATCCTGGCGCCGAGCAAATCGAGGAACGGCTGCGCCAGGCCTACACCGACATCCGTGGTCGGGCGCCGCATGCCCGAATCGTCGTACTCGGTTATCCGCGGATCTTCCAGGACAACGGCGCGGACAGCGGAAGCTGCCACTTGGCGAAATCCGACGAAGTATGGCTGAATCAGAAGGCGGCCGAGGTCGACAACGTAATTCGCTTTGCGGTCAATGCGAGCGGGGTCGCGGAATATGCGGACGCATATAAGGCTGTCAATGGACATGAGGCATGCCAGGGCGATCTGAGTCTGACAATCCCCTGGATCAACGGCCTTGTGCTGACGCCAGCTCACCCCACCTGCTTCGCGCGCATATTCAGCGACCCAGAGTGCTTTGAGAGCTTTCACCCAACGCCGGACGGATATAAGGCTTTCGCGCAAGTGGTCGCCGGCCAGGTCGGCAAAACTGCGCCCGGTACGTGCGGCGTCGGATGCACCTGGTTCGTAAAGCAAGCCGGAACAGCGACGGGGTTTACGGTCAACGTCCCCTCCAACACCGCAGCCGCTTCTTTCGCTACAAACTGGACCGGGGGTGGTGACGTGGCGATGTCACTGACCACGCCGTCGGGGCAGGTCATCAACCGTCAGACGAACTTCATCCACTTCAAGCATGGCAACGGAGACGGCTATGAGTACTACAGCGCACCGCAAGATGACCCGACGCAGCTCACGCCGGGGTCCTCGACCGTTCTTATCGAACCCGGTGATTGGACGATCACTTTGTCGGCCACAACCGCAACGAATGTCACGTTCAAGCTAGCGGTTGCCGCGCCCCGCGATCCAACACCGGCGGCGGCGTTCACTGCATCTGTTCATGTCTTCAGCACAGGTGGCCCCTTCTCCGAGACTCTAGGCGTTGTCGTTTTCGACGCCAAACCGTCGTTTGACCCAGACGGCGACATTGACTCGTTCATCTGGGACTTCCGCGACGGCACAACTGGATCGGGCGCTCACGTCGAGCACACGTACCACGGCTCTGGGAAATATTGCCCTCTGCTTGAGGTGATCGACGAGTCCGGTCAGACCGGGTTTGCCGGCGGCAAGGTGCTAGTGGACAGCACGGATCATGGCGACTGCGTGTAGTAACTCTGCCAAAGAGAACAGCGAGGATGGTCATGGCAACGTGGCTACCCGTTCCGATACGACCCTTCAACCTTGGGATCCGACAGGGCGACCGAGCGAGTTCACCACCTAGAATTCGGGGGACCCGTTCCGGAGTAGCTCAACGGTAGAGCAGGCGGCTGTTAAGGATCTGAGCACGGCCAGCTTCCAACCCGCGTAGAACTCGATTGGTGCGCGTGCCGCGGAAACCTATCCCGATTCCGACTGCAGTTGGTATGACTGGCAGGCGGTTCTCTGCATTCCTACCGGTCGAGACCGCACACGGATCTTGAAGACTACGGGCCTGATGTGCGCATATGTTCATGAAGGTCCGACAGAGCTCGAAGACGAAACGACCGGGTGGCGTTACTCCGTCGTGTCGATCGCCCTATGTGAGGTAGTCGCGAAGACTCGTGCAGAGCCGGGGCTGGCGGAGCTTTCCCAACGCCCTGGCCTCGATCTGGCGAATGCGCTCGCGACCCAGCCCGAAGCGCTTGCCCACCTCCCCAAGGCTGCGCTGGCGGCCATCGACCAACCCGAAACGGAGCTGGAGAATGCGCCGCTCGCGTGGCGCGAGCGCGTCTAGGATGTCCTCGACCTCCGAGTGGAGCATCGTGACCGTAACGGCCTCGAAGGGTGATACCGCTCGATGATCTTCGACGAGGTCGTGTAGGCGGAACTCGTCCTTCTCGCCGACCGGCGTATCCAGCGACGCGGGAGCCCGCGCATATCTGATAACCTCTCGAACTCTATTGGGACTGATCCCCATTTCGGCACCAATCTCCTCGTCACTCGGCTCACGACTCAGCTCCTGCGATAGGCGGTGCGAAACGCGCGCCAGCCGGTTGATGATTTCGACCATGTGCAACGGGAGACGAACGGTGTGGGCTTGCTCGGCGAGCGAGCGCCTAATGGCCTGACGAATCCACCAGGTCGCGTAGGTCGAAAACCTGCAGCCTTTGTGATAGTCGAACCTGTCGACGGCACGGATCAGGCCCAGGTTGCCCTCCTGTATCAAGTCGAGGAGTGACAGGCCGCGCCCGACATACCTCTTGGCGATCGAGACCACCAGGCGTAAGTTCGCCTCGGTCATACGCTGTTTCGCATCCGATGCGCACGCATACCTCTCGGCGAGGCGGAAGCTGGCCTTCCGGTAGGCCTCCTCGGCCTCAGATCGCACGTGCGAGCGAGGCGCAACACTCGCGCGGTGCCAGCCGTGGGCCAGAGCTGCGTCCAGCAAACATGGAAGTTCGGAGACATCCTCAAGTCCCAGGAGCTCACGCGCAAGACGGGCCCGGCGCGCCTTACGTTTTTCTCGCGCCAGACGCCCGATCACATCGGACAATATTTCTTCGAGCGATCGCTGTCGGCCGTCGATCTCCTCGAGCACACCCAGGGCCCTCATTGCGTCGTGAAGCGGCTTGTCTTCGATCGCCTTCGCCACTTCGACCTCTTCGTCAGCCGTTAGTAGGCGGAAGCGTCCTATCTCATTGAGGTACATGACGACAGGGTTGTCCGGTGTGACCGAATCCATGATCTCGACATCGCGGACCCTCTCTGCGCCGAACTGCTCCGCGTCCTGCACGCCGGCCTCGTCACTTGTGGCCTCGAGCCCGATCATGTGCTTCGCAGCGGCGGTCCGCTCGTAGTCGAGCATGACCTCCAGTCGAAGTGCGGCCGAGCTGGCGGTCATCGTTCGGGTCTTCGCTGCCGAGTTGGCGGCCACGGCTGGTGAGCGACCATTGGAGTCAAGTTTCGCCGATAGTACTCTCGGCCAATTGCCATGACAAGACCGTTTCGGCCACAATTGCTACTGTTTTCGCGATGCCCGCCAAGGGAGCCATGGCCGAAAGGCGAGGTCGGATACAGCCGCCCGCCAGGCTACAGCCGGTCACGCGACGGGAGGCCAAGGAGCGGACTCGCAAGCGCCTGCTCCGTGCGGCGCGGCGATTGATCCTTGCCGGCGGTGAGGGCCGGCTCGCCGCGAGCATCGTCGCCCAGCGGGCAGGCGTCGGGGGCGCGACGTTTTACGAGCATTTCCAGGACCGCGACGATCTCCTGCGCGCACTTTCCAATGAACTATTCGATGAACTCCGGGACAAGCTCGCGACTGCCCGGCGTGACGCGTTGGCGGCGCCAAATGACGAGGAGAAACTGCGTCAAGAGTTCCGAATTCCACTGGATGTCCTGGCCGCCAATGCGGACCTCTTCCGGCTTGCGCTCCGGGTGCGCCATCAATCGGGTTCACCGCTGGCCGACTCGAGCCGGCGCCTTACCGGCAACACCCGCGGGGACCTGGTGGCCGAGCTCGTCTCCCGTGGCTACCCCGCCGCCACGCCTGCCGAACGCCGGCGCCTCGAGATGGTCGCCGACATCCACATCGCGGCCACCGAAGTGCTGGCGTTGGGATACATGTCTGGACGCTACCCGGACGCCGACGAAGTCGTGAACATGCTGGTCCTCGTCACTCGAGGCACTCGTCTGACGAGGGCGTGGCAGTCAAGCCCGCAGCCGGGCCAAGAGCCGCCGACGTAATCAGGCCTTAGCGGGGCCGCGCGGCGATCAGTGGACGTGTGCAGCTCCGCGGGCGTCAGCTGGGGCCGATTGATCTGCCGACGCAGGACTCGGAACTCACAACGGCGCACTGGCGGCCAGCAATCGCCGCAGCCGGAGCCGTTCGCGAGCTTGATAGGCGGTCATGAGCATTCATCAAGGTCGCCCAAGCGGCGGCCCACCGATTTGGGTCACTACGTCATGTAGGCTGTGACCTAGCGGTTAAGAGATCGACCCGTCGCCTTTCAGAAGTAGCGCCTTGATTCGACGAGTGCCGCCGAGTGTCGCCATGTGAGATCGTTTTTCGCCGGTGCGGCTGTACGGCGATGCCGCCCGGGGTGCCTCCCGCAGAGTGCGGCCAATGGATACAGGCTCTAACCCGATACCTCCAATGGTCCTGCAAGCCAGATATCACGCGGCTGAGTGTCGAACGGAATGCACACGAAACCGTACGTACCTGCGGTGACAGCGATTACGCGGCTCGTGTTCGATCCAACGCCAACACTTGACGAAATGATCAGGTTCGCAAAGTTGGGGTGTCCGAGGCTTGGCTCGCCAGCGTGTAGTCGCCGACGCTCCTCCGTGATGTGGGCGTCCAGTTCCGCGTATTGATGGCCCACGTTCAGTTGCCACACGTCCAGGTTGAACCTGAGGTGTGTGTTGTCGACCATCTTTATCGCCACAGTGCCAGATGCGACGTTCTTTGGGCCGGCATAAGTACAGCCCTGATCGTCAAGAGTAAGGGGTCCAATCTCTGTGGCGCCGGGCGGGCTCGGACTCCTGACTGCAGTCGATGGCTGATTGCCCCCGCCGCAGGACGCCAAGACGACAGCGGCCAGAACACCGAAGCATCGTGTCAAGGTCGCATCGCGAGTCATTGATCTGCTCCTGTTTACACGCACCCACCGGCAATAACGAGGCCGTTGGGCAGAGATGCATTTGCGGACTGGTCCAGCAGCAGGAGACCGGTCGTTGGACTGTATAGCCAGATGCGCTGACCAGTACCAGAAAACCAGATGCGATCCCCATCAGCGATGACGGTTGTGTCCGCCGATAAGATGTCGTCCTTGCCGCCGATTGCCTCGCCGTCGCCTGAACCGCGCATGATCATCACCTGACCCGATGTTGTGGAATGGTCTGTGCCCTCTGCTCGCTGCACAACCACCGGGCGTCCTGACGAGTCGACTCCGATGATGTCAACCAGGCGGTCGAGCGTCCAGGTCGAGAAGGTCCCTGTTGACGTGTCATACCGCGTGAGGTGTCCGGAGTAATACGCAGAACCCCAGATGGCATCTTGACTCGCGATCCACCATTCACTTAGTTGTGGTACCGAGAAGTCGTGGCTCTTGCCCGTCCGCGGATCGACCTCTGCAAGCCCGACGGAGTATCCACCGCCCGTCGAGTAGTAGACCTTGCCGTTCGACCAGACCAGCAGGCGAACGACGCCCGACCTGACCAGGGTCCGATCGAAACCCGTACGCACGTCCTTGAGGTGAATATCGGTGCCTGACATATACACGTAGGACAGGCCGTCGTTGGCAATCCATTCGGACTTGACTGGCAGCCACATGCCGGCCACCCGGTCGTATGCAATGTGCACCCCGTCCAGCGATGACGAAATTCGCAGGTGGTCTACGGGACCGGTGGTCGAGGAGGCGGCTGGAGTGAAAATTTGCGTGGAGAGGTCGAGGAAACCGACCTCGTAATCGCTCTGTTGACCGGCCTGGTAGATGCCGAATCCGTAAACGGGCAGCCTGCATTCACTCAACGGAACCGGCGGATGGCTGGCAGGTTGGGATCCGCGGAGTCCCGAGCGGAAATATCCAATGGCAACCATACCCACGATCACGGCTATCGCCAGGCCGACGGCGATGGCCTGGGCCCAATTGATGCGACCTGCGCGGTGGCGGGCGAGCGGCAGTGATGACATGACTCGGTGGCGAAGGCTCGGGTCGAGCGGCGCGACGTCCAGCGAGGCAGCGATTCTTCTTATCAAAAGGTCGTCGTTCACCCGAACACCTCGCTGATTTGCTCGACCTGGGGACGGAGCTGTTCGAGCGCCCGGTAGATGCGCGATTTCACAGTGCCCGTAGGCACTCCTGCAACGGCCGCCACCTCGTCCAGGCTAAGACCGACGTAGTAATGGAGGACCAGCGCTTCTAAACGATCACTGGACAGCCGGCGGAGCGCCCGACGCAGGTCGGCTCCGCGCACGATCTGGTCTTCTGGGGACGCAACGGTTCGCCAGGGGGCGGAAAGCTTGACGACCGACCACCAGCGCCCACGCCGTGTGTTGCGACATTGGTTGGCGACGATGCCCAGAAACCACGGCCGCATGCTCCAGCCTGGCCGGACATTCTCCAGTCTCACCCAGGCCCTGAACGCAGCTTCCTGGACGGCGTCCTCCGCCGACTCGCGATCGTGGAGCATCCCGAAAGCGAGCCTGTAGCCCGGCTCGATCAAGGGCCCGACCAGGGCGTCAAATGCCTCCCTGTCGCCCGACCGAGCTCGTTCCAGAAGCGCCAGTTCTTCGTCCATCACACCTCGACACCCTCATCTAGGTGGATGTGGGCCTCAGAGTTCCGCGGGCCGCCCCAAACTGGGTGAGACAAAAACCGCCTGACAGTGCCTATATAGGGCACCATGGCCGGCTTGTGGCATCGAGTTCTGTGCTCGGGAGCCTCGGCGGGTGTGGCCCTGGCCGTGGCATGCTCTTCGACCGAGGCGCCGGCGGCCAACTCGGCCGGACGCACCTCGCCGGTGGCCCAGATGGCGGGAACTCACGGAAGAGTCTCCTTTGTATCCCAACGCGTCGGCTGGGTCGTGGCGCCGCATGCCAGGCGCCACAACACCGACATTTACAGGACCGCCGACGGTGGCCTCACCTGGACGCGATGGGGCAGCCTGTCGGCAGCCGCAGAACTGGTGAAAGTCAGCGATTCGGCCGTGATTCTCATGCCGCTGGACTCGAGCCATCAGTTCAGTCAGTTCGAGTACAGCGCTGACGGGTCCCATTGGCAAGAACGCAGGCTTCCGTTTCCACTCGATAAGGTGCCGGGAGTTTATGGCACCCAGTTTCTGGACGACATGCGGCATGGATGGATCACGCAGGAGGTGTCCGGCGGCGGTCCTGACGATTTCGCACGAACAACAGACGGAGGCCGAACGTGGACCACGTTGGCACAGCTCAACTATTCGAACGGCGGGTCCACACCATTCTTCTGGAGCGCGACGGACGGGGCTATGGCCGTGCTCGAGGGGCAGCGGTGGAGTCTCATGAGGACCAACGATGGCGGAGGGATATGGCATGAAGTCCAGCTACCTGCCGTCGACTTGCAGAAGGATTTGGGTCCGGATGGCAACGGGGTGAGGGTCGATCCGGGCTTGCCCGTCATGTTTGACGGTGAGAACGGTCTGCTACCTCGGCTGCTCGATCCTGGTGGGGGTCCGCAGAATCCCCAGCTCAGGCAGGTTGTTTACGTCAGCCGCACGGTGGATGGGGGTGAGCACTGGTCCGAGAGCCGGGCGGTCCGGCTTCCAACGGCTGGTGGTGTGACATTCCTGAGCGACGCGACGTGGGTGCTCTCGAGCCCATCGAGCATCTACGTCACAAACGATGCAGGCTCGACCTGGCATCGAGCCGAAGGCTTGGACGCCACTCTGCAGCGCGGCTTTCCAGTCCCCGAATCGATTTCAGGATCTGGCGGCATGGTCGCGACATTGACCTATTTGGTCGGCGACGTCGAGTGGATGGTGATGACCACAGACGCGGGCACACACTGGAGTCCGGTGCCTTTGCCTGACATTCGTGAGGCTGCGGAACTCGTCGTCTGACGGGAGAGCCGAAACTTTCGGGGGTCTGCCCACCTAGTTAAGGCATGAAACGCGCTGCCTGCGTGCTTAGCCTCATCTCGGTTTGGCTGGCGACCGGCTGCGGCTCGTCTTCAGTCGCCGTCACCGCGTCCCCGAGCCCGTCGACGGCACCAATCGCCCCCGTGGCGCGCGGCTACTCATGGCTCGTCGACGCGAGCAGAGATGGCGGGGTTTACCT
>Ga0207646_10008830_pt1 | contig 10048 bp, 10 predicted proteins | sample KBSK5502metaG_FD_184343 | JGI IMG/M metagenome (GOLD analysis project Ga0207646, IMG submission 184343) | Corn, switchgrass and miscanthus rhizosphere microbial communities from Kellogg Biological Station, Michigan, USA - KBS K5-50-2 metaG... | ecosystem: Host-associated > Plants > Roots >...
CACCCTGCCGCATCGCTGGCGAAATGACGCCAGCCGGGAGACCCGCCTGCTATGGATCAACACGCCACCGACCTTCTGACCCGAGCCGCCCAGTCGGAGGAGGAGGCCGAGCTGGACGCCGACGCGCGCGCCTGGCTCGACCTGCGCGCCGGCGTGCCATCGGTCTGGAGCCGATACACCGACCTCGTGGTCGAGCGCGGCAAGGGCTCATGGATCGAGACGATCCACGGCGATCGGTACCTCGACTACACCTCGGGTATCGGGGTCACGAGCACCGGCCACGCCCATCCGCGGGTCTCCGCCGCGATCGCGGACCAGGCCGCGCACATCATTCACGCACAGCAGAACATCCTGTATCACAAGCCCGGGCTGAAGCTGCACGAGATGCTGCCCCGGCGTTTCCCGAGTCTCCCCGAGGGGGAGTCGGGGCGGCTCTTCCTCTCGAACTCCGGGGCAGAGGCCATCGAAGCGGCGGTCAAGCTGGCCAAGGCGGCCGCCCGGCGGCCGGTGATCGTCGCGTTTCGCGGTGGCTTCCACGGCCGCACGCACGGCACGATGGCGCTCACCAGCTCAGGGATCCGAATCCGCGGGCACTTCGAGCCGCTCCCCGGCAGCGTGCACCACGTCCCATACCCGTATCCGCTCCGCAACCCTACGGGACGAACGGCCGAGGCGGCGCTGGCCTTCACGCTGTCGTCGCTGGACGAGCTGTTCGCGACCATGGTCTATCCCGACGACGTGGCCGCGTTCCTGGTCGAGCCGATCCTGGGCGAGGGCGGCTACGTGGTCCCGCCCGACGGCTTCCTGCCCGCGCTTCGCGAGATCGCGGACCGCCACGGCATCCTGCTCATCGTCGACGAGGTGCAGTCCGGCTACGGGCGAACGGGGCGCTTCTTCGCTTCGGAATGGACCGGAGTGACGCCCGACATCGTGGTGATGGCCAAGGGGATCGCCTCGGGCCTGCCGCTGTCAGGCATCCTGGCGCGTGGCGACCTGCTCGACGCCTTTGGGCCCGGCGCGCACGGCGGCACCTACGGTGGCAACGCGGTGGCGTGCGCCGCCGCCGTCGCCACGCTCCAGGTCATCGAGGACGAGGCGCTGGTCGCGGCCGCCGAGCGCCTCGGACGGCGCTTGCTGGACGGCCTGCGCGCCGTGACCGATGGTCGGCGCCACGTGGCCGACCTGCGGGGACGGGGTTTGATGGTGGGGATCGAGTTCGCCGACCCCGAGACGCTGGCGCCGCGTCCGGATCTGGCCAAGGCCCTGTTGCACGAGGCCTTCGAGCGTCGGCTGCTGCTCCTCACCTGCGGGACGTGGAGCCAGGTGGTGCGCATCATCCCGCCGCTGGTCACCACCGACGATGAGGTCGAACTGGCGGTGCGCGTCATCGGCGACGCGCTCGAGGCGATCGGCGCCTAGGGCTCGACGAACGCGGCCAGGATCGAGGCGGGCACCGGTACAAGGGGCGGTCGCGGGGTGATCCGCGCTCCCGGGTCGCCCTCCTTCTGGTCCAGGCGTGCGGCCGCGGTGGGCACGCAACGGCGGCCCTGGCACTCGCCGAACGCGACCCCGGTCCGACGTTTGACCTCCTCCACGGTCGTCCAGCCTTCGTCAGCCGAGCGATAGATCGCCTCCATCGAGCGCTCGCGACAGATGCAGGCGAGGACGCGCGGCATCGGCTCGAGAGGGCGGGGGGCACCCTCGCCCATCGCGACGTCACCCGGCAGCAGCGCGCGCAGGGAGGGATCGGTGCGCTCCAGGCGAAGGCGCGCAGCGTGGATGAGCCACGGCACGGCGCGGTCGCCGTCGACGCTCGCCGCCCACGCCACCCAGGCACCACCGCGCTGCTGGAGCCAGAAGAGCGTGGCACCTCCGACTTCGGGAAGGTCGTCGTCACGGACCAGCAGCTCCTCGAGGTCCAGGCGCCTAAGCGGCTCGACGCGCAGCGGCGCGCGATGGGCGACGTCGCCGCCGCGCTCCGGTGGGATGAGCCGATCCCATGCCATGGCCGGGTTGAGGTCCACGGTCACTCCTCCTCCGCGTGAAGCCGTCGGTAGCCAGACGCGAAATAGATCAGCGGATCGCTGTCCTCCTCGAACCCGGCGGCCACGATCTCCCCGATGAACAGGGTGTGATCACCGCCCGCATGCCGCTCGACAAGGCGGCAGTCGAAGTAGGCGATGGATCCGTCGAGCACTGGAGATCCGGTCTCCGCCTCGTGCCACGGTGCGTCGCAGAAGCGCCGCAGCTTGGCCGCGGTGGTCGGCTGCGCGAAGCATTCCGCGACGCCTCGCTGCTCACGCGACAGCACGCTGACCGCGAAGGCGTGGCTCTCGATGATCGCCTGGTGGGTCTCGCTGCGCGTGTTGATGCTGGCCATTAGCAGAGGCGGGTCCATGCTGATGGTGGCGATGGCGTTGGCGGTCATTCCCGCCAATAGAGGGCCGTGCCGCGCCGCTACAACCGTCACTCCTGTCGCGAAGCGGCCCATCATCGAGCGCAGCCAGGCGCGTTGCTCCTCGGAGACCGGCACCGTCTCGGCGCCCACTCCCCGATCGAGGCGACCTCCCATGCCTACCGGTAGCGTTCGAGCTTCTCGAGCACGGCGTTCGCGGTTCCCCACTCCTCCCCGGAGGGCGCCCGCGCGCGATCGAGATGCACGAGCGGTACCGCGTTCCAGGTCGGCCCGTCCTCTCGGGGAATGCGGATGGCGAGGTCTCCGCGGTCGAGGTAGGCGATCATCGTCGCGCCGCGATCGCCACCCCGAGCCAGTGCTCGCTCGACGGTCTGCGCGAACTCCGCGTGACTGCCGTACTCGAGCGTGATCCTGGCCGCGATCAGGCCTGACACCGGGGGCAGGACCGCCGCGCGCTCGTCCGCCATCGGTCTAGCGCGCCCAACCCAGCGCGGTGAAGAGCCAGGAGAAGACCGTAAGCGCGCCCACCAGCAGGAAGAGCAGCACGACCAGGACGAGCAGGAAGCCGATGGCGCTGGCCCATCCCGGAACGGCGGATCCACCTGCCCGGCCGACCGAGCCCTGCGCCAGCCAAATGGCGAGCGCGTCGCCGTCGACCCGCAGCTCCACGTCCTCGTCGAAGGGGACCACGATCAGGCGCTCGCCATGCCCGCGCACTGGCTCGCCGGTGATCAGCGCCCGGGACTCCTCATCCTGGCGCACCAGCAGTGCATGGCTGCCGGTCGCGTTCGTAAGGCCAACCGCGTTGAGCCGCCCGGAGCGCCCGACAGGCAGCGAGGGAAGCTCGGCGTCCACGGTTCGCAGAATAGCAGCGGCTGACCGGCCGGAGCGCTCAGGTGGCGTCGAGCTCGGAGAGGACCGGACGGAGCGCCTCGATGCTCTCGACGGTAATGGGATCCAGGACCAGCTGGACGTGGCTGACGCCCTCGGCCGCGAATGAGCACATGGCCGCCGCCACGGCCTCCGGTGAGCCTCCGATGGGGTCGGGGTCCTCCTCGCTGACGTCGCCGCTCTGGCGCCCTGTTGCGCCGGGGAATGCCACCAGCAGGGCGACCGTCCTCGCGACTTCCGACGGGTCGCGGCCGGTGGAGCGGCAGGCGGCGTCCACGGCGTCGCGCATGGGCCGGTAGCCCTGCACGGTGTTGCCGAACCAGCTGTACCACGCATTCCAGGCCGAGACGTGCGGCAGCGTGATGGCCAGCATGCGCTCGCCCATCGACCCCACCATCAGCGGCGGACGGCCAGGCCGGGAGGGACGAGGCAGCAGCTCGCAATCGGACGCCGAGTAGTAGGTGCCGCGGGAGTCGACCCGCCCGTCCGCCAGCAGGCCGCGGATGATCGTGAACGCCTCCTCGAAGCGACTGACGCGGTGATCGAATGGGACCCCGAAGGCCTCGAACTCGGTCCGGTTCCAGCCGGCCCCGAGCCCCAGGATCAGGCGCCCGCCGGAGATGTCGTCGACCGCCGCCGCCACCTTGGCGAGCACCGCCGGATTGTGGAAATTGGCGCAGGCCACCAGTGGACCGATCTCGACGCGTCGGGTAATCGCGGCCAGGCCCGCGAGCAGAGACCAGGCCTCCCACGGACCGCGCGGCGATGCGTCCGGCAGGCGGTAGAGCAGGTGATCCCCGACCCACAGCGAGTCGAGACCCACCTCCTCGGCGGTCTCCGCCATGCGGCGCAGCTCGGCCCAGCCGACCTCGCGCTCGATTTCGGGGAGCTGGATGCCGACCTTTAGCGGCCTGGCCATGCCGCCCCCTCAGGCAACGCGCTTGGTCTTCTTGGAGACGTAGTCGACCAGGACGTACTCGCCCAGGTGCTCGGGCTCGACGTAGAAGGCACGGCCGCGGTTGATGCGGCTCATGAGATCCACGAACCCCGAGAGATAGCGCGAACGCTCGAGCATGAAGGTGTTGATCACGATCCCCTCGCGGGTGCAGCGGCCCACCTCGCGCAGAGTGGACTGCATGGTCCGGATCGTTGGTGGGTACGCGAACTCGACCTGCCCGTTGGCGATGTGGGCGGTCGGCTCGCCATCGGTGATGACCACGATCTCCTTGTTGCCGCTCCGGCGTCCCAGCAGGCCGCGCGCGATGATCAGGGCGTGCTGGAGGTTGGTGCCATACTCGAATTCATACGGGGAGAGGGTCGCGATCGCCTCGGGCGCGATCTGGCGCGCGTAGTAGGCGAAGCCGACGACGTAGAGCCGGTCGCGGGGGTACTTGGTGGCGATGAGCGTATGCAGCGCCATCGCGACCCGCTTGGCGGCGGTCGAGCAGCCACGCAGGAGCATGGATCGGCTCATGTCCAACAGCAGCACCGTGCTGCTGACGGTGGTCTCCTCTGACCGGTGGACCTCGAAGTCGCCCGGACCGATGGCGACCGGCAGCCCCGGTCCCGTCCGAGCCATGGCGTTGAAGAGGGTGCGGTTGATGTCGACCGCGAAGGGATCTCCGAACTCGTAGGGCTTGGTCTCGTCGGTTCGCTCGCCGCCGCTGCCCGCCTGGGGAAGCGCGTGGCCGCCGAGCGACTCCCGGCGGAGGCGGCTGAAGATGTCGGCGAGTGCCTGGGTGCCCAGTCGGCGAGCGGCGCGGGCGGTGAGCTCGAGGCGGCCACCGTCCCGCTCCAGGTAGCCGGCCTCCTCAAGCGCCCGCGTCAGCTCGCGGAGCTGGGCGAGGTCATCGGTCGCGTCGTCACCCGCCAGGTCACGTAGCAGCTCGGGATCGATGCGCGCCAGCCCGTCCGGATCGCGCGCCCCGACCAGCTGCTCCTCCATGGCCTCGTAGCGCTGCTGGCGGTCGATCGCGGCCAGGGCATCGGGCAGGCCCATTGGCTCGTCGCCCTCGAACGGATAGGGCTCGCCGAAGGCCTGGTCGGGACGCAGCGCCTGCAGGTTGCCTGCGAGTCGGGCCATGTCCCAGCGCAGGCGGTCGTCTCGGAGCAGCTCGTCCATCATGGCCTCCAGCTCGGCGCGCATCTCCGGCGACAGTGAGGCGAGCAGTGAGGCCATCTGGGATGCCTGGTGGTGCAGGTGGTCGATGAGCTGGTCCAGCGTTTCGATGCCCGGCGGGAAGAACTGGCCGTGCTGTGCCATGAAGCTCTCGAAGTCCGCCTGGGTATCGGTCCCCTCAGCGTGCTTCTCGAGGAGCTGGTTCAGGTCGCGAACCATGTCGCGCACGCCGTTGAGCTCCTCCGGCGTCACGCGTTGCACGCCCTCCTTCAGGCCCTGGAAGAAGTTCTGGAGGATCTGCTGGCGGAGCTCATCCGAGAGGGCGCTGAAGGCGTCGCGGGCGCCGGGATCCATGAACTCGTAGTCGCGCAGACCGTTGAGCCGTCCAGCCAGACCCGCTGGGAGCGCATCGAGCCGGTCGCGCCGCTGCTGCGCAGTGCGACGCAGCACCTGCTCCGCCATCCTCGCCTGTTCCTGGGTCTCACCAGGCGGAGCATCGAGTGACGCCTGCTCGGCGTCATGCAGCCGCCGCTCGATGCCTTCCCGTTCCTGCTCGATGATCCGCGCCAGCCGCTCTTCGAGGTCACTCAGGACCGTGTCGAGGTTCGAGCGTTCCAGCTCGGCCTGGCGGCGCCGCCGCAGCTGCTCGAGGATCCGCCGCAACCCCGGGATGTCGCCGCCGCGCGCGCCGCGCATGCCGCGCTGCATGAGGCGCTGCAGCGCCCGCCGGACGTCGCCTTCCGCCAGGACGTCCTCGCTCATCGCCCGCAAGACATCGTCCGCGTCGAACGGCGGCAGCTGCTGCGAGCCGTCCCAGCGTGAATAGCGGTAGGTGCTCATGCGCCATCGCCCGGCTCACAAGCCAGGCATTCCATCGGTCTAGCGCGCGTAGCGGACTGCGCCGCCCCGGCGTTCCTTGTTCAGGCGCCGGTTTAGGTGCAAGCCCTCGAGCACGAACTCGACTCCGCTCGCCAGCGACGCCGCGGATTCGCCCACGTCGAGCCTGCCGATGACCCGTCGCAGCTCCGCGATCTCGCTCACCAGCTTCTCGTGGGCCGTGCTGGGCACGTACTCGCCCACCTCGGCCGCGGCCCCGGCTTCGAAGCGCTCGATCAGCCCCGCCAGCTCGGACAGTGCGAAGCGACGGTTGAACACGTTCACCGTGGCTCGCGCCAGCAGCTTCTCGACCACCCGGTCCTCACGCGCCTCGTCGCCGAGCGTCTCGAGTTCGATCTTGCCTGCCGTGGAGGCCACGACGGCCGGAAGGTCGCTGATGCGCGGGGCGGCGGTGGGCTCGTTGAGGCGGACCGCGCGCTTGAGGGCGGTCGCCGCCAGCGTCTCGGCGTTGTTGATGGTCACCCGCACCGAGACCCCGGAGCGCTGACTCACCTCCGAGGAGCGTCGCGCGAGCTGCGACAGCTCCGCCACGATCTCCTTCATGAAGCCCGGCACGTGGACCGGTATCGCCTCACGGGCATCGGTATCGAACGCGGTCGCCTCCTGGTCCATGATCGCGATCTCGGTCGCAGCTTCCTCGGGGTAGTGCGTCCGGATCTGCGCCCCGAATCGGTCCTTGAGAGGGGTGATGATTCGCCCGCGGCTGGTGTAGTCCTCCGGGTTGGCACTGGCGATGACGAACAGGTCCAGGTTTAGCCGAACGCGATAGCCGCGGATCTGGACGTCGCGCTCCTCCATCACGTTGAGGAGGCCGACCTGGATGCGCTCGGCGAGGTCCGGTAGCTCGTTGATGACGAAGATGCCGCGATGCGTGCGAGGCAGCAACCCGTAGTGGATTGTCAGCTCGTCGGAGAGGTAGCGTCCCTCTGCGACCTTGACCGGGTCGACCTCGCCGATCAGGTCGGCGATGCTGATGTCCGGTGTCGCGAGCTTCTCGGCGTAGCGGTCGTCACGGCCGATCCAGGTGATCGGGGTGGCGTCGCCCTGCTCCTCGATCAGGCGCACGGCGTAGGGCGATACGGGATGCAACGGGTCGTCGTGCAGCTCCGCGCCTGTTACGGCCGGAATCCACGGGTCGAGGAGCGAGACCAGCGAGCGGGCGATGCGACTCTTGGCCTGCCCGCGCTCGCCCAGCAGGATGATGTCCTGTCCAGCCAGGATCGCGTTCTCGATCTGTGGCAGGACGGTCTCGTCGTAGCCGAGGATCCCCGGCATGAGCGGCTCGCCACGACGAATCTGGTCGAGCAGGTTGGCGCGCATCTCCTCCTTGACCGCGCGAGACCGCCACTCCATGCGGCGCAAGTCACCGAGGGTCCTGGCGGCGGGATGGGTCATGCGGAGGCTCCTTCGGATGCGCTGCTGTCGGGTCCCTGAGTCGGGTCAGCGTACTCCGCGAGGGCAGCCGCCACTTCCGGGGGCTCACAGATGCCCTCATCGGCCAGACGAGCGAGGAATGCAGACCGATGTGCGAGCTCGCGCTCAAGCGCCTCGGCCGACAGGCCCAGCGTGGCCGCGAGCGCGGCGTATCCGCTCGGCTCGTGCACGAATGGCCTCGCCCGACGCCCCCCGTCGCTTCGCAGGATGGGTGGCACCGGCAGCCGCTGGGCTCCCGTCAGTCGCGGGGACCGCCCGCCCTCGATCGCCGCCAGCCGGACCGGGTCCAGGACGCCGTCGGCGCCCGCCCGAAGGTGCCAGGCCTCCTCGCATCGGCGATAGGTGCCGGCGGGCGTCCGATAGGCGGAGAACTGGAGGAAGATGGTCAGCCCGGCGAGGTCGGTGTCGGTAGCGCCGACTCCATCGCGCAGGGTCTCGATCGCCTCGTCCAGTGAATCCGCGTGCATCGTCGCTCCCAGGCCGTAGCCGCGGCCTGCGAGCTCGAGCGCTCCCTTGGCGTTGCGGCCCCAGACGTAGATGGGAAGGTGGTCGCTCATCTCATTGATGAGGAGGTAGGCGCGGTCCGGGCCGTAGTCATCGGTCCACCGATAGTCGCCCCAGGAGCCCCGCAGGAAGACCCCAACCGTGTCGTCCGGCAGGAAGTCCACGAGCGCAGAGAGCGTCGTCGTCTTGCCCGCCTGGGGCGCCTCGCTGGCGAGCATGACCGAGCCGCGACGGGAGACCACCACCCACAGGGTGGCCATCAGGCGCAGATCGATGCTGCCGCTGCCCGCGATCTGCACAACGCTCATCGGCTCCGGCGGCGTCCAGTGGTAGCCCCACCAACCTTCGGGGAATCGGGAGAACCAGGCGGCCAGCGAGGCGGTCACGGTGGAGGCACGGTAGCCGTGGGTCGGGGCGGGCGCAACCGCGGCCATCCGTGCGTCGGGCCGCTACCATGCGACGGCATGTCCCCCGCACCCGAAAGACCGATTCTGCGCGGCGAGCAGGTCTGGCTGCGGCCCATCGAGCCCTCGGACCTCGATGAGACCTCCATCGAGGACGCCGACCTGGCCCACTACGCCGGCTTCCGACGATCATTCTCCCGGGCGGAGGGTGAGCGCTTCCTTCAGAAGCTCGCGAGCCATCCGGAGGAGAACGTCAACTTCACGATCTGCCTGCTGGGCCAGGACGAGTCCCGCGGCAGTGTGGGCCTGCGCGAGATCGATCGCGTGAACGGATCCGCGGAGGTCTCCATCTTCCTCTCAAAGCCCTCTGAGTGGAGCAAGGGGCTTGGAACCGACGCCATGCGCGCGATGCTCGACTTCGCCTTCGGCGAGATGCGACTCGAACGCGTCTGGCTGCGCGTCTTCGACTACAACCTGCGCGCCGCGCGTTCGTACGAGAAGGCCGGATTCGTCAAGGAGGTCCTGCTACGGCACGAGCGCTTCCATCGCGGCAAGCACCACGACACGGACCTGATGGCGATCGTGCGCCCCGAATGGGAGGCGGATCCCCGAAAGCGGAGCTGGGACTACTAGCCGAACCAGGCCCACATCGCGGCGCTGGCGGATCAGGCGGCTCGCGGCAGATCAATCAGGAAGGTGGTCCCTGCGCTCCCGGTGCGTTCGACACTGATTCGTCCGCCATTGGCGGCCACCAGCTCGCGGGCGATGGTGAGGCCGATGCCGCTCCCTCGCCGACCTCCGTTCTCGTCGGCGCTTCGCGCGCGATCGGCCCGATAGAAGCGCTCGAAGACGTGCGGCAGATCCTCTGGCGCGATGCCAGGCCCTTGGTCCGTCACGCGAACCTGGGCGACCGCCGGGGTGGTCGCGAGGCTGAGGCGCACGCTCCTGCCCGACGGCGAGTACTGAACCGCGTTGGTCACCACGTTTCTTAGAGCGCGCGCCAGCTGGTCGCGATCCACCCAAACCTGCGTCGCCTCCGCGGGCTCCACAAGCAGGGCCACTCCTCGCTCGCGGACCAGGCCTTCCAGCGAGCGGGTCAGCTCGTCGAGGACCCCGGCGAGGTCCACCAGCTCGACGCGCCGCTGCAGCGGCGCGGATTCCGCCGTCGCCAGCTCGCCCATCTGACCGATGACACTCCCCAACGCCCCCGCCGCCGAGCGCGCCGCCTCGAGCTGCTCGCGATCTGCCGGCACCACACCGTCGATCATCGCCTGCAGCTGCGACTCGAGCACGGTCGCGGGGGTCGCCAGGTCGTGCGCCATGTCGCTCGCGGCACGTCGTCGCAGCGATTCCGAGCGCTGGAGGCGGTCGGCCATGAGGTTG
>Ga0207646_10008832_pt1 | contig 10045 bp, 8 predicted proteins | sample KBSK5502metaG_FD_184343 | JGI IMG/M metagenome (GOLD analysis project Ga0207646, IMG submission 184343) | Corn, switchgrass and miscanthus rhizosphere microbial communities from Kellogg Biological Station, Michigan, USA - KBS K5-50-2 metaG... | ecosystem: Host-associated > Plants > Roots >...
GTGATCCCCTCGAAGACCGAGTCCGGTGTTCCGACGAGATGGCAGCTGACTGCGAGGGTCCCCTTGCTCCCGTCCGAGAACTTGATGCGCATGATCGCCAGACCGGCGCGGTTGTCGGCGAGGTTGCCGATGTTGTCATGCGGCAGTGGGGGCGTGCCGGGCGCGAGGGTGAATATCACGAGCTTGCGATGAGACTTCACCCCCTTTCGGGCGGCGGCGATCAGCGCAGTTGAAGCCCGGCCGACCAGAATTCGAGGCCTGCGCCACGGCCGGACAATTGGCGAGACGCAAGAAAAGCAGAGCAGCCGCCCTGCGCCGGCAGCTGTTCGACCGGCTGCTGGGCCAGTCGGTCGGCTTCTTCACGCGCAGCCGCACCGGCGATGTGCTGTCGCGGATCAACAATGACGTCGGCCGGATCGACGACGTCGTCTCGAGCACGATCTTCGGGATCGCGCGAAGCGCGCTGGTTGTCGTCAGCACGCTCGCGTTCATGCTCTACCTGGACTGGCGCTTAACGCTGGTCGCGCTCGCCGGCGTGCCGCTGGCGGTGATCCCGACGCGGCGGATCGGCCGCGCCGCCTATCGAGCACGGCAGCGGACACAGACGAAGCTGTCGGAGCTGACCTCGTATCTGCAGGAGCTGCTCGGCATCTCCGGGATCCTGCTGGTGAAGGCATTCGCGAAGGAGCGGGCGGAGCGGGCGCGCTTCGGCCAGCTGAACGACGAGTTGCGGCGGCTGGAGATCCGCCAGGCGATGATCAGCCGCTGGTTCGGGATGCTGATGGGCGGGCTCGTGGCTGCCGGGCCGGCGGTCTTGTGGCTGTTCGGCGCCTACCTGGTCATCCACGGTCGCGCGACGCTGGGTACGGTGGTGACGCTCGGGACGGTGCTGACGATGCGCCTGTATGGCTCGGTCGCCGATGTCGGCAACCTGAACGTGAACGTGCTCGGTTCGCTCGCCTCGTTTCAGCGCTTGTTCGAGTACCTCGACCTCGAGCCTGAAGTGGCCGATGCGCCCGATGCGCGCCGGCTCGAGCGTGTGCAGGGCGCGATCGCCTTCGAGGGAGTCAGGTTTTCCTACCGGCAAGGCGGGCGGTCGGCGCTGCGCGATGTGTCGTTCGAGATCGAGCCGGGACAGCTGGTCGCGCTGGTCGGACCGAGCGGCGCCGGCAAGACGACCGTCAGCTATCTGCTGCCGCGCTTCTACGATCCGCAGGCGGGCCGGGTGCTGATCGATGGGTGCGACCTGCGCGAGGTGACGCTGGAGTCGCTGGGGCGCAACGTCGGGATCGTCTTTCAGGACACCTTTCTCTTCCACACCTCGTTGCGTGCGAACCTGCTCTACGCGCGCCCCGGTGCGAAGGAGGATGAGCTGCGCGCGGCGGCGAAGGCCGCCTACCTGGACGAGTTCATCGCCTCGCTGCCCGAGGGATCCGAGACGGTCGTCGGCGAACGGGGCCACCGCCTCTCCGGCGGCGAGAAACAGCGCGTTGCGCTCGCGCGCGTGATCCTCAAAGACCCCCCGATCGTGATCCTCGACGAGGCGACCTCACACCTGGACAGCGTCTCCGAGCAGGTGATCCAGGCGGCGTTGACGCCGCTGTTTGCGGGCCGCACCTCGATCGTGATCGCGCACCGGCTCTCGACCATCCTCGCCGCCGACCTGATCCTCGTCTTCGATCGCGGCCGGCTGGTCGAGCGCGGCGACCACGCGGCGTTGCTCGCCCGTGGCGGCCTCTACGCCGAGCTATACGAGCGCCAGTTCCGAACCCAAGCGCACGAACCCCAAGTCGCCGCGCTCGCATAGCGCGAGGAATTCGAGGACCTCGATCGAGCTGTCGCCTGGTGTGCAACTGGGGGCCTTACTACAGGTGACGCTCCATCCGCGGCTCTGCGGGTGTTGATTGCTGCACGGAGCGAGATCCGCTTCGCTACAACTCGGGGAAGACGAGCCTGCCGGAGATCGACTTGGGCGCCGCGCATCGGCACGCCTTCTGGCAGGAGGAGCTCCTGCAGCGGCGCGCCTTTGGGCAGGCACCCGTCGGCGCGTACACGCGCTGCCTGGGATACCGCGGGTCCGAGCGAGAACCAGGCCGACGAGGCGCGAGCTCCGCGTCCTGCCCGCGCCGCGGTGGGGGAATAGCAACTCAGAACAAGACGTTTGAGCGATCAAGTAAATCGTCCAGAAGGAGGTCTGGCAGTGAATACCGCTCTACTCGTGCTCCGGCTCGTGCCTGGGCTCCTCTTCATCGGTCACGGACTACAGAAACTTGTTCCCGCCAAGTACTCGCCGCCGCTGCTGCACGCAACGGGTCCCCGTGCTGCGGCAGGCTTCTTCGAGCAGCTCGGTCTGCGGCCGGCACTGCCGTCCGTCGTGATCGCGGGACTCGCCGAGATCGGCGGCGGCTTCCTGATCGCGTCGGGACTCGTGACGCCGCTCGGTACCGCGCTGGTCGCCGCTGTCATGACGACCGCGATCCTGAGTGTGCACATCCGCAAGGGGATCTGGAACACGGACGGCGGCTTCGAGCTCCCGCTCGTGCTCCTGACCATGAGCTACGTCGTCAGTGCGCTCGGGCCCGGCTCGTTCTCGATCGATTCCTGGGCCGGCATCGGCAACTGGACCGGGATCCACTGGGTCGCCACCGACGCCGTGCGCGCCGGCGCCGCGGTCGGCATCGGCGCTGCAGCCGGTCTGTTGACGCTGGCGAGCGCACTCGCGCGCAAGGCATGGGATGCGCAGCGGCACGCTCCCTCCCCCGCGCACTGACCCGGACACTTCGCGTGGCGCCGCCTCCTGACGGCGTCACGCGAAGCGCGAGTGCTACGCCGAGGGGATGACCGGCGCGACGCCTACGTCAACTTCCACACAAAGATCGCGATGCCGCGGCAGCGCACGCCGGCTGTTTCACGATGGCGCTCTCAAGCGTCCTCAGCGCCGCCGGCCACGCACCGGAGTCGCTGCGCACGAGCGCGCGTCCATCTGCGCAACGTTGACGGCGCCGTTGCTGGCGCGCATCGACCTGGAGACCGGAGATCGCGAGCGTCGACCGGATCGAGGCGCGTGAGCAGTACGGCGACGACGTCGCGAGGGGGACGTTCCCCTGGGTCGCGAACGCCCCGCTGTGATGCAGAACGACAACGTCGGCTGGCTGCCGACGGGATGGCGCGGCCGGATGACCGTCCCCCGCGTCGATCACCACGACCGCGAGGTGACCGTGACCGCGGATTGGGTCGGCAACCACTTCACGCGTAGGTTCGCGTTCCAGCTCGACGGCGACCTCGTCCGCGAGCTGCGAATCACGGGGCGTAACCTCACGCGTTCGCGGAAGAGGGCGCGATGCGTGAGCCTGTAGCGGCGCACTACTATCGACGACGTGAGCCCGGTACGCCCAACGGTGCAGGTCGTCGGTCGGCGGTTGGACGCCAAGGATTACCGTCTGCGCGATTTCCTCACGCGCGTGGCTCAGCCGTACGACTGGCTCGAGGCGGGATCGGCGGACGCTGACCGCCTGCTGAGCGGTTTCGGCCTCGTCGACGCGCCGCTCCCGGTCGTCGTCGACGGCGACCGGACGTTCACCGGCGCGACCGTCGAGGTGCTCGCGGCGGCGTGGAGCCACCAGGTTTCGCCGAAGCGTTCGCATTACGACTTCGTCGTCATCGGCGCGGGGCCCGCCGGTCTGGCTGCCGCCGTGTACGCGGCCTCGGACGGCCTGTCGACGGTCGTGTTCGACCGTGACGTGCCCGGGGGCCAGGCGTCGTATGCGTCGCTGATCGAGAACTTCTTCGGGTTTCCGGAGGGGATCGGCGGCGCGGAGCTGGCGCGGCTGGCGGGGCGGCAGGCCGAACGGTTCGGTGCGGAATTGTTTTTCCTACGCGGCGTCCGAGGCAGTCGCCTCGAGAGCGACGGCGACACCGTCGAGCTGGTCCTCGACGACGGCTCGGCGGTGACGGCGTCCGTCGTGCTGGCGGCGACCGGCATCGACTGGCGCCGGCTCGAGCTCGACGGCGTCGACGAGTTGGTCGGACACGGCGTCTACTACGGCGCCGGCCGGAGCGAGTCAGCGCAATCCTCCGGCCAGCGCGTGGTCGTGGTGGGTGCCGGCAACTCGGCCGGCCAGGCGGTACTCAATTTCGCGAACGCATCGGCTCGTGTGACGATGCTCGTGCGCGGCGACCGGCTCAGCAAGACGATGTCGGCGTACCTGATCGAGCGGATCGAGCAGCACCCGCTGATCGACGTCCTTCTCGAGACGCAGCTGACCGAGCTGCATTCAAGCGGCGGCAGGCTCACAGGCGTGGCCTTCGCCGACGCGGCGGGCAACGCTCGAACAGCCTCGGTCGACGCCGTCTTCTTGTGCATCGGAGGCCGGCCTCACACCGATTGGTGTCCGGGCGAACACGTCCTCACCGACGCCGCCGGCTACGTCCTCACCGGACAGGACCTGCTCGTCGGGGGCAGCCGCCCGGAGGGCTGGCCGCTGGATCGCGATCCACTCCCCCTGGAGACCAGCCGCGTCGGGCTCTTCGCCGCGGGCGATGTGCGGCATGGCTCGACGAAGCGCGTCGCCGCAGCGGTCGGGGAGGGCTCGATGGTCGCCGCGCTCGTCTTCAGCCGTCTCGCTGAGCTTGGTGTGACGGTCTGAGCTTGCGCTTGCTCTCGAGCACGCGGCGACGGCGGACGGAAGCTCTGCTGGAGCCGCTCTCGGTTCTCCCTGACCGCGCCCCGCTGGAAGCTAAGGTCACCTCAAAGCGAGAGGAGACGGCATGTCTGCAGGCGGCTCCATCTGCAGCCACCTCGACCTGATCGAGGTGACGGCGCTACCGGGGAAGATCGACGGCTGCGAGGAGTGCTTGAAGATCGGAAGCGGCTGGGTGCATCTCCGCATGTGTATGACGTGCGGGAAGATCGGCTGCTGCGACTCATCGCCGAACAAGCACGCAACGGCACATGGACGCGAGAGCGGCCATCCGATCATTCGCTCCGCCGAGCCCGGCGAGGACTGGAGCTGGTGCTACCTCGATGAGGTGGCGTTTACGTTCCCGACGCAGTAGGCCCGGCTCGGCCTCAGAGCCGTTTTTCAGCCCGTCGCCTGGCACGCCTGACGGTGATCCAGCCGAGGGCGATCGCGACGGCGACGGCAGCGGCGGCATACAGCCCGTACCGCTGGATCGCGTCGGCCGCGGCTCGGCCCGAGTAGTAGGCGATCAATCCGACGGCCGTTGCCCAGACGATCCCGCCGGCTGCGTTCCAGAACAGAAATCGCCACCAACCCATCCGCGACAGGCCGGCGATCCACGCGACGGTGTAGCGAAGGACGGAGACGAAGCGACCGAGAAAGACCGTCTTGCCGCCGTGGCGCTCCATCAGCGCCTCCGCGCGCGGGAGGACGCGGTCGGCGTAGGTGTTCAGCCAGCGCCAGCGGCGGAAGAGCGTCCGGCCGCCGAGGCGGCCGATCAGCCAGTAGCCGAGGTTGTCGCCGACGATCGCCCCGGCCGCCGCAGCCACGATCACCCACTCGATGCGGTAGTGCCCTTGCGACGCAAGCACGCCGAACGCGATCAGTGCGGTCTCGCCCGGTAGCGGGATCCCGAACGACTCGATCATCACCACGACAGACAGCAGCGGTAGGCCATGGTGGGTGAAGAAGTGCGTCACCGTTGCGGTGTCCTCCTCAGGCGGCTCTCGCAGCCGGAGCTAGGCTCTCTCACTGTGACGTGGCGGCAACTGGGAGTAGTGTGCGCCCGATGATCGCAGCGCTGCTCAAGAAGATACGAAGCTGGTTCCGGCGCTAACGGCCCGGCCGACCCGTCCGCGGGTCGCGGCCTCGCGACCGTCATCCGCGACTCCACTCCGAGCCGCCGATGGAACGACCGGCAGGCGCCGCCGCTCGAGTTCTTCGAGGATGCGCGGAAGCGCCGTGTCAGCATGGTGAAGCAGAAGAACGTCACCGGCCCCTACGCGGCGCGCGTGACCCGCGCCGCGATCGATTCCGGGGTCGCGCGTCGTTGCCAATCGCGACCATCCTGCGACCAGAGAAACGGTGTGAGATCAAGGCGTGACGCTACCGCGAGGCCAGCAGCGGTCAGGATCCCATACGGTGGCCGGTAGAGGCGGGGCAGCTGCCCGACCAAGAAGAAGGTCGCGCGAGCCTCCTGCTCGAGTACGAGGGCAGGACCATCAAGCCCAGCCGGTCTTGACTTCTTGCTCCATATCAGCGACGCACGTCTGCCCGTGTGTGGGTCAGTGCGTACGGCGAGATGAGTTAACCGGCTCCCGTGGCGGCGACGCGAGGTGCCGGCGCGTCTGTCGGCGTCCCGGCCGATAGCGCCACTCTTCGCAGGCTTGGTGCGAGGCGAGCGCGATCGTCGGCTGCCCGAGGTTCTGCTGTTCGAAGTGCTGGGCTCGGGCAGAGGATGAGCGTTTCGTTGGGGGCGTTGGTGAGCATCCACAGCAGCTCTTTGGGAGTGAAGCCGGGTTCGCGTCCGGCTGGCGCGGGGATGACAATGCGGTCGAAGCGTTCGACGTTCCAGAGTCGTTCGAGCGCGTGGATGGGTGTGCGGCCCGTTTCGACGCGAGCATCGACAGGGACGCCTGCTCGCGAGGCGGCATGCTCGACTGCTTCGAGCAACGAGATCGCCTTTGCGCACTCTTGACTCATCGGTGCGTCGAGCGCGAATTGCATCGGGATCAGGATCAGGTAGGCGGGGACGAGCGTCGCGTCTCGGCGGGGGCGATGCGGATGGCGGCGTCGAGCACGGTCGGTTCGAGGTGGCCGCGGGCGAACGCAAACAGCATCGAAGCAGGAGGAAAGAAGAAGCCCTCTGACGGACTTGAACCGCGTCGACCCCTCCGTACCACCCTCGGACGGATGGTGGCGGGGATGTGTCGAGCTTCCGGGCGGAAGCTGAGGGCGTAGGCTTGCCGCAATCGACCAGGGAGGCTGGTATGGCGCTCGCACGTGTTGTGACCTTCGAAGGGGTCAGCAAGGACCGGATGGAGGAGATGGACCGCGAGATGCGCGAGGGGCAGCCGCCGGAGGGATTCCCGGCGACGGAGGTTGTCGCGCTCCACGACCCCGAGGCCGAGAAGTCGCTCGTGATCCTCTTCTTCGAGACGGAGGACGACTACAGGCGTGGCGACGAGGTGCTGAACGCGATGCCGGCCGGCGACACCCCGGGGCGGCGCACGTCGGTGACGAAGTACGAGGTCGCCACTCGCATGACGACCTAACGAGTCTCGATGAGGGCCGAAGGCCCTGTGCTTTCGCAGGCCCTCTGCCGGATTCGAAGCCGCCGTCACTTGGTCCTCGTTCACCGTCGCGTTCAAGGGCGTCCTCCTCGACGAGCTCGAGGTGGTCTTCATTGTCATCGCGTGCGGAACCGCGCAGGCAGCGCGAGCGCCCAACGGCGAACGCCGATGGTGGTGGTCAGGGTCCATAGACTCATCTGGACGCCGAGCTCGGGAGGCTGAGATGGACGATCGGCAGCGCTACGAGCAGTAGCGCGGCTTCGTGCAAGGTGTGAACAGCACTCCGACCGGCGGACCGGAGCGGGCGCGCTTCACCGGACGGACTGCGTGGGCGCGGAACCTGGAGACGCCGTTGCGCGAGTTCCTGCGCACCGAGACCGGCGGTGCCGCAGTCCTGCTGGCAGCGGCAGTTGCGGCCCTCGTCTGGGTGAACGTTCACAAGTCCTCTTACGACTCTGTCTGGTCGACGAGGCTTTCGATCGAGCTCGGCGGGTCGGGTGTCGCGCTGGATCTCCGTGAGTGGGTGAACAGCGGGCTGATGACGTTCTTCTTCTTTGTCGTCGGGCTCGAGGCGCGCAGGGAGTTCGACCTCGGTGAGCTGCGGGAGCGGCGACGATTCGCGTTGCCGCTGGTAGCGGGAATGGGGGGCGCGGCGGTGGCGGTCGCCGTTTACCTCGCCTTCAACGCGGGCCGTTCGTCTGCGCACGGGTGGGGCGTCGCGATGTCGACGGATACGGCGTTCGCGCTCGGCCTGCTCGCGCTGGTCGGGCCGCGCTTTCCCGACCGTCTGCGCGCCTTCATGCTCACGGTAGTCGTGGTCGACGACATCGTCGCGCTCGTCGTCATCGCGACCGTGTACTCCGGGTCGCTCCACGTGGTCCCTCTTGTTGCGGCCATCCTGTTCTACGCGGTCGTCCTTGTTCTGCGCAGCATCCGGCTGCGCGTTGGCCTCGTCTACCTCGTCCTCGGCGCGGGCGCGTGGGTGGATGCTGCGCAGAAGGGGGTGGAGCCGGTTGTGATCGGTCTCGCGATGGGCGTCTTGCCCTTCGCCTATCCAGCGCAGCGTCCCAGCCTCGAACGAGCGACGGAGCGGTTCCGCGAGTTCCGTGAGCAACCGACCGCGGAGCTCGCACGCTCGGCAGCTGCGCAGCTGAGGGCGGCGACCTCGTTCAACGAGCGGCTCCAGCAGCTTTTTCACCCCTGGACGAGTTACTCGATCGTGCCCCTGTTCGCGCTTGCCAACGCGGGGATCGCGATCGACGGCGGCTTCCTGGCACGAGGCTTCAGCTCGCCGATCACGCTCGGGATCCTGTTCGGCTACGTGGTCGGCAAGCCGATCGGGATCCTCGGCAGCTCGTGGTTGCTCACGCGCCTGAGCAGCCGCCGGCTGCGACCGCCGGTGGGCTGGGCTGCCGTCGCGGGCGGCGGCACGATCGCCGGCATCGGCTTCACCGTCTCGCTGCTGATCGCGACTCTCGCCTTCGACCGACGGGAGCTCGAGGAGGCGAAGCTCGGCATCCTCAGCGCCGCCCTCGGTGCGTCGACCGTCACCTGGCTGCTCTTCCGCGCCACCGCACTTCTTCCGCACCGGCTGCGCATCCGCGCCCTGCTAGGCGCCGACGAGCCGCTGACCGACCTCTACATCGACGTCGACTCCGAACGTGACCACATGCGCGGTCCGATCGACGCACCCGTCACCGTGGTCGAGTACGGCGACTTCGAGTGCCCCTACTGCGGACAGGCCGAGCCGGTCGTGCGCGAGCTTCTCCGGGACTTCGGTGACGTCCGCTACGTCTGGCGGCACCTACCGCTCAACGACGTCCACCCGGGCGCCCAGCTCGCCGCCGAGGCGGCCGAAGCGGCCGCCGAGCAAGGCGGGTTCTGGGAGATGCACGATCTGCTGTTCGACCACCAAGACGCGCTCCGCCCGAGCGACCTGATTGGCTACGCCGAGCAGCTCGGGCTCGACGTCGAACGCTTCACAAACGACCTGCGCGAGCACGTCGGCGCCGCGCGCGTCGCCGACGACGTCGACAGCGCCGACCTGAGCGGCGTCTCCGGGACACCTACCTTCTTCATCAACGGCCGCCGCCACTACGGTGCATACGACACCGCCACGCTTTCCGCGGCGGTGCGCGCAGCAGGCGCGCGCGCGGTACTCGCGACACCGTGAGGGTCAGAACCCCAGACGGGTGTCGGAATGGTAACAACGTTTCGCTCGGGCTTCACATTGCTGTGCGATCGGCGTAGCGTGGCCGGAGTCATCGACTGGGGAGGTCCTCGCCGTGGAAGCCGCCGCCACCGATCGAACGCCGCTGATGCTGATTCACGGAGCCTGGCTCTCCGTGCGGAGCTGGGAGAACTACGCCGACTACTTCAGGAAGCGTGGCTTCGCCCTCTCCGCTCCGGAGTGGCCGCGCAAGCACGGCGGCGTCGAGGAGATGCGCCAGGACGCCGACGAATCGGCGGGTCTTGGGGTGAAGGAGATCGTCGACCATTACGAGGGGCTGATCCGCGAGCTCGATCAGCCGCCGGTGCTGATCGGTCACTCCTACGGTGGGCTTTTCGTCGAGCTGCTGCTCGACCGCGGCCTCGGTCGGGCAGGGGTGGCGATGAGCCCGGCGCCGCCGAAGGGGATCCTGGTCCTGCCGTTCTCGACGCTGAAGGCTGCCGCTCCTGCGCTCGCGCATCCGTCGAAGTGGCACGGAGTCGTGACGTTGACGCCCGAGGAGTTCACGTACGGGTTCGTGAACACGTTCTCTCCCGAGGACGCGGCCGCCGCCTACGAGCGCT
>Ga0207646_10008833_pt1 | contig 10045 bp, 8 predicted proteins | sample KBSK5502metaG_FD_184343 | JGI IMG/M metagenome (GOLD analysis project Ga0207646, IMG submission 184343) | Corn, switchgrass and miscanthus rhizosphere microbial communities from Kellogg Biological Station, Michigan, USA - KBS K5-50-2 metaG... | ecosystem: Host-associated > Plants > Roots >...
CGGCCGGCGTCGATCCGATGGTGCCGGCTTCGCCGATGCCCTTGACGCCGAGCGGGTTCGTGTTCGTGAGCGTCACGGTGTGATCGAGGTCGAACATCGGGATGTCCTCGGCGGAGGGGACGTGGTACTCCATCATGCTTCCGGACAGAAGCTGGCCGTTGTCGTCGTACACCGCGCCCTCGTAGAGCGCCTGGCCGATGCCCTGCGTGATGCCGCCGTGTAGCTGTCCCTCGACGATCATCGGGTTGATCTGCCGCCCGCAGTCATCGCACGCGGAGTAGCGCTCGATCCGAACGGCACCGGTCTCACCGTCGATCTCCACCTCGGCGATGTGCGTGCCGAACGGGAACGTGAAGTTCGGCGGGTCGTAGTAGACCGTGGCCTCGAGGCCGGGCTCCATACCTTCGGGGAGGTTGTTGGCGAGATACGCCGCCATCGAGATGTCCCCGAAGTTCTTCGCCTTGTCGGGCACGCCCCTCACAAAGACCTTGCCGTTCTCGACGACGACGTCGGCCGGCGACGCTTCGAGGAGATGCGCGCCGATCTGCACGACCTTCTCGCGGACCTTTTCCGCGGCCTTGTGCACGGCGATCCCGCCCACCGCGAGGCTGCGGCTACCGAACGTGCCGAGGCCCATGCCGGGCGATTCGGAGGTGTCGCCGTGCCGCACCTCGATGTCGTTCGGGCTCACGCCGAGCGCGTCTGCCGCGATCTGAGCCCAGGACGTCTCATGGCTTTGGCCGTGGGGTGAGGTACCAGTGAACACCTCCACCGCGCCGGTAGCGTGCACGCGGATCCGCGCGCTTTCATAGCCACCCCAGCCCACACCGAGGGCCGAGTTGGCCTTCGACGGTGCGAGCCCGCAGATCTCGACGTAGCTCGAGATGCCGATGCCCCGATAGTTGCCGCGCGATTTCGCTTCGGCGCGGCGCTTCTCGAAGCCCTGGTAGTCGGCCATCGCGAGAACGCGGTCGAGCGCGGGCTCGTAGTTGCCGCTGTCGTAGGTGATCCCGCTGATCGTGTTGAACGGGAACGCGTCCGGCGGGATGAAGTTCTTTCGCCGCAACTCCGCCGGGTCCATGCCGATCTCGTCGGCGAGCCGGTCGATGATCCGCTCCATCCCGAAGACGGCCTCGGGGCGGCCAGCGCCACGGTAGGCGTCGACCGGGGTCGTATTCGTGTAGGCGCCGCGGACCTCGACGTCGAATGCCGGGAGCCGGTACGGCCCCGGGATGACGAACGCGTGCAGGATCGTCGCACTGACCGGCGCGAACGCCTGAAGGTACGCGCCCATGTTCGCGACAGTGCGAATCCGTAGGCCGAGGATCGTGCCGTCCTTCTTTGCCGCGATCTCGACGTCCTGCACCAGGTCCCGTCCGTGCACCGTTGCGAGGTATCCCTCGCGTCGCTCCTCGGTCCACTTGACCGGACGGCCGAGGGTCTTTGCGAGATATCCAACGAGGAGCTCTTCCGCATAGACCTGGAGCTTGCTGCCGAAGCCGCCGCCCACCTCGGGCGCGATCACGCGCACGCGGTTCTGGCCGAGGCCGAGGTTGAGCGCGACGATGAGCTGTACGAAGTGCGGGATCTGCGTCGTCGTCCAGAGCGTGAGCTCGCCTGCGTCGAACTTCGCGGTCGCGGCGCGTGGCTCCATCGCGTTCGGGATGAGGCGCTGGTTCACGATCCGCTGTTTGACAGTGATCTCGGCGTCCTTGAACGCCTTGTCGATGTCGCCACCCTTCACCGGATATGTGAATACGAGATTCGTTCCGAGCTCCTCGTTCACGATCGGCGCGTCCGCTTCGAGCGCCTTCGTCGCGTCGACGACCACCGGAAGCGGCTCGTAGTCGACCGCGATCAGGTCCGCCGCGCGCTTGGCGGCATCGCGCGACTCGGCGACGACCGCGGCGACCGCGTCGCCGGCATAACGCACTTTGTCGACCGCGATCGGGAGGTGCTTGGAGGTGCTCTGCTTCGGGACCGAAATGAAAACCGGCAGCATGCCGGTGGCCTCAAGGTCCTTCCCAGTCAGCACCGCGACGACGCCGGGCTCCTTCTTCGCGGCCGCCGAGTCGATCCGGCGGATTCGCGCGTGCGCGTGCGGGCTGCGCACCAGAGTCAGGTACGCCATACCCTGCAGCACGACATCGTCGGTGAAGGTCCCCTCGCCCGTAATGAGTCGTGGGTCCTCTTTGCGTGCGACGCGCGAGCCGATGTAGGTGGGGTTCGTTGTGGCGGTCATCGGTTCACCTCCGCGGCGACCTTCGGTTGGGCGCCGGCGGTCTGTCGCATCTCGGCCGACGCGGAACGGATCGCGTTCACGATGTTGTGGTACCCGGTGCAGCGGCAAAGGTTGCCCTCGATGGCGTGACGGATCAGAGCGTCAGTCGGCGACGGATTCCGTTCGAGGAAGTCGACCGCCGTGATCATGAGGCCGGGGGTGCAGAAACCGCACTGCAGCGCGTGCTCCTTGGCAAAGGCGCGCTGGATCGGGTGCAGCTCACCGTTCTTCGCGAGACCCTCGACCGTGACGACGGTCGCACCGTCCGCCTGGACCGTGAGCATCGTGCAGCTCTTTGTCGCGCGACCGTCGACGAGGACGGTGCACGCGCCGCATTGGCTCGTGTCGCAACCGACGTGCGTGCCAGTAAGGGCGAGCGTTTCGCGAAGGAACTCGGCGAGCAGCAGAGCGGGCTCGATCTCGCGTGAGTAGCTCGTTCCGTTGACGGTGACCGTGACGGTTTGGGCCATAGCGCGCCTCCCCCAGATTCGGCGCCGTACGCGGACGAACGCCGCGACAAATCCCCCGCCTCGAAAGGCGGCGTAAGGCTAGTTCCGGCCTAGAGGTCGGTCAACCTCGGGAACGCTTGCTCCGCGCACGGGTCGTGCTCTTCTTTGCGATCGTCCGCTTACGCGCGGTGGCACGCTTCGGCGAAGCCTTTGCGGACGCTGTCGTCTTCGCGCGGCTACGCGCCGCAGTTCCGTTTCCATTGCCATTCGAACGGGAGCGCGACTTCTGCGCCTGCTCCTGCTCGCGCTGTTCCTGCTGCGTTCGATCCATCTTCGCGAGCCCGATGACATTGCCCTCGGGGTCGGCGAAGAGCGCGTAGGTCACGTTCATGGACTGCATCGGTTCCATCACTCTGCGACCCCCGAGGCGCTCGGCCTTTGCGAGCGTCGCGGCCGGATCGTCGCACTCGACATAGAACGTCACCCAGCTTTTGCCCTGCTGGCTCGCGCCAATGCCGCCGTTGATGCCGGTGCCCTTGGTTTTCGTGTCGATCACGCCGTAGTTGTCCGGATTGTCGGCGTCGATCCCCCACCCGAAGAGGTCCCGGTAGAACTTCTGTGTCGCTGGAGCGTCCTGCGCGTTGATCTCGAAATGTGTGACCGGATACGCCACGGCAGCCTCCCCTTTGTCTACGCTTCGTCTGGGATGGACTCTACTCTCGACGTAGCGCGCTCGTTCGTTCAGGCGGTAAAGGACCGCAACGCCGACGCCGCGGCAGCGCTTTGCGCGGACGACGTTGAGGTCACGCTCCCCGGACTGCCCGAGCCGTTCCAGGGAAAAGAGGGCGTGCGCCAAATGATCCGCCTCGCTCCGTCGGAGCTCGTGCAGACTCCCCGCGAGGAATCCGTCGACGGCCGGAACGTGAAGATCACGACGCTGACGAGGGCGCCAGGTATTTTCGCCAACTACACGACTTGGAACTTCGAGATCGACGGCGCGCTCGTTCGCCGCCTCGACTTCGAGCTCCGCGCCGCTAACTAGCCCGGAGCGCTACGGCTTGGTGAGGACGATCGCGTTCGGAAGAAGCCGGCCGGGGCCGACCTTGTAGGACCCGCCGATCCACATGGCTGCGGTGCCGCCGCCGTCGAGGTTGAGGGCGTCGCGGGCGCCGAGCGCCTGCATCACGTACGCGGCGTCGGTGACGGTCGCGTTCGTCACGATCGCGAGGTAGACGAACGTGCCATCGACGCCGATCGCGCCCTTCGTTCCCTTGAGTAGTTGCGAGCCATTCTGCTCGGCGGTCGAATCGATGACCGCGCCGTTCTGGACGAGGAGCGGAAAGTTCGTGATCGCCGCGGTGATCGGCGTCTGTTGCTGAAAGTAGACGAACGTGCGGCGATAGACGCTCGTGCTGGTGCCATTAAAGAAGAGCCCGCCGTTCTGCGCGTTGAGCGCGTTGTAGTTGATCCAGCGGCGCAGGCTGCTGTTGTAGACGGCGTAGTCGTATGAATTCACCTTCCCAGCGCATTGGGCGTAGTCGGGCGGGCAGAGGTACGTGCCGTTCATTCCCGCGTATGCCGCGTTCTCGCTCACGTACTGGGCGAGCGGCTTCGCCGGGCAGTTGTTCGAGCAATCCGTCACGTTCGCGGTGAGGGTCTTCACCGTGACCTGCGACAAGCGCTCTTTGATCAGGTGCACGTTGAACGTGCCGCGCACCGTCGAGACGCTCTGGTAGTTGTAGCCAAGGCCGGTCTCCGGCGGGGCGGGGCGTGACCCGTCCGCGTTCAACACCGTGACGAGCCAGAAGACGCCGAAGTCTTCGAGCCACGTGGCGCCCTCGATCAGCGGGCGGAGATAGAGCCGGTAATAGCCGGGGGTCGCCGGCGCCTGGATCGTGAACTGGAACCACGAGACCATCCCAGGTCCGACGTAGTCCGCGGGCTGCATCGCGATGCGATTGAAGCGAGGCCACCCCGTCGCGGGCGAGCCCGCGCCTCCGTCGCCGCCCAGTGGCGTCGCGGCGTCCTGCCCCGGCTCCGGGCCCCACGTGCCGAGGTACGCGACCTCGCCCATGCGCCCCCGCACCCAACCGAGCGAGCCCGAGTTGTAGTACGCGACGGTCGCGTTCGAGGGCTCACTGGGGCACAACGTGGGGTAGCCGCTCTGTCCGTACCACTGCGCGTGGAATCCCGGAACGCCGGCCGGAAGACCCGCAGGGTGCGGGATCCCGGGACCAACGCTGCTCACGCATGTCGCGGCCGCGGGCTCCGGCGATACCGGCGCTGCCAGGGCACGCGGCATCGGACCAATGGCCTGCACGCTGAAGATCAGTGCCGCGGCGACGAGCGGCGAAAAAATGCGCGATCCCACTCATCGAAGCTAACGGCCTGGGCGCGGGAGCAATACCGCTACGCGAGGGACGACACCTTTCGGTAGCGGGCGGTACGCCAACTTGATACCCGACGTCGGCCATTTGAGGTGTGCGCGCGGGTCCTACCCCTTCGGGCCCGTCGCGACGATGTCGATCGTGGCGCGGATCTCGTCGGTCACGCTCAGCACCTTGAACGGGACCGACGGCGCGGTCATGCCGAAGTCACCGAATTTCCAGCTCGGGTTCGCGGTCGCCGTCGCGGTGAGATCGCTCCCGTCGCGTTTCGCGGTCACGTCGAACGTGACTTCCTTCGTCGTCCCCTTGATCGTCAGGTTCCCGGTCAACGTAAACGTGAACGTTCCGCTGGCCGCGAGCGGCAGCGTGAGCCCGCTCGTCTTCGTCGGAACGAACTCCGCCGTCGGGAACTGGCTGACCCGGAGCGTGTCTCGTTTGACGAAGTTGTCGCGGTCGCGCTCGTCGCTCGAGAGGGTCGTGAGATCGAAGGTGATCTTGGACGCGGATGTGAACGTGCCGTCAGCGTGCAAATCGAACGAACCCTTGGCACCGGTCGCGGTGAGGACCGCATCCGACGGAAGGCTGACGCCTACGAGTTGCTCGCGTACGCGGATCGTCGCCTTCGATTTGTCGGTCACCGTCCAGGTCGCTGCGGATTCGGTCGTACCCGCGGTCGTCGCCGCGGCCGTGGCGGTGGTGGTCGCGGTCGGTGTAGGACTCAGCGTCGAGACCGCCGCGGAGCCGCCGCACGCGGCGACGAACATCGCGGCGCCGAGGGCGCCGGCCATCGAACGAACGCGTCCAGGGGTGGTCACAATCACTACTCCTCCGTTGGTGACGCTGACTGTACGGGGGTCACCTGAGACCGCGGCAAGGGGCAGCTAACAGTTCGCTAAGAAGTTCGGAGCCGTCGTATCGTCGCGTCGTGGCGCGCTCCGCCGTCGATGTCATCCGGGAACAGCTTCAGGAGGCATACGAGGGGATCCGCGAGCGCGTCGACGGTCTCACCGACGATGAGTTCTTCTGGGAGCCGGTGGCCGCATCCTGGACGGTCCGTCCCCGCGACGATGGTCGATGGGCGGTGGACTATCCGGAGCCGCCGCATCCCGATCCGGCGCCGTTCACGACGATCGGCTGGCGCCTGGTCCACGTCGCCGAGTGCAAGGTCATGTACCACGAGTACGCGTTCGGCCCGGCGAAGCTGACCTTCCCGGAGATCGACTCAGCCCACACCGCCGCCGCGGCGATCGCACAGCTCGAGGCCGGGCACGCGATGCTCGTGCGCGATCTTACCGCTCTCAACGACCGCGCTCTCGACCGCGAGGTCCTGACGAACTGGGGGGAGAAGTGGCCGGCGCGGAAGATCTTCTGGACGATGATCAACCACGACCAGCATCACGGCGGCGAGATCGGAGTCCTCCGCGACCTCTATCGCAGTCGAGCGCGCTAGCGAGCACCATCCGTCGCCCAAAGAGGAGAACCGCCTTATCGAACGACGCCGCATCCACGAATACGCGAACCGGCATCTCAGTCCGCTCGACTGAGACGCGGATCGAACGCGTCGCGCAGGCCGTCGCCGAGCAGGTTGAACGAACCGACAGCGAAGAGGATCGCGAGCCCCGGAAAGAGCGAGAGCCAGGGCTGCGTGTTGATGAAGTTCCGGCCCTCGCTGATCATGACGCCCCACTCCGGCGTGGGTGGCTGCGCGCCGAAGCCGATGAAACTGAGGCCCGCCGCCGCGATGATCGACGAGCCCATGTCAAAACTCGCCTGCACCATGAGCGGTGCGAGTGCGTTCGGAAGGAGGTGGCGCAAGATGATCCTCATCCGTGACGCGCCCATCGCGCGCGCCGCCTCGACGAACTCGCGCCGCCGCAGCGAGAGGATCTGTCCGCGCGTCAGTCGCGCGTAGACCGCCCACGTGACCGCAGCGATCGCGATGATCGCGTTTGTCAGGCTCGGTCCGAGCGCGCCGGCGATCGCCATTGCGAGGATGAGTGCCGGAAATGCGAGGAAGACCTCGGTCAAGCGCATGAGCGCCTCGTCGACGAGTCCACCGGCATAGCCCGCGATGAGACCGACGAAGGTGCCAAAGACGCCAGCCGACCCGACGACGACGACGCCGATGACGAGCGAGATACGGGCGCCATACAGGATCCGACTCGCGATATCCCGGCCGAGCGAATCTGTGCCAAGCCAGTGCTCCGGTGAGGGCGGCTTCAGGCGCACGGCGAGGTCCTGTGCCAGCGGGTCGTACGGCGCGAGCACCGGAGCCAAGAGCGCGCACGCCGCGAGCACCGCAATGAGCGCGAGCGCCACAAGGTTCAGTGGGTTGGAGAGGATGGGTGCCCGCGCGACGAGCCGCATACCGCGGACTGGAAGCGCCACAGTGCTAGCCACGTTGCGTCCGGGGGTCCAGCCAGAAATACGCGATGTCGACCACGAGATTCGCCAACGGGTAGACGATCGCCGCCAGCAGGGTGACGCCGAGCACCGCGGGGAAATCGAGCGCGATGGCGGCCGCGGTCGCATAGCGTCCAAGACCTGGCCAGCTGAAGATCGTCTCGGTCAGGACCGCCCCCGAGAGAAGGCTTCCGAACGTCAGGCCGAGGATCGTGACGGTCGGGATGAGCGCGTTGCGCAGCCCGTGGCGCAGCACGACGAGCCGCTCCTGAAGGCCCTTGGCGCGCGCAGTCCGCATGTAGTCCTGGCCCAGCACCTCGAGCATGCTCGAGCGCGTCATTCGTGCGATCACCGCCGTCGAGAAATAGCCGAGCGTGAGCGCGGGGAGAATGAGATGCAGGAGGCTGCTGCGCAGAGCCTCGAGGTTGCCCGCGAGCAGGCTGTCGACTACGTAGAGGCCGGTCCGGGTGGGAGGTGGCGCGACGAAGTTATCGATGCGAGCGCCGCCCGGGAGCCAGCCGAGCTGGTAGTAGAAGAGGCCGATCACGATGAGGCCGAGCCAGAAGACCGGGACCGAACCGCCGATGAGCGAGAGCAGCCGGACCAGGTGGTCGGGGAGCCGGCCGCGAAATACCGCAGACCAGACGCCCGCCGGAATGCCGACGACGATCGCAACGAGAAGAGCGGCCAGCGAGAGCTCGATCGTGGCCGGAAACGAGTCGAGGAGGTCGTCGGAAACCGGGCGGCGAGTCCGGATGCTTCGACCCAGATCGCCGTGCACGAGGCCGACGACGTACGTGAGGTACTGCTCGGGCAGTGGCCGGTCGAGATGATAGTCAGCCCGAAACGCCGCGATCTGCTGGTCGGTCGCGTGGTCGCCGAGCGCCGCGGCGACCGGATCGGCCGGGATGACGTGGGAGATCGCGAAGGTGATGATCGAAACGCCGATCATCACCGCCGCGATCCCGACGATCCTTCGGGTCAGGAACCCGAGGAACCGCATTGCGCCCTGTGACTGCTACTTAGTTACTGACGCGAGCTCCGCCCATCCGATCGAGCTCCAATTGAAGCCCTTCACGTTCGAGCGAAGTCCAAACAGCTCATTGGGCTGATAGAGCACGACGTACGGGCCGTTGTGAAGGACGTAGTCGGTGATCTCCTTGTACGCGGCCACGCGCTTGGCTGGATCGCTGATGAGCTCGGCGTCGTGTGCCTTCGTCGCGATCGGGTCATCCCAGCCGTTCCGGTAGGCGATGGACTTCGCCTTGTAGTCGGTGAACGGGTTGACGTTCGCGCCGGGATCGGGGTAGTCCGGGCCCCAGTTGATCATCACGAGCTGGCCCTTCTGCGCACGGTACGTCGCGAGCAGGTCCGCCGTGGTCGTCTGCTTGATGTTCACGGTTACGCCGATCTTCGCCCAGTCGGACTTCAGCTTGGCCGCGATGTCGCTCCAGGCGGCGCCGCCTGGCGCACCGCCCGTTGGGACGAGGAAGTCGAGGGTGATGCTCGTCTGGCCCGCTTCCTGGAGCAGCGACTTCGCTTTGGCTACGTCGGCCTGGAAGGGCGTCGACTCGTTGTAGCCGGCGAGACCCGCCGGGACGATGCCTTGCACTTTTTTACCGTTGCCCTTGAGGAGGTCTTTCACGATGCCGTCATAGTCGACGGCCGTGCGAAGAGCCTCCCGCACCTTGACATTATCGAGTGGCTTGACCAGGGCGTTCATCCCCACATAGACGAGGAGCAGGCTACTCGCGGAGGTCGTCGTGACACCTGCCTTGCCCTGAAGCGCGGCGATCTGCTCTGAACCGAGATCGTTCGCGATGTCGATGTCGCCCTTCTCGAGCGCGAACTGCTGGTTTGCGGGCTCGGGCACGTGCTTGAAGAGAACCGCGCTCAGGGCGGGTTTTGTCCCGCCGTAGTTGGGGTTGGCCTTGAGCAGGACCTCGGTGTTCTTGGTCCAGTGATCGACCGCGAACGGGCCACTCCCGGCGGAGTGGTCGAGCAGGTACGCGGAACCGAAGTCGCCACCAGCTTCCTTCGTCTTCACTTCCTTCGAGTCGACAACGCCGCCGATCGTGAAGGTCAGGATGACGAGGAAGGTCTGGGTGCTGGACGTCTTGGGCATGGTAACCACGACGGTCGACGGATCGGTTGCCTTGATGCTCTCAGCCTTGAGGCCGGCGATGTCGGTGTACAGGAACGCCGGCGATTTGTTCAGCTTGATGGCGCGCTGGACCGAGTAGACGACGTCGTCGGCGGTGAGCGGATTACCGCTCGCGAACTTCACGCCGGACTTGAGCTTGAAGGTGATGTCCCAGTTGCTGCCCGCGTCCTTGATGTCCCAGCTCGTGGCGAGCGAGGGCTTCGGCGTGGTGAGATCCGTGCCCTCAAACTTCACGAGCGTCTCGTACACGTTGTGGGTGGCGAACACCGCGCTGAACTCGTAGAGCACCGCGGGATCGAGAGAGATGAGGTCGCTCAGGTCACGGTCGATGACGAGCGTGCTGGCCGCACCGCCGGCCGAC
>Ga0207646_10008835_pt1 | contig 10043 bp, 8 predicted proteins | sample KBSK5502metaG_FD_184343 | JGI IMG/M metagenome (GOLD analysis project Ga0207646, IMG submission 184343) | Corn, switchgrass and miscanthus rhizosphere microbial communities from Kellogg Biological Station, Michigan, USA - KBS K5-50-2 metaG... | ecosystem: Host-associated > Plants > Roots >...
GACGCTCCCGTGGCTAGTCGCCTTGCAACGCGACGATGGGATTGATGCGCGTCGCGCGGCGCGCCGGCAACCACGAGGCCGTGGCGGCGGCGGCGGCAATCAGCACGAGCGCCGCGGCCGCGAATGACAGCGGATCGGTCGGCGATACCTCGTAGAGCAGTACCGTACGTCGATATAGTGTCAACGAAGTCGATATAGAGGAGCGAACTCCGCCCATGCGCACTCGCACGCTTGTGTCGTCCCTGCTGCTGCTCACACTGGTCCCGGCCGCGCGCGCGCAACGGCCGGCGCCCGGGCCCACGCTGGTGAAGGCCGGCCGCCTGCTCGACGTCCGCGCCGGCGCGTATCGGACGAATCAGGGCATCTGGATCGACGGCGAGCGCATTCGCCAGGTCGGCGCGTTCGATGACGTTCGCGGCGCGGCGCCGAAGGACATCACCGTCATCGATCTCGGCCGCGCGACGGTGCTTCCCGGCCTCATCGACGCGCACGCGCATCTGCTCGCCGCGATGGACCCGGGCGGCACGGCAGCCGACAACCTGATTCTCACGCTGACGAAAGACTCGCCGACGAAACGCGCGCTCCTCGGCGTCGCCATGGCGCGCGAAATGGTCGAAGGCGGTTTCACGACGGTGCGAAACGTCGGGCATTCGGGCATCGACGGCGACGTGTCGCTGCGCGACGCCATTCGAAACGGCTGGTTGCCCGGTCCGCGTGTCGTCGCGGCGGCGCGCAAGATTGCGCCGTACGGCGGTCAGGCGCTGCCGGTACAGCCGAGCGTCATGCAGACGCTGGTGGATCTCGAATTCCTCACGGCGAGCAATCCTGCGGAAGGGCGGCGAGGCGTCCTGGAAAATCTTCGAGTCGGTGCAAACGTGATCAAGGTCGTCGCCGATTTCGAGACGCGCATCATCGACGAAGAGACGATGAAGGCCATCGCCGACGAGGCGCATCGCGTGAACATCAGAGTGGCCGTCCACGCGACGACGAAGCTCGGCATTCAGTCGGCCATCGCGGCCGGCGTCGACTCCATCGAACACGCAGACCAGGCGACCGACGAGCAGTTTCAGGCGATGAAGGCCAAGGGGATCGTGCTCGTCCCGACCGTGTGGCCGCGCGATCTCCTGCCGATCGACCGATCGCTGCAGCGTCTTCCGAATATCGACGCGCTCGTGAACGCGTACGTGGCCGGCGAGCGGACCAAAGTCGATCGCGCGCGCAAGGCCGGCGTGAAGATCGCCTTCGGGTCGGACAATTGGTTCGCGGGCACGGGAAAAACGCGCGGGCAGACGACGCGCCTCGTGCTCGAATCGCTGCAGACGTCGTTCGGCATGCCGGCGGCCGATGTCCTGCGCAGCGCCACGGTCGTCGCGGCGGAGCTCTTGAACGTGCCCGGCGTATCAGGCGCGATCGACGCGCAATCGTACGGCGACCTGTTTGCCGTGGACGGCGATCCGCTTGCGAACGTCAGCGACCTGGAAAAGATCGTGTTCGTGATGAAAGGCGGCGCCGTTATTCGCGACGACGCGCGGGCGCGGCCGGGGCCGCAGTCCTGATGTCGACGGCGGTCGGCGAGAGCCGTCCGCGGATCGCATCCGCGCCGTCGATCGAGATGGTCACCGTTGCCGGTTTGCCATCGACGAACGGATCCGCCTGCTCCACGATGACGAGCGCCGAGCGCTCCGGCTCGCCGTCGACCCCGCGCACGCGCGCCGTGAACGTCGCCCACTTGTCCGTTGTCTGCAGGGTGCCCAGCTCGGTCGACGTCCACTTCGTCGTGTTCGTCGCCGGGTCGCTGACGGTCAAGCCGCCCGTCGCGCGAGGCGCACGCGACTTCTGCGTGAGCGCGAGCGACAGGCGCAGATCGCCGGCGGCCGTGATCAATCGACCGGTGCCGAGAACCGTCAGCTCGCGCGCCGTCGTCGTCATCGGTCTGCTCGGCATGTGCGCGGTGCGTGCGAGGACGCGTCCCGCCTGCTCGCCGGTCACCGTGCCGTCGCGCAGCGCGAACCGGCCGTTGACGAGCACGTGGCGAATCCCTTCTGAGAGCTGGCCGGCATCCTCGTACGTCGCGTGATCGATCACGGTGGTCGGATCGAACACCGCGACATCGGCGGCCATGCCGGGCGCGAGGAAGCCCCGATCGACCATGCCGATCGTGCTCGCCGGCAGCGCGGTCATCTTGCGGATCGCGTCTTCCCACGTCAGCACGTTCTGCTCGCGAACATATCGGCCCAGCACGCGCGGGAAGGCGCCGAACGCGCGCGGGTGCTGGCGCGTCTCGGTCGAGGCGCCGCAGTCACATGCGATCGACGTCGTGGGATGCTTCAGGATTTTCACGAGGTCCGCTTCCGAGCCGAAGCGCAGGATCGCGCTCGTGTTGCCTTGCTCGAGAATCCTGATCACCGTTTCGCCCGCCGGGGCGTTCATCTCCCGCATCACGTCCACGAGCTGCTGCCTGGTCGCCGGCAGGAACACGCCCTCTGCGCCGTTGAACCGCGCGTTCATCGCCCGCTCGATCTCCGTGGCGATTCGCGTGCGCGATGGCGGATCCGCGAACCGCTCGAGCATCGCCTGGCGGCCGCCGTCCTGCGCCCAGGCCGGAACGAGCAGCGCGCCGAGCCCGGTCTGGCCGGCGAGATACGGATACGCGTCCGCCGCGGTGTAGGCGCCGCGCCGTGTCGCCTGCTGCATCGCACCGAGCAGATCGCCGGCCTGGCCCTGCTCGCGCCCTTGCACCTTCATGTGCGTCACGACGGGGACGAGACCCGCCTTCTCACCAATCGCGATCGTTTCACCCACGCCCACGCGCGAGCTGAAGTTCGACTCGGGCGTCAGCCGATCATGATTCGGAAAGTTCGTGCGCCACCTCGCCGCCGGCTCGACGACGCGGACGACTTCTTCCAGCTGCGCGTAGTACGCCGGCTTGTAATCGAGGCCGGCCGACACGCCCCACGCGCCGTTCTCGAGTCCCTTGACGATGATCGCGCGCATCGCGTCGATGTCCTCGGGAGCGGCGCGCCGATCCGCCGGGCCGATCACCTCGGCCCATGCGGCGTTGAAGCCGATGTAGCCGCCGACGTTGACGGCGAGCCCCGATGCGCTCGCTCGCGCGAGCTGATCCACGAGATCCGTCGAGCCGCCGCCATCCGGGTTCACAATCTCCGTCGTCACGCCCTGCGTGAGCATGTTCTCGGCGCGCGGCAGCGCCGCCGGCGACGCGTGGCTGTGGATGTTGATGAAGCCCGGCGCGACGAAGAGCCCCGTGACGTCGATCTCCACCGCGGCACGCTCTTTCGACAAATCGCCGACGCGCGCGATGAAGCCGCCGGCGATCGCGACGTCCGCGCGGTAGCGGGGCAGGCCGGTTCCGTCGATGACGGTGCCGTGGCGCAGGATGATGTCGATCCGTGGAGCGGGAGGCTTGCCCTGAGCGGAGTCGAAGGGTTGCGCGAACAGATGGCTGACGGCAAACGCTAGAAGCAGGAGAGGCCAGCCGCGCTTCGTGAGGTGGTCCGTGTTCAACGTGGACACGCCACTAACGCCGCTGGCGCGCCGTCAGCGCCTTCATGATGCGGTCGTCCTCGAATCCCTGAGCAGTGAGGTACCGGTAAAGCCGCTGGAACTCTTTGTCGTCGGCAATCGTGCCGCGGCCCCGAAGCCGCTTCTGCAGAGACGCTTCGATCAGCGCGTCGTTGTCGATCGTCTCGAAGACGTCGTCCACGGCTCGCGCCGCGGTATCGCGTCCGATGCCGGCGCGCTCGATCTCCTGGCGGACGCGCAGCTTGCCGCGATGCTTCGCGGTGGCCGCGGTTCGCGCAATCGTCTGGGCCACGCGCGCGTCGTCGATCGCGTGCTCCTCGCGGAGCTGCGCGATCGCGTCGTCGATGGCGTCCTGCTCGTGTCCTTTGCGCACGAGCCGCTGGCGAACCTGCCGTTCCGACAGATCGCGCCGGGCGAGCATCTTCAGACCATCGAGGTACGCGCTCATCGGGACGGACGGCGACGCGGTCGCGGCAGACTTCAGATTTCAGATGTCACGACCCGAAGCGCGTGATCTCCGGCGTTCCGGCCTTACCGGATTTCGCCATGGAATCGCGGGCGAGGTCGGCGGTGGTCGAGATGCCCTGGACCTTCAACTTGAACTCGTCGACGTTGCTGGCCCAGCGGAGGGCCTCCTCGTACGAGACCAGGCCCTGCTCGAACAGCCCGAAGATCGACTGGTCGAACGTCTGCATCCCGTACTGCGAGGTGCCGGCGGCGATCGCGCCGTGGATCATGTGCGTCTTGTCCTTGTCGACGATGCAGTCGCGGATGAAGGGCGTGCTGATCATGACTTCGACCGCGGGCGCGCGTCCTCGGCCGTCGGCGCGCGGCATCAGGCGCTGCGAGATGACCGCCCGCAGCACGCTCGCGAGCTGCAGCCGGATCTGCTTCTGCTGGTGCGGCGGGAAGACGGCGATGATGCGGTTGATCGTCTCGGTCGCGTCGAGCGTGTGGAGCGTCGAGAACACGAGATGGCCGGTTTCGGCCGCGGTGAGGCCGGTCTCGATCGTCTCGAAGTCGCGCATCTCGCCGACGAGGATGACGTCCGGGTCCTGCCGCAGCGCGCTGCGCAGCGCCTGCGCGAACGATCGCGTGTCGACCGCGACCTCGCGCTGATTGATCATCGACTTCTGATCGCGGTGCAGGAACTCGATCGGATCCTCGACGGTCATCACGTGCGCCGAGCGCTCCTTGTTGATGTGATCGATGAGCGCCGCCAGCGTCGTGCTCTTGCCGCTGCCCGTCGTGCCGGTGACGAGGACCAGCCCGCGCTCTTCGAGCGCGACCGCTTTCATCACCCCCGGAAGACCCAGTTCCTCGATCGTCCGGATGGTCATCGGAATGACGCGCAGCACCAGGCCGACGGTGCCGCGCTGCTGGAAGATGTTCACGCGGAAGCGGCCGAGGCTCGGCACGCTGTACGCGAGGTCGACCTCCTGCGTTTCCTTGAATTTCTGCCGCTGCGCGGTCGACATGATCGCCGCGCTCATCGCGACGACGTCCTCGTGGTCGAGCTTCTTGTCGGCGACCGCGGGCTGCAGCACGCCGCGCACGCGCATCATCGGGAAGCTGCCGACCTTCAGGTGCAGGTCGGACGCGCCGCTTTCGACGGCGATCTTCAGAAGGTCGTTAACGTGCATGGATACCCGCGACTCGTGATGCGGGGCTAGCGGTTCGAAGCGAGGCTTCCTCGGGATACACGTACGTGAGCCAGCCGTGCGTGTCGGGGACCTCGCCGTTGATGACGTCGAAGAACGCGCGCTGCAGCGCCGCCGTCACCGGACCGCGGCGGCCGCTGCCGATCTGCATCTTGTCGATCGATCGAATCGGCGTGACTTCGGCGGCGGTGCCGACGACGAACACCTCGTCGGCGATATACAGGGCTTCGCGCGGGATGCCCGTCTCGGTGACGGTGTAGCCGAGGTCGCGCGCCAGCGTGATGACCGAGTCGCGCGTGATGCCGCCGAGAATCGAGGCGGCGAGCGGCGGCGTCGCGATGGCGCCGTCGCGGACGATGAAGATGTTCTGGCCGCTGCCTTCGCTGACGTTGCCGAAGACGTCGAGGGCGATCCCTTCGGAGTAGCCGTCGGTGATCGCTTCCATCTTGATCAGGCCCGAGTTGGCGTAGTTCGCCGCGCTCTTCGCCATCGCCGGCAGGGTGTTCGGCGCCATGCGCGACCACGACGCGATTTTCACGTCGCACCCTTCTTCGAGCGCGTCCTGGCCCATGTAGGCGCCCCATTCCCAGAGAATGATCGCCGTGTCGACGGGGCAGGTGAAGGGGTTCACGCCGAGCGATTCGTACCCGCGGTACGCGATCGGACGGATGTAGCACGCCTTCATCTGGTTCGCGCGAATCGTCTCGAGGACGGCGTCCTGCCAGCCGGCGAGATCCAGGGGATAGGACATCCGGTAGATCTTCATCGAGTGCTCGAGCCGCCGCATGTGCGCGTCGAGCCTGAAGCAGGCGGAGCCCTTCGGCGTCGCGTAGCAGCGGGCACCCTCGAAGACGGCGGACCCGTAATGGACGACGTGCGACGCGATGTGAATCGTCGCGTCCTTCCACTCCACCAGCTTGCCGTTCATCCAGATCTGGCCGGTCCCGGGGAAACCCATTCGTCGCTCCTCAAACTACGAATTCTAACGGTTTCTCGGCGAAACCGCGACAGTCGCCGCGGCGCGTCATTGCGCTTCCCCGCAGAACGGACATCGATCCGATCGCGCGTGCAGCGGCTTACGGCAGTGCCAGCAGAAGCGCGGCTGCGGCGCTTCGCGCGCCTTCAGGCGCACCTGGATGTCCTCGTCGAGGCGCGGCGGCGGCGCCGGCTGTGCCGTCGCCGGTGTCCGGCGGCGCAGTCCGGTTTCGCGTGCGGCGAGGACCGCATCGAGCAGCTCGCCGGCGCGCTGGTAACGCGCGGGAATCTCCGGCGCCATCGCCTTCAGCACGATGTCGTTGATCGCCTTCGGCACCTTCGGGTTCTTCAGCCGCGGTCCCGTGACGAGCTCGCCGCGCATCAGCCGATCGAGATCCGCCGGCGACGGCGTGCCGTAGGGCAGCGCGCCGGTCAACATCTGATACATGGTCACGCCGAGCGAATAGACGTCCGACGCGAACACCGCTTTGCCGTGGAACTGCTCGGGCGCCATGTACGGCGGGCTGCCGATGACGGTCGTGCCGTGCGCGGCGATTTCGAGAAAGCGCGACGTCCCGAAGTCCGCGACCTTCAGCATCCCGCGCTCGGCGACGAGCACGTTCGACGGCCGCAGATCGCGGTGCAGCACGCCGTGCCGGTGCGCGTGATCGACGGCGTTGCAGATCTGGCAGGTGTAGTCGAGCGCGCGCGGGAGATCGAGGGCGCCTTCGCGCGAGATGATCGTCTCGAGCGTCTCTCCCGGCACGAACTCCATGACGATGAAGAACACGTTCTCCGGTTTTTCGGCCGTGAGGATCGCGACGATGTTCGGATGGTTGAGGCTCGCGAGCAGCCGCCCCTCGCGCAGCATCTCGCCGAAATCGGCGGTCTGCTTGTGCGGGACCTTCAGCGCGACTTTCTTGTCGATCCAGGTGTCTTCCGCGAGGTAGACGGTGCCGAATCCACCGCTTCCGATCGTCGACAGGATCTTGTACTTGCCGACGATCTGCCCGCGGAAAAACATCGGCGCGGAGTATAACATTCGCCCGTGCATCGATTTTTCGCGCCGTCGCTCGATCCCGGCGACGAGACCGTGGCGCTGCCGCGCGACGAAGCCGAACACTTGATGCGCGTGCTGCGCCTCGGCGTCGGCGACACCGTGCACGTGTTCGACGGCCGCGGCCGCGAGTTCGTCGCGCGCGTGGCGAGCGCGGTCCGGCGCGACGTGCGCGTGGTGCTCATGGCGCGCGTGGAGCCGCCGCCGGAGCCGTCCGTCGCGCTGACGCTGGTGCAGGCCGTGCTCAAAGCGGACAAGATGGACGATGTCGTGCGGGACGCGGTGATGCTCGGCGTCGCCGCGATTCAGCCGGTCGTCACCAGGCGGAGCGAGACGACGGTCGCGACGCTCGTGAAGTCGGCGCGCGTCGATCGGTGGCGGCGCGTGGCGCTCGCGTCAGTGAAGCAATCGCGGCGCGCAGTGCTGCCGGAAATTCGCATGCCGCTCACCATCGAGACGTTTCTCGACGAGCCCCCGCCCGCGCTGCCGTTGATGCTCGTCGAGCCGGGGGTGGCGGCGAACCCGGACGAGGTCGAGACGCTCTCGGCGCTTCAAGGCCAACCGGTGCCGTCGGACGCGTCGATCTTCGTCGGACCCGAAGGAGGATGGACGGAACCGGAGTGGACTGCCGCGCGGGCGCGAGGCGTCAGGCTCGTCACGCTCGGCCATCGTACGCTGCGCGCCGACGCCGTCCCGATCGCCGCAATCAGCGTGCTGCAGTTTCTGTGGGGCGATCTGTAGCCGCGATCGCGATCAACGCAGAACTCGCAGAACACGCAGCGCAAGTCTTCGCTGAACACGCAGAGCAAATTCTTCTCTCACCACGCAGAGCGCACTGTTCTCTGCGGTTTCTGCGGGTTCCGCGTTGAGCGCCGGTGGTCCCGCACTCAACGAATGCTGACTTTGAAGTCCTGTGTCTTGACGTCGCCGTCGCCGAGCGTCAGGCGCGCGGCGCCGGTGCGGTGCTCGTCGAGATACGCGGGCTCGAACCACTCGCCCTGCTCGGCCGGATCGACGGTCACGAGGAAGTACTCGCCCGGCGGCAGCCCGCGGATTCGGTACTTCCCCGTCTGATCGGGCCGCGCCGTCATGATCTGGCGAGCCTGCGGGCGCCACAGCGACGCATCGGTGGGGAACACGAGCACCGTGTAATCGGGGATCGGCGTGCCGTTGGTGTCGGTGATCGTCCCGCTGATTTCGTTCAGCTTGTCGGTGAACACGACCTGCACGTTGCCGACCGCTTCGCCGCTTCGCAGCGTGAGCGGCGTGTCGGTGACGTCGCGGCTGTTGATCGTCACCGACTTCAGCGTCCAGCCCCGCGTGTTGCCCGTCGATCGAATGAGATGCGAGCCGGCCGGCACGCCGGCCAGCACGAAGCGGCCGTCCTTGTCGACGCGCGCGTTCGGCTGTGGACCGAACGCGCCTTGATCGGTCGAGGGCGCGCCGATGCGGATTTGCGTGAAGTCGGGCGGCGTTGAGCCGCCCGGCAGGAACGTGACGGTCCCGGTGACCGTGCCGCCCGGCGACAGCACGACGCCGAGGTCGTCGACGTCCTGACCGTTGACGCTGATCGGCTGGAACGCGAACTGCGCGGGGTCGGTGTCGTCGGCGCGCGCGCGCAGCACGTACCGCCCCGGCGGCACGTTCACGATCGTGAACTGGCCATCCCATTGAATCCGGCCGCCGTAGTTCGCGCCGATCTGTCCGGCGCGGCCGGCATTTTCCGCGGCCAGGTTGACGTTGCCGCTCGTCGCCGGCGTACCGTCAGGGTTGATCACGCGGCCCGCGATGCGCGCGGCGCGAACGAGCTGCATGCTGAAGTTGACGTCGAGCACTTCCGCGCCGAGCCCGACGGTGATCGGCTTGGCTTCTTCGACCGACGCGACGCCGGGAAAGTACGTCGGCGCGTACGCCAATTGGTCCGGATCGTCGCTCTGATCGCCGCCGAATGCCACGCCCCGTCCGCCGAACGCGAAGCCCGCCCCACCGGCCCTGCCCGCTCCCGCAGGCCCACCGGGCCCCGCGAAGCGTCCGCCGGGCCCTCCGCGCCCGCCCAGATTGAAGTTTCGCGCGACGGCGCTGACGTAGTAATCGCCCGGCATCAATCCCCACACACGGTATTGACCGCGATCGTCGGTCTGTGCCGCGCCGGCCGGCGTGAGACGGCGATCGCCCTGGAGATATTGATAGCGCATCACCCGAACGTTGACGCCGGGCATCGTGTCGCCGTCTTCATCGAGCACGCGGCCCGCAATCGCGCTGCCGCGCGGCAGACGAAAATCGACGCCCTTCAATTGCTGACCGTCGGCGAGCTGCAGCGGCGTGCCCGCCTGGAGCGGACGCCGCTGACCGTACGAGAGCGAGACGAATCCGGACTTCGAGACCGTGAGCGTGTAGCGGCCAGCGGGGAGCTCGGTGAGGTCGAAGACACCTTGATCGTCGGTCAGGGCGCCACGTCCGCCAGGAAGCTCCGCGGCACTGACGAAGATGCGCGCGCGCTTCACCGGCCGGCCGTTGTCGGCGGCGAGCACGCGGCCGGTGATGCGGCCGGTCGGCGCCGGCGCCGTGTCTTTGTTCGGTTGCGCCGACGTGTCGCGCGTGGGCTGCTGCGATCCACCGAGCGAACCGGGCGGCCGCGGCGGCGGCTGCTGTGCGGAGAGGACAGCGCCGAAGACGAGCAAGAGAAGCGGGAACGTGGTTCGGCGGTGCATTCTCGTCTTATTAGACCTGAAGTGCCGGCCGACGGTTGACCGTCATCGTTTTTTCATCAGTACCAGGCCGACCCACCCTTCGTCCTGGCGTTCCGA
>Ga0207646_10008836_pt1 | contig 10043 bp, 9 predicted proteins | sample KBSK5502metaG_FD_184343 | JGI IMG/M metagenome (GOLD analysis project Ga0207646, IMG submission 184343) | Corn, switchgrass and miscanthus rhizosphere microbial communities from Kellogg Biological Station, Michigan, USA - KBS K5-50-2 metaG... | ecosystem: Host-associated > Plants > Roots >...
AGTCGAACTAAGTCCGCAGCAGCTCCGGCCCATTGATCGGGCCGCCCGGCTGTATATCGTCGCTCGACCAGCAAATTTCGGCCTTCCATGTAGCCGAGTTCCTGCATCGATCGGTAGAAGGCGTCCTGGATTGGGTTGTTGCGATCTGCAGCAGGTGAGAGCCAGCCGATGCGCCACACCTTCCCCGCCGGCTGCGCCCCGGCGGCCAGCGGTGCGGCGAGGAAGCCGCCAGCCAGAGTGCCGAGGAATGTGCGCCGATCCATCACTCGATGACCTGGTCCGCCCGCTGCAGGAGCGACGGCGGGATCGTCAGGCCGAGGGCCTTGGCGGTCTTGAGGTTGATGACCAGATCGAACTTGGTGGGTTGCTCGACGGGGAGATCGGCGGGCTTTGCGCCCTTGAGAATTTTGTCGACATAAGTGGCAGCACGGCGATTGAGATCACGATAGCTCGGCCAATACGACATGAGACAACCGACTTCCACGTAGGCCCGATCAGCGCACATCATCGGTAAGCGGTTCTTCAGCGCGAACTCTCCCAACGTAGCTCGTTCCGCAAAAAACATTGTACTTGCGAGAAGGAATACCGCGCGCCCGGCACTTTTGGGAATCTTCGCAAGGATCGTAGCAAGCTCAGCGGGCGTACTCGCGTTGAGGTGAGAATGAATCTGCACCCCCAAAGCCGTGGCAGCGCGCTCCACGTCTCTCGATTCAGTCAGATAGTTGGTTCCGTAGTTTGGATCGCCGAGAACTTCCACGCCGGAAAGGTTTGGAATAGCCTCCTTGAGCACTTCCAACCGTTTGCCTATCAATTCGGAACTCTGGTTGGTTAGCCCGGTGATGTTACCCCCTGGGTGCGCGAGACTTTCAATGAAGCCCTGGGCAATACCGTCGTGCATGCCCGATGAAAAGACGATAGGTATGCTCTTCGTCGCCTCGTGGGCAGCAAGTCCCGCCAAATTATTGGCCACAACGATGACATCGACGTTGAGACGTATCATCTCGGTGACGAACGCCGGGAACAATTCCGACTTGCCGTGGGACGATCGCCACTCGATGATGATGTTCCGACCTTCCACATACCCGAGATCATATAAGCCTTGGCGAAAGCCTTCGGCGGTAGGGGAATGCTCGAGGGATGTACTTGTTAAAAACGCGACTCGAGGCAGTCTATTCTTCTGCTGCGCCTGGGCTATTGATAACATTGCCAGGAGTCCAACCACAAGAATCACGACACTAGCGACGTTGTTTTTCATTCGATCACTTGATCGGCGCGCAGCAGCAGTGATTGCGGGATCGTAAGACCGAGGGCCTTGGCGGTCTTGAGGTTGATGACCAGATCGAACTTGGTGGGTTGCTCGATAGCAAGATCGCCGGGCTCCGCGCCCTTGAGGATCCGATCCACGTAGCTCGCGACTCGCTGGTAGAGCTCCGCCTGATGGGCCCAGTAGGACATGAGGCCACCGGCCTCTACGTGTCCCCTGATGCCGTACATGGCGGGCAGCCGGCGTGTGGCCGCGAGCTGGGCGATGCGTCCTCGATGAAAATAGGTCATCGGGTCGGCCAGGACTAGGACGGCCCCGGCCCGATCCCTGGCCATTGCCGCGAACGCTGCGTCCAGCTCGTCGGGGCGTCGCACCTCCGGAGCCTGAAGCTGTACCCCTAGCGATCGAGCCGCCGCCTCGGCTCCCTTCAAGGCCAGAGGATGCCACGGATTGGTGGGATTCCACAGGACGGCGACCCGCACGACCCGGGGAACCGCCTCCTTGAGGAGCTCGAGCTGCTTGACGCTCAAGTCCGCGCTCAGGGTCGTGGTGCCCGTGATGTTCCCGCCCGGTCGCCCGAGGCTGGCGACGAGGCCGAGTTGGACGGGGTCAGGGGTGTTCACCATGACGATCGGGATCGACGCGGTCGCCCGCCTGGCCGCAAAGGTGGCGGCGGGATTGGTCGCCACGATCACGTCGACCTTGAGGCGCACGAGCTCGGCCGCGAGGTCATCGAACCGCTCCGGCTTCCCTTCCGAGCTACGCCACTCGAGGGCAAGGGTGGGCCCTTCGACGTACCCCGCCTCGCGCAGGCCTTGCCGCAAGGCTTCGGGGGCACCTTCCCCCAGAATCCTGATTCGCCTCACCTTCCCCACCGGCTGCGCCCCGGCGGCGAGCGGCGCGGCGAGGAGGCTGAGCGTGATGCTGGAGACGAACGCTCGCCGGTCCACTACTCGATGACCTGATCCGCCCGCTGCAGGAGCGACTGGGGGATCGTCAGGCCGAGGGCCTTGGCGGTCTTGAGGTTGATGACCAGCTCGAACTTCGTGGGCTGCTCGATCGGCAGGTCGCCTGGGTTGGCACCCTTGAGGATTTTGTCCACGTAGCTCGCGGCTCGGTAGAATAGATTCGGCCAACTCGTGGCGTAGCTCATGAGACCGCCAGCGTCAGCAGCCTCCCGGTATCCGTACATTGCGGGGAGGCGATTCTTCGCCGTGAACTCCACGATGCGCCCAAGTTGGTTGATGTTCACGGGCTCCTCAATCACGTACACGGCGTCGGCGTGGCTTCGGCTTATGGTCGCAAAGGCACTTTCGAAGTCCTTGCCGCTTGTGACCTTGACAGACTGCAGGGCGATCCCAAGAGCGCGCGCTGGAGCTTGCATGATTCGCACTGTGGCGACCGATACTGGATTGCTGGGATTCGCGAGGACTGCAACCCTAGAGAGACCCGGAACGGCTTCTTTGAGGAGTTCTAGCCGTTTGCCAGCGGTTTCTAGGTTAAGAACGACGAACCCGGTGAGGTTGCCACCAGGCCTGCGCAGACTCGACACGAGACCGCTTTCCAGTGGATCACCTACGAACATCACCGTTGGGATGACGCTGGTAGCCTTCTTGACCGCCAAGGCCGCCTGCGTTCCAAGAACGACGATTACGTCCACTTTGAGTTGTTCAAGACCGGCCGCAAGTTCGTCGAGCGCCTCTGATCGGGAGCCTGCCCAACGCTCCTCGATAAGCACCGTGTGTCCTTCCACATACCCCAACTCACGCAATCCTTGCCGAAACGCCGCGAGGCTTTGTGTCAGTAGAGATGATGGCGGTATCGGCATGAGCACACCTACGCGAGCGACCTTCCCCGTCTGCTGAGCCTCTACGGCGAGCGGCGCGGCGAGGAGGCCGCCAGCCATGGCCCCAAGAAAGGCCCGCCGGTCCATCATTCAATCACCTGATCGGCCCGCTGCAGGAGCGACGGCGGGATCGTCAGCCCGAGCGCCTTCGCGGTCTTGAGGTTGATGACCAGTTCGAACGTGGTCGGTTGCTCCACCGGCAGGTCAGAGGGCTTGGCGCCTTTGATGATTCTGTCGACGTAGTAGGCTGTTCGACGGTATAGCTCAGCCAATTTGACGCCATACGAAACAAGCCCGCCGGAATCAGCAAACTCCCTGAAGAAGGCAACGGTCGGCAGTTTGTACCTGGTTGAAAGATCACCGATCTGGCGTTGCTGACTAAAGGTAAGGATGTCCACGAACACGACCACTCCCTCGACACGCCGCTGCTGCGCCGTCCGGAGCGATGTCTCAATGTCTGCTGGCGATTGGACCTCGAGTGACTCCAGCCCGACATTGAGTTGCCCGGCTTGCCCCTGGAGAATCTCGAAGTATGCTCGGTATCCCGGGGCAGCAGGATTCCACAGGACACCCACACGCGCGAGAGTGGGTACGCACTCCTTCAAGACTGCGAGCTGCTTGCCAAGGATTGTTTCCGGTGCCGGGTCGGCAGTAAGCCCGGTGACGTTGCCTCCGGGCCTTGCCAAGCTCTGCACAAAGCCGGCGTGAACGGCGCCTGTTGCGGCTGACATCACAATTGGAATGGTCCCCGTTGCCTGCATTGCGGCGGCTACGGCGACGTTTGATTCAGCAATGATCACGTCGGCTGGGAGCTGGACCAACTCCGTAGCCATCTGACGCAGACGCTCGGGATCGCTGCCAGCCGCGCGGTACTCGAGCACAATGTGCTGCCCGGGTATATAGCCGAGTTGGCGGAGTGTGTCCTCCAACACTTTGCGCAGGGGAGGTATGAGCGGCGGTCCGCTCCCAAGGTAGCCGATCCGGTACACCTTCTTGATCTGTGCCCGAACGGCACACGGGACGGCGAAGATACTGCCAGCCAAGGCTCGGAGGAACGCGCGCCGGTCCATCATGAACCCTTCGTCTGGCCGCATCGTCTAGGAGGGAGGGGGCGGGGCGGCCAGCGGGGCGAATCTACACCAGTGCGCGGGCGCGTGGACGCTGATTTCTTCGTGGGCTCACAGCCCCGGTCTCGACCGCAGTGAGGCACGCTTCCGGGGGCTCGCTGGTGCGTGAGCGTCGGCTGGCGACCGCTGTGGACGGCACGCACGAGTAGCGACGACCGCGGGCTCACGCACGACTTTCGGAGGTGAAAGGCGCCAGGCCAACGATGACTTGGCGCCCCCAGCCGTCCCGGCCCTGGTCTTAAGCGCCCGGCAGCACTCCAAGCTGGCGAAGCAGGTGGCCGGTGTCCCAGTAGATCCACTGGCGAACGATCTTCCCGTTCTTTATCTCGCCGACCGTGCAGCCATGCGTCTCCGCGTGTCGCCCGGTGGGCGGAATTCCCGCGAGGTCGCCTTTGTGAGTTCCGGTGGCTGTGTAGCGGGTAATCACGTAGTCACCGCGCGCGATCATCTGGTCGACGGAGAAGTGCAGATCAGGAAATGCCTTCACGTACATCTGCATGAAGGGCCGCGCTCCCTCGTGGCCTCGAATGGGTTGCGGGATGGTATCGGATTCCGTCACTTGCTTCTCATCGAGCAGTTTGATCCAGGCGTCAGGATCATGAGCGTTCCATGCGGCCCATGCTTGACGTGTAATCGCCAGATTGTCGTTCTCAGACATGGCTCGGTACCCCTTTATGCATGAAGAAACTCCTGGAGAGTTCTGTCTGTCCCGACTCTGCACTACCCCAGCGATGTTCCGTGGCGGGGGACCTCGCGTCGACGACATTGGCCGTGGCTCCCGAACAGTCGGCGTCATGCCGAAGTGGCCACATGTCTTTCGGCCCGCTCCAGCCAGTACCGCATGCGCATTTCGCGGAACATTGTCGCCGCTATGGTGAGGTGCCCGTGAGCCTGCTCGCGTTGGCCGGTGCGCTAGTGGAGCTTTCCGAGGTCGACGCGGCACTGGGCGACGAGAACCCGCGCGGGCCAAGATCATGGCCCTGTGGGGTCATCGGGGAGCCCGACACCGAGTTCTTCGGCCAGGTGCTCGCTGCGTTTCACCCAATTCGGCACCCGGAGTGCGACGAAGAGCGAGCGCGCGGCCAGCAGGTTACTCGTCGCCGCCTCCCGATTGCCCTGCGCGCCAGCGAGCGACGCCAACTCAACATGCGCCCGCGCCATCCAGTAGCGGGACCTTATCGACGTGAGTGTCTGCAGCGCCTGATTCAAATCGTCTTGCGCCTCCGCGAGAGCACCGGACGCTCGCGCAATTCGCCCGAGTAGAGACTGGGCGGAGGCGATACCGAGTGGGTATCTCACCTCCCTACTGATCTCCAGCGCTTCGCGAGCGACAGTACGTGCCTCCTCGCGCTGCTCGCTGAGCAGGTATGCCTCACCGAGGGACACCTTCCAGTGGGCCTGAATTTGGCGTGAGCGGAACCGCGTGGCCTGCGCAACGGCATCCGTGAGGACCTCGAGTGCCTGCTCGACATCGCCCCGTTCAAGCCACGCAGCGCCCATCGCGCCGAGGGCGAGCGCCGTCTCGAACTGATCTGGTGAACATTCCAGAGCGCGCTGGGCGGCCTCGATGCCCTCGTCGCAGTTCCCTTTGTAGATGTGAGCAAACGCCGACGTAACTGCCGCGTTCGTCTGAATACGGCGGTCTCCTATCGTCTGGCCGATCTCATCGGCTCGTGCCGCAGACTCGAGAGTCAGGTCCAACTCTGAGGCAAAGATATACGCGCCGGCCAGGTAGTAATATGCGGCCCCGAGCAGCGCCTGCTCCGCGGTTCCCTCCAGCACCGCGACGGCCAAACGGCCATGCTGGATGGCTTGCGCGAGCTGCCCTGAAAAATACCCCTCCACGGTCAGCGCGACATGCGCACGGCCGATCGCGACCGCTTCGCCACCTCGCGTCGCTTCCTCGAGCGCACGCTCCGCATTCCGAGCAGCTCGCTCGCGATCGCCGAGGAACGTGTAGGCGGAGGCGAGCCAAAAGTAGTAGTCACTCGCCAGCTGGGGGTCCGACAACTGAACGAGTCTCTCCTCGTACGGCGGGAAGAGACTGACGATGTCCCGAAAGCGGCCGAGGTAGTACAAGGACTCGCCGCGCCGATTGAGCACTTGAAAGAACCGCCGAGCACCTTGTTCATCCGAAAGGCGCTTTACGTGTGGGACCGCCTTCTCGAGCGCGGCGAGCGCTTCAGCATGCGCGTAGCTTCGTCCCGCCTTTTCAGCCACGCGGATGAGGTACTCGACCGCCTTCGTGGCCTCCGTGCTTTCCGCATAGTGATACGCGAGCCGGTCATAGACCTGTTCGAGTCGGTCCGCATAAAGCATCTCCAGGGCCCGGCCAGCCGCGGCATGGAGCACCTCGCGCTGCGCGATGAGCAGCCCCTCATAACCGACCTCTCGCGTCAGAGCATGCTTGAAGACGTAGACCGGGTTCTCTCCGCCGGTCCCCTCGAACAGGAACTCCTGGCGCCTGAGCTCGGCCAGATGGGCTTCCAGACCACCGCCCTGCCAGAGGGCCATGAGCAGTGCCAGCGGCACCTCTCGTCCAAGCACGGCGGCCATCTGAAGGAGGCGCTTGGTGTCGTCCGGAAGCCGGTCGATCCTCGCCATCAGTACATCCTGGACGGTCTCCGGAACCAACGGCCCGTGGCGTAGGTCGGGATGATCGAGCACGCCGCGGCAGAGCTCTTCCAAGAAGAACGGGTTGCCTTCTGCCTTGGCGAGGATGCCCTGCGCGACATCGTCGCGAACGCTCTGATCCTCGAGCACGGACTGGACGACCACGAGGCTGTCCGACGATGAGAGCGCGCGGATGCCTATTTGGGTCGCATAGGACTTGTCGATCCACGAGGGCCGATATCCCGGCCGGTAGGTGCACAGGATGAGGATCGCGGCCCCGGCGAGCCTCTCCACCAGGAAGGCGAGGTATTCCTCCGAGGTCCGATCGACCCAGTGGAGGTCCTCGACCCCAAAGATCACGGGTTGCTGCCGGCTGCCTCGCAGACTCATCTGCTGTAGAGTTTCGAAGGTTCGCTCCTTAATCGCCTGGGCAGTCAGCACCGCCAAGCGCTCGGTTCCTTCCTTGATGCCGAGCAGGTGAAATAGGTATGGCGCGACCTCGTCGGCGTCCATCGCCAGCTCTCGAAGGCTGAAGCGGACCTTGTCGCCGATCGATTCCGGGGTGTCAGTGTCGTTGATGCCACAGTTGACTCTCACGATGTCGAGGACCGGGAGGTAAGGGATCGTGTTTCCGTAGGAAAGGCAGCGCCCTTCCAGATATGTCACTTTCCCACCGGCCAAGCTTTGGCGGAACTCGTACAGCAGCCGCGACTTACCCATCCCTGGCTCTCCGACGATGCCGACGACCTGGCCCCTGCGCTGCTCCACGTGTCCGAGAAGGTCGTGGAGCGTCGCGAGCTCCCGTTGCCGGCCCACGAATCGACTGTGGGCACGGTCCTCAAGGCCTTCCAGTGGTGATCGGCGGCGGCCGAGGCCAACGATCTGATAAGCAGCGACTGGTCGACTCTTTCCGCGGATGTCGACGTCGCCAACCGCGTCAAGCTTGACGAAGCTCCGTACGAGTCGACTGGTGGCGTCACTGACGAGTATTGTCCCCGGCGCAGCACGCTGTTGGAGGCGTGCGGCCAGGTTTGTCGTGTCGCCGACTGCCGTGTAGTCCATCCGTAGGTTGTCGCCAATGCTGCCAACGACGACCAAGCCCGTGTTCAGCCCCATACGAACGATGATCTCGCCCGCGCCGAGGTGCGCATGGCGATCACGCAGCTCCCTCCGGATCGCGAGAGCGGCGAGGACTCCCCGCTGCGCATGATCTTCGTGGGCGACGGGGGCACCAAATAAGGCCATGAAGCCGTCGCCTAGGAACTGGTTGATTGTGCCCTCGTACCGATGGATTTCGGCGAGCGCCAGCTCAAAGAATTCGTCAAGGAGTCCGTGCATCGCCTCGGCACCAAGGCGCTCGGCTAGCGCTGTGGAGCCGACGATATCGCAAAACAGTACTGTGACTTGCTTCCGCTCGCCCTCCAGCGCGCTCTTGGAGGTGAGGATCTTCTGGGCAAGGTGTTTGGGCGTATAGGACTGTGGTGACGCGAAGCGGGGCTCCGCTGGCCCAGCAACTACCGGGTGTGCGCACTCGGGACAGAACTTAGCGGTCGGTGAAAGCTGGGTGCCGCAGCTCGCGCAGGTCCGAGCCAGAGGAGCCGCACATTCCTCACAGAACTTGGCCTTCGGCGGGTTTTCCTGCTGGCACCGGGGACACTGCATAGGGAGCCCTCCCAGCGAGCCGGGCCGGGGACGGGTCGGATAGGTGCCGCGAGCTTAGTCTGGGGGTCGGGATGGGTCAAGGATGGTCCGACGGTCGCTGCATCGGCCTGGGCGGCCCATAGTTACAGAGTCTGGTATCTAGGGTCGGCGGCCTGGGACCCAGTTTCAGGGACCGCCCGCCGGGCTCTCCCCGGTTCAAGGGGGTTTGAAATTTGGTTCTTGTGGCTGAAGCGCTTCCCACGCAGCGCGATCGCGCCGATTTTTTGGGGGTGGGTGGGACCTCCGTTCCGATAGGGGCCCCATGGCCCGCCGGCGGCTGGCGGGCTACATCCTCGAGGCCAGGATCAGCCGCTCCAGCTCCGAGCGCTCCACGCGCACCAGGCGCCCGTCGCCAGGCAAGCGAACGACGGGGAGCTTACCGGCATCCGCCCAGCTCCGCACCGTCCAGTAGGACACGGCCAGATAGTCCGCCGCCTGGCGCAGGGTCAGCAGAGCGGGAGACGCGCTGGATGTCCGGTCCGCTGCGTGGCCACGCTGACTAGACTTCTCACTCGGTTGCGCAGCACCGTGCCCGGCACCATGCCCTCCTCGGGCGGGGGTCGCGGGCGTCTTGATCGCCCCACGCGGCCCCCGATCTCCTACGGCCATCGCTCCATCTCGATTTGCCAAGATCAATCACCTCCTTCAAGAGTTCAGTTTTCTTCCGTCTGGACACCGGGGAAGTCACACGAGCTGGCCCCGGCAATCGCGCGAGCCCGTGATCATCTGACTGGCCATCAGGTGTGCGCGGTCGCAGTGGCAGAGGGTTACGCCGCAGAGTCGGCCATCTTGCGTGGTCCTTGTGTGACCGGACGCGCCGACCGGGGTTCCTGGCGCTCGAGCCACCGCTCGAGGCGCTCACGGTGAAAGCGAACCACACCCCCTCGACGGAGCACGGGCATGGATGCGTCCTCCAGCGACCAGCGCAGGACGGTCTTCTCGCAGACCTGAAGCAGCTCCGCCACCTGCGCGGGCGTCAGATAGGGCGGCGCAGCCGACTCGGCCGGCTCATGCGCCGCAGACATCGATCCACCTCGATTTGCCACGATCCATCACCTCCTTCAAGGGTCATAGGAGTTTCATTTTTCTTTCGTCTGGACCCCGGGAAAGTTGCATCCATAGCGGTCCACAATCGTTGCGAGTCATGTACTTACACGCTTCCAGCTTCGCGCCCCAGGCGCCGTCCGTGATCACAGACCAGATGCTCAGGTTCAACCTGAGCGCCTGGCCACGTGCCCAGGCCCCGACCACGCGAAGGCCTATTACACGAACCTGAATGTCTGGAGCATCTGGCCACCATGGCCAGGTATCCCAGATGCTCCGGTTCGTACAGGGGTGCACCCACGACCGCAGGCCAAGCCGACCCACGACCATAGCCCAGATGGTCAGGTTCAACCTGAGCCCCTGGACTAGAAGGGCTTAGGCTCTTCCCGAGGAGGCAGCGCCCAGGTGTGCCCGGTGATCTGCCCGCTCTTCTCGTCTCGGACGCTCT
>Ga0207646_10008837_pt1 | contig 10043 bp, 11 predicted proteins | sample KBSK5502metaG_FD_184343 | JGI IMG/M metagenome (GOLD analysis project Ga0207646, IMG submission 184343) | Corn, switchgrass and miscanthus rhizosphere microbial communities from Kellogg Biological Station, Michigan, USA - KBS K5-50-2 metaG... | ecosystem: Host-associated > Plants > Roots >...
TTGCAGATTGAGATGAAGGAGCTGGAGGATCAGGCGAAGGAGATTGATGATGCCCTCAAGAAGGGCAAAGACGAAGGCGCCTCTTCTTCTGGTCCGGGCAAAGCGAAGTACGTGGGCTAGTGAAAGGCCGCCGCCACCGCTTGAGCTATTTTTCGGGGCTAATTCTTACAGCCCATATTCGCTGGTCGAGGTGCCATGTCTGTCCCTTATCGCGGGACTCGACGGCTCGCCATTGGAACGATTCAGGTGTAATCTCGGAGAAGATCCAACGTTCTAGAAAGCCCTCTGCGTTCTTGCCCTCGAGAATAATCTCATCGCCCACTCTTCGTGCCGTAAAAGTCTGCACCACTCGACTCAAAGGTGCGACCCATACACAGTGCCAAGCGTCAATTTTCGGATCGTAGAATCGCACCATCGTCCCAAAGCCGGTTCGCGGGAATCCGGGCGGGGGGTTCAGAACGACGCCCGTCATGACGTCCTGAATGGCTGTGCCGCCGAGAATCCATCCGAAATGGATTTCTCCTTTAGCCCTGGCTGTGCTTCCATCGGGTAGAAAATACTGGGACTCGTATTGCCAGCTGCCTGCAAATTGGCCGAAAAGCATGAGTTTGTCCTTCAGTTCAGGGTAAGGACCGTCCGTCTCGAGACTTCTCATCACCGGTCTCTCGGTTGAATCGACCGGTTTAGCAGCGGTTTGCATTATTTTCTCATCTTTCTAAGGGATACCTGGCGGTCTACTTTTCGATTGGCGCTATGGCCCGCTTCGGCGAACGTGCATTTCCTCCGTCAGCGTCCAACTCCTCTCCTTGTCCCGAGATTCAACGGCTCGCCATCGAAAGGATACTGGGGTAATCTCGGAAAATATCCAATGTTCAGGATAGCCTTCCTTAGTCTCGCCTCTCAGCACAATCTCGTCGCCCTCCTTCCGTGCCACGAAACTCTGCACGATTCCTTGCTTGGGAGAGATCCAGATACTGTGCCAAGCGTCTATCTTGGGCTCATAGTAGCGGACAGTCGTCCCGGATGGAATCGATTTACCTGTCCGCTGATCTTTACTCATCCAGACGTCCTGCACGCCCCTGCCATTTAGAATCCATCCGAAGTGGATCTCGCCCTTGGCTTTGATCTCTGTTCCGTCCGGTTGTCGATAGTGAGCGTCCATTTCCCAGTCGCCCACGAACTGGCCGAACAGCATCAGCTTCTCCTTGAGTTCCGGGTATGGGCCGTCCGCTCCCAGTCCCTTGATCGTCCAGACATGACTTGGCTCCTGCGAACCAGCGACCTCCATCATAGGCTTAGAGATGTAGGCGTTTTCAGATAAGCGATTCGCTGTCAAACACCGGCTATTTCGGGACAGTTGCAACTGTCCCACTCCTCGACCCCGCCGACCTACAAGACTGTCCTTTGACGGTACATGGATTATGCCGCCAATTGACGGCTAGCGGAATATATCCTCCGCCGGTCCAGTGTCCTGAGCAATGACCCACTACGAGGTAGCCTTCAAGCTCCAGCACGACTGTCCCTACAACGCCTACTCGACAAGATATCCCAGCGTAATAATCTCGCACTGGTGCAATTGGAGCAGAGACGTTCTCGAGATCGCTCACAAAGACCTAGCAGATGAGATGATTATCAAGAGCGTTCGGGACCTGATCAAACAGCTTGGAACAAAGGTCATCCGAAGATCTCAAGCGATGACAAACCTGCAAGTAGTCTTGCAGCACTGTGCTTGCGACAAGCTGCCCCCACCCACCCTTCCAGTGATCGAACGGCGCAACTGCCTCGAAATCCAGCCTTCAATCTACACTGGAGGTTGGGAATGGTACCGCGTAGTAGCGTTTTCGGAGAGAGACCTAAGAAACCTATTCAAAGATCTCGATAAGCACTGCAATGTAGAAATCACGTCTAAAAGAGCAATCTCCGACGAGTCAGTCCGTGAAACTCTTCCTGTCTCGACAGCGACGTTGCTAGGGAAACTGACGACCAGACAGCTACAAGCATTAGTGGTGGCGCTTGACAACGGCTACTACAACATACCGAGAACCGCCACCGCCGGGGAAATTGCTCAAAGGCTTCGAGTTCCACGCACTAGCTTTGTGGACCACCTCCGCAAAGGGGAAAACAAAATACTTCAAGCCGTCGGGCCATACCTCCGCCTCAAACCTGGCGAGACTTGAAGAGTTAGAAAAGTTGGACGGTTATGCAACAACCGGCGCTTGACGGCTAACAGGTTATGTCGCAGCTCGCATGTAAACGGTGAGTGGCGCCTGCAATGGAGGTGGAGTTGAAGATGGCGGATTACAAATGCGAGGTTTGTGGAGACCATTCTAGCAAGCCAGGAAACTGTTGCGGACAGGAAATGAAGAAGGTAGCGTAGAATCACGGTCCTGGTTCAAGAGGATTGACCGCCCACGCTCATTTTTTCAGCTCTTCTCGACTTGGGCAGAGTTCGGTTGGCTCAAGTCGTGCAAGATTATACGGAACTGCGAGGAGTGTGATATCGTCATGTTCACAGTTGAGGAACGCGATCGAGTCCGCAATCGGGTCGTACAGATGAGCCGTGCAGACCCTCACCTAGTCGCGGGCGCGCTTGTTGGGTCTACGGCAGGAGGTCGTGGCGACAGATGGTCCGACCTAGACCTCACCTTTGGTTTGGCCGACGGCGCGGCAATAAATGATGTTCTCGCCGATTGGACAATTCGTCTTGCAAACGAGTTCCACGCCATCCCCATATTCGACCTTCCGCATCTGTCAACGCTCTACAGAGTATTCCTCTTGCCAAACAACCTTCAGGTGGACTTGTCGTTTACTCCAGGAAACAAGTTTCTTGGCAAGGGTCTCAAGCACGACTTACTCTTCGGGAACGCTCTGGAAAAAGATCCGGCCAAGCCAGCCTCCGCGGAGCAGACGTTCGGACTCGCGGTGGTCTATCTACTTCATGCACACGCGTGCATCGCTCGGGGGAGGATGTGGGAGGCCGAGTATTGCATCAGTGCAGCCCGAGACCAGGCGCTCTCGCTCGCCTGTCTTCATCTCAATCTAAAAACGACCTACGGCAGAGGTTTCGACGATCTGCCACAAGAGACCTTGGAGCCTGCCACCGGAACTCTCGTAGGTTCGCTTGAAAAAACTCAGCTGAGACAGGCGCTCGGCAGATGCCTCGATATGCTCTTGCAGAATTCTCAGGATGTTTCTGAGCTTGCCGGAAGACTTGGACCGCAACTTCGCGAGCTCAAGTCGTATCAATGAGAGTGGCCGGAAGAATGATTCAAGAGTCACACATCTGGGGGTTGCGAATACGCTTCTAGAAATGAGTGACGAGAAAGCAAGACGCTTGCTCGCCCTCTCGCGTGAACTACACTGGGCGTTCCCTTCTTCCCAAGGCACTCCAATCGTCAAAGGAGACTTGACAAGCCAACAGGTCGAGCACGCTGTCCGGGAGCGAGAATCCTATGCAAACGCTGCACGTGTTTTACTCGACAACGGAGACGAGGAAGGCGCAGTCGAGATCGCCTCCAACGCTTGGAGGCTCTGGCGAGTTGCGCGAGACGTCGCCGGTGGACGAGCATTCCTCGCCACTATCTTAGACGAGGGCGAGAAGAAGTCCTCACGCACCAGATCCCTCGCGCTATACGGTGATGCTCTCTTGGCTTTCTTGCAGGGGAAGATTGAGGAGTCACGGCAGAGAAGTCAGGCAGCACTAGACGCTGCGCTCGCGGTAAATGATCCTGAAGCTTTGACACTATCATACCTAGCGTTGAGCCGTGTAGCATTCGAGGACGGCGACTACACCCAATCCCTGAGCCTGGCAGTCAAGGCCAGAGAGTTCGCCCGTAACCAGGATCCAGCGTTGGGCCAAGCGCCCTTGTTCCTTCATGCCAGTGCGACTCGGATGACCGGTGACTATGATCAGGCCGCCGCGCTGTTTGAGCAGAGCCTGGCGCTCAACCGGAAGATCAACGACCAAGGAATGGTGGGAGCGGAGCTGCAGAATCTTGGCCTCGTCGAGATCCATCGAGGAAACACTGATGCTGCCGAACGCTACTTTGCTGAGTCCGAGAGACTGGGATGCACGGACGACCCATACAATACGGCGATGGCTAGCCTCTACGGGGCTTTCATCGCGTTCGGTCGAGGCAACAAGAACGAGTCTCGCACCCTATTGCAGCGTGCTCAAGCGATACTCAAGGAGGCAAAGATGAACGCGGGTCCCGACGACCAGTTCGAGATCAACTGGCTCTCTGTGCATTTGGAAAGTAACTAATCTATGTCTGCCCGATTGGCCTAGGTGTCAAGAGAAAACATAGAAAACGCTCAAGCGCGAAACATTAGAAACATCGAAAACACTCACGACGGTTGATATCGTATGAAAGATCCTACGCTTAGCTGGCTGCTTGAACCGAAAGACCCGTCGGTTAGACTACAAGCTCTGGTCGATCTGCTCCATAGGCGAAAGGATGCAAGAGATGTCGTGGCGGCGAGTGATAAGATTCCGGGCTACCGGCCTGTCAAGAAGATCATCGCCAGTCAGACAAGCAAGGGCTTCTGGTCTCCCAAGAACGACTGTTACCGTCCGAAATGGACATCCGCAGTGTGGCAGTTGGCGCTGTTGGGCGAGCTAGCTGTCCCGGCTGACGACAGAATCAAGGCCGAAGCAGAGAGGTTCCTGGATTTGCACCAGGCGGAGTCTGGATCGTTTGTCTGCCCTAGCAAGCTTGAGAGCCGGAAACGCTGGGACGAGCCCTGCCTCACGGGTAATATGATTCGGACCTTGATCAAGCTGGGATATTCTAATGATAAGAGAGTCCGAAAGGCCATCGACTGGCTACCGAAAGGCCAGCTGGAAGATGGTGGCTGGAACTGCGACTATCCTGAGAAGAAGGTGAAACACAGCAGCTTCATGTCAACCATCGAGCCGCTCTGGGCCTACTCCGAGATCCCGCGACAGCAATGGACCCGGAAAATGAAACGGTCCGTCGATGAAGCGGCCGAGTTTCTTCTCATGCACCACGTCTACAAGTCGGACAATCATCACTGGCAAGAGACCTATCCATTCTTCACCAAACTCCACTTTCCAATGTACTACTTCTACGACATCCTCCACGCACTACGCGTGTTGACCAAGCTCGGCTACGAGGACGATGAGCGGATCAGGAGCGCCGTTCAACTGTTACTATCAAAGCGCAGACCGGACGGAAGCTGGAATCTCGAAGGCGACTGGTACCGAGAAGGCGACACCTTCTACCCGAGCGGCAAGGGTCGAAAAGCACCCGTCGCCATTGAGGAGGTCGGAAAGCCTAGCAAGTGGATCACTCTGAACGCCTACAGAGTCCTGACCAAGACCGGCGACCTCGACCTAGACCAAGACTCGTAGCGCAAACTAACGTCCACTAATCAAATTCGTAGACTAAGCCTGAACAAACGACTGTTGGGTCAGATTTTCTTGCTGAGAGTGGTGAGGTGGGTGAGCACGCACTGCCACCGCCCATTCTGTTTCGCGAAACCGTCTGCAGCTCTTTCATGCGCAGTGAACTCTTTCTCCAGATATTTCGTCCTTGTGTGAGTAACTGCGGTGACAGTAGCAGTGTTCCCGTAGGTGCGTATTCGAATATCCTCGGAATCCATGGCCTCGTGCTTTAAGGCACCCGACTTTATCACAGCTAGAAAGCGCGACCTGTCGATGATGTTTCCATCGGGGTCGATAATTATCCAGTCGTTGGAGAGTAACCGTCCGATCGCGTCTGCATCATTCTGAATCATCGCGTCTCCAAACTCTTTCTCCAGTTCTAGAATTTCCTCTTGCGCTGCGCGATCAATCTCGGAGATCATGACAGATACCATCGATACTCTTGAACAACGGATCTATTTGGGTCTAAGATTCACGTGAACTAATCCGGCCGGATGAAATAATGGTGATGACCCAAGTTCACCGCGGGCCTACAGGTTTCCGATTCAGGCGTCAAAGTAGACTTTGACGTCGGTCCCGAAAAATTCCCGTAGTAGTGCTGCCTCCTCGTCAATCGCGAGCTTCTGGGCCGAACTGGGGGTTTTGAACGGTCTAACCGTGATCTCAATCCCCGCTCTTTTCTTGATCTTCTGCCATGTTCCTCCGGCGATTCCGTCAACTAGTAGCACCGGGGCATTTCCCTGGATCTGGCTGAAGATTCTGGTCCTGTATTCTTGCGGGACGAAGAATTCGCGAGGGTGGTAGAACATGACATACGTGTCCCAGCTGGGTAGCAGGCGGCCTGAGTGGATTTCTTCTATGGATTGTATCTGGTCAACGTCACGGCTTAGCATCTTGCAGGGACGATGGCCAAACTCAACTTGCTCTAGCTCGGCGGAGATGAGTTGTTCTAGAATCTTGGCTTTAGGCGCTCGGACACCCCACCAGTGGGCAAAGTCATCGTGGGATGCAGGACCGTAGGTGCTGTAGAATTGTCGTAGGAGGAGTTTCAGAGCGTCTTCGCCGGAGGGCTGGCTTTGCTTACCCAGCCACTGCTCTGGTCTAGTGAAGGTAACTTTCGAGCCTTGGTTGGGACCGAAGATGAGGCTTCCCTGGTGGGCTGCGTGTTGTAGGAGGCTTCCGAAGCCTGAAAGCAGATGCGACCGAAGGACGGGGCGTAGTTTTGTGCGCTTGACGATTTCCCGGGCAAGCTCTTCTCTACTGAGGACCTTCTGGTCGAGGGAATCTTGGACTGCCCTCGTCACATGCTCCTGCTCGGCCCGGGTGATATGGTACTGTTTGTCGTCGGGTCCCGGTCCTATCCTGTAAGGGATCTTCTCACTGTTATGGTCTTGGAGCGTCTTGAGGGCGGCCACATATGTCGATAAGCTGCTGGAGGTGAGTAGGTGAAGCGTGCCCCGCATCGCCCAGGTTTTGACGAGGGTCCTCTGCCTCCAGAGAGCAGCTTCAACGTCTTGGATGGTAATGTTGTCTACTCTGGCCCAGAGGGAAAGAGCAGCACCCGATAGTACCTGAGCTTGGACCCCGCAGACATCCGATGCCACCTGGGGCAGCTCTCGCTTTGGAGTTCTTTGCGCCAAATGGGTCTTTGACAACCGCCAAGAATTGACCTGGGTACGGGAGAGTTTGATCATTCCATTGAAATGGTCGGTCTATAGCCAACCATAAATGACTCTTTGTCACAAGAGGCTTTGGAGCAATTTTCGATGATGTCTTTGCAGAGTCGCATGGTCGAATTCAATTTGGAGAGCGGAACGGGAAGGGGATACTTGGCGTCGCCCGTGAAGCCGCGTGGCGGAGTCCTCGTCTTGCATGCGTGGTGGGGGCTCAATGATTTCTTCAAAGGCTTCGCCAACAGGCTGGCATCTCAGGGATTTCTCGCATTAGCGCCGGACCTCTATGATGGTCCTGTGGCGAAGTCCGTGGAGGAGGCGAAGGCGTTCCATTCGAAGATCGACGATGATAGAGTCAAGAGAATCGTCTTGGGTGCCACCGACTACCTACATTCGGACCCGTCAATGTCTGGACGCAAGATCGGCGTCGTAGGTTTCTCCATGGGAGCGGCATGGTCTCTGCTGCTGAGCACTCTAAAGCCTGAAACTATTGGAGCAGTGGTCGTCTTCTACGGGAGCTACCCCATAGATTTCTCAAAATCCCAAGCGTCCTACCTAGGACACTTTTCGCCTGATGATGAATGGGAGCCCGTCGCGGACGTGCGTGCTACCGAGGAGAAGATTCGCGGGGCCGGAAGGGAGGTCGCGTTCCACTTCTATCCGGGAACGAAACACTGGTTCGTCGAAGAGAATCGGCCGGTTGAATACAACCGGGACGCATCAGACCTGTCATGGAAGAGGACGCTAGAGTTCCTCGACAGCGAACTGGGATAATCCGTTTAGACCAGCAATGGCCGAGTGACGAAGGTTGGTGGATTTCCGGCTTAGGCTACGGTCAAGGTCAGGGTTGCAGAGTGTGCCAGTCCATAACAACATCCACCTGTGATATCCTTTCCAGTTATCGTGATTGTGTAAGTGGTCGCTACCGCGCCCGTGGCCGCGCTGAACGTAAGGTGGGAGGTTCCTATTGGTGAGGTCTTCGAAACCCAAATGTCATACCTGGTCTGGGTGAACGTGATCCCTTTGCTGAAGGGGGGAGATATGCTGGAGATGCCGACGTTAATCGTGCCCTGGAGTCCTTTGCTGGTCAGAGTTATCGTGAACCCTACTGAAGACCCTATCTGAACGGTGGCACTCGTCGGAGACACTGCGAGTGTGAAGTCTGCGGCGTATGCCGGGAGAACCTCAGCCGCTGAAACAACGAGTCCAGTTGTAAGAACGAACAGCAGCAACTTCCACCCGATAGTTCTTCCCATCCCTCTCTCGCCACCAGACTTGTTACTACCACGGTAGTGGGTACGGTATATTAGCTTTAGTCACCTTGACGTTTGGGAATGATAAATCCAGCTTAATGGCGCTCAAGCTGCGCACCTGCGGCAAATAGCGGCCAACGACGTAGCCGGATAGATCACCGAGTTATTATACACAATAGTCAATTCCCACGATCAGATGAGCCCTGATTACCGAGTAATAGTCGGCGACAGCCGTCGGATGAGCGAAATCATTGACGAGTCAGTCCACCTCACTGTAACTTCGCCGCCATACCCTATGGTCTCGATCTGGGACGACTTCTTCGCGGAAGCCGCAGCTCCAACCTACAACGACATGCACGAGTATCTCAACCAGACTTGGCGAGAGATCAGAAGGGTACTGATCCCTGGAGGCATCGCCTGTATCAATATTGGGGATGCAACCCGATCTTCGAACGGCCTATTCCATCTCTACCCGAACCATTCAAGAATCATCGAGAACTTCGAGAAGCTTGGCTTCGTAACCCTGCCCTACGTGCTCTGGAAGAAGCCCACCAATAGGCCGCACTACAAGGGCAAGGGAGCGTTCCTCGGTTCAGGATTCCTCCCGCCAAACGCCTATGTTACTCTCGATATGGAGTACATCCTCATCTTCCGAAAAGGCCCACCACGTAGCTTCCCGCCAAAAGACCCACGACGCTACGACAGCAAGTTCACCAAGAAACAACGCGACGAATGGTTCTCACAAGTCTGGAAGGTCCCTGGGGTCAGACAGGATATGGATGGTTTTGAAAGGCGAGTGGCGGCGTTTCCAGAAGAGATTCCCAGAAGATTGATCAGAATGTTCTCGATACTGGGAGACGTAATTCTCGACCCGTTCCTTGGGTCCGGGACAACTCTCAAAGTAGCGATGGACCTCGACCGCAAATTCGTCGGCTACGAAAGACTCCCGCAACTAACCGAGATCATTAGGAAGAAGCTCGAATCTAGCCAGAGGCAGGTCGAGTTTCTTGAACAAAGCCGTCTCATCAACCAACTCGCTGAAGATTGAGGCTGCCTGTCTCCTTTCGGGCCGTTCTTTTGCATTTTCAGATGGGATTTGAGTAGCTTCGTGTACTCGGAGCCTCTGAGCCCACCAGAGACTTTGCTCAGATATGCTGATGCTGGGGAAATTGGGTCCGTGGCTCAGGTCTGGTATGAGGGACTGAAGGATGAGCCAGGTACTCCGTGGGCGGACTATCTGGCGAGATGGACCCCCGTTACAGCGGCAAAATCGTTCCTGGACTCTCAGAAGAGAATGGGAGCAAGATTTCTAGTTGCAGAAAAAGAGAAAGCATTAGTTGGAATGAACGGCATGATCATCGAGAAACGTTCGGGTACTGGCAGATTCTTCACGGGCGTCGTTGTGAGATCAGCAGAGAGAAAACTTGGGATAGGATCGATGCTACTCCATCGTAGTTTGAGCGATATCAAGGCTGAGGGTCTACGCAAAGCAGAGGTAGAAACCCGCGATGGGCATAACCGCTTCCAAGTATCTGTATCCCAAATACGGGGGCAAGAAGCATACAATTCAAGGCTGACAGTCTGCCTAGATTGAGATCGTCCTCGTCCCGGAATCTAAACTGTCGAGAATCGCTTTAATTGAAACCTATCGATTGCAATTAACTGAAGCCAGAGCTTGGAGTTTCTCAAACCGGCTAGACTACGAAAGAA
>Ga0207646_10008838_pt1 | contig 10042 bp, 5 predicted proteins | sample KBSK5502metaG_FD_184343 | JGI IMG/M metagenome (GOLD analysis project Ga0207646, IMG submission 184343) | Corn, switchgrass and miscanthus rhizosphere microbial communities from Kellogg Biological Station, Michigan, USA - KBS K5-50-2 metaG... | ecosystem: Host-associated > Plants > Roots >...
TGCTTCGAGATCTCTCAGAGCACGAACGGCATGGTGCGCAAAGGCCTCGCGCAAGTCTTGCCGGAGAGCCCGCCGGCCCTCGCACCACTGCGCCAGCCCCTCATGCAGCCATCCGGGCGCGCGATCGCGCGAGAGCTCGCGGATGGCGGCATGGGTCAGCTCGTGCGCGAGCACGGACTTGAGCGGAGAAGTCAGCGGCGCGGCGGGGTCCACCGCGATCCGGATCTTCCCATCGAAGACCCCGGAAACCCAATCCGGGATCGAGACCAGCGTAAAGAACGTCCGCCCCGCGTAGAGCACGACCACTTGCTGGGAAAGGGAGGCGGATCGGAAGAACGACTCCGGACGTGACTCTTCCGCGGTCAGGTAATCCCCGACTTGCAGGAGGAGATCGGCTGGGATCCGGGCGTCGGCGACGATCACGAAGCGCCCGGATTGAAGCGAGCGCGTCCGCCCCATCACCGACAGCTCCACCCGGGCGACCTCGAGCGGGCCGGCGATCGACGCGGCGGGACCACCCAGCCGGCGACAGCTTTCCCACGCAACCAATGCGTCGTCCAATCGGTGCGCTTGCGCGTAGAGGGATCCGATCTCGCAGAAGGCGGAGGCGGAAGCGTTGGGGACAGCGGCCGCCAGGTCGAGCGTCACGCGGCCGAACTCGAAGTCGCCGTTCTTGACGTACGCCAGAGTCAAATGGGAAAGCGCGGCTCCGCTGCCCGGATCGCGCTCACACGCCTCGGACAGCAGCTCGATCGCGCGCCCGATCTGTCCGCGATCGAGGAATCCGAGCGCCACCCGATCCAGGCCTCTCGCGATGTCAGAGGGGTGAGGAGGGTGAGGCCCGGACTCGAGCCGGCGCAGCCGAACGAGCTCTTCCTCTGGACCCGATGCGCCCGATGTCTGGCCTGCGGCGAGGGCGATTGCGCCGACGAGCGCTCCGGCGAAGAAGAGAGCCCCACCTCTGGCGGCCGGTGGCACCTAAGGGATCCGAAACCGGGTCTCGCCCCCCGGTCCGGCACCCGGGCTGCCGCCCGGCAGAGCGGCGCGCAGAATGTACTCGCCCGATTCCAGCGGCGGTGCCGAGACTTGCAGGAGCAGCTTAACGAGTCCCTCCTTGTCGGGCTCTGTCCGTCCGAGGATTTCCACCTTCTCCGGGCGGTGATGACCTCCCTGTGCGTCGAGGATCTCCAGATCGACCCGGTAGCGGTCGGCGGCGCTCCCGCCGGCGCGATAGAGCATCAGACAAATCCGCGCTGGCGATCCGGAGATAAGCGTCGGAACCAGCTGGGGAAAAAAGGCAGTTCCCCCGAGCTGAAATGGGTCTGCGGCGGCAGATTCCGCAGCGAGGGGATCCTTGACCGCGATCGTCTCCACTGGGTCCGAGAGAAAAAGAGGTGGAAGAACAGCCTCGGACGGCCGCTCCCCCTCGGGGAGCTCGAGCGGGACGACGCGAAATCCGAAGCGGCCGTCGATAGAGTTGCGGACGTACACGCGCAGACGATAGCGGCCCGGCAGAAGCCGGCAAAGACCGTAATAGAGAAGACCGTTCTGGGAGAAACGCGCTCCCTGCTCTCCCGGCTCGATCGCGATGCGCCGGGTGAAGTAGTCCACGATCGTTCCGCGTTCGTCGGCCGCATACACGTAGACCTCGAGCGGGACCGGCCCGCTGCCCGGAAGGAACGTCACGGCGTCGGGGGGGATTCGAAGAAGAATCGGGACACGGCGAATCCCCCGATCGAACACGGGAAACGTGAGCACGTCGAGCGCGAAACCGGATCGATCCTTCTCGTGGGTGATGACGTCGGTTGCCGCGAGGACACGGGCGAGCGGTCCTTGCCGGCCGAACTCGTGATGATCGAAATACCCGGCGCGTGCTGAAACACGCGCGCCGCGCACGCGGGTCCGCACGCGCAGCGGGTGATAACCATCCTGGCTGCGGGCCTCGGGCGGCGCACGGAACGTCAACACGTACGTGACCGACAAACGTTGCGCGACTCGCGACAGACTGTCGCCGAAATCGTTGCCGCGCGCGATCAGCTCTCCCCCGGTCCCGTGCGCAAACGCGAAGAGCGAGTCCGCGCCCCTGTCGGTATGTCCGATCGTCGCGTCCCCCGCCCCTGCATCCGCGAGCCCCGCGACGTCGATCGCGTACACGATGCAATCGGAGCGTCGCAGCAGCTCGACCGCTCCGTCCAGCTGTCTCCGAATCGGGCCGCTCGCATATCGGCGGTCCACGTCGATCGACCAGGTCGCACCGCTCGTCATGGCGTCGTTGTCCGCGAGCGTTTGCTCGAGAGAGGTCTGGCGGGCGACGCTTCCCACCAGCAGTCGCCCGTCGAACCCCTCGGAGAAATAGAGGACGATCTTGCGCCCTTCCACGAGGTCGAGAGCGGTCGCCAGCGTGCCCATGTCGGTCAAGTGACGCTCGACACGCGTGACGCTGTAGTCGTCGGCCACGCGACGGGCCACTCCGGCGTAGATCTTCTGCGTCGAGGCGGCGTCCACCGCGGCCGTGGATGCAAACCCCTCCTGGATCACCAGCCGCGGATCCCCCGGCTGCGCGAAAGCAAAGGCCAAAGGGTCTCGCGACCGGTCGATCTCCGTGGGCAGGCCCACCGCCTGCAGCGCTCCAAGGATCTGCGAGCGGTCCGCGGTGAAGGTCAGGAGCAGCCGGACTCCGGTCTCCGCCGAGGTCGTGGCCACCGCGGCGAGGTCTCCGGGCTCGAGGCCGGTTGCGACGAACCGGCGCGCCGCGTCTCGGGATCGCGCGATCTGGTGGGCCGCGGCGAAGGAGAAATCGAACAGAAACAGGAAGTGGCGCCGCGCGACGGCCGGCACGGAGAGAGCCGCCGCGTCCCGCGCGGGCCGCCGCAGGTCGACCACGTCGAGCGAAAGGATAGGCTGGCGCTTTCCGTCGCACTCGAGCTCGAAATCGGCCACAGTCAACCCGGTCACGGGGCGCCCGTCGGGTCCCGTCACATTGACCGGCACTTCGACCAGCGATGCGCGCGCGGTCTCTCGCACGGGCGCCGGCGTGCCGCCGGGCAGAGCCGAAGCGACCGCGAAGGTGGCCGCCAGGGCCAGAGCCTCGCAGACCAGGAAACGATTACGACGCCCGTCGTTCACCGGCGGATACTCCAAGCTTTAAGAGACGGCGAGCCCGCGCGATGTCCGCGGCGAAGAGGGCAGGCGGGGCGGTCGCGGCAAACCGCGCGAGCGCCTGGCGCCCGAGCCCGGGGTCCCCGTGCTTCATCGCCACCGTCCCCAGGTTCAGCAGCGCCTCGAACTGCTGCGGATCCAGCTCAATCGCCCGCTTCCAGGACTCGATCGCTTCGGCGTGGCGTCCCATCTGCTCGAGCGCCGCTCCCCGGCCGTTCCACCCTCGGGGAAGACGATCATTCAGCGCGAAGGCCTGATCGAAGGCGCGCAGCGCATCCTGCGGTCGGTTTGCATGGACATGAGTCAAACCGATATTCTGCCAGGCCACGGCGTTGCCCGGGTCGACTCGGAGGGCATGCTCGAAGGCTTCGATTGCCTTTTCCGGCTGACCAGCGGTCGCTCGGCCGATTCCGAGGGCGTTCAAGGCGTCGGGGTTGCGCGAATCCTGGAGCGGCTCCAAGAGCTCGAGTCCCTTGCGGGGATGCCCGGTCTGTGAATAGAGCAGCCCCAGGCGGCTCGTGAGCCGCTCATCCAGAAAGCCGCGCCGCTTGGCTTCCTCGAGAGTCGCGATCGCCCGGGCGTCCTGCCCGTCCTGATCCTCCAGATACGAGAGAAACTCGTAGAGCACCGGCATGGTCGGGCGTCGCTGCATCACGGAGCGCGCCAGCCGGATCGCGTCGGCCAGTCGTCCCCCCTGATAGAGGGCCACCACCTTTTGAAGGCTCGCATCCACGGAGACCAGGGTCTTGGGATCGTCCTCCGGACCGAACGACTTGCGCGGTCCGCCCGAACCCGACAGGTAACCGATCCGGCGAAGCTTGGCCACTGTTTCGACCGACTCGGCAGATGGGGAGGGGGGAGCCGCCGGCGGCAGCAGCCCCTTGAGCGACCGTAGAGAGTCCCGCCGCTCGAGGGCCAGGTTGTGCTCCTCCTTCGGATCGGAGCGGAGATCGTACAGCTCGGGTATCGGGAGATCGACGTATTTCATCTCGCCGCGGAGGACGCCGGAGAGCGGCGCCCATCCCCGCGTGATCGAAGCGGAGAGCGCCTCGAAGTAGGAAGCGGACGTCGTGGGCGCGGGCGCGAGAAGGGAATGACCGGAGAGTCCGGACGGCGCCGCGGTTCCCGCGGCCTCGAGGACGGTGGGAAGGATGTCCACGTGCCCGCGAAGCGAGTCATCGCGGCCGGCCGTCACCAGGCCAGGCCCCCAGAGGATCAGAGGAATGTGAAGCGTCGCCTCGTAGGCGAAGAGCCCGTGGGTTTCCTCACCGTGGTCCCCGAGCGCCTCTCCGTGATCCGATGTGAAGACGACGAGCGTCCGGACACCGGACGCTCGCAGATCCTGGAGGAGAGGAGCGAGCGCCTCATCGATGCCGGCGACCTCGCCCAGGTAGGGGTCCGAAGCGTACCGCGCCGCCAAGTGAGCCGGAGGAACGTGAGGCGAATGGCAATCGTAGAGATGCACGAAGAGGAACCGGCGGCGGCCTGAATGGTCGGCGTACCAGCGCCGGGCGGCCGCGATGACTTCCTGCGCCGGGCGCTCGGCGACGCGAAAGTCATACTCGTTGGCGCCCTGAGGATACTTCTCATCGTAAGAATCGAATCCTCGGTTCAAGCCGAAGCGGGCATCCAGTGGGAACGCACCGACCGCCGCGCCCGTCGCGTAACCGGCCGCCTGAAGCACCGTCGCGAGCGTGGGAATTTTCGAGTCGAGATGGAACCCCTCGTTGTCGCGAACGCCGTGCTCGAAGGGGAGCCGGCCCGTCAGAATGTTCGCGTGCGACGGGAGCGTCATGACGTTGTGGGCATGCGCCCGTGTAAAGACGCGCCCCTCCCTGGCCAGACGATCGATCTCGGGAGTCCGGACTCTCGAATTGCCGGCGTAACCGAGCGCGTCCGCGCGCAACGTGTCGACGCTGATCAAGACGACGTCCGGAGGTGAGGAGGAAGCCCGATTCCGGGGAGTCCGGCAACCTGGGAACGTCAGGCCGAGCGCCAGAACCGCAGCGACGATCGCCCCTCCGCGGTTCATCCGTGAGATTGGCATCACCGGCTGGTTGAAAGGTTGGCTGCCCTGGTCCCGATCGGCGGTATAGACCGACGATCGGAAGAAAGTCTAACTCACGAAAGAAAAAACGGCCCGCCGGGTTTCGCCGGCGGGCCGCAAAAAAACCCTTAGAAGCTGATCCGCGCGCCCACACGAACGGCCCGGGCGTTCTGGATCTCGTCAATCTTGCCGGCGGAGCCGACACAGTTCTTTCCGGCCACATCGCATCGCGGCGTCGCGTCGCTCTCCCGCTGCAGGATCGTGTTGGAGTTCAAAGTGTTGAACAGATCGACCGACAGCGTGAGATCCGCCTTCGTAAAGAGAGGCACGGTCTTCTCCAGCCGGAGGTCGAGCTCATACACGTTCTTGAGACGGTTATCCGTGGCGTTGCCGATCAGTACTCCCCGCGTTCCCTCCCCATTGCCCGAGTCCACCTGGACGAAGAGCGGGTTGACGTAACCCTGCCGGCCGAATAAGTTGGCTGCCAGGGCGAAGTTGAGCGGGAATTGGTAGAGGCCGCTGACATTGAAGCTCCAGTGCGAGTTGATCCACACGTTGCCGAAGTTTCCGCTGCCTGAAGACTCGTTATAGAGCTGTCCTTCCGAGCAGCTCGGCCCCACGTTGGGCGTCGGGAAGCCGGGTCCGATGTTGGGATCCTCGAAGAGACGCTGGTTGGTCGGATCGACGCACGCGGTCGACTTGTTGGAGATCTTCTGCTTCCAATTGTTGTAGGCGAAGGAGCCGTGCATCATCCACCGGTTGGTTAACCGTTTGGTCAGCTGAAGTTGCGCGCCGTAGTAGTCCTGCGCGTAGTCGGGGCGGTTCGTCACGAACTCCCCGCTGTTGAAACTGTCGGGAAGAGTTCCGGTGTAGACGGGTCCGGTGACCCCGACAAGGTTCCCGTTGACGTCGTAGCCGGGCAGCCCCGTCGCAAATATCTGGGTGTAGCTCGCGGCCGTGACGCCGATGTAAGGGGACCAGACGATTCGACGCCGGTGCCGATAAGTCCCGGTGATCGAAGCCGCAAACTCCGGAGCGATCTCGCGATCGAAGGAGAGCTGGAATTCATCTGTCAACGGGGCCTTCAGGTTCGGATCGATCACGTTTGCCGAGCCGAGCGCGTTGGGATTCAGGTGATTGAAACCGCCCAGATCTGAGATGAACGCTCCGAGCTCTCCCGGATCGACGTTGTGGTTGCCGTTCGTGTCCGTCCAGACATAACGAGAGCCCGCCAGACCCGCGCCTCCTGCCGGGTTGTCCCAGGAGACGATACTCCCGCCCAGCTGATCGGCGTAGCGCGCGTAAGAGGCCCGAATCAATGTCTTGCGGTCGGATCCGAGGGCGTAGTTGGCGCCGACGCGAGGCTGGAAGGTCTTCCACTTGAATTCGACGGGGGTTCCGCTGAAGTTCAATCCGGGAACCAGGCTGGGGAAGAGCGGATTGCCCGAGACGGTCGAAGCCGTGTTCTGGCCGTACTGGTGGTCGTAGCGGACACCGACGTTGACCGTCAAGTTGCTCGCGGTGATGGTGTCCCCGATGAAGCCGTCGTAATAGGTGTACTGGAGTGTCGCGAGGCCCGGCCGGAAGACGTCGGCGGCTGCGCAACCGCTGGGGCAGACGCCCGCGCGCTTGACGACTTGCTCCCGCCCGAGGATGCCGTTGCCGGGATAGAAAATGGAGCTTGAGATCGGAGCATTGCGCCAACCGAAGCCCGCCTTGATCTCGTGGCCGAGGCTCCCCGTATTGAAGAAGATCGAAGTGGTGGCATTGGCCTGGTGTTGCGGCCGGTTGAAGACGTTGAACTGGAAGGATCGATGATAGACGAGGTTCGGATCCAGATAGACATTCGTGGTGGGGGTAAGGTTGCCCCCTTCCGGCGAGAGGCTGAAGCCCGAACGCGTGTAGTCGTAAGACGCGGTCGCGACGAAGCTTGGGCTGAAGACGTGTGAGTCCTCTCCCTTCCAGATCGTGGTTGGTCCGGTCTGGTCGACCGAGGTCTCCTGCGGCCGCGTGACGCCGGCCGACCGGCCGAGCTTCTGCTTGTCGCCGCGGAAGTAGAAGACCGTTGCGCTATTGGACTCGATCGGCTGGATGTTCAGCTTGCCCGCGAAATCATCGAGGTAGGTTGTGTCGGTCGCGCCGCCCAGCTGTGTCAGCGGAATTTCCTTGCGGCCGTAGCTTCCCCATAGCCAGGCCTTGTCCGTCCAGATCGGGCCGCCCGCTTCGATGCCGTAGTCTTGAATGCCCGCGGCGCCGCCCTTGCAACCCACGGTGCAGATGCGGTTGTTGTTCCTGTTGAGATTGGAGCGATTGACGGCGGCGCCGAAGAGGCCGAGATCCGCTTGCTGCTTGGCCTCCTCCGGGGCGTTATTGGCCTGGAGCTCGCCGGGTGAGTAGAAGTAGCGCGCGGAGCCGTGAGGATCGTTGGTCCCGCGCTTGGTGACCATGTTGAGCGTCACGCCCGGGACCGAGATTGAAGGATCCGTGCCTCCCGTAGCGACCTGAATCTCCTGAAACTGATCGAAGTCGTAGTAGGTGGGAGAAGCCCCCAACGCGGCCATGTCGGTAATGGTGACGCCATCCATGTTGAAGGAGTTCTGGCTACTGTCGGTCCCCATCCCGATGAAAGCGGACTGCTGGCCGCTTTGACTTCCGGCCACGTTCAGGCGATCCGTCTGAACGCCCGGCACCTGCTGAATGATGGTCCATGGATCGCGTCCGGTCGGGATGCTCTTCAACTCCGTCAGCTGATAGTTGGCTCCCGTCACGGCCTTGCGCGTGTCGATCACGGGAACTTCGCCAGACACCGTGACGCTCGCGGCGACCGACGAGATCTTCATCGGGATCCTCAGGTTGGTGTTCTGTCCGACGTTGACCGTGACGCCGTCCCGCTCGACCGTCGCGAAACCCTGCAGAGCGGTCGTCACTTTGTAAGCGCCGGGCGAGAGGTTCAGAAAGTGAAACTCTCCTCGCGCGTCGGTGAAGGTCGTTTGGGGAGCGCCCTGCCCCGAGAGCGTGGCCGAGACTCCCGGCAACACTCCTCCCTGTTCATCGACGACGGTTCCATAGATGTTGCCCCTGCTGGCCTGCGCCAGCGTGATCGCCGCCGGCGCGAGAAGAGCCAGCGCGAGGGCCCAGATTCCAGCCCGCAATCGCAGCATAAGACCTCCATTGGTTTGTGGTGAACCGTTTCTGCTTTCTTTCACGTTGCCTTTGACCTCCTTGTCTTCGAGCACGGAGCGCTGAAAGAGCAACACGGTTGCCATCTTGCGATCGGGACGAAATGCAGGTGCGCGATGACGAAGATCACTCGCGCGGGGACGAACAAGGACGCAGGAAAAAACTCTTCAACAAAACCGACGCGGCAACCAAGTTTTTGGATGCGGATTCCGTTTCGCAACCGGATACATCGGCGAGACGAATGTCGCGACACGTCCACTTCGGCGAGCTCGCTGCGGCGCGACAGTTCTCTGCCTGCGTCCCTCGCGATCCGCCGTTCGTACCGAAGGAGAAAGGGATGGTCCCGCAGGTATTGGAGAGAAACGGCCCCTGCGGCTAGCGTGACGTTGGTCTGGCCGCTCCAGGCGGCCCGTACCTCCTTACTGCGGGAGCACGAGCGTGCTCCCTTTTTTTTCGGAAGAGACAACATCCCATCGCGACGCCGCCTCCGACGACGGGTGAACGACGAAGCGAGAGCTCCGCGCCGACTCCCGCTCCGTCACAGGCTTTTGCCGGCCCGTCGGAATACTGGAAGGGGTATTGGAAAGCCCGATCCGGTTCACCGGATTTCGATCCACAAATCCGGATGACGCTCATTGCTTCGCGATAAGAAACATAGCGGCTCGGCGGCACGTACCTAGAACGAGGAGGGCCCCGTCGACATGGCCAGCGCGCTGCCCTTGCAGGAACGGGCGAGTTCGGTCCGGACCGTCATCGTCGATGACGAGCCTCTGGCGAGGGAGTGGATTCGCGAGCAGCTTCGCCACGATGAGGACATCGAAGTCGTGGCGGAGTGCGAGGACGGGTTTCAGGCGGTAGAGACGATCGCTCGCACGCGTCCCGATCTGGTCTTCCTCGACATCCAAATGCCGGGCCTCGACGGGTTCGGTGTCCTCCGCTCTCTGGAGGGCTCCGCTCCGCCGGCGGTCGTCTTCGTCACCGCGTTCGACCGCTACGCCCTTCGCGCCTTCGAGGTGCATGCGGTCGATTACCTGTTGAAACCCGTCTCAGCCGAGCGCCTCCGCGAGGCGGTCCAGCGCAGCAAGGTTCACTTGAAGGGTCAGTCGGGCCGCGAGACGGCTGCGCAGCTGGCGAGCCTGCTCGCGGAGGTCCGGCGATACCCCGAGTGGCTGCTCGTCAAGCAGGAAGGGCGAACTCTCTTCGTCCGTGTGCAGGACATCGACTGGATCGAGTCGTCTCGCAACAATGTGGTGCTGCACGCGGGGACGGCCAAACACATGTACCACGAGACGACTTCGGGCCTCGCCGCCCGCCTCGACCCGACGCACTTTCTCCGCATCCACCGTTCGACGATCGTGAACATCGAGCGGATCAAAGAGCTCCACCCCTGGTTCAACGGCGACTACCGCGTCGTCTTGAAGGACGGTACCAAGCTCACGCTCTCCAACACCCACAAGCAGAAGCTCAAGGCCTTCCGCCGCGGGTGGATCTAGCACGTCGCTTCCGCTCGTTCCACGTCGCTTCCGCTTGCTAGGGACCCGGCTGCGCCGCCGGTCCGCGGCTCGGCCAAAGGGCCTCGACCGCGCGCCTGGTCCCTCGCGCGCTCCCGCTCCCGCGGCGCGAGGCTCCTCCCCTCTGGGAGACTCCTCGCGCCGC